>Ga0190275_10003003_pt1 | contig 11995 bp, 12 predicted proteins | sample Popmic550T_FD_133745 | JGI IMG/M metagenome (GOLD analysis project Ga0190275, IMG submission 133745) | Populus adjacent soil microbial communities from riparian zone of Yellowstone River, Montana, USA - 550 T | ecosystem: Environmental > Terrestrial > Soil > Riparian zone > Trees stand | place... | reverse complement strand
CATAGCGCGCGATCTCATCCTCGCCGGCGGTAACGCGAAAGCGCTTGCGCCACACGCCCACATAAGTCGCGTAGACCGCGCCATGCGCGAGGCGGCTCGCGCGCGTATGGTCATGCCAGGCCCAGAACGCCGGATAGTCGATCTCGAACACGACCGCGCCGCAGAGGCAGCGGCCGGAGACGGTGGAGGGATCGGAGAATTCTCGCTTCATCGGAATGCCCGCTTGTTGAAACGGTCATACCCGATGCGTGCCTTCAAATCAGCCGCAGCCCCTTCAAACTCGCATGCCCGTCCTTGCCGACGATGATGTGGTCGTAGAGCTGAACGCCGAGCGGCTTGGCGATGGCCGCGACCTGTTTGGTCATCTCGATGTCGGCGGAGGACGGCGTCGGATCGCCGGAGGGGTGGTTGTGCACCAGGATGATCGCGGTCGCGGAGAGTTCGAGCGCGCGCTTCACCACCTCGCGCGGATAAACCGGCGTGTGGTCGATGGTGCCCTGCTGCTGCACCTCGTCGGCGATGAGCTGGTTGCGCTTGTCCAGAAACAGGATGCGGAACTGCTCCTTCTCGGCGAAGGCCTGCGCGGTGCGGCAATAGTCGAGCACCGAGGACCATGAGGAGAGGACCGGCCGCTTGCGCACCTCGCCCTTGGCGAGCCGCTGCGCCGCCGCCGCCACGATCTTGAATTCGGTGACCGCCGCCTCGCCCAGCCCGTCGACCTCTTTCAGACGATCGGGCGGCGCCGAAATCACCTCCGCGAACGACCCAAATTTCTCCAGCAGCATCTTGGCAAGCGGCTTCACGTCGCGCTGCGGGATCGCGCGGAAGAGGAGAAGCTCCAGCATCTCGTAGTCGGCCAGCGCCTCCGATCCGGCCTCGCGGAAGCGGGCGCGCAGCCGTTCGCGGTGGCCGTGATAGTGCGGCGGCGCTTCGGATAGGCCGGAATTGCGTTTCGGCGGCATGCCGACAGCATGCCCGGAATGCCGGACTTTGCAATCGGTGCGCGAGCGTCTCAGTACGGTGGCTTGTGGCGGCCGCCGGGCGAGATCGTGAACACCTCGACGCCGTCGGCCGTCACACCCACCGTGTGCTCGAACTGCGCCGAGAGCGAGCGGTCGCGCGTCACCGCAGTCCAGCCGTCGGACAGCACTTTCACGTGCGGACGGCCGAGATTGATCATCGGCTCGATGGTGAACAGCATGCCGGGCTTGAGCACGATGCCTTCGCCGGCACGACCGATGTGCACGATGTTCGGCTCGTCGTGGAATAGGCGGCCGAGCCCGTGACCACAGAAGTCGCGCACCACGCTCATGTGCTGCGGTTCGACGAAGCTCTGGATCGCGGCGCCGATGTCGCCGGTGGTGCGGCCCGGCTTCACCGCCGCGATGCCGCGCATCATCGCCTCGTAGGTGACCTCGATCAGCCGCTCAGCCTTTCGCGGGACGTTGCCGACCGGATACATGCGGCTCGAGTCGCCGTGCCAGCCGTCGAGGATCAGCGTCACGTCGATGTTGACGATGTCGCCTTCCTTGAGCGGCTTGTCGTTCGGGATCCCGTGGCAGACCACGTGGTTGATCGACGTGCAGGTCGACCTGTTGTAGCCGCGATACATCAGCGTCGCGGGGCGCGCGCCGTAATCCATCGCGAAGTCGAACACGAACTTGTCGATCGCCTCGGTCGGCAGGCCGGGCTTCACCAGATCGCTCAGCTGGTCGAGGCATTCGGCGACGAGCTGGCCGGCCTTGCGCATGCCGGCGAAGGCGTCCGGGCCATACAGTTTGATCTGTCCGGTCTTGCGCAACGGCGCAAAGGCGGCATCGATGTAGTTCATGAGGAAAGGGCTCGATTCAGGGGCAATTTAGTCATCGAGGCGGGGGACGCAAGCTTCTCGGTCCTCATCCTGAGGAGCCCCTACGCCGCGATCTTGCCGCCCAGTTCCTCGTCGATGTGCACGCGGACGATCTCGTCGAACGTATCTTCGACCTTGAACCCGAGCGAACGCGCGCGCCGCGCATCGAACCGCGTCGGCCAGCCCGACACGATCTTCATGATCGTGGCATCCGGCTCGCGGCGGATGCGCGCCACGACGCTCTCGCCGGCGACACGGCGCAGCGCCGCAATCTGTTCGCCGACCGTGCAGGCAACTCCCGGCATGGTGAGATTGATGCGCGGCCCAAGCTTCTCGCGCGTGAGCGAGGCCGCATGCACCAGGAAGCCTGCGGCAGAACGCGGGCTCGCGTGCCAGTGCATCACGCTCTCCTCGACCGGCAGCACGGCTTCCTTGCCGGCGAGCGGCTCGCGGATGATGTTGGAGAAGAAGCCGGAGGCCGCCTTGTTGGGCGTGCCGGGGCGAACGCAAATCGTCGGCAGCCGGATGCCGACGCCATCGAGGAAGCCCTTGCGGGTGTAATCCATCAGCAGCAGCTCGCAGATGCCCTTTTGCGCGCCGTAGGACGTCAGCGGCGTATGATGGAAGTCGTCCGGAATCTCGCTCGGGAACGGCGCGCCGAACACCGCGATCGACGAGGTGAACACGAGCTTCGGGTGATAGCCGCCACCTGCGGTCCGGATCGCTTCGAGCAGGTAGTGGAAGGGCACCAGATTGATGCGGTAGCCCTTCTCGAAATCGGCCTCGGCTTCGCCCGACACGACCGCCGCGAGATGGAAGATCGCGTCCGGGCGGCCTTCGGTGAGCTTACGGCCCGCGTCCTCGCGCGCGATGTCGAGCGCGTAAGCATCGACCTTGCCGGTGAACCCCGCCGGGGCCTTCGGCGCCACGATATCGACCAGCGTCAGCTTGTCGACCGGCTTGCCGTTGAGCCCGCCATCCGCGACCAGCCGCTCCGCGAGCTTGCGCCCGACCATGCCGGCCGCGCCGGTGATGAGAATGTGCATTGGCCTACCCCGTACTCAAATTGTCATCCCGGAAGCCGCCACAGGCGGCTATCCGGGACCCATGTATCCCAGTCGGCGGCGAATGTGAAAGCTTGATCCCGGCTCTCACTGCGCTCGGCCGGGATGACAGCGTCGCTACAGCGCAAACCCGCCATCGGCCAGATGAATCTGCCCCGTCGTATAGCTCGACTCGTCGGAGGCGAGATACACCGCGAGGGCGGCGATCTCCTGCGCGGTGCCGAGCCGGCCCATCGGCTGGCGGTTGATGAAGTCCTGCCGCACCGCCTTTGCGGGGCGGCCGGTGTTCTTCGCCAGCGTCGCAATGCGGTCGTCGAGCGAGGGCGACACGATCGTGCCCGGGCAGATCGCGTTCACGCGGATGCCCTGCTTGATGAAATCGGCCGCCACCGATTTCGTGAGGCCGACCACCGCGGCTTTCGTCGTACCATAGACATAGCGGAACGGGATGCCGCGCACCGACGAGGCGCCCGACGCAATGTTGATGATCGAGCCCTTCTTCTTTTTCAGCATGCCGGGCAGCGCCGCCCTGATGGTGCGGTCCATCGAGCGGACGTTGAGGTCGAAGGCGAAGTCCCATTCCTGGTCGGTCGAGGTCAGCACCGTATTGTGGTGCACGTAGCCGGCCGCGTTCACCAGCACGTCGATGGAGCCGAGCTTCTTGCTCATCTCCTTCACCAGCGCATTCACGTCGGCGGTGGAGCGCGCATCGAGCTTCGCGACCGTCGCACCCTTCAGGCCCTTGAGCTTCTTCACATCGACGTCCGTCGCGATCACCTTCGCGCCTTCGGCGACGAACGCTTCCGCGATCGCGCGTCCGATCCCCTGCCCCGCCGCCGTCACCAGCGCGACTTTGCCCTTCAGTCTTCCCGCCAAACCGGCCTCCTCATTTCACGGCGTTCAACGCCGCGAGACTCTGTTTCTGCCGGCCGTCTTTATCGAAATTGTCCGGATTGAGCCAGCGCTCGAACGCCAACTTTCGGGCGGGCCACTCGGAATCGAGGATCGAGAACCACGCGGTATCGCGGTTGCGGCCTTTGATGATCATGTGCTGGCGGAACACGCCTTCGAAGGTGAAGCCGTAGCGCTGGGCCGCGCGGCGCGAAGGGGCGTTGAGCGCATTGCACTTCCATTCGTAGCGCCGGTAGCCGAGCGTCTCGAAAATGTACTTTGCGAGCAGGTATTGCGCCTCGGTGCCGAGCGGCGTGCGTTGCAGCAACGGCGTGTAGACGATGTGCCCCACTTCGATGACCCGCATCGCCGGGCGGATTTCCATCAGCGTCGCGATGCCGACCGCCTGGCCACTCCGGTCGATGATCGCATAGGAATAGGGGTCCTCCAGGGCCGGGCGCTCCGCGAGCCAGGCAGCGAACGCCTTTTCGTCGGCGAACGGCCCGTAGCCCATGTAAGGCCATAGATCGTTGTTCGCCTCGCCCCTGACGGCCTGCCACAACGACGCGCCATCGCGCGCCACGTCGAGCTTTTCGACTCGGCCATAGCGGCCTTCCAGCACCACGGGACCGGGTCTCGGCGCGGGCTTGCCGTCGACGGGCAACCCAACAGGACGGCCGGAATGCGGATCGGGCTCGGCATTCATGCGCGCTCGCTCACATCCTTGGTGAAAAACGCGTTGAGCTCGCCGCCGTTGGCTGCGTCCTTGAAGCCCGTGAAGGTGCCCTGCTCGGCGATCTCCTTCGCCATGCGGATGAAGCCGCCCCAGGCCGAGCGCGCCAGCGCCCCGCCGACGCTGATGCGCCGCACCCCCATGCTGGCCAGGTCGGAGACCGAATGCCCGAACGCCGCGCCGTTGAGGAAATTCACCGGCTTCGGCGCGACCGCCTTGCACACCGCCTCGATCTGCTCGCGTGTCTTGATGCCCGGCGCATAGAGCACGTCCGCACCGGCGTCCGAATAGGCCTTCAGCCGCGCGATCATCTGCTCCAGGTCGGGCACGCCCGCGATGAATCCTTCGGCGCGGCCGGTGAGCATCACGTCGGGCGCGGCCTTGTCGATCGCGGCGCGCGCCGCCTTCATGCGTTCGACCGCGAACGGAACGTCGTAGAGCGGCTTGTCCTTGTTGCCGGTCGAGTCCTCGATCGAGAGGCCGGCGACGCCGGTCGCGCAGCAGCGCGTGACGTTCGCGGCGACGCCCGCCGGATCGTCCGCATAGCCGCCCTCGAAGTCCGCGTTCACCGGAACATCGGTCGCGTCGCAGATCTCTTTCAGATGCGCCAGCACCATGTCGACGCCGACCGCGTTGTCCGCATAGCCCTCCGACCATGCATGACCAGAGGATGTCGACGCCAGCGCCTTGAAGCCGAGCCCCTGCAGGTATCGCGCGGAGCCGACGTCCCACGGGTTGGGGATCACCCAGCAGCCGGATTCGTGCAGCTTGCGGAATGTGGCGCGCTTCTCGGCAACGGACGGGCGGGGCATGGCGTTTCTCCCTCAGTGCCGCTTGTGCATGATCCCGAAAAGTGGGTACCGGTTTTCGGACAAGATCATGCACAATAGGCAAAACCAGTGTCGGCAATCCCCGCCAACGTGACAATGCAATTTCATTGATAGGTGCCATGAAAGAACTCGCCCCCACCGGTACGCTGCGCGTCGGCCTGGTCTTCGCGCCCGTCATGTCCACTTTCTTCGTCGTCAAGGACGAGGCCGGAAAGCCGAAGGGCGTCACCGCCGATATCGGCGCGGCGCTGGGCAAGACGCTCGATCTTCCCGTGGAGTTCGTGCTCTATCCGAATTCGGGGCAGGCCGTCGATGCGGTCGAATCCGGCGCCGTCGATGTCTCGTTCATGCCGGTCGATGACGAGCGCAGGGCGCGCATCGCGTTCGGTCCGGACTACGTGCGCGCCGAAAGCACCTACATGGCGACGGCCGCGTGCGGCGCCAAAACCGTCGAGGACGTGGACAAGACGGGCATGCGCGTGATCGGCATCGCGAACACGACCACGATCCGCGCCGCGACCCGTACGCTCAAGAACACGACGATCGCGCCGGTTACCTCAGTGGGCGAAGCGGTCGCGATGCTGCGCGAAGGCAAGGCCGATGCGTTTGCGCTCGGGCGCGACTCGCTGCCGCCTTACGTCGCGCAGGTGCCGGGATCGCGCATGACCGACGGCAAATTCCAGGACATCGGCATCGCAATCGCCACGCAGAAGGGCAAGCCGCAGGCGCTCGCGGCGATAACCGATTTCCTCAATACGGCGAAGAAGGACGGCACCGTGCGTCGCGCGCTCGACAAGGGCGGGTTCGACGATCCGGTGGCGCCGTAGGCTTGTGTCCCGGGCGCAGCGCCGTAGGGTGGGCAAAGGCGCGGCCACGGACCGCGCCGGCGCTCTGAAGCATTATTCCGCGTGCCTTTGCCCACCCTACTTCCACTTCTGAGCTTCGCTCAGTGATTATCTCTCGGCACGCCACTGAGCTGCGCCACTTTCTGATATTTCACCGCGGGTTTCAGCACCATGCCCTCGTCGAGCTGATCGACCATCGCGCGCTGGATTTCCTGCCACGGCGTCTGGCTCTTCGGGAACGCGTAGCCGCCGCGCTTCTGCAGTGCGGCGCGGCGCTCGGCGAGTTCCTCCTTGGAGATCAGGATGTTCGCCGTGCCTTTATTCAAATCAATTCGAACACGATCACCCGTCTTGAGCAGCGCAAGCCCGCCGCCCGCCGCCGCTTCCGGCGACGCATTCAGGATCGACGGCGAGCCCGAGGTGCCGGACTGCCGCCCGTCCCCGATGCAGGGCAGCGACGTGATGCCCTTTTTGATCAGCGCCGCCGGCGGCTGCATGTTCACGACTTCGCATGAGCCCGGATAGCCGATCGGACCCGCGCCGCGGATGAACAGCATCGTGCGCTCGTCGATCTTGAGCTTGGGATTGTCGATGTTGTGGTGATAGTCCTCCGGACCGTCGAACACGACGGCCTTGCCCTCGAACGCCATCAGGTCCTTCGGATTGATCAGGTAGCGGTTGCGGAATTCCTCCGAGATCACCGAGAGCTTCATGATCGCCGAGTCGAACAGGTTGCCCGAGAGCACCTTGAAGCCGGCGCGCTCCAGCATCGGCTTCTTGTAGGTGCGGATCACATCCGCGTCCTCGATGGTCGCGCGTTTGACGTTCTCGCCCATGGTCTTGCCGTTCACCGTGAGCGCGCCCTCGTGCAGCTTGCCTGCACGGCGCAGCTCGTTCATCACCGCCGGCAGCCCGCCCGCGCGGTAGTATTCCTCGCCGAGATACTTTCCGGCCGGCTGCATGTTGACGAGCAGCGGAATGTCGAGGCCGACCGCCTCCCAGTCCTCGACGGTCAGCTTCACGCCGATGTGGCGCGCGATCGCGTTGATGTGGATCGGCGCGTTGGTCGAGCCGCCGATCGCCGAGTTCGCCATGATGGTGTTTTCGAACGCCTCGCGGGTGAGGATGTCGGAAGGTTTGAGGTCCTCCCACACGATCTCGACGGCGCGCAGCCCGGTCTCGTAGGCGATCTGCGCGCGCTCCTTGTAGGGCGCCGGGATCGCGGCGCAGCCGGGCAGCGACATGCCGAGCGCCTCGGCGAGCGCGTTCATGGTCGAGGCCGTGCCCATGGTGTTGCAGTGCCCGACCGACGGCGCAGAGGCCGCCGCAATCTGCACGAACTCCTCCTGGTCGATGCGCCCGGCTGCGAGCTCCTCGCGCGCCTTCCACACCGCCATGCCGGAGCCGCAGCGCTCGCCCTTCCACCAGCCGTTCAGCATCGGGCCGCCGGAGAGCACGATCGCCGGAATATTCACGGTCGCGGCCGCCATGATGCAGGCGGGCGTGGTCTTGTCGCAGCCGGTCATCAGCACGACGCCGTCGAGCGGATAGCCGTAAAGGATTTCGACGAGGCCGAGGTAGGCGAGGTTGCGGTCGAGCGCCGCAGTCGGGCGCTTGCCGGTTTCCTGGATCGGGTGCACCGGGAATTCGAACGCGATGCCACCCGCCGCGCGGATGCCTTCGCGCACGCGGCTCGCGAGTTCGAGGTGGTGGCGATTGCAGGGCGAGAGATCCGAGCCGGTCTGCGCGATGCCGATGATCGGCTTGCCGGAGCGCAGTTCGTTCGGGGTGAGCCCGAAGTTCATGTAGCGCTCGAGGTAGAGCGCCGTCATGCCGGGATTTTCCGGGTTGTCCCACCAGAGCTGCGAGCGCAGCTCCTTGCCCTTCGGGTGCGGCGTTGCCGGCAGCTTGCCGTTCTTTTTCGCGGTCTTCTTCTTGCCGTTGCTGGCCATTTTCTGATCCTCCCCGAGACGCGCGGGCGCCACTTTGGAATGGTTTGATTTCACCGCGAGAATGCGATGAAGTCGCGCACCATTGCAAGGGACCGCCGCGACATGTGGAGTCAGCTAGCCGCCGGCGCCCTCGTGAGTTTCCTCAACTTCGGCATCCACGCACTGATCACCGGTGTGGTGATCGAGACAACGCGTCGCACCGCCGCGCGCACCGACCACCTGCACGCCTTCCTGCGCATGGTCGCGCTGCTCACCGTCACGATGATCGCGCTGATGTGCGCGCACGTGCTGGAGATCGGCGTGTGGGGACTCTACTACGACGCCTCGGCCAGCCTGCCGTCGAATATCGAGGCGTTCTATTTCGCGTTCGAGAACTATACCGCGCTCGGCTACGGCGATCCGGTCCCGCCCGAGGGCAAGCGCCTGATCGGCCCGATTACGGCGCTCAACGGCCTGCTGCTGATCGGGTGGTCGGTCGCGATCATCTTCGAGGTGATGCGCATGGCCCGGGTGCAGATCGGGAGGCTGGACGAGCGGGACGACAGCTAGCCGCTCGATTTGCGTTTGGCGCGAGAATCATTGATGCCGCTGCCATGCACGGCCAGATCGCCCTCGGCGCCGTCTGCTGCCTCGTCAACATCGCGATACACGCCGCCATCATGGCCTGGGTCGTGACCGCGGCACGGCGCGCCGCAAGCGCGGCTGCGAAATTATCGGCGGCACCTCGCCTCACCGCGATCATGATCGCGACCGTGCTGGTGCTGCTGGTCGCGCACGCGCTCGAGGTGCTGGTCTGGGCGCTGACCTATCGCCTGGTCGATCTCGTGCCCGTTGGCGACGGCTTCTATTTCGCCTGGCGACATCCTGCCCGCGCCGGAGTGGCGCATGCTCGGCCCGATCACTGCACTGAACGGCATTTTGCTGTTTGGCTGGTCGACCGCGGTGATTTTCGAGGTCCTGCGCACCTCGGCGGGTGCGCTGCGCGGCCTGCCCACGGACTCCTGAACCGCCAAGGCCCGATTTGATTTTCGCCCCCGGATGCGCTCAATTCCGCCGCGAAAACAGTGGCCGGGATCGCGCCGCGTACTCCTCTTTCCCCTCTCCCGCTTGCGAGAGAGGGTGCCGAGCCGCTCAGCGGCGAGGCGGGAGAGGGTTCTGCAATAGCCCCTCTCCCGGCCGCTCGCTTTGCTCGCGTCCACCCTCTCCCCGCTTCGCGGGGCGAGGGGAAAAAAGAAGAGGAAACGCCATGCTGAAAACCGTCGCGAACTTCGACCGCATCGGCGAGGAAAACGCCTTCGCGGTGCTGGCGCGTGCGAACGCGCTTGCCGCGCAGGGCCGCGACATCATCAACCTCGGCATCGGCCAGCCCGACTTCAAGACGCCCGAGCACATCCAGGAAGCCGCCATCAAGGCGATCCGCGACGGCCATCACGGCTACACGGCGGCGAACGGCATTCCGCAACTGCGCGAGGCGGTCGCGGCCGACCTCGACAAGCGCTTCAAGGCGAAAGTGTCGCCGGACGAAGTGATGATCATGCCGGGCGGCAAGCCCACCATGTTCATGTCGATCCTGATGTTCGGCGAGCCCGGCGTCGAGATCATGTATCCGGACCCGGGCTTCCCGATCTACCGCTCGATGATCGAATACACCGGCGCCAAGCCCGTCCCGATCCCGATCCGCGAGGAAAACGGCTTTGCGTTCTCGGCAGACGAGACCTTGAGCCTCATCACCGACAAGACGCGGCTGATCATCATCAACTCGCCCGCCAACCCGACCGGCGGCGTCACCCCCAAGGCCGAGGTCGACACGTTCGTCGCGGGACTGGAGAAGTGGCCGAACGTCGCCGTGATGTCGGACGAGATTTACGACCAGCTCGTCTACGACGGCGAGACGCACGTCTGCCTGCTCAATTATCCGTCGATCCGCGACCGGCTGATCCTGCTCAACGGCTGGTCGAAGACCTACGCGATGACCGGCTGGCGGCTCGGCTATGCGGTGTGGCCCGGCAAGCTTTATGACTATGCGCGCAAGCTCTCGGTGAACCTGCACTCGTGCGTCAACGCGCCGACGCAATTCGCGGGGCTGGCCGCGCTGCAAGGTCCGCAGGACGCCGTGCACCACATGGCGGTGGAGTTCGACAAGCGCCGCAAGATCGTGGTCGAGGGGCTGAACAAGCTGCCCGGCGTCTCGTGCATCATGCCGAAGGGCGCGTTCTATGCGTTCCCGAACGTGAAACGCACCGGCTGGAAGGCAAAGGCGCTCGCCGCCTCGCTGCTCGATGACTCGGGCGTCGCGCTGATCGGCGGGCCGGACTTCGGAATCCTCGGCGAAGGTTACATGCGCGTCTCCTACGCCAACTCGACCGAGAACATCCTCAAGGCGCTCGACCGCATGGGCGAGTTTTTGTCGAGCCGGAAGCCGCCTGATCAGGTCTCCGGCTGTCATCCCGGGCGAGCGAAGCGAGACCCGGGATCCATGCCGCCGCCAGCGCGGGCCGAGAGATGGGTCCCGGATAGCCGCTTCGCGGCTTCCGGGATGACAGCGGCGCCTAATCGATAAACACCACCGGCGTGCCTTTCCGCACCATCGCGGCCAGCGCCAGAGCGTCCCAGTTGGTCATGCGCACGCAGCCGTGCGAGTCGACCTTGCCGACCTTCGTGGGCTCGGACGTGCCGTGGATGCCGTAGGTCTTCTCGTTGAGCGCGATCCACACCGAGCCGACCGGATTGTTCGGGCCCGCCGCGATGTGCAGCTTGCCGTCGGCCTTCACGCCCTTGAACTTGAAATCCGGATCGTAGGTATAGGTCGGCCCCTTCGCGACGCGCACCACCTTGAGCGTGCCGGAGGGCGCTGGCTTCTCCTCGCTCCCGATCGACGCCGGATAGACCGCGATCGGCTTTCCGTCGACCCCGAGCGCGCGCACCAGCTTGCGCGTCTTGTCGACCTCGATCTTGCCGAGCTTCGCATTGAGCGCCACCGGCTTCACGTTGACGTTGGCGACGGTAATCACGGTGCCGGCCTGATCCAGTTTCTTGCCGCGGTTGGGCCGATCGAGCAAATCCTCGTCCATGTGGAAGCGCTCGGCCAGCATCTCGGCCGCGCTGGTGTAGTCGAGGCGCTTGAGCTTCGCCTTGTCCTGATATTTGTCCGGGATCTCGTCCGCGAACGGGCCTTTCACGTCCGCCGCGGCGATCGTGTATTCGATCACCGCGGGCGTGGCATCCTGCGCGAGCTTCTCCCACGTCGCCGGATCGAGCTCGCCGCTCGCCTTCAGGCCATTCCGGTCCTGGAACGCGCGCAGCGCGTTGGAGAAATTCTCACCGCGCTTGCCGTCGATCGTGCCGGGCGAGAAACGCGCGCGATCGAGCAGCACTTGAGCCTTGATGTTCACCGCTTCGGAACTCTTCGTGCCGTTGAACGCGGACGCATTGATGTCGCCCGGCGCGAGGTTGCGGACCGGCGCGGCGCCTGCCGTCACTGTGAGCGCGAACAGGAAAGGAAGCCAGGCAAGGCGCATTCGGCGTGCTCGAAGCAAAATTGCATCGGCACAACGGCAGCCGCGCGCACAAGTTCCGTCAGGCCTCCCACCGCACCGGCAGATTGAACAGCCCGCGGAACGCCCAGCCGCCGATGCGCACCGGCTCGCGGTCGTGGAGCCGCAAGCCCTTCAGCCGCGCGAACACGCTCGGCAGCGCCACATCGGCGATCATGGCGCGCGAGGCGGCGGCCCCTGCGCAAAAGTGCGGGCCCGCCCCGAACGCGATGCTCTTGCCCGTGTCGCGCGTCAGATCGAACCGGTCAGCATTGGCGAAATGCGCCTCGTCGCGATT
>Ga0190275_10003002_pt1 | contig 11995 bp, 10 predicted proteins | sample Popmic550T_FD_133745 | JGI IMG/M metagenome (GOLD analysis project Ga0190275, IMG submission 133745) | Populus adjacent soil microbial communities from riparian zone of Yellowstone River, Montana, USA - 550 T | ecosystem: Environmental > Terrestrial > Soil > Riparian zone > Trees stand | place... | reverse complement strand
CGCCGCGTCGCCCGCCTTGAGGGCATCGGCGCCGAGGGCGTTCTCGAGGAACGAGAGGATCGCCTGGTTGCGCGGTTGCGTATCGGGCCCGCTCAGGTCCACCAGCTGCTTGCGAATGCGATACGCCTCGGCCCACTGGTGCTGCTCCTCGTGAAGCTTCTCCAGGTAGAGCAGCGCGTACTGATTGTCGGGTGAAAGCCGCAGGACTTCCTTGAAGGCGTCCAGCGCGCGATCGACAAAGCCGCCGCGCTTGTAATCGAGCCCGAGGCACAGCAGCACGTAGCTGTGCTCCAGGCGCGTGAGCTTCGGACGCTGCAGCAGCGCCTGGTGGACCTGGATGGCTCGAGAGACCTGCCCGCGTTCCCGGTAGACGTTCCCGAGAATCATGTGAATCTCAAGCGCATCGGCATCGACCCGCGCCGCCCGGCTCAATTCCTCGATGGCCAGGTCGATCTGGTTCGAGACGAGGAAGTTAAGGCCAAGGACGTAGTGCTGCGAATCACGTGCTTTGCGCCGGTCTATCCAGCGGCCGTCACGTAGTTTGTAGCGCTCCCAGGCCTTGCCAATGGCAAGCCCCAGCAGCAGCGCCACGAGCGCAGCGATCAGCGGCAATGATGAGTCCAGATCCACGTCGATGATCCCAGGCCCGCCGTCTATACCATCTCGGTGCGCCAGAGGTCGTGCAAGTGCAGCACACCCAAGACGCGTCGATCGGCGCCAATGACGACCACTGACGTAATCTTCCTGCGCTCGAGCAGGGCCAGGGCCTCCACCGCCAGCGTCTCCGGGACGATGGTAATCGGATTCGAGGTCATCACGTCGCGGGCGGTCAAGCTCTGGATGTCCGGTGTGACCGCCATTTTGCGTCGCAGGTCACCATCGGTCACGATCCCCACCAGTCGATGGTCGGCATCGACGACCGAGGTCATCCCGAGTCCCTTGCTCGACATCGTGTAGATGACCTCGCGCATCGCGGCATCCAGCGCCACGACGGGCGCAGTCTCGCCGCCGTGCATGAGCTGACGGGCGCGCATCAGGCGTTTCCCGAGCTTGCCGCCGGGATGAAGATTGGCAAAGTCCTCCGGCTGGAAGCCTTTTTCGACGAGGACCGACATCGCCAGTGCATCACCGAGCGCGAGCGCTGCCGTGGTGGAGGCTGTGGGTACGAGATTCATCGGGCACGCTTCCTCGGACACGTGGCAGTCCAGCGCCACGTCGGCACTCTGCGCCAGCGTCGACTGCATGCCGCCGGTAATCGCGATCAACCCGGCTCCAAGTCGCTTGATCGTCTCGAGGACCCGGGTCAGCTCCTCGGTTTCTCCACTGTAGGAAATCGCGATGACCACGTCCTCCGAGCGGATAACCCCGAGATCCCCGTGGACGGCTTCTGCAGGATGCAGGAAAAACGCCGAGGTGCCGGTGCTCGAGAGGGTGGCAGCAATCTTTCGGCAGATGATGCCGCTCTTGCCCATTCCCGTCAGGATGACGCGGCCTCGACAATCGCGAACCAGCGCGACGGCCTCCGAGAACGAGCCGTCAATCCGCTTCACCAAGTCCAGGATCGCGGCAGCCTCCGTCTGCAGCACCTTCTTGGCGAGCGAGACGTCAACCACGACGCACGATCCTGTCGATCGCCACCAGGCGGTGGAGTAGAGGCTCCACGCGATCGAGTCTCAGGGCGTTGGCCGCATCGCTCTTCGCTTTCGGCGGATTCTCGTGCACCTCCATGAACACCGCGTCCACGCCCGCCGCGACGCCCGCGTTGGAAAGAGGGTCGATGTATTCCGCGAGGCCCGCCGTGACCCCGTTCCCCGCGCCCGGCAGCTGGAGGCTGTGGGTGACGTCGAAGATCACCGGCCAACCGAACTCCCGTAGCATGGGCAGCCCGCGCATATCGACCACCAGGTTGTTGTAGCCGAAACAGGTGCCGCGTTCGGTGAGCAGAATCTGTGTGCCGCCCGCCTCGGTGAGCTTGGCCACGACATGGAGCATGTCCCGTGGCGCGAGGAATTGCCCCTTTTTGACATTGACCGCCCGACCCGTTCGCGCCGCCGCCATCAGGAGATCCGTCTGCCGGCACAGGAAGGCGGGAATCTGCAGGACGTCCGCCACTTCGGCGGCCGGTGTGGCCTGGGACGGTTCGTGGATATCGGTGACCACCGGCAAGCCGGTGCGCGACTTCACCTCGGCAAGGATGCGGAGACCCTCAGTCAGCCCGGGCCCGCGATACGAGTGGATGGACGTCCGGTTCGCCTTGTCGAACGAGGCCTTGAACACGACGGGGTAGCCGGTCCGCTCGGCGATGGCTGCGATCTCCAGGCCGATGTCCACCGCGTGTTCTCTGCTCTCGATGACGCAAGGGCCCAGCATGAACCCGAGCGGCTGACCGGACCCGAACCGCACCGACCCCGCCGCTACCACCGCCATCGGAGTCGGATCAGCCATGCGAAGCCATGGACTGGACCCCAGGTGCAGCGCCGTTCTTCTGTTTCAAGGCGGCTTCGACGAAGCTGGAGAACAGCGGGTGCGGTTTCAGCGGGCGCGACTTGAACTCGGGATGGAACTGCACCGCGATGAACCAGGGGTGCCCGGGGAGCTCCGCGATCTCGACGAACTTGCCGTCCGGCGACCGCCCGGAAATTCGCATCCCGCGCTCGAGCAGTGCCGGCTCGTAGAGGCAGTTGAACTCGAACCGGTGCCGGTGCCGCTCGCTGACCTGCGCCGCGCCATAGATTCGCCGGGCGAGCGAACCTTCGGCCAGTTCGCAATCGTACTTCCCGAGACGCATGGTGCCGCCCAGTTCGTCGACCCCGAGCAGATCCCGCAGCTTGTAAATGACCCGGTGCGGCGCCGATTCGTCCACTTCAGTGGAGTCCGCCCCTTCGAGCCCGCACACGTTGCGGGCGAATTCCACCGTGGCCCACTGGAAGCCGTAGCAAATCCCGAAATATGGGATGCCATGGCTCCGGGCATGCTCGGCCGCCTTCATCATGCCGCGCGTGCCGCGTGACCCGAACCCGCCCGGCACCAGCACCGCGTGAGCGCCATCGAGGAGTCGCGTGCCGCCCTCCTGTTCCAGGGCTTCCGATTCAACCCACTGGATGTTGATCCGCGTCCGATTTGCAAATCCACCGTGATAGAGGGCTTCGTTCAGGCTTTTGTACGAGTCTTCGTAGCCGGTGTACTTGCCAACCACGTGGATGGTGATCTCGTCGTCGGGATTCTTGATGCGCTCGACTAGTTCCTCCCAGGGCTGCATCCGCGATTCGCCCTCGGGGAGGCCCAGGAGCTTGAGCAGCACGCGATCCAGTCCCTCTTCGCGAAGCACCAGCGGCACCTCGTAGATGGTGGACACGTCCCTCGCGGTGATGACGGCTTCTTCCGAGACGTCGCAGAACAGGCCGATCTTCTGCTTCAAGTCGCGGGGCAGCGGCCGGTCCGTGCGGCACAGCAACATGTCCGGCTGGATGCCGATGGACCGCAGATCGCGCACGCTGTGCTGGGTGGGTTTCGTTTTCAGTTCGCCAGCGGTGCCGATATACGGCACCAACGTGAGGTGCACATAGACGGTGTTCTCGCGGCCAACGTCCTGGCGGAACTGGCGAATGGCCTCGAGAAACGGCAGGCTCTCGATGTCGCCGACGGTGCCGCCGATTTCCACCAGCACCACATCCACGTCGCGACCGACACTGCGGATGCAATCCTTGATTTCGTTGGTGATATGGGGGATGACCTGGACCGTTCGCCCGAGATAGTCGCCACGACGCTCCTTCTGAAGCACCGACATATAGATCTTGCCGGTCGTCCAGTTGCTATTGCGCGTCGTCGTCATGCTGGTGAAGCGCTCGTAATGCCCCAGGTCCAGGTCGGTCTCGGCCCCATCGTCCGTAACGTAGACTTCGCCGTGCTGATACGGGCTCATCGTCCCCGGGTCGACGTTGATGTAGGGGTCGAATTTCTGCATGGTGACCCGGTAGCCGTGTCCCTCGAGCAGGGCGCCAATGGACGCCGCCGCGAGACCCTTGCCCAGCGATGACACCACGCCGCCAGTCACGAATATGTATTTGATGGGTCGAGCGGTCTGTTCCATTTTGTTGGGTCTCAGCTCCTCGCAGCAGTCAAGAGCCACTGACGGACGCGTGCCAGGTCCTCTGGGGTGTCCACTCCAATGGAGTGGTGGTTCGTTTCCACGACGTGAACGCCGATGCCGTGCGCGAGCGCGCGTAGCTGCTCGAGCGATTCCACGCCCTCGATCGCCGCCGGCGGAAGGTTCGCGATCCGAAGCAACACATCGCGGCGATACGCATACAACCCGACGTGGGCACGCGCCGCCGCGAGCGCCGCTTCGCCGGCCCCTCGCGGAAACGGGATGGGCGCACGAGAGAAATAGAGCGCGCGGCGGTTCAGGTCACACACGACCTTGACCACATTCGGATTACGGAACTCGTCGTCGGACTGCAGCGGGCGACACGCCGTGCAGAGCTCGAGCGAGGGCGTCTCCATCAACGGGCGCGCCACCGCGTCGATGACCGCCGGGTCGAGCAGCGGCTCGTCTCCTTGTACGTTCACGACAATGCCGCAGGTCAGCGACGAAACCACCTCTGCCAGCCGATCCGTGCCGGTCAGGTGATCGGCGCGAGTCATCACGGCAACGCCCCCGAACGCTTCCACCGCCCGAACAATGCGGTCGTCGTCCGTCGCGACAATGACGGCCGTCACCGTCTGCGCGTCTGAGGCGCGTCGGTAGACATGCTCGATCATGGGACGACCAGCGATGTCGGCGAGAGCTTTTGCAGGGAGTCGGGTGGATTGATAGCGCGCGGGGATGATCGCGACTACCGACGATTCAGTCAGTTTGAACGGCAGACTGACCGGCACAGGCAAGTCTACCATAAGGCGCCGCCGCGGCCGATACGTGGGTAGAATGATGCTCGTGCAGTGGCGAACGACGTTGATCGTGGGCGCCGTAAGCCTGGCTGTGGGCTGGGGAATGGGCGGCGGCCTGAGCTCCCAGCCGCCGGCCGCGCAGTCAGGCCGATCGCGCGACCCCCGCCCCATCGGCGTCGAGTCCGCTCAGCCCCCGGCACCGTTGACAGGCCAGCTCCGTCGCAAACTGGATCAGCAGCCCGCGCGCCCGCAATCGTCCCGCAATCCGTTTGTCTTTGGCTCCAGGCCTCCGACTACCGCCCCAGCCACGCGTGGACCAGCGGCGCGGCCCGAGGTCGCTCCTGAACTCGTGGACGACGCACCGGAGGCCGCGCCGTCACCGGCCTTCGTGTTGTCCGGCGTCGCCTCGTCTGCCGGGCCCGACGGTGCGGTGTTCACCGCGATTCTGAGCGGTGGGCAAGGGTTGTTGTTCGTGAAGGCGGGAGACGAACTCCCCGGCGGCTACGTCGTTGCTGACGTCCAGGAAACCATGGTGACGATCAGGGATGGCTCCGGTGGTGAGCGCACGCTGCGCCTCCGCTGAAGCGATCCCAGGCCGTCCGCTGGTTCCCGTCCGTTCAAACCCGAACAATCCAGGCCTGCTTGATCGCGGTCACCGCCCTGATCGAGTCCAGCAGGCCTTCCATCACGCCCGCCGGCGCATCCACATTCACGACACCGACCGCGCCGCCCGGTCCGCGCCCCAACGCGAAGTTGGCGATGTTCACGCCCTTCTTGCCGAGGATCGTGCCGACATCGCCGATGACGCCGGGCTGATCGTTGTTGCTGATGAGCAGCAAGGTCCCGCCCAGCGGTGCTTCCACTGGAACGCCGTTCAGCAGAACGAGGCGCGGACTGCCTTCCGCGACGGTCGCCTCTACCCATCGTTCACCGGCATCGGTCGTCAACTTCACGGACAGCAGACTCCGGAACATGCGTGGGCGGGAGCTGGACGACTCAATGATGTCGATTCCGCGGGCAGTGGCACTGGACCTGGCGTTGACGGCGGTCACCGGCTCGGGAAGCGTGGCGTTCAGCAGGCCAACCAGCACCGCGTTCACGATCAGCGGGTGTTGACCGGCCAGCTCCCCGTAGTAGCGCACGCCGAGCGTTTGGAACCGAGCCTCGCCCATTTGACCGACAAGTGCGCCCAATTGTTCCGCCACGGTCATGTAAGGCTGCAGGCGCTGAAACTCCTCGGGCGCAACGGCGGGGAAGTTGACGGCGTTTCGAATCACCCCGGACTTCAGGAAATCGCGGAGAGCCGACGCGGTCTCTACGCCGACCAGTTCCTGACCTTCGCGTGTGGACGCGGCGATGTGCGGACTGGCCACTACTTTCCCAAGCTTCTGTAGGGTGTGGTTCTTGGTCGGCTCCGACTCATAGACGTCGAGCGCGGCGCCGCCGATATGGCCCGACTCAATGGCTGCGACCAGCGCCGCCTCGTCGATCAGGTCACCGCGCGCCGTATTTACGAGCTTCAACCCCTTCTTGCACTTCGCGAGCCGGTCGGCGTTGAACGTGCGCTTGGTGTGCGGCGTTGACGGCATGTGGAGCGACAGATAGTCCGCTCGCGCGCACAGTTCGTCCATCGACACCAGCTCGATGCCCATGGTGGCGGCTGCCGCGGCGGCGATGAACGGATCGTGGGCGATGACAATCATCTCGAATCCCTGCGCGCGACGCGCGACCTCCTGGCCGATCCGGCCCAGACCCGCCAAGCCGAGAACCTTGCCGCGAATCTCCTCGCCCACAAAACTCTTCTTGTCCCACAGTCCCTGCTTCATCGACGCGTCGGCCGCCGGCAGCTTCCGTGCCAGCGCAAGGATCTGTGCCATCGCCAGCTCCGCGACCGAAATGCTGTTGGCGCCGGGCGCATTCATCACGACGATACCGCGGGCGCTGGCCGACTCGACGTGGACGTTGTCCACGCCCGTACCTGCGCGGGCGATCGCCCGCAGCTTCGGAGCGGCGGCGATGATCTCGGGTGTCACCTTCGTCGCGCTGCGGACGACCAGTGCGTCCGCGTCAGCGAGGTCGATCGTCAATTGATCAGCGGTGCGGCCGGATTGGGCGTCGATGGTCCAGCCTTCGGCGCGAAGCAACTCGAGAGCGGAGGAGGGAAGGTCGTCGGCGACAACTATGCGCAAGGATCGAATCTCCGGGGAAGTATCAGCCAGATATAATGACAGGTTCAGAAACGTTCCGAAAGATCGGACCAGTGAACGACGGTGCATCATCCATGGTGCAATCCGCAGAATTCTTCGAGATTGCGCGCCGTTACGTGGTGTTCACACGGTGTTTTCCACAAGGTTTTCCACAGAACATGTGGATGCGGCCCGCGTGAGGCGAGGCAAACTGACCTAAAGTCAATTTCGTTCAGGAGACAGGCATGAATCGTAAGGTCACGGTGGTCGGCGGAGCAGGCAACGTGGGCGCGACGGTGGCACGCGTCGTGGCGCAAAAAGAACTGGCAGACGTCGTCGTCGTCGACATTGCGGAGTCGAAAGCGGCCGGCATCGCCCTCGACATTTATCAGTCGTGCGCCGTCGACGGCTCCGCGGCGCGCGTCCTCGGTGTCGGCACCAGCGACTTTGCGGCCAGCGCGAACTCGGATGTCGTTGTCATCACGTCGGGCATGCCGCGCAAGCCGGGCATGAGCCGCGACGACCTGCTGAACGTGAATTACAAGATCATGCAGGACGTGACTGCGGAGATCGTCAAGCATTCGCCCAACTGCATCATCGTGCCGGTCGCCAATCCGCTCGACGCGATGTCGCAGGCCGTCTATCGCCTCAGTGGCTTCCCGCGTGAACGCATCATCGGCATGGCCGGTGTCCTCGATTCGGCGCGCATGCGTACGTTCGTGGCCAGTGAGCTGAATGTCTCGGTTTCGGACGTGACCTGCTTCGTGCTGGGCGGCCACGGCGACACCATGGTGCCGCTGCCGCGGTTGTCGACGGTGGCTGGCATTCCGCTTACGGAATTGGTCACCATGGGCATGCTGTCGCAGGCCAGACTCGATGAGATCTGCACGCGAACGGCGAACGGCGGTGCGGAGATTACAAAGTTGGTAGGTACCAGCGCCTGGTATGCGCCGGGCGCGTCGGCGGCGGACATGGTGGAAGCCATCCTGAAGGATCAGAAGCGCATCATGCCATGCTCGGTCTACCTCCAGGGCGAATACGGGATCAACGACCTGTTCGTCGGCGTCCCGGTGAAGCTGGGAGCCAAGGGCGTGGAGCAGATTGTGGAAGTGCCGCTGACAGCCGAGGAGAAAGTGGCCCTGCACAAATCCGCCGGCGCCGTGAAGGAGCTCGTGGACGTCATCAAGGTCTGAGCATTCGGGGAGCAGCCGGGCCCGACAGCAAAAGAGGAGGGGGCCACCCCTCCTCTTTCGTTCCGAAAGCGTGAGACGCAGGGACCCGGTGTGGCCAGCTCTTTACTTCGAGGCGACTGCCCTCGCGTAGTCGCGGTTCATGCGGGCGATGCTCGCAATGGAAATTTCCTTGGGGCACACCGCCTCGCATTCGCCCTCGTTCGAACAGCTGCCGAAGCCTTCGGCGTCCATCTGTTCCACCATGCGTACCGCACGGCGGCCGCGCTCGGGTTCGCCCTGCGGCAGGAGACCGAGATGCGCGATCTTCGCCGAGGTGAACAGGTGGGCCGCCGCATTCTTGCACGCCGCCACGCAGGCGCCGCACTGAATGCACTGAGCGTTGTCCATCGACAGGTCGGCCACGTCCTTTGGCACGGGAATGCTGTTGCCGTCGGGGGCGCCGCCAGCGTTGATGGAAATATAGCCTCCGGCCGCGATGATGCGGTCCAAGGCGCTGCGATCGACCACCAGATCCTTGATGACGGGAAACGCCTTGGCGCGAAAGGGTTCCACCGTAATGGTGTCGCCATTCTTGAACCGGCGCATGTGGACCTGGCAGGTCGTCGCTCCCTTGTCGGGGCCATGGGCGAGCCCGTCGATGACCAGGCCGCAACTGCCGCAGATGCCCTCGCGGCAATCGGAGTCGAACGCGATCGGATCCTGGCCGGCCTTGATGATTTCCTCGTTCACCACGTCCAGCATCTCGAGAAACGACATGTCGGGATGCGCGTGCGAGGTCGTGTAGGTCTCGAAGCGACCCGGGGCATTGGGCCCTGGTTGTCGCCAGACTTTCAAAGTGACCGTCATCGCCATATGAATGCGTCCTATTTGTAGCTGCGCTGGGAGGGGTGGACTTCGTCGAAGACCAGCTGCTCCTTGTGGAGCGCGGGCGTCGCGCCTACTCCCTGGAACTCCCAGGCCGCCACGTATGAATATTCGTCGTCTTTGCGCAGCGCCTCGCCGTCCGGGGTCTGGAACTCCTCGCGGAAGTGACCGCCGCAGGACTCGCGCCGCTCCAGGGCATCCAGGGCCAGGAGCTCGGCGAACTCCATGTAGTCGGCCACGCGGCCGGCGTAGTCGAGGGCTGGATTCAGGTTGTTCTTCTCGCCGGTGACGAGCACGTTCTGCCAGAACTCGTCGCGGAGCGATCGGATGGCGGTGACCGCCCCCTGCAGCCCCTGCTCGTTCCGGGCCATCCCGACGTGATCCCAGCAGATCGCGCCCACGGCGCGATGGAAGTCGCGGATAGTGCGGTTCCCCTTGATGGACAACACCTTGTCGATGCGGCCTTGGGCCGTGGAGCGGGCTTCCTTGAAGGCGTCGTGTTCCGGGGCAACCGCCGGCATGGCAGCGCCCGCGAGATAGTTGGCCACCGTGTACGGCGCCACGAAGTAGCCATCCGCGAGCCCCTGCATGAGCGCGCTGGCGCCGAGGCGATTGGCGCCGTGGTCCGAGAAGTTGGCTTCGCCGAGCACGAACAGGCCAGGAATGGTCGACATCAGGTCGTAGTCCACCCAGAGTCCGCCCATCGTGTAGTGAACGGCCGGGTAGATGCGCATCGGAACCTTGTAGGGGTCCTCGTCGGTAATGCGCTTGTACATGTCGAACAGGTTGCCGTAACGGCCTTTGATCGTGTCGGCGCCGAGCCGCTTGATGGCGTCGGCGAAATCCAGGTACACCGACAGTCCCGTGTCGCCTGCTCCCCGGCCTTCGTCGCAGACCGACTTGGCGGCCCGGGACGCCACGTCGCGCGGCACCAGGTTGCCGAAGCTCGGATAGCGCCGCTCGAGATAATAGTCGCGGTCGGCGTCCGGAATCTGGTCCGCCGGACGGCGGTCGCCGGGATTCTTCGGTACCCACACCCGCCCGTCGTTGCGCAGGCTCTCGGACATCAAAGTGAGCTTCGACTGGTGGTCGCCGCTCACCGGGATGCAGGTGGGGTGAATTTGGGTAAAGCAGGGATTGGCAAAATAGGCGCCCCGCTTGTGCGCCCGCCAAGCCGCCGTCACGTTCGAGTTGACGGCGTTGGTCGACAGGTAGAACACCGTGCCATAGCCACCCGTGCACAGCAAAACGGCATTGGCCTCGTGCGACTCGAGCTCGCCGGTGATCAGGTTGCGGCAGACGATGCCACGAGCCTGGCCGTTCACGATGACCAGATCGAGCATCTCGCGCCGCTGATACATCGAGACGGTACCGACGTCCACCTGCCGCATCAGCGACTGGTAAGCGCCGAGCAGCAGCTGTTGCCCCGTTTGCCCCCGCGCATAGAAGGTGCGCGACACCTGGGCGCCGCCGAACGAGCGGTTATCCAGCAGTCCGCCGTACTCACGGGCGAACGGGACTCCTTGCGCCACGCACTGGTCGATGATGAGCACCGACATCTGGGCGAGCCGGAACACATTCGCTTCCCGAGCGCGATAGTCGCCGCCCTTGACCGTGTCGTAGAAGAGCCGGTAGATGCTATCGCCATCGTTCCGGTAGTTCTTGGCGGCGTTGATGCCGCCCTGTGCAGCGATGCTGTGGGCCCGTCGCGGGCTGTCGTGGATGCCGAACAGCTTGACCTTGTATCCGAGCTCCCCGAGCGAGGCCGCGGCGGAGGCGCCCGCCAGCCCGGTGCCGACCACGATGATCTCGTATTTGCGCCGGTTGGCAGGATTGACGAGCTTGTTTTCGAACTTGCGGCGGTCCCATTTCTCCGCAATCGGACCGCTGGGAATCCTGGAATCGAGCGTCATTGCACGCCCTTCGAGAGAATGAACGTATAAATCGGAATGATGAAGAACCCGCCGGCGATCACGGTCGCCAGCACCCTCCCGAGCAGCAGGATGCCCGGCGAGCCCGCCGCATGGCTGACGCCCAGCGACTGCGCCGCACTCGACAGGCCGTGCCAGAGGTGGAAGAAGATGACCGCCATGGCCACCAGGTAGAACAACACATACGCTGGAGAACTGAAGACCTCGAGTTGCAGGCGGTAGAGGTCGCGCGTCCCGTCGGCGTTCTCGTAGAACGTGCCGAACTTGAATGTCGACAGGTGCGTGACCACGAACAGCAGCGTGATCGTCCCCGTCAGGATCATCGTGGACGACGACAGGGTCTTGCGGCTCTTCGCGTTTTTGGTCTTGGCCCAGCGCCGGGTCGCGTAAGCCGTGGGCCGGGCCGCCCGGTTGGCAAGAAAGCCGGCAACAGTTTTCGCGACGTGCACAAAAAACACCCCGACCAGTCCAGCCTCGATCAGATAAATCAGAGGGTTACTGGTGAGCGAGTGGGAGTAGTGGTTGAACGCCTCGGGACCGACGAGAAAGAGCAGGTTCCCGGCCAGGTGTCCGATCAGGAACACGAAGAGGCCGAGCCCGGTCAAAGCGATGAGGATCTTGGAACCAACGGATGAAACGGATGCCTGCCAAAGTTGCATGAAGAGTGCCCAACCGTGAATTCTATGACATTCACGATCCCTATAGATCAGGACGCCGCTGGACAGGGCGGCGATTCGCAGAGTTGAACGGCGCCAACGCGAGCCGTGAGCACAGGGAGAGGCGTGGGAGAAAGGGGCGTGTCGCCCCGCGGGGGAGTGCGGGGCGCCACGGGCGTCAGAGGTCGTTAGCGCGCGCGGGCGAGACGGATATTGGTGCCGGACTTGCCGCTGCGACGCGGCGGCGCCTTGCGCGAATGCTTGTCGGCGTACATTCG
>Ga0190275_10003001_pt1 | contig 11997 bp, 11 predicted proteins | sample Popmic550T_FD_133745 | JGI IMG/M metagenome (GOLD analysis project Ga0190275, IMG submission 133745) | Populus adjacent soil microbial communities from riparian zone of Yellowstone River, Montana, USA - 550 T | ecosystem: Environmental > Terrestrial > Soil > Riparian zone > Trees stand | place... | reverse complement strand
CGAGATGGTCGACCTCGTCCAGGCCGGCGTCATCGACCCGGCCATGGTCACGCGCTCGGCGCTGCAGAACGCCGCGTCGATCGCGAAGAACATCCTCACCACCGAGGCGATCGTCGCCGAGGCCCCCGACCGTGACGGCAACGGCGGTGGCGGCGGCATGCCCGACATGGGTGGCATGGGCGGCATGATGTAAACAGCGCGTTCGCGCTGTTGGAAGGATCGCGGGGCTCGGCGCATGCCGGGCCCCGCGCTGGTTAACGTGCGCGCCATGAGCGCTTACGTGATCGCCGACGTGCGCGACGCCCGCGACCAGGACGCGCTCGTCGAGTACCGCCGCGGCACCACTGAGTCTGTCGCTCGCCACGGCGGCCGCTTCGTCGCCCGCGGCGGCGAGCTGGAGCTGCTCGAGGGAGACTGGAACACGCGCCGGATCGTGATCATCGAGTTCTCCGACATGTCCGCCGCGCGCGGCTGGTACGAGTCCGAGGACTACGCGCCGCTGAAAGCGCTGCGCCAGTCGGCCTCGGATACCAACATCATTCTCATCGACGGCGTGTAGCGTCCCTGGCCACTTGCTGGTCGGACGGGATCAGGAGCGCGCTCGGCTCGCGCGCATGATCGAGGCGGCGCGCGACGGGCGCAGCGCCGCCCTGCTCGTCCACGGCGAGGCGGGGATGGGCAAGACCTCGCTGCTGCGCGACGCCGCCGAGCACGCGACCGGCCTGCGCGTCCTGCGCGCCCGCGGGCTCGAGACCGAGTCGCACCTCCCGTTCGCCGCGCTGTCGGAGCTGCTCGCGCCGCTGCTCGATCTCCGCAGCGAGATCCCGCCCGTGCAGGCGCAGGCGCTCGGCGGCGCGCTCGCGCTCGAGGCCACCACGGTGACCGACCGCTTCGCGGTCGCGGCGGGCGTCCTGAGCCTGCTCGCGGCGTCCGCGGAGCGCCAGCCGGTGCTCGCGCTCGCCGACGACCTGCAGTGGCTCGACGAGGCCTCGCGCGAGGCGCTGCTGTTCGCCGCGCGGCGGCTCGACGCCGAGGGCGTCGTGCTGTTGTTCGGGCTGCGCGACAGTGAGGGGCTCGACGCCGACGCGCTCGGGCTCGACGCGCTGCCGCTGTCGGGGCTCGACGACGCGAGCGCGCGCGCCGTCCTGGCCGCCGAGGGCCTCGCGCCCCAGGTGACGGAGAAGCTGATCGCTGCCGCCGGCGGCAACCCGCTTGCGCTGCGCGAGATCCCGCGCGGCTTGACCGCCGAGCAGCGCGCGGGCCACGACCTCACCCTCGCGCCCCTGCGGCCCGGCGAGACGCTCGAGCGCGCGTTCCGCCGCCGCGTCGACGCGCTGCCCGAGCCGACCCGCCAGGCCCTGCTCGTCGCGGCGTGCGCCGAGACGGTGCGCGCCGACGTGATCGCGGGCGCGCTGGCGAACGCCGAGCTGCCCCCCGATGCGCTCGAGCCCGCCGAGGCGGCCGGGCTGCTGACGCTGCGCGGCCGCGAGATCGAGTTCGACCACCCGCTCGTGCGAGCGGCGGTCTACCACGGCGGCAGCCCCTCCGAGCGCCGCGACGCGCACCGCGCGCTCGCCGACGCCTTCCCCGCCCGCAGCGCCGAGAAGGCCTGGCACCGGGCGGCTGCCGCGCCGATGCCGGACGCCGGCGTCGCGCAGGCGCTGATGGACGCCGCGGGGGACGCGCGCGGCCGGGCCGCCTTCGCGGCCGCCGCCCGCGGGTTCGCCCGCGCCGGTGAGCTGCACACCGACGACGACGAGCGGGGGCGCGCGATGCTCGAGGCGGCCGGCGCCGCGACGATCGCCGGCGAGCTGTCGCGGGCGTTCGAGCTCGCCGAGCTGGGCGCGCGGCTCGCTGTCGATCCGCTCGTGCAGGCCGACCTGCGCGCGATGGCCGCACGCACCCAGATGCGCCTCGGCGATCCTGTCCGCGCCGGCCAGGCGCTCGTGCGCGAGGCCGAGCGCGTCGAGGCGCTCGATCCGGTGCGCGCCGGCACGTTCCTGCTCGAGTCCGCGGTCACGCACATGATCGACGGGACGCTGCGGGCGATGGCCGAGACCGCGAGCCGAGTGCGCCACGTCACCGCCGGCCGGGCGCCGGGCCTCGACTTCCTCGCCACGCTGCTGACCGCGGAGGCCCTGCTCGCGCTCGGCGAGACGGAGGAGGGCGATGCGCTGCTCGCCGCCTGCGAGCCGGTGCTGCTCGGCGACGAGCCGGTGCTCGGCCCGCCAGAGGTGCTCGGAATGGCGGCGCAGTCGTCGCTGTGGTCGGAGCAGTTCGAACGCGCGGAAGCGATCTTCGACCGCCTGGTCAGCTCGTTGCGGGATGTCGGCGCGGCGGGCGCGCTCGTCTACCCGCTCGCCGCCCGCTCCCACCTCGACTTCCGCCTCGGACGCTGGCCGGCGGCGCTGGCGGGCGCCGACGAGGCGGTGCGGCTGGGGCGCGAGACGCGCCAGGAGTCGCTGCTCGCCCACGCGCTGGGAGCGCTCGCCGAGGTCGAGGCCGGGCTCGGCCGCGCAACGGCGGCGCGCGAGCACGCGAACGAGAGCGTCGCGCTGTGCCAGGCGCAGGGCGCGCCGGCGACCGCGATCTACGGCTACCAGGCGCTCGCGTTCCTCGAGCTCGGGCTCGGCAACCTCGACGCCGCTCGCGACCACGGCCTCGCCGCCGAGCGGGCGTTCGGCGAGACGGAGGGGGACGAGCCCGGCGTGGCGCGCTTCGCCCCCGACCTGCTCGAGGCGCTGTGGCGGCTCGGCAGCCCGGACGAGGTGCCGCAGCGGCTCGAGGACCTCGCGCGCCAGGCCGACCGGCCGATGCACACGTGGGCGCAGGCGGTGGTCGAGCGCCTGCGCGGCCTGATGGCCCCCGACGACGAGGCCGACGCGCACTTCGCGCGCGCGCTCGAGCTCCACGCCATGACCCGGCAGCCGTTCGAGACGGCCCGCACGCAGCTGCTGCACGGCGAGCGGCTGCGCCGCGCCAAGCGCCGCGCCGACGCCCGCGCCCCGCTCGGCCACGCGCTGGCGGTGTTCGAGCGCCTCGGCGCCGAGCCGTGGGCGGAGCGCGCGCGCGGCGAGCTGCGCGCCACGGGCGGCCCGACCGGCTCCGCCGCCCCCGCGATCGCCACCGACGAGCTCACCGCCCAGGAGCTCCAGATCGCGCTCCAGGTCGCCCAGGGGCGCACGAACCGCGAGGTCGCCGCCGCGCTGTTCCTCAGCGCCAAGACGATCGAGTACCACCTCGGCTCGATCTACCGCAAGCTCGGGATCCGGCGGCGGACGGAGCTGGCGGGGGTGCTCGCTGCGTGAGTGGTAGACCGGCGGACGTCAACTGCGGCTGGGTAGGGAGGGTGTTCGGACTGCCGCGGCAACGACGATTTCGTTCCCCTCAACGCGCAATCGGAGCCGAGGGGAACGAAACTTGGCCACAACACGCCTAACGTTCCCCGAAGGCTCCACGGGCGGGCGAAAGGAACGAAACCGCACCCCGAACCCCAGCTACCCCCCGGCCGCCTCGGCCTTCCGCAGCCCACGCACCGCCCAGACCATGAACGCCGCGGCGAGCGCGAGCGCGAGCCCGTAGGCGACCAGGGCGTCGAACGACTGGCCAGAGATCAGGTCGCGGCCGCCCTCGACCAGCGCGGTGAACGGGTTGACCGTCGCCACCGCATGGACCCAGCCGGCGAGCAGGGCCAGCGGCACGTAGACGGGGGCGAGGAACAGGATCAGGAACACCGGCATCTGCATCGCCGGGCCGGCCTGGATCGTGCGCATCCGGAACGCAACGCCGAACGCGAACAGCGCGGCGATCAGGTTGACGATCAGCGCGAGGACGATCAGGCCGAAGAGGTCGACGGCGCCACCGTGGATCTGCATCCCGACGATCAGCGCGACGACGAACAGCAGCACGCCCACGATCAGCGCGCGGGTCAGGCCCGCGAGCAGGTAGCCGGCCAGGATCCCGAGCCGGTTCGGCGCCGCGAGCATCAGCCGGCGCGCGAACCCGCGCTCGAAGTCGGCGGCGACGGCGAAGCCGGTGAACACCCCGCCGAACGCCGCGGACTGCAGCAGCACGAACACGAACTGGAACGCCGTGTAGCCGGACGGGAAGTCGAAGCCCGGGGCGTTGGCGACGTTCGAGAGCCCGCCCGCGAACGCGGTGAAGAAGAACAGCGGGAAGATGATCGACGGCAGCAGGAAGGCCGGGTTGTGCGTGAAGTTGTGGATCTGCCGCCACGCGACGGCCCGTGCGACGGCCCAGAAGCGCCTCATGTCCGCACCAACCTCGTGCGCAGCGCCCGCGAGGCGCCGAGGATGCCGATCGCGCAGAGCACGATCGCGACCGCGAAGCCGCGCTCGAGCGCGACGTCGTCCCAGCCCGTGATGACCACCGAGCGGATGCCCTCGAGCAGGTACGAGACCGGGTTCCAGGTCGCGATGGTGCGGAACCACTCCTGCTCGATCAGCGGCCGCGGCAGCGCCTGCGAGGACAGGAACAGGAAGACGAAGAACACCGGGAAGAGGCCCTGCACCGCCTCGCCCGATCCGGCCCGCAGGCCGACGAGCGCGCCGAGCGAGGCGAACGCGAGCGCGACCAGGAACGCGAGGACGACCAGCACGACCACGCCGCCGGCGCCGGCCTCGACCTTTAGGCCCGCGGCGAAGCCCACCACGAGGTAGACGAGCGACGACAGCGCCGCCACCGTCATCACGCCCGCGAGGTTGCCGAGCAGCAGCGCCGAGCGCTGCATCGGCGTCAGCGCCAGCCGCTTGAGGAAGCCGGTCTCGACGTCGCGCGCCAGGCTCGACCCCGCGTTGATCGCCGCGAACAGCGCCCCCTGCATGAACGGGATCGCGATCGCGAAGTTGAGGTAGTCGTCGGTCGGGAAGCCCGGCAGCTTGGTCGCGGCGTCGAGGCCGCCGACGTTGACCGCCAGCAGGCAGAGCGGGAACAGGATCGGCGGCAGGAGCAGGGCCGGCTGGCGCAGCGTCTGGGTGACCGAGCGCCGCGCCATCTCGCCGATCTGGGCGAGGAGGGTCATCAGACCGCGACCGGCTCCCGCTCGCCGGTGTCGTCCTCGACCTCGAGCTTGTGGCCGGTCTTGGCCAAGAAGACGTCGTCGAGCGACGGCGAGTGCAGCTGGAAGTGCGCGATCCCGACGTTCTCGGCGTCGAGCGCGCGCACGACGTCCGTGAGCTCGTCCGCGCCGCGCTGCAGCCGCACCGCGACCGCACCTTCGGGCGCGTCGACCGGCTCGCCGAAGCGCCCGAGCACGGCCGCGAGACGCTCGCAGCCGGCCGCGTCGGCCGGGATGACCTCGAGGCTCGGGCGGCCGACCTCGCCCTTCAGCGCCTCCGGCGTGCCCTCGGCCACGATCCGGCCCTGGTCGATGATGCCGACACGGTCCGCGAGGACGTCGGCCTCCTCGAGGTACTGCGTCGTCAGCATCACGGTCACGCCGTCGTCGCGCGCGAGGCGGGCGACCTCCTCCCAGAGATCCGAGCGGCTCTGCGGGTCGAGGCCCGTGGTCGGCTCGTCGAGGAAGAGGATGCGCGGGGAGTGCACGAGTGCGAGCGCCAGGTCGAGCCGGCGCTTCATGCCGCCCGAGTAGCCGCCGACCTTGCGGTCGGCCGCGTCGGACAGGCCGACGCGCTCAAGCAGCTCGGTGGCGCGGTGCACGCGCTCGCGCTTGGGTAGGGCGTGCAGCGTGGTCTGCAGGCGCAGGTGCTCGCGCCCCGTGAGGAGCGGGTCCAGGGCAGCCTCCTGCAGCGCGGCGCCGATCGACTCGCGGACGTGCGCGCCCTCGCGGACGATGTCGTAGCCCGCCACGCGCGCCGTGCCCGACGTGGGCGGCAGCAGCGTGGTGAGCATCAGCACGGTGGTCGACTTGCCGGCGCCGTTGGGGCCGAGGAAGCCGTAGATCTCGCCGGGCTCGACGGCGAAGTGGATCCCGTCCACCGCGCGCACGCCGCCCTTGAACTCGCGGACGAGGCCGTCGACCTCGATGCCGTTGTCGGAAGTCATGGTGCGGCACCCTAGCGAAATTACTTGACTACCGCAACCTTCGATCTATGTTACAATTACAGCATGTCAACGTCGACGGTGTCCAGCACCGCCGCACGCGAGGCGTGGGCGCTGTTCTGGCGCATCTTCACCGCCGACAAGCCACGCCGGATGGTGCTGCTCAACGAGCTCGGCCTCGCGCCCATGCAGTCGATGGCGCTGACGCATCTGCAGCCCGGGCAGCCGATCACGATGAGCGCGCTCGCGCAGGCGCTCATGTGCGACAACTCGAACGTCACCGGGATCGTCGACCGGCTCGAGGCGCAGGGCCTCGTCGAGCGCCGCCCCGCCGAGCACGACCGTCGCGTCAAGACGCTCGTCCTCACCGACAAGGGGATCGCCACGCGCGCAGAGGTCGAGCGCAGCATGAGCGTCCCGCCCCCGCCGCTCGCGGGCCTCTCCGACGCGGACGCCGCGGCCCTGCGCGACATCCTGCAGCGCGCGCTGGCTTAGACGTCTGACAGCGGGCGCTCGCCCGGCCCGACGTACTTCGCCGACGGCCGGATCAGCCGTGCCTCGCGCTTCTGCTCGAGGATGTGCGCCGACCAGCCGGCCGTGCGCGCGCAGGTGAACAGGCTCGTGAACAGCGCGCTCGGCACGTCGGCGTGGTCGAGGACCACCGCCGACCAGAACTCGACGTTGGTGGCGAGCACGCGGTCGGGCTTGCGCGCCTTCAGCTCGGCCAGCGCCGCCCGCTCGAGCGCCTCGGCGACCTCGAAGCGCTTGGAGCCGATCTCCTGCGACGTCCGCCGCAGCACCGCGGCGCGCGGGTCCTGGGCGCGGTAGACGCGGTGGCCAAAGCCCATCAGGCGCTGGCCGTCGTCGAGTGCCCGCTTGACCCACGTATCGGCGTCGCCCGCCGCCTCCACCTCGTCGAGCATCTTCAGCACCCGAGCGGGCGCGCCGCCGTGCAACGGGCCCGAGAGCGCGCCGACCGCGCCGCTCAGCGCGGCGGCCACGTCGGCGCCGGTCGAGGCGATCACGCGTGCAGTGAACGTCGACGCGTTCATGCCGTGCTCGGCGGCGGCGATCCAGTAGGCGTCGATCGCCTTGACGTGGTCCGGGTCGGCCTCGCCGCGCCAGCGGATCAGGAAGCGCTCGGGGATCGAGCGGCCCTTGTCGACCTCGCGCTGGGAGACGGGCGGGCGCCCGGTGCCGCGCGCGGACTGGGCGACGAACGAGAGCGCCATCACCGAGGCGCGCGCGAGATCGTCGCGCGCCTGCTCGTCGGAGATGTCGATCAGCGACTGGAAGCCCCACTCCGGCCCGAGGATCGCCAGCGCCGCCTGCACGTCGACGCGCGGGTCGCCGGAGCGATTGCCGAGCGGGTGCGGCACGGCGGGCGGGAGGCCGGGCTCGAGCGTCCCGTCGACGAGCAGGCCCCAGACCTGCTCGAAGGGCACCTTTCCGACGAGCTCCTCGATATCGACGCCGCGGTAGCGCAGCGAGCCGCCGTCGCGGTCGGCCTCGGCGATCTCGGTGGCGAAGGCGACGACGCCTTCGAGGCCGGACTTGACGTCGTCGCTCATGCGGCCGGGACGTTGGCAGGTCGGGTGCCGGCGAGTCGGGCGGTGCGAGCGCGCAGGCGCACCTCCTCCTCGTCGACGAGCGGCCGCAGGAGCCACCAGCCGGCGACCGGCAGCAGCGTCAGCACGCCGAACGCGACACCCCACGAGCTCGCGGCGACGAGCGCGCCGAACCCCACGCCGGCCACCGCGGAGGGCACGCGCATGATGGTGCCCTGGAGCCCGAGCGCGGTCCCGGCGCGCTCGCGGCCGGCCATCTCGGCGGCGGCGGTGAACGACAGCCCGTTCCAGCTCATGGTCAGCACGCCCGCGAGGAGCAGCACGGGAAGCAACAGCACCAGCGGCGCCTGCACGAGCACGGCGGTGGCCGCGATCGCGCCCGCCATCGCGATGCCGTGGCGGCGCAGCGGCTCGATCCGGCGCCCGCCGCGGTCCGAACGGCGCCCGACCACGACTCGCACGACGCCGCCGGTCAGCTGGATCGTCGCGAGGCAGGCGGCGGCCGCGCCCGCGGAGAAGCCGCGCTCGTCGTGGAGGAAGAGGACGACGAAGGAGACGATCGCGACCTGCGCGCAGACGAGCAGGGAGGAGCCGGCCGACAGCCGCCAGACGCGGCGGTCGCGCAGCGGTGGCGGAGCCGTCACCGGTGGGCGGCCGGAAGGCGCCGGCGGCGGTTCGCGCAGCCAGATCGCGGCGGCGAGCGCGCCGGCCAGCGAGACGGCGGCGAGGGCGAGCAGCGCCGCGCGCAGGCCGCCCGCGGCGGCGAGCAGCGGCAGCGCGAGCGCGCCGGCGGCGCCGCCGAGCGGCACGGCCATCTGACGCACGCCGAGCGCCATCCCGCGCTCGCTGCGCCCGAACCAGCCCATCACGGCGCGCCCGCTCGCGGCGGCGGCCGCGGCGCCGAACCCGCCGGCGACGACGAGCGCCGTACCCAGCGTGGCGATGCCGGGCGCGTAAGCGGCGCCGACCAGCGCCAGCGCCGCGCCGCCGAGCCCGGCGGCGATCACCGTGCGCTCGCCGATGCGGTCGGCCAGCGCGCCCCACATCAGCAGCGTCGCGCCGATCCCCCAGCCCACCGAGGCGAGGATGAGGCCGACGCCGGAGAGCGAGAGCTCGAACTCGTCGCGCAGGACCGGGCCGAGCGACGGCAGGCCCTGATGCACGGCCGAGAGCGCCCCCTGGGCCGCCACGCCGACGGCGAGGATGGTCCAGCGGTAGTTCATATGGGCTTCGCCTGCCAGGCGAGTTGCTTCGCGAACTCGCCTTCGGCGACGTTACGTTCCCTCCAGCGCCGCGCCTTCTCCACGTTCCCGCACGCCTGCATCGAGCACCAGCGCCGCCGCCCGGCGGGCGAGCGGTCGTAGAAGCGGGCCGAGCACGTCTCCGAGCCGCAGATGCGGATGCGATCGCGCTCCGCTGCGGTGCCGAGCATGCGGGCCGCGTCCAACGCCACCATGCCGAGCGCGCGCCGAGGCGAGTCGGCCGGGGCGCGCTCGGACAGCACGGGCAGTCCGTCCTCGGCCAGCACCAGCGCGGGCCGCGAGCCCGCGAGCACGAGCCAGTCGTCGATCAGGCGCAGGGCGGCCGGGTCGACCGGCTCCCCCGCGTGTGCGGCGCGGACGCCCGCGTCGATCGCCTCACGCAGCGCGCGCGCTTCCTCCGCCAGCCCCGGCGGCGGCGACGCGGAGGCCGGCAGCAGCTGTGCGGCGACGAGCCAGTCGACGGCGTCGCGATCCCCGGTCAGGCACTCAACGTTGCGCCGCCAGCGCTCGCGCCGGGTGTTGACGAAGTCGAGCGCGGGGCGGCCGCCGAGCCAGTACCAGTAGGGCGCTCCGCTCGCGAGCGGGCCGTCGGGAACCTCGGGCCCCATAACCGCATCCTACCGATTCAACCGGTTACGAACGCAAGTCGCGATTGCGGGGAACGTAGGGTTTTGACGTGCCGTCCGGGTGTTCTAGGGTTGCTCCCGGGGATGAGCGACCTGATGACCATGACGGTCGGCGAGATCGCCGCCCACGTTCGGGGTGGAGAGTTGCGTGCGCGTGAGGTCGTGACCGCGACGCTCGAGCGGATCGAGGAGCGCGACGGGACGCTGAACGCGTTCGTCGAGGTCGACGCGGATGGCGCGCTCGAGACCGCCGACGCGATCGAGCCCGGCGACGAGCGGCCGTTCGCCGGCGTGCCGATCGCCATCAAGGCCAACACGCCCGTGGCCGGCCTGACGATGAACTTCGGCTCGCGGTTCCTCGCCGACCACCGCCCGAGCCACAGCGCCTACCTCGTGCGGCGGCTGCAGCAGGCGGGCTTCGTGATCGTCGGCATCACGAACATGCCCGAGTTCGGGATCCTCCCGACCACCGAGCCCCGCCACACCGAACCGACCCGCAACCCGTGGGACACCGACCGCACGCCCGGCGGCTCCTCGGGCGGCGCGGCCGCGGCCGTCGCGGGCGGCATGGTGCCCGTCGCGCACGGCAACGACGGCGGCGGGTCGCTGCGGATCCCCGCCGCCTGCTGCGGCCTCGTCGGCCTGAAGCCGAGCCGCGGGCGCATCTCGCGCGGGCCCGACCTCGGTGAGTCCTTCCTCGCCTGCGACGGCGTGCTCACGCGCACCGTGGCCGAGACGGCGCAGCTGCTCGACGTGCTGGCGGGCTACGAGGTCGGCGACGCGAGCTGGGCGGCGCGGCCGGCCGAGTCCTACACGCTCTCCTCACGCCGCGACCCCGGACGGCTGCGGATCGCGATGACGGCCGACAACGCGCTCGAGGCCGGCGTCGACCCCGAGTGCCTGCGCGGGATGCACGAGACGGCGGACCTGCTCGCGGGGCTCGGCCACGAGATCGAGGAGGCGTCGCCCGCGCTGCCCGGCAAGGACACGCTGCGGCTGTTCACCGGGGCGTTCGGGCCCGCCATCGCGCTCCAGATCACCTACGGCGAGCTGCTCGCCGGGCGCCCCCCGGAGGACGACGAGATCGAGCCGCTGTCGCGCGCGCTCTCCGACCTCGCCGGCAGAATGTCCTCGGTCGAGTACCTCGCGGGCATGGCGCAGCTGCAGGCGCTCGCGCGCGGCGTGGTCGCCTTCTTCGCCGAGTACGACGTCCTGCTCACCCCGGCGCTGGCCGAGCGCCCGCTGCGGATCGGCGAGTGCAACGGCCTCGGCGAGAACCCGATGGAGGACTTCGCGCGCTCGGGCCAGTTCACGCCCTTCACGGCGCTGTTCAACGTGACGGGCCAGCCGGCGATCTCGATCCCGGCCGGCTTCGGCGAGGACGGCCTGCCGACCAACGCCCAGCTGGTCGGCAAGCCGCTGGGCGAGGACACGCTGCTGCAGATCGCCTCCCAGGTCGAGGCCGCGCGGCCCGCCGCCACGGCGCGGCCCGAGCCCGCGGCCGACTAGACGCCGAGGACCGCCGGCAGCGCGCGCGGCGTCACGCCGAGCGCCTCGGCGTCGGCGGTCCCGCGCGGCGTGCGCATCGTCACGGAGAGCAGCTCCGCCTCGTCCCAGGTCGCGACCGCGGCAGGGCCGGTCAGCGTCTCGTAGGCCCGCAGCAGCGGGCGCAGGACGGGCGCGGGGACCGGCACGAGCCGGCGCCGGCGGTGCGCGGCGCGCAGTGCCAGCTCGACCACCTCACGGTGGGTGAGCAGGTCGGGGCCCGCGAGCTCGTGGCGGGCGTGGGGCGCGTCGCCCCGCGGGCGGTCGAGCGCGGCGATCACGCAGTCGGCGACGTCGTCGGCCCAGATCGGCTGCGTGCACGCGCGCCCGAGGCCCGCCAGGGGCACCGCGGGCAGCCATGCCAGCCGCTCGATCCGCGCGAGCCGGCGGTCGCCCGGGGAGTAGACGAGCGACGGCGCGAACGTCGTGGTGCGGATCGCGGCCGCCTCGACCGCCTGCTCGGCCACCGCCTTGGCCCGGTGCAGGCGGCTGTGGTGCGTGAGCGTGGCTCCGAGCGCGGAGAAGAAGACGAAATGCTCGACGCCGGCCTGCTCGGCGGCGCGCAGCAGCCGCCACGTGGCGAGGCCGGCGAGCTCCTCGATCGTGGCGTGGGGCTGGTCGCGGTGGGACGCCGCCACGTGGACGACGACGCGCGCCCCGCGCAGCGCCTGGCGGTACGCACGGGGATCGGTGAGGTCGCCGATGGTGATCTGGACCCGGACCCGGTCGGGGCCCAGGCGGCGGGGATCGCGGACCAGGCAGCGGACCGGCTCACGCCGTGCTGTGAGGCGCCGCAGGAGGGCGGAGCCGACGAGTCCGGTGGCGCCGGTCAGGAGGAGCACGGTGGCTATCATGCCGCGCAATGGCCTACGTCATCGCCGAGCCCTGCATCGGGACCAAGGACAACTCCTGCGTGGAGGTCTGCCCGGTCGACTGCATCCACCCGACGCCCGACGAGCCCGACTACGACAAGGT
>Ga0190275_10003000_pt1 | contig 11999 bp, 10 predicted proteins | sample Popmic550T_FD_133745 | JGI IMG/M metagenome (GOLD analysis project Ga0190275, IMG submission 133745) | Populus adjacent soil microbial communities from riparian zone of Yellowstone River, Montana, USA - 550 T | ecosystem: Environmental > Terrestrial > Soil > Riparian zone > Trees stand | place... | reverse complement strand
CGTCGACGTCGGCCTCTACCTTCCCGACGACCTGCTGGCAAAGGTCGACATCGCGACCATGGCCCACTCCCTGGAGGCCCGCTCCCCACTGCTCGACCCAGAGCTGATGCAGTTCGCGGCCGCTCTGCCGGCGCAGATGAAGATCCGGGGAACCGAGAAGAAGCTGGCGCTGCGGAGCGCCCTTCGTGGCTGGGTCCCGGACGAGGTCCTCGACGCCCCCAAGCAGGGTTTCGTGATCCCGATCGCGGAGTGGCTGCGCGGGGACCTCAGAGATTTGGCCTACGACACCCTGCTCGACCCCCGGGCCCGCGATCGCGGCTACTTCGAGCCGGCTGCGGTCAAGGGCCTGCTCGACCGCCACATGTTCGGGCTCGAGGATCGGTCGCAGGCGATCTGGACGCTGCTGATCTTCGAGCAGTGGCACCGCGAGCACGTCGACGCCGCCCCGTCGGCGCTCAGCGCTGCGGCTGGGGCCCAGCCCGGCTACTCACCGGGCCCGTAGGCGAGCCGTCGCCCCTGGGCCGGACGGGGGGCGAAGAGAGGCCTCGCGGCGTACTCGGTGACGGCTCCACTCAGCACGATCCCGGTCCAGAACCAGACGATCAGGCTCGGAAAGACCTGGCCGGTGGGGGCGAGGTTGGCGACGATCAGCCAGAAGATCGCGATGGCCAGGAGACCGGCGCGCCACGGAGCCATTTCCGGCGGGCCACGCGAGAGCAGGGCGCTGCCCAGGGCACAGACGAGGCAGGCGACGAAGAGACCGGCCCCGATCAGCCCCAGCTCGACGGCAGCCGAGAGGAAGACGTTGTGGACCCCGATCTCCAGCACCGCGATCTGCGGCACCCGCTCGAGCAGCTTGAAGTAATCCCGGTTCTTTTCGTTGAAGGTCCCGAGCCCGAAACCCAGCAGCGGGCGCTGCGAGACCATGTTGATCGCGGCCGCGTTGACGTTCTCGCGCTCCCACACCGGCCGATCCGATCCTCGGCGGTCCTCGACGCTGGCCGCCAGGCCCGGAACCGTGGCGAGGGCCAGCAGGACCAGAGCGCTCAGCCCGACCGCACCCGGCAGGAGATACCGCCGCAGGCCGGGGAGGATTGCCAGCGACACCGCGGTGGCCACGACCGTCGCCACCCAGACCGACCGGGTCAAGGTCAGCAGCAGCCCGAGCGCGCAGATCGTCAGCACCGCTCCAGCGATGGCCTTCCTCCTCCCTCTCCAGCTCGCCATGGCGACCGCGGCGGCGACCGCCCCCGCGTAGAGGCCGATGCCATTCGCGGTCGCCTCGACGAACGGGCCGCGAGCACGTTCGGCGTGGTAGCCGTAGGAGGGGTCGAGGATGTACTGGGGGAAGACCAGCGCATGGGGGCCCACCACCTCGAACAGCGCCGTCAGCCCCAGATAGCCGCCGAACGCGACCAGCGCGGTGAGCAACCCGGCGCGATGCCTCGGTTCGTGGAAGGCCAACGGCGCCAGGGCCAAGACCAGGAAGGGAACGGTGAAGCGGTCGAACAGGACAAAGATCGTGTGCGACCTGCCGAGGGTCCCGGCGGCGATCGCGGACCCGATCGCCCAGGCCACGGTCACGAGGAGCAGCACGTGCAGCGGCTGCAGCCTGAACCGCGGCAGGCCCTGCGTTCCCGGCGAACGCACCAGGATCGCGCCGATCGCAGCCAACAGCAGCAGGCGGTCGGGGGCGATCCCCGATGGGAAGCCGAGCGCTCCCCAGTTGCCGTTGAACGCCGAGGCCAGCAGCGCGGCCGTCAGCAGCCAGGCCGGCTCGACCCGCCAGGCGATGTAGGCGAGCGAGCCGAGCAGGCCCAGCATCAGCGCCAGGCTGAGCGCGAGATAGCCCTGATACGGGATCAGGGCCTGCAGCGACCCCTGGTACACCGCCAGAGCGAAACCAACCCCGACCAGCGCTCCGACGGCGAGCAGGCCAAGACGACGTGCCGGCGGCGACATCCTGCGGCTAGGTCGCGGCGGCGTAGCGGAGGAATTGACTCTCGCGAAACAGCGCCAGCGCGGTCCCGACGATCAGGCCGAGAACCAGGGCGGTGAAGATCCACAGCTGCAGGGTGCTGTAGCGATCGTTGCTGGCCGAATTCGCCCGCTCGATGATCTCGACCGGGACCGCGAGCGTCTGCTGGCGCTGCTCCCCGGCCACGAAGGCTTCCCGAGCCGACGCCGCCCGCGTCTGGGCGATCGCAAGTTTCGCCCTGGCGGACACCAGGTCGCCATCCTGTCCGGTCGCTTCCAGATACCGGACCTCGCGTTCGACCCGCTGCCGGGCGATCTCCGCCCTTCGGTAGCGCTCCAGCAGCGGCTGGGCGACATCCTCGGTAGCGCTGTTAGCCGCCTCTCCCAGCGCCCTGCTCGCCAGGTTTGCCAGAGCGATCGCGGTCCCGGGAGAGCTGGCCACGGCGGTGACCGAGAAGAGTGGCGTGCTGGGCACGGTGAAGGCGGATATCTGCGCCCGCACGGCCTCGGGGGTCGATTCCGTCTCCCGGGCCACGGCGTTCACCACCGCGTCCCCCTGGATCGAACGACCATAGGTCTGGGCGAGCGAGGTGGCGGCGGCGGCGAAGTCCGAGTTGGAAGCCGGACTGCTCGCGTCCAGCCCGCCGACGGCGAGCCGGGTCTCCGCCGTATAGGTCGGGCTGCGCAGGAGGCCCGCCACGACGGCGGCGCTGACCAGGATCACGATCGGCAGCAGGAAGACGACCCAGTTGTTGCGCACGGCGGACGAGACGGTCAAGCGGGAGTCGCCGTCCTCCTTCAGAGACGCGGCTTCAGCCTCGGGCGGGCGCAGAGGTGGCGGGGCGGTCTCGATCGGGCTCGGGCCCTCCATCCCTGCCGGGGCCTCGGAGCTCTGCTCGCTGCCATTCGACCCGCGCAGGACCCTTCCGGAAAGGCGGCCCACGTCAGCGGCAACCCTGGATCGAGCAACCACGCAAATCGGGCAGACAGGGGGGCTGGGTCTCCATTGCAAAAATAACGACGCCCGGCCGCCGTTTTTTTCAAACGCGTGGAGTCGACGATCCTGCCCATATCCGTCCTGATCCCGGCCTACAACCGCGCGGATCGCCTTGGCAGGGCCTTGGAGAGCGTGGCCGCCCAGCGAGAGCAGCCCGCCGAAGTCATCGTCGTCGACGACGGCTCCGAGGACGAGACCGCGGCCGAGGCCGAACGTCTGGGGGCGATCGTGGTTCGCCACGAGAAGAACAGCGGCTGCGCGATCGCGCGCAACTCGGGACTCGCGGTCGCAAGCCAGCCCTGGGTGGCGATGCTCGACTCCGACGACGAGTGGCTGCCGCACCACCTCTCCTCCCTGTGGCCCCTGCGCGGCGAGCATCTCCTCCTTGCCAACTCGGCGCTGCAGTGCACGGCGGACCCCGCGGACGACCGCCTCCTCGGCACGGCAGCCGACAGGCCGATAGTTCTCAGCGACCCCGCGGCCCTGGTCCACCCTGGCAACCCGATCCCGACCAGCGCCGCCCTGATCCGCCGGGACGCCGTCGAAGCCGTCGGCGGCTTTCGCCCCCCGCGCGTCGATGACCTCGACCTGTGGTTGAGGCTTCTGGAGCGCGGGACGGGCCTGCTCTCCCCCGTCGTCGGCGCCGTCTACCACGTCCACGCCGGCCAGATCTCCAGCGCCGGCCTCGCCAACCAGCGTATGCACGAAACCGTCGTGCGCCGCTTCGAGGATCGGCCATGGTGGTCCCGCGACCATCTCGAACGATGGCGGGGGAAGGCGGAATGGAACAACGTTCGCTCAATGGTCCGACTGCGGCGGCCGCTGGCGGCGCTGCGCCACGCCGCCAACATGGCGGCCAGCCCTCAGCGCATCTATGGAGCGGTCAGCGCCAGCCTGATGCGGGCGAAGCTGAAGAGGCGCAGCACTCGAGAGGTCCTCAGACCGTGATCGTCTCGCACGAGCACCGGTTCATCTTCATGAAGACGACGAAGACGGCCGGCACCAGTGTCGAGCTGTTTCTCTCTCGGATCGCCGGCGAGGACGCGATCGTCACGCCCGTCGAGCCGGTGGAGGCGGGACACGAACCTCGCAACTACCGCGGGCCCCGGATCTACAACCCGCTTCCCGCTCTCCTCGCCGATCCCGACCAGGCCAGAGCGTTGGCTAGACATCCACGTCGCAAGTTCGGGTTCTACCGCTCCTACCGGAACCATACTCCCGCCTGGCTGGCGCGCGCGCGGTTGGGCAGGAAGGTGTGGAACTCCTACTTCAAGTTCTGCTTTGAGCGAAATCCATGGGACAAGGCGGTCTCGCGCTACTGGTGGTCCGTTCAGGGCATGTCGAACAGGCCTACGCTTGACGAGTTCGTGATCAGGGGGCACGCCCGTTTGAAGAGCGACTGGCCGATCTATGGCTTCGGCGACCGGATCTCGGTCGACCGGGTGGGCAGGTACGAGCACCTCGTCGACGACCTGACCTCGATCCTGGGAGAAATCGGGGTGAGCAAGGAAGTCGAGCTACCGCGGGCGAAGTCGACCCAGCGCAGGCGCGACGAGACGGTCGGGTTCTCCCCCGAGGCGGCGGACCGCATCGGAGCCATCTTCCACCGGGAGGTGGCCGCGTTCGGCTACGAATGCCCCCGAGACCTGCTGCTTCCCGGTCCGGGCGCGGGGCAGCGGTCGCCTATCGGAACGGGATAGAGGCGAGCAGCCGCTTCTCGGGCGCGATCGTCGCCTCGATCATCTGTCGCTCCTCCTCGCTGAACATGCGCGCCGCGCGAGCGCCGTTGCGGTTCACGATCGGCGCCCCCACCGCCGACTTCCAGGGCTCGTCGCTGACCACGCCCAGCGAGGCATCGGCATAGCCCGCCAGCATCGTTTGGATCGAGTCGGGATCGGATCGAAGCTGGAGCCTGCGGGTGAGAGAGGACAGGACCGCCGCGGGGTCCGCGACCAGGCGTTCGTATGAGATGAACGAGTGGTTGGCCTTCTCCACGCAGGCGTAGGAGCGCCGGATATCGCTTCTCCACCTCGCTATGCAGGTGTCGAGCGAACGCGGCCCCCCCCACGCCTCCGGATGCCCATGGGTGACCGCATGAAGTGACGCGATAGCGGGCATCCCATCCCGGATCATGTGCAGGAACCTCGCCTCCGGCACGTAGCGTTCGATCGTGTCCACGTGGTGCAGGTGACTGGGCGTCTTCTCCAACCACGCTCGCTTCCCTCGCGCCGAGGCGGTCATGTCGAGGCTTCGCAGGAACCTGCGCGCCGTCGGTCCCGCCGTGCCGACCGGCAGGACCTCCCTGAAGCCGGGAGAGGCGACTTCGATGCCATGCCTCTCGAGCTCCGAGAGGCGCCCGCGGGCCTCGGGATGGGCCCGGCCTGACAAGCGCCACCTGCGCCCGGGTGGCGCCATGTGCACGAAGAAGAACGTCTCCGGCAACGAGAGGACTTCGCGATGAGCGGCGAGGAGGGACTGCAGCAGCGTCGTCCCCGAGCGAGGAAAGCCAACCAGGAAGATACGGATCGGAATGTCGTCAGCCATCCGGATCCCCGAGTGGGACATGCCGCCAGGCGGGCCTCCACGACAGCACACGCGCAAGGGCCGGACTTGCCGAGGAGAGGTAGTCGACTATCTCTCGAGTGAATCGCTCCGCCGTGTAGCGCATCGCGAGCGCGTAGACCACCGCTCCCGTCAGGGCGACGGGGACGATCAGGACGATGTCGCTGACCCTCGGCCTGAGCGCTTCCCGCAGGAGCAGCATGGCGGCGAGCATCAGCAGCGAGCAGGCGAGGGGCGTGGCGAAGCGGCTGACGTACTCGCGTATGCGGAAGTCGATCACCCGCTGGACCATCAACACCGGTAACGGGGACAGCAGATAGCCCCTGATGACGTATGCCGCCGCGACCGCGACGATTCCCCACTGAACCGCGATCGCGAAGGCCACGACATTCGAAATCGCACTGATGCCGGTGAGCAGCAGCGCCTTCCGCGGCTGACCGGTGGCGATGAGGACGGTCGAGTTGAAGAAGAGACTCGCGTGGAGGATGCCGATGAGGGAGAGCACCTGCATGACGGGGACCGCCTCGTCCCACTTCGGTCCGAAGGCCACGTTGATCAACTCCGGCGCCAGCGCCGCGACCCCGAGGAAGACCGGGGTCGCGATGGTCGCGCTTATCTGCGTGGCCATCAGGTATCCCCGCCGGAGGCGAACGAGGTCTCCCTGGATCTTGGAGAACAGCGGGAACGCAACGCTCTCGATCGTGCGCGTCATCACGTCGGTCAGCAGGAGGAGGATGCGGTATCCGACGGAGTAGTAGCCGAGCGCGCGCGGCCCGAGGACGACGCCGATCAGGAGATCGTCGCTCTGGCGGTTGAGAAAATTCAAGAAATTCATGACGACGATGCTCGACCCGAAGGAGAAGAGGTCGCGGAAGTACCGCACGGAGACGTCGAATCCGGGGCGCCACGGCACGGCGATCCAGAGAATGACGGCCCCCACCCCGGCCTGCACGATCAGCTGTGCGACCAAGCTCCAGACGCCGTAGCCGAGGAAAGCGGCAGCGAGCGCCACGGAGCCTCCGGCGGTGGCGGCAACCAGCCGGCGCAGGGCGAGACTGCGAAAGATCAGCTCCCGGCGGAGAATCGCCTCGGGAGTGCTGCTCAGTGCCGAGATGATCAGGGAGACGCTGAGCCAACGAAGGATCGGGGCCAGATCCGGCTGCCCGAGCAGAGTTGCGATCGGCCCCGCAGCGACGACGCCGACCACGGTGAGGAGGCCGCCGAGCACCAGGCTCGACCAGAAGGCGCTGTCGAGATGGCCCGGCTCCAGCACCGGGCGCTGGATGATCGCCTGGCTGAAGCCTTGATCGATGAAGATCTGCATCAGCGCGACGTAGACCACGCCGAGGCTGACAAGCCCGAATGCGGTCGGCTCGAGGATCCGCGCCAGCGTGACGAAGACGACGAGGGCCACCACCCGGGAGCCGAGGATCTGCAAAGTCGACCATTTGACGCCCTGGACCGCGTGCTCTCGCAGTGCCGGCTCTGGCCCGTCGTTCACGGCGACCCCACCAGCGACTCGCCGCCGCCGAGAACCTTCGTCGCCATCGCCTCCCAGTCGTAGCGTGCGGCTGTGCCCAGGGCCCGCTCGCGAGCGGCGGCGCCGCTGGGGAAGCTCGCCAGGAGAGCGTCGCCCAGGCCGCCGGCAGGAAAGCCCCGAATCGCCGGCGGCGCGCCCAGCTCGCTGGCGGTCGAGTCCTCGGCGGCGACGACAGGAAGCCCATGGGAGAGAGCCAGCATCAGCGCGCCGCTCGAGAAGACGTCGCGGTAGGCGAACACGGCGACGTCCGCGGCCAGATGGATCTCGGCGACGTCGGCATCGGCGATCCGGCCGAGCCGCAGGACGACTCGCTCGTCGCCGGCGGCGGCCGCTTCGACCTGGCGGCGCAGGTCGTCGCTCAGGGGCCTGCCCGCGATCAGGAGGCGGAAGCGGGGATCGGCGAGGCGCCGGAACTCGGCGATCAGCTCGACGATCATCTTGTAGGGGCGGATCAACCCGAAGGCGAGGAACACGTGGGCGTCGGCGGGTATGCCGAGCGAGAGGCGGCTTTCCCGGCGATCTCGCCGCGGCGGGGGATAGAAGTCGATGTAGTTGCCGTGGTAGGCGACCTCGACCGTTCTGCCCCACCTCTCGGAGACCTTTGCAGCGCAATGGCGGGAGTGGACGAGGACGGCGTCGGCGAGACGGGCGACGAGCCAAGTGGCGAGGGCGTCGAGCCGCTTTCGCCTCGCCTCGTGCGGCTGCAGGTTGTGGACGGTCCAGACAACCCTGACGCGGCGGATCCGGGCGACGAGCAGTACGAGGAGCAGGTGGACGGCCCTGCCAACCGACAGCAGCCCCCGCCACCGACCGGAGTCGGTGGAGCGGATTATGAACTCGATCCAGTGCAGGTGAACGATGCAGGCTCGGCGCCTTGCTCCCAGGACGTCCCGGAGGCGCAGGCGATTCGCCGCAACAACCGTCGCCCCCCGTCTGGCCAGGGCATCGGCGAGTAGCCGCTGGTACGGGTTGCCGCCATCCGCAGGCGCCGTCAGGACCTCGAGGCGGGGGAAGGCGGGAGCCGTCCGCTCAGCGATCGAGATCTGCCGAGGCTCTTTGGCCCGCGCCATTCCACGCCCTTCCCGCCGTCGCCACCATGTCTTGTCGTTGCTGCAGGGCCAAGCCCGAGAACTCTCCGAACAGGCCCCTGGCCGCGCCCTCGATGCCGTACGCCGCGAGCACGTGCTCGCGGCCGGCGACGCCCATCCGCCGGCGACGCTCCGGATCCACCGCCAGCTCCGCGATCGCCGCCGCCAGCTGACTCGGGCTGCCCGGCGAGACGAGCCGTCCGCTGAGACCGTCCTCGACCAGCTCCGGCACACCGCCGACGCGCGTGGCGACCACCGCCAGCCCCATGGCCATCGCCTCCATCAGGACCACCGGCACCCCCTCCCCCAAGCTCGGCAGGCAGAAGAGATCCGCCGCGGCGTAGTGCTCGTGGATCGTGTCCTGGCCGGCCTTGCCGGCGAACGTCACCTGCTCGCCGATCCCCAGCTCCTGCGCCCGCCCGCTCAGGCGCTCCCGCACGGAGCCGTCCCCCACGACCTCCAGCTCGACCTCCAGCCCCTCCCCACGCAGCGCGGCCACCGCCTCGAGCAGAATCGCGTGGCCCTTCTCCCGCTCGATCCGTCCGACGACGAGGACGCGGAGACGATCGTCGCGGCGCTGCTGGCCGGAGGGCGCCGCGGCCTGGGCCGCGACGGCCCGCCAGCGCGCGTCGAGGCCGCAGCGGATGACCCGGATCTTCCCCCAGTGCTCTTCGTCCACCATCCGCATCAGCTGAGCCCGACCGAGATCGCTCACGCAGACGACCAGCGGCGCGCATCGCACCTTCTCGGCGAGCCGCCCCGGGGAGTCGCTGAGGATGTCCGTGCCATGCGCGGTGAAGCTCCAGGACAGCGACCCGGGAGCGATCGCCTCGCCGAGACGCGCGGCGAGGTGCGCCACATCCGCGGATGGGCTGGTGAAATGCGCGTGGATGTGGCGGATCCCCCGGCGCCGGCACTCCCACCACATCACGACCGCCTCGGCAAAGTGGAAGACGGGCGCGAGCCGGCGGCCGCCCCCCGAGGGCTGAGCCGCGCTGAAGCGCAGCGTCGCCAGATACGCGCGCGGATTCGCCATGAAGGCGCGAAGGTGAGCCAAGGCGACCTTCCTCAAGGGAGTCGATCGGATCGAGAACGTCCTCGCCGCCTCGTCCCGGTCCGCCGCGGTGAAGAGATCCGCCGGAATCGGGGGGTGGATCGAAAAGGTGTCGATCTCGGCGCCCAGATCTCGCAGCGCCAGCACCTCGCGTTGGATGAACGAGTGGGAGATGGCTGGATAGCGGGTGGTCAGATAGGCGAGGCGCAGGCCACCGGCGCCATTGCTCACCGGTGGCATGGACCGGTCCGGCACAGCTTCATCTTCAGCAGCTGCAGGTGCTCCCAGGGAAACGGAGCGAGCAACTCATTCGGAGTCATGCCGCCATAGAAGCCGCCCTCCCCGTAATAGGGGCTGGGCGACCCCCTCGGAGCCTCGCCAAAGAACGAGATGCCGTTGCCGGGGCCGGTCTGGTCGCGAACGACGATGCCGTGCCTCTGTGCTGCTTCTGCCATCAGCAGCGTCAGCGGGGGAAGGTCCAGGCTCGCCAGGTCGAGGTCGGGGTCGAGGCGCAGACGGGCCCCCTCGGGGAGGTCGGTCGGCGAGCCGATCCCGTCGCTGCGCTGGGCGGGCCAGGCAAACACCCCGCTCCGCGCCGTGGGGACGTTCATCGCCAGCGCGTGGTCGATCCGGCCCCGGCGCAGCTCGGCGAGGCGCATCACCCCGGCCACGACAGGCAGGCTCGTCGCCGTGGCCCCCCAGGTGTATTCCGACCGGCCGGGCCAGGAGCGCGAGTCGTAGAACCCCGGGCTGTGGGACACACGCCGCATCGCTCCCCCCCAGTCCGCCCGCCAGCCCGTCCTCGTTCGGTGCAGGTCGAAGAACTCCCAGAGCCGGTCCCGCGCCGGCTGCCAGACGGTCAGATGCGCATCGCTGCAATCCGCGGGCCTTGCCTTCGCGGGCAGCGGCACCCGTCTGAACACCCTGGCCAGCCCGAGTCGCCACCACTCGTGCTGATCGGTCAGCCGCACCCGCACGTTCTCTTGACTCGCCGGGACGACGTAGAGGGGAGTGCTGCATGTCGAGGTGGCGATCCAAGGCCCGATGCCCCGGGCGAGCTCCTTCTCGACCTCGCGGCCGAGGCTGGCGACGATTCGAGGGGAACTCGGGTCCAGCGGCGCCCTGGGCGAAAGGATCTTGTTCCAGACACTGTCCGAACCGAAGAGTTGGAGGAGGTGTCCCTGCTTTCGATCCCGGCCGAGGCCGGCGCTTTCCTCGGGTCCCGATCGACCGGTCCCCTCGAAGGAGACTCGCCCGCTCAGCAGCAGCAGGACGAAGATCGCCACGACCCCGGATGAGATCGCGAGGAGGAGGAGAAGTGCATAGCGCGGCAAGGGGTTCCTTTTTGCGGTGGATCGCTTTGGTGGTTCGGCACAGCATTAACGCGCTTCCCTGGCCATTCCTCGCGGCCATGGAAGCAAAAGGGGAGCGTCGTTGGCTCCGTTCTTATCTAGGAAATGACTAACTACGCCACCTCGCTCGAGTCTCCCTCCGAGGCCCCAGGGCTGCGCCGCGACGCAGCCCGGGCGCCGGACGAGGGCAGCCACGAGGCCCACGGAGCCCGGCAGGGGGGCCTCCTGGTGTCCGCGGTCACCAAAGGCTGGGGCGAGCGTACGGTGCTTGCCCATACCGACCTGAGGGTCGACCCGGGGACTTCGGCCTGGGTCGGGGGCCACAACGGCGTCGGCAAGACGACCCTGCTGAGGATCGTCGCCGGTCTGCTCGCGCCGGACCAGGGGGAGGTCAGCCTCGACGGGCTCGATCCCTTCCGAGACCGGCGCAGCTACCAGAGGAGGCTGGGCTTTCTCTCGGCCGGCGACCGCGGCCTTTACGCACGCCTCACCGTGCGAAGCAACCTGCAGCTCTGGACTCGCCTGGCCCTTTTGTCCGGGAGCAACTGCGAGTCAGCGGTCGACGCGGCGATCGAGGCCTTCGCGCTGGGCGAGCTGGCGGACCGCAGAGCCGACCGGCTCTCGCTCGGCCAGCGTCAGCGGGTCCGACTGGCGCTGGCCTTCCTCCACTCTCCCCGGCTGGTCCTGCTCGACGAGCCCGCCAACAGCCTCGACGACCATGGCCTCTCCCTGATCGCGACCGCCGTGACCGACCTCCACCGGCGCGGGGGCATGACGATCTGGTGCTCGCCGAACCGGCCCGAGCTCGAGCAGATCGGGAGGGGCTACGTGCTCAACGAAGGCCGTCTCTCGGAGGACCGATGAGCGAGACCTTGAGCACCCACTCGGCAGCGGCCCTCGCGGTCGTGAGGCGCGATTTCCTGCTGATGCTGAGCTACCGCTTCCGGTTCGTGACGCAGGCGCTGAGCGCCTTCTTCGGGCTGACGCTCTTCTACTACATCTCCCGTCTGGTCGACGTCGGTGGCTCGATCTCCACCGACGACTACTACGCCTTCGCCGTCACCGGCCTGATGACCCTGCAGGTCATCACCGCGACTCTCGTTACCCCGTCCCTCACCCTGCGTCAGGAGCTGGTCGCCGGCACCTTCGAGCGCTTCGCGGTCTCCCCCTTCGGAGCGGCCGCGGGAATCATCTCGATGATGCTGTTCCCCTTCGTCTACACCTTGGCGATCGTCGTCACCATGCTCGCCTTCGCCGGAATCGTCTTCGGGCTGGCGCTGCAGTGGTCGACGGCGGCACTGAGCATTCCCATAGGCGGCCTGGCGGCGCTGGCGTTCGCACCCTTCGGCATCCTCATAATCGCCGGGGTGCTGCTGGCGAAGCAGGCCTCGGTCGGCACCAACTGGGTCATCGCCGGCGTCTCGCTGAT
>Ga0190275_10002999_pt1 | contig 12001 bp, 14 predicted proteins | sample Popmic550T_FD_133745 | JGI IMG/M metagenome (GOLD analysis project Ga0190275, IMG submission 133745) | Populus adjacent soil microbial communities from riparian zone of Yellowstone River, Montana, USA - 550 T | ecosystem: Environmental > Terrestrial > Soil > Riparian zone > Trees stand | place... | reverse complement strand
CGAGCTGGTGCATGTGCGGCCAGACACTCAGGATGTGAATGTCGCCGCGGTCCGTGTGGGGCCGACAGGTGCCGGTTACTTCGTAGTCCTGTCGTGCCGGCGGCACGCAGATGGCTTCGGTGCCGAGCACATGCACGGCGGCGATGTTGGGGCGCGCGGCCGCCTCGCCCGTGCAGATGCGCACGCCGGTCCGGTCGAGCAGGGCGACCTGTCCCGGCGCGTCGTAGTAGACAGCGAGAACGAGCCCGGCGGTCTTGCCGCTGGGGAGCGCGAGACTGACGTCGCTCGGGAGCTCCACCTCGTCGCTGCCCGGATAGAACCCCGCCAGTGCGTACGCGCCGGGCTCGGTGCCCTCGCACGGCGCCACCTCGCCGTCGGCGTGTTTGGCGTCGTCGACCCCGTAGAGGAGCCAGCGATGGGGACGCGTGGTCTCGTCGGCCAGCGGCTGCAACGAGACTGCGCGGCTGTCGAGTGGGTAAGGCGGCTTGAAGTAGAAGCAGACCGGAGGCGCGTCCCCTCCGCCCAGCTGCGGCAGCGGACGCTGCACCAAGTAAGGTTCGTCTTTGCTGTTCGCGGAGTGCGCCCGGATGTCGAAAGGCTGGCTGCAGGTCGCGCTGGACTTGGGCCCGCCTAGCGGGTTGTCCTGACCCGGCACGGGCTTGACCGGCCAGGTGCTGTCTCGCGGCCCGGCGTCCTGCTCTTCGTCGGCCTCGAAGCTCGCCCCGCAGAAGCACTCGCTCCAGTCGCCGCCGACGACGCAGTGCGCAATGCCTCGCTGACCGTCGTCACACATGCAGCTGCGCGCCTTACCGCGACCGCACGGTCCACCGTCCGCGGCATCGGTCGGCTCGGTCTCGACGCGCACACCACAGGCGATGCCGAACGCGCTCACGAAGAGCGCGAGTGCGAGATCGCCGAGGGGGAGGTGAAAAGGTAGGCGAGCAGACATCGATGTCTCCGCGATACCCACCTTTGTAAGCGCCGCGCTTCCAAAAAGCCACGACGACGTACGCCGGTCCGTGTGACCGAGCTGTCCCCAACCGAGTTCGCTCGAGGTTTCTAAGGCGGGTGCGGGTTGTCGCTGGAAAACTCCCGCACGAATCGGCTCTTGGCAAGCTTGCTTCGTTCTTCGGCCGACAGTTCACCCGCCCGGACCACCAGCTTTTGATGGAGCAGCTCCTGCCCCCGACCGGTGGTCTGGCGCAAAGCGGCCAGGGCTTGCTCGAGCCGCTGCGCGTCGTACGGCTGGGCCTCGAGCGCGCTGCCCACTGCCCGACGAGCCTCGCTAAGCGCCCGATGCTGCTCCCGTAGCTCGGGCGTAGGCGGGCCCAGCAGTCGTCCGAGCCCGCGCCCGCGTGGGCCTCGCTCGGCGTGCTGACCCGGCATGCTGGTGGGGTCGTACGCCGCGTGGCCGCGAGCCCAGCGCGTGACGCCGTACGCAAGTAAGAACAAGTTGAGACCGATGGACAGCGCCAGCGCCCATCGCAGGCGCTTCGTCACGAGGCTCACTCCGTGCCCCCTTCTTCGGGTGTCAGATCGTCGAAAAGATCGTCCGCAAAGGTGAGCGAGGCGATATCGGCCTGCTCGACCGTGTCCACGTTCGAGAAGGGCTCGCTGCCGCCATCGCCGGCGAGCTGTCCACTCAGCAGACCGAGCAATACGGCCGCCGCCGCCGCCAGCGCGGCCTGGGGCCGTGAACGAAACGGCAGAAGGCGGACCCCTCTGCGCTCCTGTGTGTAGCGCTCGGGAATGCGGTCGAGCACGGACTCGAGCGCGACCGTGGGGAGATTGTCGCGCGCCGAGGCGAGCAGACCATCGAACGCACGCGCGGCCTCGAGCAGGCGCTGTGCATCGCGTGAACGCAACGCCAGAGCACGCGCCTGGGCCCGCTCCGACGGCGGAAAGCGGTCAAAGTCCGCACCGTAGGCCTCGACCAACGCGCTGAAACGGTCGAGCGACAGCTCGGGTTGCTTCGTGTCTGCCATCTCAGCCTCCTTGCTCGACCACGTTGGCGAGGCGCTCTTTGAGCGTGCGGCGTGCACGCGACAGGAGCGACTCGAGTGCTTCGACACTGACCTCGAGTAACCTCGCAGCCTCGATGTTAGACAGCTCTTCGAAGTGAACCAAGCTCAGTGCAGCACGCTGTCGCTCGGGCAGGCCCGCGACCTCGGCCTGAACGCGAGAACGCAGCTCGCGCTCCTGGATTCCGCCACTCGGGCGATCGGTCGAGACCAGGTCGTCGACCGCGTCGGCGTCGTGCCGCTTGCGCGCGCGCAGCCGGTCGATGCACAGGTGATGGGCGATGCCGTAGAGGAACGTCTTGAGCTTCGCATCGGGGCGATAGCTCGGCGCTTGCTTCCATAAACGGACGTACGCCTCTTGCACGACTTCCTCCGCTTCACTCGCGTTTCTCAGCATACGTGTCGCGTGCGCCGTCAACGACGACGTGTGCCTCGCGACCAACGTGCGAAAGGCAGCCGCATCGCCTTCCGCCACCCGCTCCATCAAGCGATGGTCATCCTCGTCGGTGAGCAACCGCGTCCTCACTCTCGAGCTTAACGAAGTGTCCGTGCGAATCCGTCGCCCGCGAAACGCGCCCCCCGCGCTTTTCTCGCATCAATCTCAGTTGACGTACGGGCCACAAAAGCGAACCGACATGTGGCACACGTAGGTTTCCCGCTCGGGACACTCATCCGCGTTGCTGCAGGCGCAGTGATCGATGGGCGCGCAGTCCCCCCAGCACGACTCCACCACCGAAGGCACCTGACCCATCGGACACACGGGGCGAACTCGCTTGCACAGGACCTTACGCTCGTCGCAGCTGACGCCCTTGGGCGCGACCCCCGCGTCGACCACGGCTGCGTCGGCTTCGGGGAGAGGGCCAATACTGGCGTCGTCGCCACCCGGGTCGAGGATGGTGCTCGCAGCGTCCGGACGGGTCGGGTCGTCGTCGATGGGCAGCACGACCTGCGCGTCGGGCCGCGGTCCCGACACGGCGGCATCGGGCCGGCTCGGGTCGGAGCTTGGGATGCGGCCCGCGTGGGGGCTCGCGGTGACGTTATCCGGCTCGTCTCGTAGACCGTCGCCGTCGTCGCAACCGCCCGCGCTCCAGGTGCCGCCCCACAACGTGCCCGCCAACACCAGGGCCCCCACCAGGCGTGACCTCATGCGCGCGCGCTTCGCGTCCGGTTCAGGCGCGGAGCTGGAAGGGGCAGGCGAGGCGAGCGACATGCGCGCACCGTACTACGAGACGCGATGAGAGAGGGGCCCAGGTGCCTGCGCGACCCGCTCTTTTCGGTGCGCCGGCCGCCACAACTTGGCCAGGGCGGAGGCACACCAGTACAGACCGGTTGCTTTGCTGGCCGTGCGCCACATCGACAGGTTGGAGTCGTGGGCGCGGGCCGTGATGAACAGCTGGTCACCCTCTCGGAAGCCCACCAACAGCGACTCGATGAAGCGCAGCGCGTCGGTCGGCGTGGAGACGCGCGCTACCCCCTCGGTGATGGTGCCGCCACCATGCTTGCCCGAGATGGAGACAGGCCCCTCGTTCGGAATCCGCAGATGGAGCTCCCAGAGTCGGTCTTGTTCGGCAGGCACGGAGAGACCCCATTGCAAGGGCAGTACCGCGAGAAATCGTGAGTATTTTCGGCGGTTCGGTGAGGCGCAATGCCGCGCTGTGAAGGGGTCGCCGGTGCTTCGTCGCACGTTCGCCACACGAAGAACCACTTGGGCTCAGGTGAGGCGCTGCTCGCGGATCGCTTTGACCACGACCCGATGTTGGTACTCGACCTGCTGTTGGCGCGGCAACACGCGGCCGTCGGTCAGCTTGGTGCCGTAGGGCAGCACCTTGGAGAAGACCACCCGACCACTCTCGAACACCTGGGTCCGAATCTGGCGTTTCTCCCCGCCCAGGTCCTCGGTCTGGACGTGGTACAGGCGCTCGGCCACGCGCAGCTCTTCGTTGAGACCGCGCGCCATGGTGCGGTCGACCTGATCGGTGGGCGGCTCGAAGCGCTCCTCGAGCTGAACCTGCGCGATGCGGTCGATGTCGCGTGAGCCGACGCTCGAGGGCGAGAGCGCGAGCACGGGCAGGCCACGCTCGACGGAGGTGGGCATGGCGGGGTCCTTGCGGACGAAGCCCGCTTCGATGGGCTCTGCGGACAGGAACGTGGCGGTCACACTCTTGAGCGCGCGAAAGACCCGGGCCGCGCCGTCTTCGTCGCAGATATTCGCGATCAGTCGTGGTGCACAGACGCCCAGTGCCTCGTTGGACTTGGCGCGCGCGTGCGCACACTTGATGAACCCGTAGGCGTTCTGGATCGCCGTCAGCTCAGGCGTCGTCACTACCAGCTGGACGCGTGCCGCGAGGAACAGGTCGAGCGTGTTGAAGCTGGTGCCAGCGCCCAGGTCGAGCAGCACCACATCGACCGGGGCGCGGCGGAAGTGCCTGATGAACTTCTGTTTCTGAGAGTGCTTCGGGTTGGCCGAGCCGATCGAATCACACGACGCGTAGACCAGCGTCAGGCCGTGAAAGCGGGTCGGCGTCGCCACGCTGGCGAGCTCTTTTTCGTCGCCCTGCAAGAACGCGTCGAGGGTGGTGCGCGGCGCTTCGATGCCGAAGAGCGTGTGCTGGTTGCCTCCGCCCAGGTCTGCGTCGATGAGCATGCAGGTGAGGCCGCGGCGGGCGATCGCCACGGCGAGGTTGGCGGCGATCACACTCTTGCCGACGCCGCCCTTGCCCCCCGCGACAGCCCAGATGTCAGGGCCTTCCGCGGGCGTCTGCAACGGGCGCCACGAAGCCAGCGGTCGATCAGACCCTGTAGTGGAAAGGCTCAGAAGGTTCGCCCCCGCGACACTCTGTATCTTCCCTCAAACACCCGGGCGAGTCGACGTTCTTGCCGGGATTCAGCCGAAACGACGGCTGCTCTCGGGCGGCGTGCTGAGGATCTGCGCGTAGCCGTTGGCGGCGCGCCGGCCCGAGCGCATGTGCTCGAGCGCTTTCAAGATCTCCTCGCGCTTGTCGGCCAGCTGCGAAAGCACCAACTGGTCACGCGCCAGCACGTCCGTGAGGCGACGCTTGAACTCGCCGCGCTCTTCTTCGGACAACGCGGCCACATCGGCAGTCGTCAGTGCATCGAGGATCGTCTGACGCTCGGCCACGAGCAGAGCCAACTCTTCGGGTTCTTCGACGTACTCCTCGAGCGCGATCAGCTCGAGCCGTTCGACCAGGTCCAACAAATCACTCATTTGCTGCCGAGCGGACGCACACCCGTGGGCGTGTCTGCCACTTCTGCCCACGCGCTACGCAGTTGCTCCAGCACCTTGATGGCAGGCGCGAGAGCTTTCTGATCCATCTTCATGTTGGCTTCGGTGATGCAGTCCAACACGTAGACGTACAGACGGTCGAGCTCCTCACACAGGGCCGGCGCGCGCTCTGGATCCAAGTTCGCGCGTAGCTCGGTGATGATGGCATGCGCACGAGACAGCTGCATGCCCTTGGCGGCGTAGTCGCGCGCAGCGATGGACTGACTACCCAGCTTGATGAATTTGATTGCTCCATCGTAGAACTGCACGACCACGCGGGCCGGCGAGGCGGTCTGAACTTGCTGCGACTGATACTGCGCTACTGCAAATGACACGGATGAATCCCCCTCTGACTAGTTAACCGATGATGCTGCCGAGTGCGGTGCCCTGACTCTGCAGACCTGCCATCGTCTGCTCGAGGGTGGAGTACTGCTTGTTGAGCATCTCCTCGTACTTGTCGATGCGTCCCTGCATCGAAGTGATCTGACTGTCGATACGCTTGTTGCGGTTGGTGATGCCGTCGATTCGCGTACGCAGCGAGCCATCGGCACTCGTGAACCGCTCGAGACCGGAGGCAATGGTCGACATCGCACCCGTGCCGTCGGTTCGACCGGCGAGCAGCGACGATACACCCTCGTAGTCGGCGGCTACAGCGGCATTGTACTTGGTCGTGTCGATGCTCAGCGTGCCGTCACGTCCGCTGGTCAGTCCGATGGAGGCCAGCGTACTGTACTTGCTGTCGCCGTTGCTGCTCGCACGTTGCGCGAGCCCACGCAGGGTCGTCTGCAGCGAGCGCAAGGTGCTGTCGCCCGAGAGCGAGTCTGCACTCTTGGCGGTACCAGAAACGGACGCGAACTCCGTGTTGAGCGTCTTCATGACGTCGTTGTACGCCGTCACGAAGGTGTCCAGCTTGGTCTTCAGGCCGTCGCCGTCGCGGTCGAGGTTGACCACCGACGAGCCCTTGTCCACCAAGTTGAGCGTCACGCCCGGAATCGCACCAGTCACACTGTTGGTAGGGCTGCGTACCTCGAGGCCGTCGATGGTGAGCAAGGCGTCTGACGCCTTCTGCTTTTCGTTGAGCGGGTCCGTCAGTCCGAGCGACACCGTGCCGCCCTCGGTGAACTCAACGGCGTTTTTCTCACCTGCCGCGCGGCCCGTCACCTGCAGACGATAGTTCGTACCGTCGTGAAAGATGCCGGCTGTAACCTGCGCACCCGAAGCATTGATCTTGGTCGCGATGGTCTCGAGCGAGTCCTGCGTGTCGATCTCGATCTTGACTTCTTCGCCTTCGCCGACCTTGAGACTGAGCGTGCCCTCGCCCGCCTGGCCTACGGTGGATTTCGACGGGAAGCTATTGCTGTACGTGCGCTCGGGCTGTGCGAGCGACGTCACGTTGACCTTGAACGAGCCCATGCTCGCGCCGCCTGCCGCGGTCGCCTTGAGGACCTTCTCGTCCGACGTCGTGACCTTGTTACCTTGGGCTTCAGACTTGGAGTCGAGCGCCTTGGCAGCAGTCTGCAGCGTGGTGAGCTTGGTCTTGATGTCGGTGAGCTTCTTGGACTGCGCGTTGAGCGTGGTCTTCTGCGTCGTGAGCTTGTTGATCGGGATCTTCGCGACCGAGACGAGCGAAGAGACGATCGACTGCGAGTCGATGCCGCTTGCGATGCCGCTGAACGAGATGCCTGCCATGACCAACCCCTACGCAAAAAAAACGAAAATAGAAAAAAACAGAGCTCGTAAAAAAAGGGTAAAAAAGACTTCGCGCGCGGGACCGTGTCGGCGTCGCCACCGACTCAGGCCGCCGCGCGCGAAGGTGTCATTAGCCGCGGAGGAGCGAGAGCGCCTGCTGCGGCAGCTGGTTGGCCTGGGCAAGGACGGCCAAACCGGCCTGGCTCAGGATGTTGTTACGAGTCATCGAAGCGCTCTCCTCGGCGACGTCCACGTCGCGGATACGCGAGTTGGCAGCCGACAGGTTGTTGTTCGCGCTCTGAAGGTTCGACACAGTGACCTGCAGACGGTTCTGGGTCGCACCGAGGGTAGCGCGCGAGCTCGACGTGGCGGCAATCGCCTTGTCGATCGTCGCGAGCGCCTTCTGAGCGTTGCCACCGTCAGTACCGGAGATGTCGAGTGAGGCCAGGTCGAGGGCGTCTGCGCCGTACGCTCCTGCACTCATGGTGACCATCTTGGCGGTGATGGTGTCGCTGGCTTCCGCCGTGATTCCGACCTGAAACTTCACTTCGGCGCCGCCGGTGAGAAGCTTCGTGCCGTTGAACTCGGTCACGTCCGAGATACGCGTGATCTCATCGGTCAGCTGCTTGAACTCGGTCTGCAGTGCGTCGCGCTCGGACGAGCCGAGCGTGCCGTTGGCCGACTGCATGGAGAGTTCACGCATGCGCGTGAGAATGCCGCTGTTCTCGTTGAGGGCGCCCTCAGCGGTTTGCAGCAGGCTGATACCGTCGTTGGCGTTACGCTCGGCCTGAGACATCGAACGAATCTGAGACTTCATGCGCTCGCTGATCGCGAGGCCCGCTGCATCGTCACCGGCGGTGTTGATGCGCTGACCGCTCGAGAGCTTGCCGAAGTTCGAAGACAACGCCTTGCCAGTGGCGTTGAGGTTACGCTGAGCGTTGAGAGAGGCGTTGTTGGTGAGAATGCTGAGTGCCATGGTGTCTTTTCTCTTCCTTGAGTTGTCCGAGTGTTGCTCGGTCACGCCGTCCGTGGCGTGTTCACCCTCTTAGTTCGGTCGTCTGCGGAGAACCTTGAGCGGATTCCGACCGGCTGCCGCCAGCGAGTTGACGGTTTCTCGCGAGGCAACTCTCAGAAACTGCAAATTGTCTGCTTCTCTTGCACGGCGTGCCCGTTGCAGAATCAGACGTGGGGCCGGTGCCGCGCAAAAAGGCCTACAGCGGGCGCAGGCACGAGGCGTGACATGCAATCGCAAGGGGAGGGTTTTCGATGATCTCTGTCACCAGACTCAAAGGTCAGGTCGTGGCGCTCAATCCCGACATGATCGAGAGCGTGGAGGAGAACCCCGACACGACCATACGCCTCACCAGTGGTGAGAAGTTGTTGGTGCGCGAGTCGCTCGAGCAGGTCATCGAGCTCGTCGCGTCTTACCGTCGTTATCTATTGAGTGCTCTCTCGGTCCAGCCGCTCAGCGGCGCCTTTACGCGCAACCCGTCTCAGCGCCCGCCAATGAGTGACAAGTAATGCGGATGGACGTTGGCTCGTTCCTGGGCATCGGCGTGGGCCTGTCCGCGATCTTGCTGGGCAATGCACTCGAGGGCGGACACCTGAGCGCGCTGGTGCAGCCAACAGCCTTTCTGATTGTCGTGGGTGGGACACTCGGCGCCACGATGCTCGGCTTCCCACTGCCGGTCTTCTTGCGTGCAGTGCGGGCGCTGCGGGACGTCTTTTCGGACGACTCCCGCGACGGTAAGGCACTGATCGAGGAGATGGTCGACTACGCGCAAAAGGCGCGTCGCGAAGGCATCATCGCGCTCGAGGAGCCACTCGAGAGGGCGAGTGACCCGTTCTTGCGCAAGGCACTCATGCTGGCGGTCGACGGCGCGGACTCCAAGACCATGCGCGACAACCTCGAACTGCTCATCAACCACTACGAAGAGGACAAAGAGCAGCTCTACAAGGTGTGGGAGTCGGCGGGCGGGTACGCACCTACCATCGGCATCATCGGTGCCGTAATGGGCCTCATCCACGTGATGCAAAACCTGGCCGACGTATCTGCCGTGGGAAAAGGCATTGCCGTGGCGTTCGTGGCGACCATCTACGGTGTCGCGCTGGCCAACCTCTTACTGTTGCCGGTCGCATTCAAGCTCAAGCTCAAGCTCAAGGCCGAGACCAAGCTGCTCGAGATGATGACCGAAGGGGCACTGGCCATCCAAGAAGGCATGAACCCCAGTCTGATTCGCGAAAAACTGTCGAGTTTCTACGGCGAGGAGAAGAAGCCGGAGAAGGCCTCGCCCGCGAGCGAGGCGGAAGTCCGCACATGAGCCGCTCAAGCTGTGTCCCCAATCTGACGAAAGACTCGACGTAATGGCGCGCCGAAAGAAGCAAGAGGAGCACGTCAACCACGAGCGCTGGCTCGTGTCGTACGCCGACTTCATCACGCTGCTGTTCGCATTTTTCGTGGTCCTGTTTGCGGTCTCGCAAGTCGACGCCAAGAAGATGGGACGCTTCACGGAGGCCGTCCAAGATGCCACCAATGTAGGTATCTTCGATGGCCGTGAGGGGAAGTCGCCCATCCTCGGTGGAGCCGGCTCCGGCGTGCCGTTGGCCAGCGCGCCGCTCAGTCCGATCGTGGCTGGAGCGCAAGATGGCGTGGCAGGCGCCGCAAGCATCGACACCATTCGCCAGCGCCTCAGCAAGAGCCTGTCGGCGGCCATCGGTGGCGGTCGCGTCACGCTGGTCGAGCACGACGACGGCCTGGTGGTGCGGTTGCGGGACGCTGCGTATTTCGAGCCCGCCAAGGCGCAAGTCAGGCGGGAGGTGCTGTCCGACCTGACATCGGTGGGGCAGACGCTGCGCGAGATCGACAATGCCATTCGCATCGAGGGACACACCGACCCGGTGCCGATCCGCAACTCTCTGTACCACTCCAATTGGGAGCTCTCCGCCGCGCGTGCCGCGTCGGTTCTCGGTGAGCTGGTGCGCAGTAGCGGCATCCACGAGTCGCGTCTGAGTATCGCTGGTTACGCCAGTCAGCGTCCGATCACAGGCAACGAGACCGTCGAGGGACGCTCGCAGAACCGTCGCGTCGACATCGTGGTGCTCGACCGTGGCCGCACGCCGGTCAAGTCACTTCCCTCCGCGCAGCCCACATCCGAAGTAGCCCAACCATGAGGAAGATGCGACAGGTAGGTGCACGAGGAAATCAGGTCGCACGTGATGGTGACGATCCGAGCGGCGCTGGACTCGCATATACTCGATGCAGACACGTTCGAGCTTTCGCTGAGGCGACGGCTCTCCGCTCGCGCGCCCGAGGGTGCGCTTCGACCAGCGCCTGCCTCGGGAGGGGCTAGACATGGTTCAGCACCAACTCGTGGTGAATGCATGTGATATGGAGCAGCTGACTGCGACGATTGGGCGCATCAATCGGATGCGCATGCGCCTGCACGACGAAAACATGCGCGCGCTGATCGGTTCGATCGAGGGCTTGCCGGTCTTGCCCGCGGTGTGTCGAGAGCTCAACTCCGTGCTCGCGCGGCCAGACTACGCCATCCGCGACTTGGCACAGGTCGTCGAGAAAGACCCGTCGCTCTGCGCCAAGCTGTTGCAGACGGTCAACTCCCCGTTCTTCTCGGTCGGCCGCAAGATGTCGACCGTGCAAGACGCCATCGCCTACCTCGGCACCACCATGCTGAAGAACTTGGTGATGAGTGTGTCGCTGTGGCGCTCGCTCGAAGAAGCGCGGCCCGAGGCAATAAGTCGCCTCCAGCGTGTGCACACTCGCTGTCAGCGGGTGGCCATGCTGTCGCGCAAGATCATGAGCGGCTCTCGCGCGCGCGCCGAGGAGGCGTTCGTGGCGGGCCTGCTGCACGACATTGGTGAGACCTTGCTCATCGTTTACCTGCCCGAGCGCTACGAGCGTGCGACCAAACAAGCGGCGCAAGCGGGCAAGCTGATGCATCAGCTGGAGCAGGAGCTATACGGCGTCGACCACGCCGAGCTCGGGGCTCATCTTCTCGACGCCTGGGGCTTACCGTTTCCGGTGCTGGAGGCCGTCGCCTTCCACCACAGCGCGCCCGAGCTGGAGCACACCAGCCTAGAGACTGCCGACGCGGTCTACATCGCCGAGAAGCTCGTTTATGCGAAGGAGAAGGGCCTGGACCCCGAGGCGCAATTCGACAAGGCCTACCTCGAGCGCATCGACGCGGTCGCGCAACTGAAGAATTTCGTGCGCATGCTCGACGATGTTTGAGACGCTCGACAAAATGCCTCAACTTTTCATGCCGCAACGTCGATAATCGATAGCCAAGATGGCGAACAGCGACTCGGGGCTGGATACCGCAGCAGGCATCCTACGCGTTCTCGGTGAACAAGCGTTCGACACCGAGGATACGAAGGCCAATGCCGTTCGCGCGTCGGCCGAGGCCTGGGCGCGCCACTTGCTGCTGGGCACCGCGCATCCCGAGCGCGGCGTCATCCCCGCGACCGAGCGCGAGCGAGACTTCGGTGGTGCGCGCCGGTTCGTCGAGACGCTGCGGCGCTCCGAGCTCAACTACGTTCGCAAGTCTCTCGGAGAGTTCCGCCAGGTCATCATGTCGCTGGTGCAGAACTTCCACCGTGCGGTGGCGGTCGAGGGCGACGAAGACCGCCGCGTCGCCCAACAGATCGACCGTCTGCGCACGGCCATCGAGAGCAACAGCATCGACAAGCTGCGCGTCGAGGCCACGTCGGTGGCTGCGTCGCTGTCCAACATGGTGGCCGCACGCGAGCAGCGTCGCAGCATCCAGTTCGAAGAGCTCGGCACCGAGCTCAAGACCATGCACAAGCGGCTCGAGGACGCGCGCAAGTCCAGCGAGACCTGCGCACTCACCGGTCTGCACAATCGCCGTGCGCTCGACGCGTACATCGATCGGGTGGTCGAGTTCGACGGCCTCACCGGCGTGCCGGCTCTGATCATGATCATGGACGTCGACAACTTCAAAAAGATCAACGACAGCTTCGGCCACCCGGT
>Ga0190275_10002998_pt1 | contig 12005 bp, 9 predicted proteins | sample Popmic550T_FD_133745 | JGI IMG/M metagenome (GOLD analysis project Ga0190275, IMG submission 133745) | Populus adjacent soil microbial communities from riparian zone of Yellowstone River, Montana, USA - 550 T | ecosystem: Environmental > Terrestrial > Soil > Riparian zone > Trees stand | place... | reverse complement strand
GGCGCCGATCGCGACCGGCGTGTACGGCGGACGAAAAACGGTCGTGCCGACCTGCGGGATGGAGCGCCCGGTCAGCTCCGCCATGATGGCGAGGCCCGGCAGGTTGGACGTCTTGCCCTGATCGGTCGCCATGCCGAGGGTGGTGTAGCGCTTCAGGTGCTCCACGGGGCGGAAGCCCTCGCGATGCGCCAGCTCCACGTCGCTGTCGGTGACGTCGTTCTGGAAATCGACGAAAGCCTTGCCCTTCCAGCCTCCAACCCGCCACACGGGCGCCACCGCGACGCTTTCCGGATCGGTCGCCGCATGGCCGACAGGTGCACCTTCGAACCCGCAATCGGAAGCGGCTGCCAAGCCGAGCCGCGCGCCGTCCGCCAGCGCCTCGCCGAGCGACAGCCGCCCTGCGGCGGCGCCCGCGACGCTGAGGCCCGGCGGCAGCGTTCCGGGCACGAAGGCTTGTCGAGCCTCGTCCCAGGCCGGCCGGCCGCCGAGGTGGCAGGTGAGATGGATCGCCGGGTTCCAGCCATTCGAGAGCGCGAGAAGGTCGCATTCAATGCGCTCGCGATGTCCGGACAGGTCGGTGACATCGATCGCCTTCAGCCCGTGGGCGCCATGCGTCGCAACCACCCGCCCGCCCGCGACAAGGCGTGCGCCGGCCTGCCGGGCCATCGTCGCCAGCGAAGGATCGATGTCGGAGCGGCAATCGATGACCGCGGCGACCAGCACTCCGGCTCTCGCGAGATCCGCGACGGTGCGCCATCCGTCATCGCCTGCGGTGAAGATTGCGGCCCGGCGCCCCGGCGCGACGCCGAAGCGGTTGATGTAGGTCCGCACCGCTCCCGCAAGCATGACGCCCGGCCGGTCGTTGCCGCTGAAGACGATCGGCCGCTCGGTCGAGCCGGCGGCGAGAACCGCGCGCTTGGCCACGATGCGCCAAGCGCGCTGCCGCGGCTCGTGCTGCGGCGGAACGGGCATGTGATCGTTGACGCGTTCGAGCGCGCCGAAGGTACCGTGATCATAGACGCCGAACACGGTCGTCCGGCGCATGATGCGGACCTCGGGCAGGCTTTCCAGCTCGGCGATCGTCGCGTGCAGCCACTCCTCGGCGCCGCGGCCGTCGATCGCGCGCCGCTCGGCCAGAAGGCGCCCGCCGAGGCAAAAGTCCTCGTCGCACAGGATGACGCGCGCGCCGGTGCGTGCGGCGGCGAGCGCGGCCGAGAGGCCGGCCGGCCCGCCGCCGATGACGAGCACGTCGCAGAAGGCGATGGCCTTCTCGTAATGGTCCGGATCCTCGTCGGATGCGGCTCTGCCGAGCCCTGCGGCGCGCCGGATGAGGGGCTCGTAGAGCTTTTCCCAAAAGCTCGCCGGCCACATGAAGGTCTTGTAATAGAATCCGGCTCGCAGCAGCGGCGACAGCGGCGCGCTGACCGAGAGCAGGTCGAAGGCCAGCGACGGCCAGCGATTCTGGCTCGCGGCTTCGAGGCCTTCGTAGAGCTCGGCGATGGTTGCCCGCGTGTTGGGCTCGCGGCGAGCTCCCGTTCGCAGCTCGACGAGCGCATTCGGCTCTTCGCAACCGGCGGAGAGCACCCCGCGCGGCCGATGATATTTGAACGACCGCGCCACGAAGCGCACGCCGTTGGCGAGCAGCGCGGAGGCGAGCGTATCCCCTGCAAAGCCGAGGTGATCCTTGCCGTCGAAACGAAAGCGCAAGGGCTGCGAGCGGTCGATGGCGCCGCCGGTGGCGAGCCGGAACGGCTGCACGGCGCGGCGCGCATCCTTGATGGAGACGAAGGGCGTCACGCGGCCTCGCCTTTCCGCCGGCGCAGCGCGACGTCGCGCGCCGGCTCGGCCTCCTCGATCGCGTGAGTACGCGTGTCGCGCACCACCACGAGCCAGGCATGACAGCCGGCAGAATGATACCAGAACTCGCGGTGAGGTCCTGCGGGGTTGTCGCGCACGTAGACGTAATCGATCATCGCACCCGTGTTCGCATCCGATCCTTCGGGACGAACCTTGCTGGCATCGCCGAGATAGGTGAATTCCTGCACGTCGCGCTCACCGCAATAGGGGCATCGGATGCGCATGGGCTGTTCTCAGTGCAGATTCGGTTGTGCGCCCACGCCCTTCTCGTCGATGAGATGGCCGGTGGCGAAGCGGTCGAGGCGGTAGGCGGCGCTGAACGGATGCGGCTCTCCCCGCGCGATGGTGTGGGCGAAGCACCAGCCCGAGGCCGGCGTCGCCTTGAAGCCGCCGTAACACCAGCCGGCGTTGAGATAGAGCCCCTCGATCGGCGTGCCGTCGATGATGGGCGAGCCGTCCATCGACATGTCCATGACGCCGCCCCAGTGCCGCAGCACGCGCAGGCGGCCCAGGCCCGGCCAAATCGCCATGGCGGATTCCATGACATCCTCGATGACGGGCAGGTTGCCGCGCTGGGCGTAGGAGTTGTAGCCGTCGATATCGCCGCCGAAGACGAGCCCGCCCTTGTCTGACTGGCTGACGTAGAAGTGGCCGGCGCCGAAGGTCACGACCGTGTCGATCAGCGGCTTCACGCCTTCCGTCACGAAGGCCTGGAGCACGTGGCTTTCGATCGGCAGCCGCAAGCCTGCCATGGCGGCAAGCCGCGACGTGTTGCCGGCGACCGCGAGGCCGACCTTGTTGGCGCGGATGAAGCCGCGCGCGGTCTCGACGCCTCTCACGCGCCCCTGCTCGGTGCGGATACCGGTGACCTCGCAGTTCTGCAGGAGATCGACGCCGCGCGCGTCGGCCGCCCGTGCATAGCCCCAGGCCACCGCATCGTGGCGCACGGTGCCGCCGCGCCGCTGCAGGAGGCCGCCCTGAACGGGGAAGCGCCCATTCGCGAAATCGAGGAACGGCGCCATCGCCCGCACTTGCTCACGGTCGAGGAGCTCGGCATCGACGCCGTGAAGGCGCATGGCGTTGCCGCGGCGGGCGAAGGCGTCGCGCTGCGCGTCCGAGTGATAGAGGTTGAGGACGCCGCGCTGGCTGACCATGGCGTTGTAGTTGATGTCCTGCTCCAGCCCCTCCCAGAGCTTCATCGACCATTCGTAGAAGGGGATGTTGCCGGGGAGGAGGTAGTTGGAGCGCACGATGGTGGTGTTGCGGCCGACATTGCCGGAGCCGAGATAGCCCTTTTCCACCACGGCGACGTTCGTCAGCCCGTGCTCCTTCGCCAAATAATAGGCGGTGGCGAGGCCGTGGCCGCCGCCGCCGACGATGACGATGTCGTAGGCGGCCTTCGGCTCGGCTTCGCGCCAGACGGGCATCCAATGCTTGTTGCCGCGCAGGGCGTGAGCGACGAGCCCGAAGACGGAGTAGTTCATCATGCGGGGCCTCGATCGCGCACGCTTGTCGCACCTATCAAGGATGGAGACGGGCGCTGGAAGACATCGCTCAGGCATTAGCCGCTCTCATGCAAAGAAGCGACAGGCCCCTGTCGGAAAACGACATCGCTTCCGATCGGAGCCGCGCTTCTTCGTGTCGCAATCAGAGCCGCCTGTGTCGGATTTCCGCCGATCATCGCCGATGCTTTCATCGAATGATCCCCATCGCGAGGTTGATACCGCGCGGCGATGCTCCTCCGCGTCCCTACAAGGAACCAGCGACGATGGCGAAGAACGGCTTGCTCGAGCGGCTTGCGGCGGGGCCCGTCATCTGCGCCGAAGGCTACCTGTTCGAGCTGGAGCGCCGCGGCTATCTGCAGGCGGGCGCCTATGTGCCCGAGGTCGTGCTCGATTTCCCCGAGCAGGTGGAGAACCTGCATCGCGATTTTCTGAGAGCCGGCTCCGACGTCATCGAGGCGTTCACCTATTATGCGCATCGCGAAAAGCTCCGTCTCATCGGGCGCGAGAACGATCTCGAGCCCATGAATCGCCAGGCGCTCGCCATCGCCAAGAAGGTCGCGGCGGAAGGCGACGCGCTCGTCGCCGGCAACATCTGCAACACCAACGTGTTCAAGGCGGGCGACGCCGACGCCGCCCGGCAGGTGCGGGCGATGTATGAGGAGCAGGTCGCCTGGGCTACCGATGCGGAGGTCGATTTCATCATCGCCGAGACGATTTCCTGGCTGGGCGAGGCGGAGATCGCTCTCGACGTCATCAGGCAGACGAAGCTACCGGCGGTCGTCACCTTCGCTCTGCACAAGGAAGGCAAGCTGCGCGACGGCTTCAGGCCGGGCGAGGCGGCGAAGCGGATCGAGGACCTCGGCGCCGACGTGGTCGGGCTCAATTGCATCCGGGGCGCGCGCACCATGATGCCCTTCGTGGAGGAGATCCGCGCCGCGGTCTCGATCCACGTCGCCGCGCTGCCCGTCCCTTACCGGACGACGACGGCCGAGCCGACCTTCGAATCCCTAACCGATAAGGACCCGGAATGCGCGCACTGCATTCCCGACGGGCGCTCCTTCCCGGTCGCCCTCGATCCGTTCCAGGTCACCCGCTACGAGATCGCCGAATTCGCCCGCCAGGCCAATGACATGGGCGTGCGCTATCTCGGCGTTTGCTGCGGAGCCGGCCCGCACCACATCCGCGCCCTCGCCGAAGCGCTCGGGCGCCGGCCGCCGGCGAGCCGCTTCTCGCCGGACATGTCGAAGCATTACGCCTACGGCACCGACCCGCGGCTGAAGCAGGAAAACCGCGAATATGCCAAGAATCTGTGAGAGTTCCTCGGGCATGACCCCGAAAAGCACGTCCTCGGACTTGATCCGAGGATGGGCCCACAACCGGATCAAGTCCGGGTGCAAGCTTTTCGGAAGAACATCATGCTCCATTTCTTGGAATCCATCACGTTCATGCGTTTTGATTGATTCAATCAAACGCATGGTGATCTAGGCGCCCTTATTCCGCGGCGGCGAGCCGCTTGGCCGGCTGCCCCGCGAAGGCCGCCATCTTGCCGGCATACCAATCCGTGAAGTGGTTGAGCATGAACTCGGACGGGGCGTAGGGTCCGGGCTCGTAGGCTCGGGACGCGACGCCGAGATGATTGTTCTCGGCGAGACGCTTGTCCTGCGCGTTGGTCGCCATCCAGACTTCCGTCAGGCGCTTCAGGTCGTAATCGACGCCCTCGACGGCGTCCTCATGCACGAGCCAGGTGGTGCGCACCGCCGTCCTGTTGGCGGCGAGCGGCAGGACGCGGAAGTGGATGATGTGGTCGGACAAGACGTGATGCCAATTGTTGGGTGCCCGAAAGAGGCGCACCGAGCCGAGATCCGGGTCGGCGAGGTCGCCGAGAAGCTTGTCGCAGGCCGGACGGCCGTCGAGGGTGAAGGATTGGGTGCCCTCGTTGAACGGCAAGCGAATGCAGCGGAACTCGTTGCCGCCCTCCGTCGCCTTGTGGGGAAGGCCATAGCGGTCCCATTTCGCCGCGCTGCGCTCGAGCAACGCTGCGAGCCGCGGACTTCCGCCGCGCGGGTCGCCTGGAGCTGCAAACTCGGCAAAGGTGACGAGCAGTTCCGGATGGTTCGCCGCGCAATGGTAGCACTCGCGGTTGTTCTCGATGACAAGCTTCCAGTTCGCGTCTTCGACGACGGTCGAGACAAAGGCGACCTTGGTCCGCGCCGGCTGGTGCGGCGCAAGATACGGCGTCACCGCCGCGCGGAATTTCTCGAGCGAAGGCGGATTGCTCGCCAGCGAGACATAGATCAAGCCGCAGACCACCTCGACCCTGGCAGGCTTGAGACCATAGCCGGCCCTGTCGAAATCCGCGGGCATCTGGCGTGCGTTGCGCAGCCTGCCGTCGAGCTCGTAAACCCATTGATGATAAGGGCAGATCAGCCGGGTCGCGTGACCGCGCTCGTCAAGGCAAATGCGCGAGCCGCGGTGGCGGCAAACGTTGTGGAAGGCCCTGACCTCGCCGTCCCGGTCCTGCAGCACGACGAGTGAATCCTGGCCGATCGCCAGCGTGATGTAGTCGCCCGCATTCTTGATCTCGCACGTGTTGCAGGCGAAGAGCCAATCAGCGGCAAAGACGGCCTGCAGATCGGCCTGAAACATCTCCTCGTCGACGTAGAACGCCTGCGGCAGGCTGCACCCTTGGCGACGCTGATGGAGAAGGGCATGCACGCGGTCTTGCATCTGACGGATCGTCCACGAGCCTGGGTCCGCGGATTTTCGGCGCTTCCTTGTGCAGGGCATGAGCCAAATCCGACGGCCTTGAAGCAGTTTCCGACGCTGCCTTCCTCGCAGCCTCGACGGAGGCCAGTCGCATTCCAGCCGCCCCATGTCGGAAACCCGTTCGAGCCGACCTCAGAGCCATAGCAAGGTCGGCTCGCCCGCCGCGCTTCGCGGGCTGATCGTTCCCAATCGTTCCGGAGCCGCACGCATGTCTCTTCCCGAGAAGGCCCGCTATGTCGTGATCGGCGCCGGCATCCACGGGCTTTCGACGGCCTACCATCTGGCGCGGCAGCTCGGGGCCAAGGGCCGCTCGTCGGAAGCCGACATCATCGTTCTCGACAAGACGCGGGTCGGGGCCGGCGCCTCCGGCATCGCCTGCGGGGTGGTGCGGAACAACTATTTCCAGCCCGCCATGCGCGCGCTGATGGCCCATTCCGTCGCAGCTTGGGAGAGCGATCCCGAAGCCTATCACTACCATAGCGTCGGCTACATGCAGATCAGCCCCGAGGTCATGCACGAGGGCGTCGCCTCGATTTACGAGCAGCAGCAGGCGATCGGCTACGATTCCGTGTTCATCGAAGGTGCGGAGGATTGCACCCGGTATATGAAAGGCCTGTTCGCGGACTGGCAAGCCAAGGGGATCACCTCTGTTCTGCACGAGAAGCGCGGAGGCTACGCCAATAATGTCGCCTCGCTTCGCGGTCTCGCCGCGAAAGCCGCTGCCGCGGGCGTCCGCATCCTGGAAGGCGTCCGTGTGACGGGCTTCGAGTTCGGCCACAACAGCCAGGCCGTGGCGGCGGTCCTGACCGACAAAGGCCGCGTCGAATGCGATTTCGTGGCGGTCGGCGCCGGGCCTTGGGTGCGCGACCTCTGGTCCATGCTCGACCTGCCGAAGACGGTCTCGATCAAAGGTCGCGACGGCGCCGTGCATCGCGACATTCCGATGTGGCGCTACTGGCAGCTCGAAGAAGGCGTGCTCGGGGTCGAGCCCGACTGTCTCAAGACCAATGACGGACGCATGCCGCCGGTCATCCATGTCGATACCGACGCGCCGCTGTATTCCGACCGGACGGGCGAGCTCATCACGGATGAGCTGTGGGGCGTCTATTACAAGCCCGATTTCCACTTCGACGGCGTTCAGGGCGGCGCCATGCCCTACAAGGTCGAGACTCCCGTCGACGAGGTCGCGATCGATCCCTATGGCCCGGACAGCCCGGAATTCGTGGCGTCGGATGCCTTCGCCGACATGTGGAGCTCGGCGCTGGCCTTCTGCCATAAGCGTTTCGAGGGCAAGTCCGACCTCTATCGCGACGAGAAGTCGGGCGGGATCGGCTGTTTCACGCCGGACTCGTTCCCGGTCTTCGATGTCTTCCGGGAGAACTGTTACGTGATCGCCGACTCGAATCACGGCTACAAGATGCTTGGCGTCGGAGAGCTCGTGGCTCAGGAGATCCTGGGAGAGGAAAGCACGTTGTTGGCGCCCTTCCGCCACGGCCGCTATGCCGAGGGCCGGCTGCATCCCGTCTCGACAAGCCCATTCCCATGGAGTTGAGTTGAAGGGGCGGGCACCCGATGGCCGCCTCGCCCTTTCCCAGTTACACTTCGGGGCATGAAGCAGCCGAGCGACCAAGAACCGCAAGTCTTCGCCTTTCTGCTCGTTCCCGGGCTGTCGATGATGAGTCTCGCTTCGGCCGTCGAGCCGCTGCGGTCCCTCAACCGTCTCGCCGGACGCGAGGCTTACGCGTGGCGGCTCACGAGCCTCGACGGGTCGCCGATCGCAGCTTCGAACGGCGTTATCTTCCCGACGATGCGCACCGAGGAGGCGCTCGCACAGGCCGATTATCTTTTCGTTTGCGGAGGTCTCCGCATTCAGTCGTCCGACGAACGGCGCTATCTCGCCATGCTGCGTCAGGCCGTTCGACGCGGAATTGCGTTGGGTTCCCTCTCGACCGGCACCTACTTGCTTGCGCGCGCCGGCCTTCTCGATGGTTACCGCTGCACGATTCACTGGGAGAACAGGCCGGCCTTCGAGGAAGCCTTCCCGGATCTGTCCTGCACCAGCAAAATCTATGAGATCGATCGCGATCGCCTGACCTGCTCGGGCGGGACGGCGGCCATGGATCTGATGCTTCACCTCATTGCCGACCGGCACGGGGATGACCTCGCCCAGAGCGTCGCCAACCAGTTCCATCACGAGCGCATTCGCGACGAGCGGGATCATCAGCGAGGCGGGCGGCTGCAAAGCGCCGCCGACCTGCCGCCCAGGCTGCAATCGGCGATCCGCCGGATGCAGCTTCGGATCGAGAACCCGATCCCTCTCCCGGACATCGCAAAAGGCGTCGGCCTCAGCACGCGACAGCTCGAGCGGCTGTTCCTGCGATACCTCAAGACGACTCCGCTGCGCTATTACCTGCAGCTGCGCGTCGAACGGGCGCGGGAGCTCCTGCTCTACTCCGATAAACCGATCATCGAGGTGGCGATCTCGGCCGGGTTCGCCTCGACCTCTCACTTTGCGGGCTGTTACCGTCGCGTGTTCGGCGTCAGTCCTTCGGAGGTGAGGGGCCGGCCTGATCCTGCGGCATCGCGCGTGAAGTCGGCCATGCCGGGGTAGGGTCGGAATTGATGCAGCGGATGTCGCAATTCTGGGGTTGCCACCGGGGCTGCGCTTGAAGACTGTGCCGGCGGACATCGGCGTGAAGGGGATCCGGTGGAGACGATCAACTTCATCGTCGCGAACCTTCCCGTGATCGGCCAAAGGACGCTCGAGCACATCTCGATCGTCAGCGTGTCGGTGGCGATCGCCATCCTCACCGGGGTGCCGATCGGCATTCTCATCACCCAGAGCCAGATAGCGGCGGACCGGGTGCTGTACGTGGCGTCGGTGATCATGACGATCCCGTCGATCGCGCTGTTCGGACTGCTGATTCCCATCTTGTCCCTGATCGGGCAGGGGATCGGCTATCTCCCCGCGGTGATCGCGCTGATCCTGTATTCGCAGCTGCCGATCATCCGCAACACCTACACGGCCGTCATGAACGTCGATCCGGCGCTGCGCGAGGCGGCGCGCGGCATGGGCATGACGACGATCCAGAGGCTCCGCGAGGTCGAGTTGCCGATCGCCCTGCCGGTGATCATCAACGGCGTCCGTAACGCCGTGGTCCTGAACATCGCCATCGCCGCGATCGCCACCTATATCGGGGCCGGCGGCCTCGGCACGTTCATCTCCCGCGGCATCTCGCAGACCGACATCCGCCAGCTCCTGACCGGCGCGCTGGCGGTCAGCCTGCTCGCGATCACCGCCGACTACACGCTGCTGGCGTTGCAGCGTGCCTTGACCTCCCCCGGCCTTCGCACCTGAGCGGACCCGCCATGATCCGCCTCGACCGTGTCACCAAGATGTTCGGGCCGATCACGGCGGTCGATGCCGTCGACATGGAGGTGCCGGCCGGAGCGGTCTGCGTTCTCCTCGGCCCTTCCGGCTGCGGCAAGACGACGACGATGAAGATGATCAACCGGCTGATTCCGCCGAGCTCCGGAAAGATCTTCGTCGACGGTCGCGACACTGCGGAGATCGACGAGGTCACCTTGCGCCGCTCGATCGGCTACGTGATCCAGCAGATCGGCTTGTTTCCCAACAAGACCGTCGAGGACAACATCTGCGTTGTGCCGGACCTCCTCGGCTGGGATCGCAGGAAATCCCGCTCGCGCGCCGCCGAGCTGTTGCGGATGGTCAATCTCGATCCGGGCATTTTTCTCAAGCGCTATCCCAAGGAGCTGTCCGGCGGCCAGCAGCAGCGCGTCGGTGTGGTCCGCGCGCTCGCCGCCGACCCGCCGGTCCTCCTGATGGACGAGCCGTTCGGTGCCATCGATCCGATCAATCGCGAGGTCATCCAAGACGAGTTCATGAAGCTCCAGGCCGAGCTGAAGAAGACGATCGTGTTCGTGAGCCACGACATCGACGAGGCTGTGAAGATGGCCTCGCGTATCGCGATCTTCCGTGACGGCCGCCTGATCCAGTACGACACGCCCGACAACATTCTGGCCCACCCGACCGACGCCTTCGTGGCCGAGTTCGTCGGCTCGGACCGCACCCTCAAGCGTCTGCGGCTCGTCAAGGTCGAGGACGCCATGATGAAGGAGCCGCCGCGCGTGCGGGCCGAGGACACGCTCGACACGGCTCTCCGCCTTATGGAGGAGCATGGCCATTATGCCGTCGTCATGGTGGGGCCGCGCGGCCGGGCACGCGGTCTCGTGCGCGTTGAGATCGCGCGCGACAAGAAGGGCACGGTCGCCGAGCACCAGGAGCCGCTGCCGGGCGTGATCAATATCGACGACGACCTGCGCACCGCCGTGTCGCTCATGTTTACGCACGGCGTGACCTGGCTCGCTTGCGTCGATCACGACGGCTTCTACAAAGGTTACGTGTCGCAGCGCTCGATCACGAATGCGCTCGGCGCGACCTATCGGGACGATTGACCATGGCGGCAGCGCGAATCATGGCCGCCGCGAAGCTCATGGACGTGCCGAGCGTGCGCAGCGGCATGCGCTTCGCTTTCATCGCGGGCGCCTTCGCGTTCGGCGCTTACTTGCAGGCGCGCGGGGTGCTTTCGGGAATCCTCCAGCATTCGAGCGACGTCACCTACCTCGCTCGCCAGCACCTGGCCCTGACGGCCATCTCGGGCGCGTTGGCCATCGGCGTCGGCTTGCCGCTCGGCATCGTTCTGACGCGCCAGCGCTTCCGCCGCTACGCCAACGCCGTGACGCAGATCGTCAATCTCGGCACCACGATCCCGACGCTGGCCATCATCGCGCTTGCCATGTCGGTGTTCGGCATCGGCGCGCCCCCGGCGATCTTCGGATTGTTCACCCTGACGCTGTTGCCGATCGTCCTCAACACCATCGCGGGTCTGCGCATGGTGCCGCCTCATCTGATCGAGGCGGCGCGCGGCATGGGAATGACGCCGGGCCAGATCCTGCGGCGGGTCGAATTGCCCAACGCCGTGTTCGTGATCCTGGCCGGCATCCGCACGGCGCTGGCCATCAACGTCGGCACCGTGCCGCTCGCCTTTCTCATCGGCGGCGGCGGCCTGGGGGAACTCATCTTCACCGGCATCGATCTGATGGAGCCGACCATGCTCCTCGCCGGAGCGATCCCGACCGCGTTGCTGGCCATCTTCGTCGATTTCGCGATCGGCCAATGTCAATATTGGCTGGTCCCGAGGGGCGTAAACCCTCTACGCTGAAGGGGAGGGGACTGCCGAGAACCAGGGAAAGGGAAGCGACATGTTGAAACAAACGGTGCTGAAATTCGCGATCGCCGCAACGGCCTTGATGCTCGGCGCCGCGACGGCGTCGGCCCAGACGATCGTGGTCGGCGGCAAGAACTTCACGGAGCAGCAGTTAATCTCCGAAATGACGGCGCAGCTCCTGCGCGCCAAGGGCTTCACGGTCGACAAGCGCGCGGGCCTCGGCACCGCCGCAGTACGCCAGGCCCAGGAGGCCGGTCAGGTCGACGTGTATTGGGAGTATACGGGCACGTCGCTCATCACCTTCAACAAGATCACCGACAAGCTCGACCCGGCCGCGACCTATGCCAAGGTCAAGGAGCTCGATGCCGCCAAGGGTCTCGTCTGGCTCGATCCGTCGAAGGCCAACAACACCTACGCGCTCGCCATGCGCAAGGCCGATGCATCCGCCAAAGGCATCAAGTCGATCTCGGACCTCGCCGGCAAGGTAAAGGGCGGCGACAACCTGAAGCTCGCTTCGAACGCCGCGTTCTACGCCCGACCGGACGGCCTCGCGCCGCTGCAGAAGACCTACGGCTTCGAGTTCGGCCGCGAGAACGTGGTCCGCATGGATACCGGCCTCGTCTACCAG
>Ga0190275_10002997_pt1 | contig 12005 bp, 9 predicted proteins | sample Popmic550T_FD_133745 | JGI IMG/M metagenome (GOLD analysis project Ga0190275, IMG submission 133745) | Populus adjacent soil microbial communities from riparian zone of Yellowstone River, Montana, USA - 550 T | ecosystem: Environmental > Terrestrial > Soil > Riparian zone > Trees stand | place... | reverse complement strand
ACCCCCGCGTCGTAAAGGCGTCCCGTCTCGTGCCAGGCACCGTCGCCGGGGCTGCCGGTCTGGTCTCCCGCACTGCCCTCTCGCGCCTCTCCTTCCCGCTGCGCCAGGTGGAGGCCGTGGGGGAGCGTCCCGGCTACATACGGGACCGTATGCAGAGCGTGGACCGCATCCTCGCCTACACGCACCTCACGCGGGACCTTCTCGTCGCCAACGGTATAGGAGGAGGAAAGATACAGGTTTCCCCCTACGGCATAGACACCTCCAGCGTCGCCGAAGCCCGCTCGGAACGGCGCCCGTCCCTGACACTCCGGTTCGGGTTCGTGGGTACCCTGGCGCCCCACAAGGGCCCCGACGTGCTCGTCCGGGCCTTCATGATGCTCCTGCCTGAAGTAGAGGCGACGCTCGCAGTCTACGGGAGTGAGAGGAGTTATGAGTCCTACGCCGCTGGTCTGCGCACCCTCGCAGAGAAGGACCCGAGGATCTCCTTCCGCGGGCCTTTCTCGCGGGACGAGATCGGGGGTGTCATGGCGGATCTCGACGTCCTCGTGGTCCCTTCACGCTGGTACGAGAACGCCCCTGGTGTGATCTTCGAGGCCTTCGCCGCCGGGATGCCGGTGATCGCCACCGACCTCGGGGGCATGTCCGAGTTCGTGAGGCCGGGAAAGAACGGCCTGCTCTTCACCCTCGACGACGCGGAGGACCTCGCCGGAAAGCTGGGCCGACTGGCCAGCGAGGAGCGTCTACTCGAGCGCCTGCGCGCGGGCATTGAACCGGTCAAGACCACAAGAGAGTACGCGGGCGAGCTGATAGACCTCTATGGTACGCTCCTGGAAGGCAAGAGGGATTGATGGAGAGGCCGTGGATGAGGTTTTGCGTGCAACTTGATAACCGAAAGAACTCAGGCCTTCACCCCTGCGGGAGGCTATCGTGAGGGTCTTGCTGACCGGCGCGGGAGGACAGCTGGGCCTGGAGCTAGCCGCAATGCTCCCCGGGCGGGGCCACGAGGTCGTTGCCCTCGACCGGGGCGGGCTCGATATAGCCGACGACGGGGCCGTGGAGCGTGCCCTTGGGGAGCACGAGCCCCGGATCGTCGTAAACGCCGCCGCCTACACCAACGTCGATGGTTGCGAGGAGGAGACGGACCTAGCGTACGCCGTAAACGCCCTCGGGCCGCGCAATTTGGCCCAGGCCTGTGGGCGGCATGATTGCGAGCTCCTGCACGTGAGCACCAACTACGTCTTCGACGGTGAGGGCGAAAGACCCTACGAGCCCTTCGACCCCCCAACCCCGATTAGCGCCTACGGTCGCACCAAGCTCGCCGGGGAGGAGTACGTGATGCGGCTCATGAACCGCTGGTACGTGGTGCGCTCGGCCGGCGTCTACGGAAGGGGACACAACTTCGTGCGCACCATGCTGCGCGTGGCAGCAAAGCGCGACTCGCTAAAGGTCAAGGACGACGAGTTCATTTCGCCGACCTACGCCCGTGACCTGGCCGAAGGCATCGCCGGGACGATCGAGGATGGTCGCTATGGTCTCTACCACATGACCAACGCCGGGTCCTGCTCCTGGTACGAGTTCACCCGTGAGATCTTCCGTCTCGCCGGTGTCGAGACCGAGGTAGTCCCCATCCCCGGGGTCGAGTACCCGCTGCCGGCACCGCGACCGGCCAACGGTGTTCTGTCGTCTCTCGGAAGCCCAGAGCTCCGTCATTGGAGCGAAGCGCTCGCCGACTTCCTCGCCCAGGAGTCCCCCGATGACGCGCGGGTGAGGCCCTGACACCGCCCGGCCGCAGGCCCATGGAGATGCTCCGTAGGGCAAAGGCAACCCTGGACGACGCGACCGGCGCCCTCAGGTCGAAGGCCAGCAAGCAGGCCCGCAGGCAGCTCGCTCTCAAGGATGCGGAGATCTCCGCGCTCAGGAGGGAGCTGGCGCGTTTGCGTCCGGAGGGGCATGGCACCGACACGGGACGTGTGCCCGTGTTCTTCGTCGTCGGAAACCAGAAATCTGGCACCACGTGGCTAATGCGGATGCTCGACGCGCACCCCGAGATACTCTGCAGGGGCGAAGGACGCTTCTTCGGGGCGAGCTGGAGGCAGAAGAGCCTGATCCAGAAAGACACGCGGAGGCCGCCAAGCTCGCTGTACAACGCCGTCCTAGACGCCGAGTTCCTGAAGCTCTGGGTAGAGCGGTCCGTCTGGAGCAGGAACGACAGCGCGGCCGAGCACCTCGACAACCTCACCCGCATGGCTATCGACTACTTCCTAGAAGGTGAACTCCTGAAGAGCGGGAAGCGGGCCGTGGGGGACAAGTCGCCGCTACTCACCCCCGAGACGATACACGAGATCTCCACCATCTACCCCGAGGCGAAGGTGATCCACATACTCAGGGACGGCAGAGACGTGGCCGTCTCGGCGGCGTACCACACCCGCAACTTCGGCAGGTCCAACAAGAGAAGCGAGGCAAATGGAGGCATGTTCCTGGAGGAACAACTCGAAAAACTCGCGGCGGAATGGGCCTCAAGGGTGGGCAAGACCGTAGCGGACGGCCCCGAGCTGCTCGGAGAGAACTACGCCGAGGTTCGCTACGAGGACCTGCTGCAAAGCCCCGAGAAAGAGGTCCAGCGGCTTACACGGTTCATCGGGGTTGACCCTGGCGAAGAGGCCGCGAGGCGGTGCGTTGTCGCCGCCAGCTTCGAGAGGCTCTCGAAGGGTAGACAGAGGGGCGAGGAAGACCCGTCCTCGTTCTTCAGGAAGGGCGTAGCGGGCGACTGGAAGAACGTCTTCACCCAGCATGACAGAGATGTTTTCGACGAGGAAGCGGGCGAACTGCTCTCCAGGCTCGGCTACGAAACAGGCTAGGGCGGATTGCGAAGCAAACTTTGGTTACAGGCATCAGGAGCTGAGGTGTAACTCGTTGGCCTGGATCGCGCCACGAGGTCCCGTACGGGACTAGAGGCAGAAAGGTCGCGTGACATGTAGGAGCCGCGCGCACGATCCCTGCCCCGTCGCTACCGCATCTCCTCCGTGACTTCCGCTCAAGCGGGAATCCATCGCGGCAGGCAATTCGCGCCTCCAACAACGACAGATCTACCGTCCTCCGCGTGACTCGTAAGGTTCCGCGGGTTGACGACACGCATACCTGAGTACTAAGCTCTAGTACTAAATAGCATTAGCCCTTAGTATAGGATAGTATTAGCTCCCGCAATAGCCGGTCATCACCGGCCGAGTCCGAAGACAGGGGGCCTGCATGTCCGCACGCGTATCGGTACACCTGGCATTTATTCTGCTGGCAGGACTTCTCGGGGGTTCCTTTTTTGCCGGGCCTGCGGTGGCGTTGCCTGACGGGTTCGCCGATGCGAAAGTAGCCGACGTACCAGCGCCGACCGCGTTCGACTTCACGCCGGACGGCCGCATGCTGGTAACGAGCAAGCCGGGCCAGCTCTACGTAGTGGATGACGGGCAGAGGACTGTGGCTTTGGACCTCGCTGATCCCAACGGCGACGAGAACGAGGACGACAGCACCGTGTGCTCAAACTCCGAGCGCGGGCTGCTGGGGGTGGCTTTGGATCCGGACTTCAGGGACCCCGGGCGCAAGTACGTTTATCTCTATTACACCTACAGTAGGTTCGGAGATTGCCCGCCGGATAGTACCTCCGATCCGGTCAACCGGGTCTCGCGTTTCACCATGTCGGGAAACAAGTTAAACCTGGGGAGTGAGAAGATCCTCATAAACAACATCCTCTCGCCCGCCGGCAACCACAACGGCGGCGATCTCAAGTTTGGCAAGAACAAGCTCCTCTACGTAAGCGTGGGCGACGGTGGCTGCGACTACGCAGACGACTCAGGCTGCGGCGGCCAAAACGATGCCTCCCGCGACCGGAACGTCTTACTGGGCAAAATCTTGCGCATCAGGCGCGACGGTGGGATCCCCACGTCCAACCCGTACACCGGACAGAACAGCGCCAGATGCAACCTGACCGGACGCACCGCGCCAGAGAACGACTGCAAGGAGACCTTCGCGTCGGGCTTGAGGAACCCCTTCAGGATGGCATTCGATCCCGACGCCGCGGGCACGAGCTTCCGGGTCAACGACGTGGGGCAAGGTGCTTGGGAAGAGATAGACCGCGGGCAGGCTGGCGCCGACTACGGCTGGAACCTCTGCGAAGGTAGCAACGACAATCCCGACCGCAGCGGCACGGTGGACTGCGCTGGCGATACCTACACGGGTCCTATTCACGAGTACAGTCACAGCTCCTCGGGGTGCAGCTCTATAACTGGCGGCGCCTTCGTACCCGACGGCTTCTGGCCCACGTCTTACGATAGGGCCTATCTCTTCGGCGATTTCGTATGCAACAAGATCTTCAAGCTGACGCCAGAGGCCGGCGGCGGCTTCAGAAGGGAGTTGTTCGACGGAGGGCCGGGAGCGTACGCTCCCATCGCGATGGAGTTCGGGCCCTATGGAGCCTCGGACAAAGCCCTCTACTACACCACCTTCGACGACGGTGGGCAGGTGCGCCGAATCGTCAATGACGCGAGCAACCGGGCCCCCGTCGCGGCAGCTGCGACGGTGGAGGAGAACTACGGCCCGTTGGACATGGGCTTCGACGGCTCTGGGAGTAGTGATCCAGACGGCGACACGCCGCTGACATACATCTGGGACTTCGGCGACGGGAGCGCACCGGTAGAGAAGTCCTCTCCCGCTACCGATCACAAATACCAGGAGGCCGGGAAGTACACCGTTAACCTGACGGTCAAGGACAACCTGGGCAAACAGTCTGCGCCCGACACCATAGAAGTCTATCCGGGCAACACGCCGCCCAGGCCGGAGATCGAATCACCGTCCGTGGGCACTACTTTCCGCGTAGGACAGCGATTTACGGCGACCGGCTCTGTCGCTGATACCGAGGACGGAGCGGACGGGGACCCGACGACGACGCCGGACCTTGCGTGGGAGGTGCGACGCTACCACGACGGCAGCCACTTCCATCCCTGGGATTCCGGAACCGCTGGTAGCGTGGAGTTTACGGCGCCCCCTCCGGAAGGCCTGGAATCCACCGGTCCCCGGGAGAACTACCTGCTGGTTCGGCTCACGGCCACGGACTCGCTCGGCCTCTCCAGGACGGTCACGCGGAGGCTCGAGCCGAAGACGGTCGACGTGCGTTTTCGGAGCGAGCCCCTCGATTTCAAGCTGCAGGTCGACGGCCGCGCGTACAGGACCCCGGAGGTCTTCACCTCCTGGGAGGGTTATGCGCTGAACGTGGACGTGCCGAGGCAGCGAGACGGGAGCGGCCGATTGTGGACGTTCGAGAGCTGGTCCGACGGTCGGACAAAAGCGCACGCCATCGAGACGCCGGGCGTTTCGACTACCTACACTGCCTACCTGCGCGGGATCTGACCCCGCTACTTCTCACGCACGCCCCGCCGGTTAAGGATCGGCAAAGCAGGCGCCTGCGGCTATACTCGCGATCGTCGGGTTTTCGGCCCGGTCTGCAACTAGCGGTAGTCGGGATAAATTTGTATAGTGCGCGGCGGAAGATTTTCGAAGAGGGACACGTGACTTGAGCGACCAGTTGATCATCGCGGGCTTTCACCGGAGCGGCACTTCGGCGACCGCCAGGCTATTGCATCGCGGCGGGCTGTTCCTCGGCTACGAGTTGCTCGAGGCGCTGCCGTCCAACCCTTACGGCCACTTCGAGGACAGGGAGATCGTAAACCTTCACACCCGCATCCTCTCCGACAACGAACAGACCTGGGCCGTCGGCGAGCCGCTGCTGCCCGTCGTCGGGCAGCAGCGCTGGCAGCTCATGCAGCGGATCATAGATCGTCGCAACTCCGAGCATCGTATCTGGGGGTTCAAGGACCCCAGGACTTGCCTATTCATGATGCTCTGGAAGCACCTGCTTCCGAACGCAAAAGTTCTCATCGTCTACCGGCACTTCTCGGGCTCGACGTACTCGCTGGGGCAGCGGCATTCCAGCGATATGTTCCTCAGGAGGGGGTCCGCGCAGGTACACGGGCGGTTCTGGGAGGAGCCGGACTTCGCGCTTCGGATGTGGCTCGTGCACAACAACGCGCTGCTCGCTTTCGCCCGCACCTTCCCGGAAGATACCATGACCGTCTCGCTTGATATGATCAGGGACGGGTTCCCACTCGTCTGGGCCCTGAACCGGAGGTGGGGCCTGGATCTGGAAGACGTGCCGGTTGCGGAGGCGTTCGACCAGAGCATAAGCGTGCGTCGCGTCCGTCGGCAACCGGTCTCCGACCGCCGGCTGATCGGGAAAGTCCAGGGGACCTGGCGGAGGCTCGAGGAGCTGGCCGGCGAAACCGAGATGGCGCTACGAAAGGAAACCCCGGTTGCCTGAGAACGACTTCTACACGCCGACCGATATGGATCTGCTGAGGATGGAGAACGAGCTGCTTGCCTTCGAGGTGCGTTTCCTCAAGGCCCGGTCCGGTGGCCCATCGGAGATAGCTGGTTCACCTATCTCGCTGAGCCGGATGACACACCTGGAGGAGGCGGAGACGGATCTGAAGCTGCTCCTGAGGCGGATAAAGAGCAGTCCACTCGGTCCTGTCGCCGGGACCAACAGAAACTTCAGGACGCTGAACGACCGTTATTTGAAGCGGTCTGAAGAGGCTTTGTCCATGTCTCCGCCTCAACGTATTGCTTACCTCGAAGGAGCGGAGAGGGACCTCGTGTTGTTGCTGGGACGCCTGGCCCGCGGCCCACTGGGTGTCATGTTCCGGCGCAGGAAGAGCTTCCGTACCCTGCAAGAGCGCTACCTCTAGACAGGGATGGGTAGGGTACCTACGGACGCGGATCAACATCCTGTCTTCTACGCCGGCAGGTTCTTCGACGAAGTGGCGGACGCCGGCCTACTAGGGGATCACACCGTGCTAAGCGACTGGGACGTGCTCCCATCGCAGCTTTCGGCAGCGCTGGAGCGGGCGAGCGTCCTCGTCGTCCTCGACTTGTTCTCTTTCCCGTTCGAGTCTCTGACAGGGGATCTGCGGGACGTGCCCTTGGTCCTGTCGCTCCCGGCGGGCTTCGACGCCGGCTTTCTCACGACGGTGTTTGGCCGGGCTGCCTTCGCGAGGCTCGGCTTCTTCGACCGGGTCGCTGCCGCGGACGCGGGCGTATGGGGCAAACTTCGCCGCAGGTACGGCTGGACGGAGCGGCAGCGCATCGAGATCGAAGACGACCGTCCCGAAAACGCGGCGGCCGAAATATCCGCCGCGCTGGAAGCTGAGTCAGCGCTCCTCGCCAGCTTCGGAGAGGGTGACTACGAGGCGAACAGGTACTGGTCCGAGCGCGGCGATGCCCTGGCCGGCGACGCGCCGGACCGGGCGATCTGCAGCGTCAACCATAGCCTGAGGTTCAATAAGGCCATACACCGGATCCAGGCGGCGGTGCTCCGTCCCCAGTTCGCGGCGGCGCGCGGGACCCAGCCCGAGGATGTCCCGTTCGACGTGCTCGAGGTGGGCGCCGGGATCGGACGCTGGGCAGCGGGCTTCGACCCGGCAAGCACGCGCTTTACCGGGGTGGATATCAGCGCTGGCATGGTCAAGGCCGCCCGCGCGAACTTCCCCGAATGCCGCTTCGACCGGCTCGGGGCGGAGTCGATCCTTCCCTACGGCGACGAGAGCTTCGACCTGGCATTTAGCGTTACGGTTATGCACCACAATCCGACGCCGACCAAGCGCGCCCTGATCTCCGAGATGTGGCGGGTGACGAGACCGGGCGGACGGTTGATGTTCCTCGAGGACTTCGTCAGCGGCGGGTGGTCGACGATGTCGACGGTGTACCCGATGTCGGTGCTCAGGTTCGTCGAGCTGTTGGTCGAGGCGACGGCTGGTCAGGTGGTGCTCGAGCACGTCGAGTCCGTCCGTTACCCGCACGACAGCTTCACCAGGGGCGGCCTGCTAAGCGTCTCGAAGTTGGGGGTGGCGAAGACTTGGTGAGCCCGGGCGAAAGGGTGTTCATAATCTCAAACGATATCGTCCCCAGCCTGGGGATGCCCGTCGCGGCCCCCGGCCTCAGGGCGTTCGGCCTTGCTGAGGGTTTGCGTGCCAACGGCGCCCAGGTAAAAACCCTGGTAGTCAAGGGGTTCGTCGACCGTCAGTGGATGCGGTTCGGAAAATCGGTGCCGCATCCGATGGGTCCTGACATCGAGGTCGTGGGGGGCTACAGGCTGCCGCGCTACCTGAAGACTCACGCTCCGGCCACGGTGATCCTCATCAATAGCAATCAGGTGGACAACCTCGGCCCTATAGCCGGCATCAAGTACGTGCTCGACTTCTTCGCGCCGAAGATGCTCGAGATGCTCTACCATCACAGCGGCGAGTACCCGGAGAAAGAGATCAGCGAGCTCAGGCAGCGCAAGGTCAGGGCCATAAAGTTGGCCGACGGCTTCATCGTGAACGGGGCTAAGAAGGTTCCGTACTTTCTCGGGTGGATGCTCCAGGCCGACAGGGACATACGAGAGCTGCCCTTCGAGGTCGTCAACATGTGCGCCCCGCTGGTTTGGTCCGGACCCTCGACGACTGGTCCCGACTCCGGCGGCCCCGTGAGGTTCGCCGTCGCCGGCTACCTCCACTCGTGGAGCACGCTTGGGAGTTGGGTGAAGGTGATGGAGCACCATCTGGACCGGTCGGACGTGAGCCTGGACCTGATGGTGCCGTGGCACTGGAGCGTCAGCGAGTACGAGCACAAGTCGAGGAGCGACCTGGACAGTCTCGCCGGATACGGGTCGGTGACGACGCACGGTCCCATGACCTTCTCCAACTTTCAGCGGTTCCTCTCGGGCATCGACGTCGCCATAGATCTCTTCCAGCACAACCTGGAGAGGGAGTACGCGATGGTCACGCGTTCGATCATCGCCCTGGCTTGCGGGGTTCCCGTGCTACACCCGCCCTTTACGGAGGTGTCGCCCATGATCGCCGAGTACGACGCGGGGTGGCTCGTCGACCCCGAAGATACCGAGGCTCTTGAGGCCGTGATCGGGGGCATCGTCGAAGACCCCGACGGCTTGCGCCGCAAGAAAGAGAACGCGAGGAAGCTCGCCGCCGCCGTCATAGAACCAGAGGTGGCGGTCAAGCCACTGGTGCGGATGATGGAGGGCTGGTAGGTGGACGGCGCGAGGCGGATGTACTTCATGACGCCGACTTTCCGACCCGTAGGGGGGGTCGTGAAGATCCTGGACTACGTCAATCACGCCAGATCCTTTGGCTACACGCCGGTGATTGCCTGCCCCGAGCAATACAAGCCCGGGCTGCCCGTGTTCGAGATACCACGCTTCTCCGACATCTCGCCCGAGCACGGGGTCAAGTTCACCGACCTCGAGAAGGTCTCCGTCGCCCCGCACGAGCTCGCTTTTCTTTCCTGGCCCACGCACTACGAGACAATAGAGCCACGCCTGAGCCGGTGGACCCGCCACGAGCAGGTCATCTTCATCGTGCAGAACGTGCGCTGGGCCAACCCCACCTTCACCAACGGCTACGCTGTACGCCTGCTTTCACGCCCGATGGCCCGGATCATGACCAACGATGTGGTCCTCGAGTCGGTAAAGCCTTACCTGAACCCCTCCTCGATGACAGAGGTTATAGATCTGGGCAACGACTCGGACTTCTTCGCCAAGTCGAGGTCGGGGGGTCTGAGTTCCCCGGTCAGGGTCGGATACACGACGTGGAAGTCCGACGTCGGTGATGAGGTCGCGGCCGAGCTCGGGAGCTCATCGGGGTTCGAGTTTCGGGCGATCCGGAACCCTGTCAGCTGGGCCGAGTTGCGAAAGCTCTACCACTGGGCCGACGTGTTCCTCGCCACGCCGCTTGTCGAGGAGGGTTTCTACATGCCTGGCCTCGAGGCGATGGCCGCCGGGGCGGTCGTGATCTCCTCGGACGCCGGGGGAAACCGCGCGTATTGCAACTTCGGCGAGAACTGCATCGAGGTCGGCATGGACGACGCTCCCGACTACGTGCGCGCCCTCGAGGCCCTGCGCGTGGCGGACACGGGGGAGATAGAAAGGCTGCGGCGCAACGGTTACGAGACGGTCGGGCGGCACACATTGGAGCACGAGCGGGAGCGTTTCGGGGAGTTCCTGGAACAGTTGACCGAACACCTCCGCCGGCTCGGTCCCAGGATAGAATCCAGTGGCCTTTCCTGATCCTAGCTGGCGGGGCGTCGCTCGAGCGGTAAACTTGGCGGATTCGAATCCGGTTTCGTGTAGACCGGGTAGCGGGCCACACACAAGATCGGCAGCGGGAGGATAGCAATGTACCCAGATTTCATTGGCATAGGAGCGCAGAAGGCTGGCACGACCTGGCTGCACCGCAACATAGTCGACCATCCCCAGATCTGGATACCCAGAAAAGAGATCCACTACTTCGACAGGAAGATCAACGACCGTTCCAACGCCGTAAGCAGGCTCCTGGGCAAGAGCCAGGATGATGAGCGCTGGCGCAAACAGGTCAGGCGCTGGACCGCGGCCCACCTGAAGGCGTTGGACTTCGAGGGCCTCCGGTTCGTCTACAAGTTCTACATGAGGCCGTACAACGACAGGTGGTACGGCTCCATCTTCGACCAGAAAAAAGGAAAGGTGGCGGGGGAGATCACACCCGCCTACTCCGCCCTCGGACAGGACATGGTCGCCCACGTCCACGAGGTGATGCCCGAGGCGAAGATCATCTTCCTTATGCGCAACCCTATCGAGCGCGACTGGTCGCAGACAGTTATGAGCTTCGACAAAGCCGAGAAGGGCTCCGCGGAGTCCGTGTCAGAGGAGCGGTTGCTCAAGGAGTTCAAGCGGAAGGGCCCGCGGTCGTTGACCGACTACCTCAGGACGTTGGAGACCTGGCGGCGCTTCTACCCTGAGGAGCAGATCTTCGTAGGTTTCACGGAGGATGTCCATTTCAACCCCGAAGTGTTGCTGGAAAGCGTGTACGAATTTCTCGGGGTGGACACTTCTTTCCGTCCCCGGGCCCCGGAGAAGAAGGTCCACTCCAGGTCGGCTAACATCATGCCAACCCGCCTGGCCGCCTATCTGGCGAGCACTTATCAAGAGGAGCTCGCGCAACTGGAGGAGCGTTTCGGTGGATACACCTCCTTCTGGCGCTACTGCGGGACCAGGCTGGCGGAGGAAACCGTCGAAGAAGAGAAGATCCCCTATCCGCTCTGGGACTCTACGCTGTGGGACGAGTGGAGGACTTCGGAGCAAGGTTCGACGGGAGAACTCGGGCTTCAGAGCGGACCCCTGTCCTCTTTGCAGGCCGTGCGGTGAAGGGCGTCGCACAGAGAATACCCGAGGGCGTCAAGGCTTATCTCAGGCCGCTGGCGCGCAAGAAGAAGTTCCCCGACTTCCTGATCATAGGAGCGCAGAAGGCTGGCACGACCTGGCTGCACCGCAACCTTCAGGCCCATCCCCGGGTGTGGATGCCCAAGGAGAAGGAACTCCACTACTTCGACGAAAAACTCGGGGCAAAGACCTCGCTAAGGTCCAAGCTGTGGGGAAACCGGGCCATGGACGAGCGTTGGCGCAGGCAGGTCCGGCGACAGATCGGCAGGTACTCCAAGTTCTCCGCGCCTGACATCGCCTGGGACATGAGATACTTCCTCGGCTCCTGGAACGACGCCTGGTACGCCTCCCTCTTCAACCAGGGGCACGGCAAGACCGTCGGCGAGACGACGCCGGATTACTCGGTGCTGGGTCGGAAGCAGATCGCCCACGTGCGCGAGATCATGCCCGAAGCGAAGATCATCTTCCTCATGCGTAATCCTGTGGAGCGTGCCTGGTCCCAGAGCCTTATGGACGTGCGAGAACGGAACCTCGAAGACGTAACCGACGAGGAGTTTTACAGGCACTTCGAGGGCAAACGGTCGCGGCTCTTCACCGACTACTTGAGGACGCTTGAGAACTGGGGGTCACACTTCGATCAGAACCAGATCTTTGTCGGGTTCCTCGAAGACATCCACTTCTACCCAAACCGCCTCCTCAGGAACGTCTATAGGTT
>Ga0190275_10002996_pt1 | contig 12007 bp, 12 predicted proteins | sample Popmic550T_FD_133745 | JGI IMG/M metagenome (GOLD analysis project Ga0190275, IMG submission 133745) | Populus adjacent soil microbial communities from riparian zone of Yellowstone River, Montana, USA - 550 T | ecosystem: Environmental > Terrestrial > Soil > Riparian zone > Trees stand | place... | reverse complement strand
TGTGCGTTGGTGAGGGTTTGTTAACCATGTAACGCCTTAATCGGGCGGGTCAGTCGTCACTCACGGCGCGGATTCGGTCCCCATGCGGTCAAGCCGCTTTCTCATGTTGGTACTCGCGGCAGTCACGCTCGCGGGCTGCATGCAATCGGGCGGGCCGGGCCCCTTCTCGCGCAATGCTCCGCCGCTCTGGCAGCAGGACGTCACTCTACCCGCGATGCTCCGGCCCGGTGCGACGCGCACCGCACAGCCGGTAATCGTCGCGCAACCGGGCGTGGTGGCGCAGCCGCTCCCCGGGCTGGTGGGGCCGCAAGCCGTCGCGATGGCCGGGGAAGAGGCCGGGTATTGGCTCGATGCCGGCGACAAGCTGCGGGTCGTTGTGTTCGGGCAGGACGGCTTGAGCGCCTCGTATGCGGTCGACACCAGCGGCAGCATCACGATGCCGCTGATAGGCTCGGTGCCGGCGCGGGGCCGGACGCCAGCACAGCTACAAGCCGCCATCGGCGCGAAGCTGCGCCAGGGCTATGTCCGTGAGCCGCATGTGGCCGTCGAAGTCGAGGCCTACCGGCCGTTTTTCATCCTTGGCGAGGTCACCCTGCCCGGCCAGTATCCGTACGTTTCCAACATGACGGTCGAGACCGCGGTGGCGATCGCCGGTGGCTACAGCCCGCGTGCGCAAAAGCATCAGATCGAAATCAGCCGGCAGATGAACGGCCTGACCGAGAAACGTGTCGTGTCGCCCAACTATCCGGTTCGCCCCGGCGACACCATCAAGGTCGCCGAACGCTGGTTCTAAAGCGTGTCAGGGGATTTCCCCCTCAAGATCCTGCATGTCCTGCGCTCTCCGGTCGGCGGGCTGTTTCGTCACGTGATCGACCTCGCGGGCGCACAGGCGGCGCGCGGGCATCAGGTCGGCATCGTGGCGGATTCCTCGACCGGCGGAGCGCGGGCCGATGCGGCGTTCGAATCATTGTCGGGTCAACTTGCGCTCGGGCTGACGCGGGTTCCGATGAGCCGCCACGTCGGCTTGAGCGATCTGTCGGCACAGCGCCACGTGGCGCAGCGCGCGCGTGAAACCGGGGCCGATATCCTGCACGGGCATGGCGCCAAGGGCGGCGCCTATGCGCGGCTCTGTGGTGGCGCCGCCCGGGTCTACACGCCACATGGCGGCAGCCTCCACTACAGCCGCCATTCGCCCGTCGGCCTCCTGTACCTCACGCTCGAGCAGGTGCTGATGCGGCGGACCGAGCTGTTCCTGTTCGAGAGCCGCTATGGGCGGGATGTGTTCACCGCCAAAGTCGGCGCGCCGGCCGGATTGGTTCGCGTGGTGCACAACGGGGTGACCGCCCAGGAGTTTGCCGAGCTCACGCCGCGGTCCGATGCCACCGATATCGTTTTCGTCGGTGAGTTGCGCATGCTCAAGGGCGTCGACGTGCTGCTCGATGCGCTGGCGCAGCTCGCGCGCGAGCGGCCCGTCACCGCAACGATCGTCGGCGATGGTCCGGACGCGGCCCAATTCCGCGCACAGGCGGAACGGCTTGGCCTTTCGTCCGCCGTCCGCTTCCTGCCGCCGATGCCGGCGCGCGATGCCTTCGGTCTCGGCCGGCTGTTCGTCGCGCCGTCACGCGCCGAGTCCCTCCCCTACATCGTACTGGAAGCGGCTGCGGCCGCGGTGCCGATGATCACCACGAACGTCGGCGGCATCCCGGAGATTTTCGGTCCGCAGGCGGCCGGTCTCGTCGCATCCGGTAACGCGGAGGCACTCGCTCGTTCGATTTCCGCGGCGCTCGGAGATCCCGTACGGCTTCGTAACGAAGCATTAACCCTGCGCGCCCGCGTGCAGACTGAGTTTTCCGCGGACGCGATGGCGGACGCCGTGCTTGCCGCCTATCGCGAGGCGCTCGACGGGTTCCGCGCGCAAACAAATTGAACAAACACCTAAGCCTTTCTTGAAACTTTTGCCCTAGATCGCGTGCGGGGGACCGCGATCGCCGGGTGTGACGCAATGTCGATGATGAATTTCGATGCCGGGGGCATGGCGCAGGCAGCGGCTACAGGCGTGGCGCCCGGCCCGCGCGCAAAGCCGCAACTCTCCCCGCTCGCGCAGCTTGTCGCCGCGCAGCACATCATGCCGGCCTTCTCCCCGATCGTCGTCGCCGGAATGGTGCGCGCGGCGGAATTCACGCTGATCGCGCTGATCGGCGTCGCGACGTATTTCGGTTATGTCTACAATGCTTACGGCCAGATCTTCGACTGGTACTACATCGCGACCGCGTTCGCCGTTGCGGGCCTGGCGATGATCGCGTTCCAGGCCGCCGACATCTATCAGGTCCAGGCTTTCCGCAATCCGGTTAGCCAATGCGCACGGCTTACCGTCGCGTGGTCCATCGTCTTTCTGGTGGCCGTCGCGGTCGCGTTTTTCGCGCAACTCGGCGGCATGTATTCCCGCCTCTGGCTCACCAGCTACTTCGGCATCGGCCTGTTCGCGCTCTATGGCTTGCGCCTGTTTCTGTACGGCATCGTGCGCCGCTGGACCCGCGAAGGCCGGCTCGACCGCCGCGCGGTCGTGGTCGGCGGCGGTGATCCGGGCGAGCATCTCGTCACCGCGCTGGAACGCCAAAGCGAGTCGGATGTGCGTCTTGTCGGCGTCTTCGACGACCGCGGCGACGACCGTGCGCCCACCACCTGCGCCGGCCTGCAGAAGCTCGGCACGGTCGACGACCTCGTCGAATTCGCGCGCCGCACCCGCGTCGACCTCGTGATCTTCTCGCTGCCGATCTCGGCCGAGACGCGCATTCTGCAGATGCTCAAGAAGCTGTGGGTGCTGCCGGTCGACATCCGCCTCTCGGCGCACACCAACAAGCTCCAGTTCCGCCCGCGCTCCTACTCCTACATCGGCTCGGTGCCGGTGCTCGACGTGTTCGACCGCCCGATCGCCGACTGGGACGTCGTGATGAAATGGCTGTTCGACAAGATCGTCGGCGGCCTCGCATTGCTCGCCGCGCTGCCCGTGATGGCCGTCGTCGCGATCGCGATCCGGCTCGACAGCCGTGGGCCGGTTTTGTTCAAGCAGAAGCGCTATGGCTTCAACAACGAGCTGATCGAGGTGTTCAAGTTCCGCTCGATGTATGTCGAGGCGACGGACGCAACGGCCGCGAAGCTTGTCACCAAGGGCGACCCGCGCGTGACGCGTGTCGGCCGCTTCATTCGCAAGACCTCGCTCGACGAGCTGCCGCAGCTCTTCAATGTGGTGCTCAAGGGCAACCTGTCGCTGGTCGGCCCACGGCCGCATGCGGTGCACGCAAAGGCCGTCGACCGGCTCTACGACGAGGCCGTGGACGGCTACTTCGCGCGCCATCGCGTGAAGCCCGGTATTACCGGCTGGGCGCAGATCAACGGCTGGCGCGGCGAGACCGATAACGACGAGAAGATCCAGCGCCGCGTCGAGCACGACCTCTACTACATCGAGAACTGGTCGGTGCTGTTCGACCTCTACATCCTGGCGATGACGCCGTTCTCGCTGTTGAAGACTGAAAACGCCTACTAATGACGGCCACCGTTCAAACTTACGAAGTGTCGGTGCAGGCGCCGCGGCTTTTCCGCTCCGTGGAGCGGATGCGCGGCGCGCTGCTCTGGCTCACCGGCTTTGCCGGCGCCATCGTCTTCATGGAGCCGAGCCCCTACGAGGTCGCCTCTCTGCTCACGATCATCGTGTTCGCCATGACCGGGCTCGCGCTGCGGCCGGCGCTGATGCCTTTGATCGTGATGCTGCTCCTCTACAACACCGGTTTCTCGCTCGCCGTCATTCAGGTGATCGATCAGCCCAGGGTTCTCACCTGGGTGGCCGTCTCCTGGTACCTGTCGGCCACCGCGATTTTCTTCGCCGCCATGCTCGGCACCAATACGGTGGAGCGGCTCTCGCTGCTGATGCGCGGGACCATCGCGGCGGCGGCGGTCTCATCCGTCATCGCGATCCTTTCCTACTTCCGCCTGCTCGGCCCGATCTCCGATCTGTTCCTCATGTACGGCCGGGCGCACGCGGCCTTCAATGATCCGAACGTGCTCGGCGCGTTCCTGATCCTGCCGGCGATGCTCGCCCTACAGCGCGTGCTGAATGGCCGCTTTGCGGATGCCGCACGCGCCTCGCTTCTGCTCGGACTGATCGCGATCGCGGTCCTGCTCACCTTCTCGCGCGCGGCCTGGGGACAGCTTGCCCTCACGACGGCGCTCTTGTTGTTCCTCACGTTCGTTACCAGCCGCTCGCCGAACGAGCGCATGCGCATCGTCCTCATCACGATCGCGGGGATGGTCGTGATGGCTCTCGTCTTCATGGCGCTGTTGTCGACCGAGCGCGTGGCGGATCTGTTCAAGGAACGCGCGAGCCTCGATCAGTCCTACGATGTCGGGCCGCTCGGCCGCTTTGGCCGTTACATTCTTGGCGCGGAGCTTGCGCTCGACCGGCCGTTCGGTATCGGCCCGCTTCAGTTTCACAAGAGCTTCGTTGAAGACCCGCACAACACCTATCTCAACGCCTTCCTCTCCGGCGGCTGGCTCTCCGGCGTCGTCTATCTCACCATGGTGGCGACCACGGTGTTGCTGGGCTTTCGCCATGTGTTCCTGCGCACGCCTTGGCAGGCGACCTATATCGCGGTCTACTGCGCGTTCATCGGAACCGTGGTCGAAAGCGTCATCATCGACAGCGATCACTGGCGGCACTACTTCCTGTTGCTCGGCGTGATCTGGGGGCTGATGGCGGTATCGCGTTCGGCGCGGCGCGTTTCGATGCCGCCGGCATCCGCCCTTGCGCACGCGCACCCGGCAGCGTAGCAATCGCTTCGGCGGAGCGTAGCGCAGCCCGGTTAGCGCACCAGTCTGGGGGACTGGGGGTCCCGAGTTCAAATCTCGGCGCTCCGACCAACCCTTAGCTCAAATCAATTCCCAGAAAGTCGGCCTTGGGAAGCGTCTGGAAAGCACCGGAACGGGAACGGACGAACAGAGGCAACTACTTCTTGCGCTTCTTTTTCTTGGCAGTAGACCTCTTGTAATTCCAACTGATTGCTTCGCACCCCCTCGAGCCCATCATGTAGCCACGCCCGCATTGGACCTCTACGACCGACGACGTTTCCTTCGCCGCTTCGGCCAGCGGGGCAGCAGTGATTATGATTGCCTGTGCAGACGACAACGTCATCAGACTCACGCCTGCGGCAAAAATAGTAGCGACGAACGCTTTCATTCGTTTCTCTCCTGTTTGCCTGCAAATATTTTTCATTTGGGCGCGGCAGTAGACCGCCCTGGCTGGCGGGCTCAAATTCTATCACCACCCGCACCAACGCGAGGGTAACTGCGCACCGCCTGACGCAATTCCGCCTGCCGCAGCGAGGCGCGGGCTTTGCGCCAAACGAGAAAAGCCGTTGCCGCCAGACACGCGACGCCAGCAAGCATGACGAAGAGCCCGAGCGGCGAAGAGATATCGCCGAGCAGAAGGCTGCGCCCGACGCTGCCCAGGTAAACGTAGAACACGGTCTGCGGAATGACGAACACGATGGATGCAAGCGTATAGGGCCAGAAGCCGATCCGCGTTACGCCAAACACGTAGTTCTGGACCGAGCTCGGCGTCGGAGAGGCAAAGCGAAGCAGGGCGACGATCCGCCAACCTTCTTCATCGACGGCGTCGGCGATCACGCGCATTGACGGGTGGCGATCGATCCAGCGCTGCACGCGGTCGGCGAGGAAATAGCGCGCGATCAGGAAGGCCAAAGACCCGCCGAGCGTCGCGCCGGCGATGATCGCCGGGACAACCGACATCCCATAAAGTCCGCCGACCCCGAGTGTCAGGAACGTGCGCGGAACAAACACAAAGGCGGCAGCCGCGAAGAGGCTCGCCACCACCAATCCGGAAACCCAGGACAGAGCACCAAAGCTCCGCAGCCATTCCAACAGGACGTCTGTCACGCGGCTCTTATAGGGGATGATCGCAGCCCCGGGCTAGCGCCCTCGTCATCGCGCCTCAGTCGTCGAGCAGCTCCGCCACGTCGAAGACACGCTGCGGTGGGTCCTGGATGAGATCCGGACAAAAGCGCCTCGCGACGGTCACCTTCAGCTCTTCCTCGGCCAGCTCCGCGAACTGGTGCTTCCACCACGTGTGGCGGACGATGTCGCCGCACGGCGTGTTCAGCACGGCTGTCTTGCAGACCAGGAAGGCTTCGCGGTGCTGCTGCACGAAGGCGCTGGCCGACTGCTGCTCGTGTGGCCACTCGAAGCGATACTGCGGCCGCACCTCGACGTCGCGCCAGACAGTGTCGAGGAACGTTCGCGTGAAATCGCTGTTCTTCAGGATCAGGCAGCCCGTGTTTATGTAAGTGTTCCTGGGCAGAAACGGATCCCGCGACATCGCGCCATGTTTATCGGGCGCTGCCTGCAATGCTTCAGCGAGGGCACGAAACGCCACCTCGTCGCGGATGAACGCGTCCGAGTCCAGGAACGCCACCACCTCAGCGTCAGGGTTGGCCTGCAGGAAATCCTGCAGCACACGGATCTTCGCCCAAGTAACATGGCGGCCGGGATGGTCTTCGGAGCGAATCGGCAGCGCGTGATGCGCGCAGCCCATGGCCTCGCACTTGAGCCGATTGATAAGCACCGAAAGAGACCAGTAATCCCAATTCCGCACCAGCGTCCCATCGTTCATGGCCCGCATCCGCTCTTCACTGTCGGTGTGCGGATCGTAGGCGAGCCGGCGGGAACGACCATGGATGGCGAACGGCCGCGTGTCGGCCTGTAACACGTGCAGGCGGGCGGCCTGACCAGATGGCGCGCATCCATCCCGCGGACTCACCGCGCGGCATCCCGATATCGCCCCTGCACCACGAGGTTGGCGGCGAGTGTCAGCACCAGGGTCGCCGTCATCAGGATGAACGCGATCGCGGCGCCGAACGGCCAGTTGTTCTGCTGGACGAACTGATTGTAGACCAGCGGCCCCATCATCTGGAACCGAGGGCCGCCGAGCAGCACCGGCGTTGCATAGGCGTTCATCGCCAGGATGAAGGTGAGGATGGTGCCGGCAAGCACACCCGGCATGGCAAGCGGAAACAGGACCCGCCGCGCCATCTGCAAAGGCGTGGCGCCGAGGTTGAACGCCGCCTCCTCGACCGAGCGATCGATGCCCTCGATCACGCTCTGCAAGGTGAGCACCATGAACGGCAGGTTCACGGCCGTGATGCCGACGATGACGGCGACCTCGGTGAACATGATCTCGAGCGGCTGATTGATCGCGCCTGCGCCCGTCAGGCTTGCGTTGATCAGCCCCTTGTTGCCGAACGCCACCATCCAGCCGGCGGCGCGCACCGCATTGCCGACGAACAGCGGCAGCACCACCAGCATGATCAGCAGATTCTTGAAGCGCACTTGCGTGCGCGCCAGCATGTAGGCGAGCGGAAAGCCCATCACGAGGCAGATCGCGGTGGTGATCAGCGCGATACGCACCGTGCGCGTGAGCACCGAGTAGTAGTAGATGTCGGTGAAGAACTTGACGTAGTTCTCCACCGTCAGCGCATCGACCATGAACTTGCCGGGCACGAACTGGTTCAGGCTGTAGCGAAACAGAATCGCGAGCGGCAGCAGAATGCCGATGCCGACGTAGATGGTGGCGGGGCCGACCAGCCCCGCCGCGGTGAGCCCAGCGTTCCGGTGGGAACGGATCAAGCCTTGAACACCTTGTCCCACCACTCCTTCAAGGCGGAGTCGTTCTTGGCCAGATACGCGTAGTCGAGATCGACGAGGCGCGATTCCTCCTCCTTGGTGAAGCCGATGCGCTGCTTGAGGTCGGGCGCCACGGTCGCGTTGGTGACGGTCGGGTTGTAGCCCATGTCGATCGCGAAGTTCTCCTGTGCGCTCTTCTCCAGCATGGCATCCATGTAGGCGTAGCCGCCGTCCTTGTTTGGCGCGTTCTTCGGGATCATGAAGCCCGAGACATACATCGGCACGCCCTCGCTCGGCGCGGCCGACTGCACGCTGATCCCGGCGTTCTGCCACTGGATCACCCGTGCCTTCCACATGATGCCGACGCCGATCTCCTCGTTCTTGAGTGCCTGCGCGAACGCCTCGTTGGTCGGATAGATGCGCACGCCGGCCTTTTTCGCTTCGAGCAGCAGCGCCTTGCCGGGCTCGAAATTGTCCATCTTGCCGCCGGCCGCAAGCGCCGCGGCCGCCATCACGAACTGATACTGGATGTCGATGATCCCCATCTTGTTGCCGTGCTTGGGGTCGAACGCATCCTTGAAGCTCTTCGGCGGGTCGGGAAGGAGCTTTGGATTGTAGACCGCGACCTTGCCCGAATAGATGTGGCCGACGCCGAACGGATACTTCATCGATGGAATCAAATTCGCCGCGTTCTTGAGCTTCGAATAGTCGATCGTCTCGGAAACACCCGCCTCGTTCATCTCGAACATCTGCGCGGCGGAGAGGCCCTGAATGTCGGTCGTGCCGCGCGGCAGGCGCCGCTCGGCGACGATCTTGGTGCGGCGCGGGGCATCGCCCGCCTGATCCTGCGCAACCTCGAAGCCCTTTGGCTTCAGGATCGGGTCCTCGACATTCTTCGCGAGGAGCCGCGCGTAGTCGCCACCCCAGGTACCGACCACCACGCGCCCGCTCGCATGCGCGGGGCGAAGCAATGCGGGTGCAGCCATTGCTCCCAGGCCGAGACCCAATGCGTGACGCCGCGAGAATTTGCTTGCCATGTTCGATCCTCCGTTTCGTTCAGTTCGGTTTCTGAGCAAACACCATGCCGGCATCGCGATGCCAAGCCACCGTCACCTCGTCGCCGACGGCCGGCGCGGCGTCGCCGCGGTTCGGCAGTTGCACGACCACACGGTCGGCTGGCGACAGGCGCACATGCAATTCCAGCACGGCGCCCAGATATGAGACGAATTCCACCCTGCCCGGCATGGCGTTGTCCATCCCGTTCGCGCCGCCGAGGTGGAGCCGCTCGGGCCGCAACAGCAGCGAGGCTGCACCGGGCGCCCCGTCGCGACACTTGAGGTTAAGCCCGCCGCCGGTCTCGAACTGGCCAGGTGCGGTGATGCGGCCGTCGAGGAACGTGCTGCGCCCGACGAATCCCGCGACAAAGCGATCGGCTGGACGCTCGTAGAGGTCGCGCTGCGTGCCGATCTGGCGGATTTCACCCTCGGCCATCACCACCAGCCGGTCGGCGACGGTGAGCGCCTCCTCCTGGTCATGCGTCACCATGATCGTGGTCAGTCCAAGCTGGCGCTGCAACTCGCGGATTTCGACGCGCACCTCCTCGCGCAGCTTGGCGTCGAGGTTGGACAGCGGCTCGTCGAGCAGCAGCACATCCGGCCGGACCGCAAGCGCGCGGGCGAGCGCGACGCGCTGCTGCTGTCCGCCGGACAGCTGCCGCGGCTGCCGGCTCGCAAACCCCTCGAGCCGCACCAGGCGCAGCGCCTCACGCGCGCGAGCTTCGATCTCGGGCTTCGGAAGCCTGCGCATCTCCAGGCCGAATGCGACGTTGTCGGCGACCGTCATGTGCGGAAACAGCGCATAGCTCTGGAATACCATGCCGGTGTTGCGCCGCCACGGCGGCAGCCACGTCACATCCGCGCCGCCGATGCGCGTTGCGCCGCTGCTCGGCTCGACGAGGCCCGCAATCATGCGCAGCGTCGTCGTCTTGCCGCAGCCGGATGGCCCAAGCAGCACGAGAAACTCGCCATCCGCGACATCGAGCGTCGCGCCGGCGACCACCGCATGATCGCCGTAGCGTTTCGAGAGGTCGATGAGTTCCAGCCGCGCCATTGCGTCAAACTACATTGGCGATTTTGACATAGCGATCAGTGACGATCATCGCGACACCGATGAGCAGGATCTGCAACACCGAGACGGCCGCGACCGTCGGATCGATCTTCCATTCGAGATACTGGAGGATCGCGATCGGCAGTGTGGTGCGGCCGGCGCCGACGAGAAACAGGCTCATTTCGAGGTTGCCGAACGAGGTCACGAACCCGAACAAGGCGCCGGCAACGAGGCCGGGCCGGATCGCCGGAAGGGTCACGCGGCGGAACGTGGTCCAGGGCGTCGCGCCGAGATTCTTCGCTGCTTCCTCGATCGTCGGGTCGAACCCGGCAAGGCTCGCCGTGACCAACCGCGTCGCCCACGGAATGACGATCAGCGCATGCGCGGCGATCAACCCGAGCGTCGTGCCGAGCATCGGCAAGCCCGTCGCAATCTCGGTCTCGATCTGAAACACATAGATCGATGCGCCGAGCACAACGCCCGGCACGATCAGCGGCATCAGCAACAGCGAATTGGCCGCACCGCGTCCGCGAAACCGCCTGCGCGCAATGGCAAGACTCGCCGGCACCGCGAGCGCGAGCCCGATGATGGTCGCGGTGACGCCCACCTGGAAGCTCAGGATGAAGCCGTTGACGAAGGCCTTGTTGGCGAAGACAGCCGCGAACCATTGCAGCGAATAGCCTTCGGGCGGAAACGACGGGATTTCCTGCCGGAAGAAGGCAAGCCACGTAACGAGGAGCAACGGCAGCATAATGAAAAACAGCGCAAGTCCCGCCGCGCCGTTCAGCGCCCAGCGCCCGACCGGAATGCCGCGCCGCGGCCTCGCGACGGCGACCGACCGGTCATGCGCGATCGTGGTCATCAGTTGAGCCGGTTCTTGTGGAACTTGCCGCCCTTCATGATCACGCTCAGATGCTTGCCCTGCTCCTGGAACAGGCCAAGGTTCTTCAAGGGATCGCCATCGACCACGATAAGGTCGGCATAGGCGCCGGCCTTGAGCGTGCCAATCTTACCCTCCTGCCGCACGATCTTCGCGCCCACGGTGGTCGCCTGCCGGATGATCTCGATCGGCGAGAGCACCTCTGAGCGCAGCAGGAATTCGCGGCTCTCCTCGACCTGCAGCGCCCCCAGCAGGTCGGTGCCATATCCAACCTCCACTCCGGCGCGCTTGCAGATCTCCAGCGACTTCAACCCGCCGCCGATGACGAGGTCGTTCTTCGCCAGCATGTCGCCGGTCATGCCGTATTCGGCGGCGCGCTCGCGCATCGCATAGTAGGCGACGAGGTTGGCGACCATGAACATGCCCTTCTCGGCCATCAACTTGGCGGTCTTCTCGTCGATCAGGTTGCCATGCTCGATCACTCGCACACCGCCGTTAGCGGCGCGCGTCATCGCTTCCGGCGTGTAGGCGTGCGCGCACACGTAGCGGCCGAAGGCGTGCGCCTCCTGCACCGCCGCCGCGACTTCGGCGGGCGAGAATTGCAAGCTGTCGAGCGGATCGTACGGCGAGGCAACGCCCCCCGACATCATGATCTTGATATGGTCGGCGCCCTGACGCATCTGCTCGCGCACGGACTTCGTCACCTCCGGGACGCCGTCCGACTGGCGCATGCCGAAGCGCATGGCGTTGCAGCAGTGGCATCGCATTCCGAAATCGGTGCGCTTTCGCGGATCGCTGTGGCCGCCGGTCGGGCCGATCGCAGCGCCCGCGATGAACAGGCGCGGCCCCGGAATATCGCCCTGATCGACCGCGGTCTTGATGCCCCAGTCTGCGCCGCCGGTATCGCGCACGCTGGTGAAGCCGCGGTTGAGCATGCCGAGCATCAGCCGCGCGGCCCGCGCGGTCATCAGCGTCAACGGAATAGCTTCGAGGAAGCCGATATTCACTTCGCTCAGGGTGACGTGCACATGGCTGTCGATCAGGCCGGGCATCAGCGTGCGGCCGCCGCAATCGACGACGTCGGCGCCCTGCGCCTTGATCGGTTTCTCGGAGACCTCCCTGACGGTCTCACTCTCGATCAGGAGCTCGAAGCCGCCCTGAACCTCGCCGGCTTCGGGCTCGAGCAGTTGGAAATTCCGAAACAGCAGTTGCGCCATGTGATCCCCCGAGATGGTCGATAGGACAACGTCAGGCGAGAGCGCACAAGGCGGGTCGCTGGTGGTGGATCACCTGCTGCGCGCGTGCGGCCTAGCAGTTACCGCAGATATG
>Ga0190275_10002995_pt1 | contig 12010 bp, 9 predicted proteins | sample Popmic550T_FD_133745 | JGI IMG/M metagenome (GOLD analysis project Ga0190275, IMG submission 133745) | Populus adjacent soil microbial communities from riparian zone of Yellowstone River, Montana, USA - 550 T | ecosystem: Environmental > Terrestrial > Soil > Riparian zone > Trees stand | place... | reverse complement strand
CGTCCGATGTCCAGCTTGACGTCGGCGTCGGACATCAGCAGTGCCTGAGCATCCGTGTTGACCGCGATGAACTCGACACCCTTCAGACCGACCTCGATCATCCGGTTGACGGCATTCACACCGCCCCCACCGATCCCGACGACCTTGATCACGGCGAGATAATTCTGTGGTCCAGTTGCCACTTTTCCTCCTTCCTCACCCTTCAAGTGCGACTTGATGCTTCAAGGGTTGCTGCTGCCTTCTGTGCATCTGCCCAGGTCAACAGGGGTTTCTATGTTGCTTACCCTAAACTTGAGGCTTAGAGTTATGTCAACCTGTACCAATGGTTGAGCAATATAGCAGTTGACCGGCGCACGTCAACCAACTAGCGGCGCGCGAACTAGGGAGTGGGCGTGGGTGTAACGGCAGAAGTGGGCGCCGGAGGCGCGGTCGGTGTTGGCGAAACGCTGGGCGAAGCAAGTGGTGAGATGGCCGGATTGGTCGGCACCCGGATGTCGATGTATGACGCCCGCATCCCGCGCTCCTTCATCCTCTGTAGTAGCGCCAGCAGGACCCGGCGCTTGGCCATCCGGTCCCGCGAGGAGCCGTAACGAACCAGGGTGTGGTCGGCGAACGAGAACGAGATGCGCTCGTCGGAGGGGGCGAACAGAGCCACGATGTTCTTGCGGAGTCGACGCGGCAACGAGCGCCACACCTTCAGGCCTCCGACGACACCTTTGTGAGTCATCTGCTCCCCCGGTTCCAGCTCCCCCGTGATCGCACCGCTCAGGATGGGGAGGCTCTCTGCCGCCCGACCTTTCTGGAGGACGCGGCCGTGCGCATCGATCGTCCAACGACCTGAAGGGATCTCGATCACCAAAGCCGGCTCGCGCTCTTCGATCCTCACGCGGACGGTGTCTGGGAGGCGTCGGTCGATCTCGGCATCCGCAACCCACGGAAGTTCGAGGATCTCCTGCTCCAGGTCCTCCGTCGAGAGAAGGAGGAGGTTGTCTGCCTCATCGAGCCCCGCGACTTCTGCGACCTGTGCCGACGTCGTGTGTTGCGCGCCGACAACCCGCACGTGCTTGACCCTCAGTAACGGGGAGAAGAACGCTCCCCAGATCGCCGCCCCCGTGAGACCGAGTGCAGCGATCGTGCTGATCGTTCGTTTTCGATGCGATCGCTCCACGGCCCGACGGCGGCGTGAGAAGCGTGGATCGGTGCTGATCCGCTCGGGGCGGGGAGCGGGTCCCCCGGAACGGCTCACCGGTGCTCCGAGATGTGTTCTTCGAACGCTCCAACGAATCGAACCTCCGGCTCGAGGGCGATGCCGAAGGCATCCCGAACCCGGGAGCGAACCTCGTGGACGAGGTCGTAGACGTCCTGGGCGTTCGCCGGTCCACTTGCGATGAAGAAGTTGGCGTGCAGCTCGGAAACGCTCGCCGACCCGACCTTGAATCCCTTGAGGCCGGCTGCCTCAACCAGGCGGCCCGCATGATCCCCAGGAGGGTTCTTGAACACGCTTCCGGCGTTCTGCACCGCGGGGGGTTGAGTAGAAGCCCGGTGCTTGCGATATCCCTCGACCCGGCTCTTGACCTCGGCCGGATCGTCTTCTTCCAGTGCGAACTCCGCCGACAGGACGATCTCTCCGTCGGTGAGGGAAGACCGGCGATACGTCATGCCGAGGTCCTCTTTACTGCGCTCACCGACGGCAGCACCGTCGATATCGAAAACCGTTGCCGAAGTAAGGGTCTGGGCCAGGTCACCGCCATGGGCACCAGCGTTCATACGAACGCCACCTCCGACCGACCCGGGGATGGCGATCGCGAACTCGACGCCGGCTAGTCCTCGGCGTGCTGCCCAGTTGCAGAGCTGCGGCAATGCCGCTCCCCCACCGGCGACTACTCGACCCCCGGCGGATCGGTCGAGTGTGGAGAACTCGGATCCCAGGCGGATAACAAGACCCGGCCACCCCGAATCAGAGACGACTAGGTTCGACCCGCGCCCGAGGATGAGCACATCGACCGCCTCCGGCTCGGTCATTGCAGCCGACAGGATCTCGAGATCGTCGATGTTCTTGGGCTGGAAGAACAAGGCTGCCGGGCCCCCGAGCCGATATGTGGTCAGACCACGCAGCCCAACGTCCCGTTGGATCGTTCCGGCAACCTTCCCCTCCAGAGCCGCATATAGGGACTCGACCGTCACACGGAGTCCAGTCGGGTTAGCAGCTCCTCGCCGACAGAGGTCACGTCTCCCGCACCCAAAGTAAGGAGTGCGTCGCCGGAACGGATGGTTCGGGTCAGGTATCCGATCAGCTCGTCCCGGTGGGGCAGGTACGCAACCGCCCGGCCGGGAAAACGCGAGCAAACCGCATCGGCCACCAACTTCCCTGTGACACCGGGCACCGGTTCCTCACCGGCCCCGTACACATCAGTGATCACCACCACATCGGCGTCGGCGAAAGAGGATCCGAACTCCGTGGCGAAAAGCGCCGTGCGCGAATAGCGATGCGGCTGAAAGACAGCGAGGATCCGTCCCCAGCTGCCACTCCGCGCCGCCGAGAGGGTCGAGCGAACCTCGGTTGGATGGTGGGCGTAGTCGTCGATCACCGTCACGCCGCGGGCCTCTCCTTTGACCTGGAAGCGGCGTTCGACACCCCGGTAGGCCTTCAGGCCTTCGACGATCATGTCCATCTCGATACCTGCAGCGAGGCCCGCGGCCGCAGCCGCCAACGCGTTTTCCACGTTGTGCGCACCCGGCACCCGCAGCTCGACCCTGCGCGTGTCACCTCCCGGTATCGACATATCGAAGCTGGTCGCCTGGGAAGCTGCTTCGGCGTTGCTTGCGGATACGTCGCCGCCCGAACCGAACGTGATGACGCGAGCCTGAGCATTCCCCCTCAACCCCTCCTCGGATGCCGGAAGGACGCAGGTCCCCGCAGGGTCGGTCGCCCCGATGAAACGCTCGAATGCCTCCTTGATCGCGTCGAAGGTGTGCCAGTAGTCGAGATGGTCGGCCTCGACGTTCGTTACCACCCCGACATAAGGGCTCAAGAGGAGGAAGGATCCGTCACTCTCGTCGGACTCAGCCACGGAGTACTCGCCTTGCCCGTACCGCGCGTTCGTGCCGGCGTCGTTCAAGCCGCCGCCCACCAGATAGGTGGGCTCCGCTCCCGCCCGTTGCATGATCGACACGATCATGGAGGTCGTAGTCGTCTTCCCATGAGTGCCGGCGACCACGATGGGCTTCGAGCCTTCCAGGATCGCGGCCAGCGCTTCGCCGCGGCTGATCACCGGCAGGCCTCGCGCCCTGGCCGCCACGAGCTCCGGATTGGTTTCGGGGATCGCCGACGACACGACCACCAGATCGGCCCCCTCGACGGCGGACCCATCGTGGCCGATGCGAAGGTCGGCCCCCATGGCTTCCAAGGTGGTGAATGCCCTCGAACGCTTCATATCGGAGCCGGCCACCACCCGTCCCTGTTCCACCAGGACCTTCGCGATGGCCGACATCCCTACACCACCGATCCCGATGAAATGGATGCGATCGACGCCGCTCAGATTCACCCGGCAACCTCGCGCACGAGAGAAGCCATCGCCTGAGCCGCATCGGGCCGCGACAAGGTCCGGGCCGCGGCGCTCATCCCCTCCAGACGCGCCTCGTTGAAGAGCAATTCGTCTGCCAGGGCTGCTAATGATTCGCCGGTCACCGTGGAGTCCTGTACGACAACTGCAGCTCCCGCACGCTCCAAGACGCGGCCGTGCTTCTCCTGCTGGCGGTCGCGGTGGTGTGGATAGGGAACGACGATCGACGGCAGGCCGGCAACCGCCAGTTCTGCGACCGTGTTTGCGCCGCCGCGGCAGATAGCCAGATCTGCGACCGCGTACGCCTCTTCCATGCGCTCGACGAAGCCAACGCTCCTGAACACGAGATCACCGGGGGCCGCGGATGTCTCCGGATCGTGCCTCGACCCGACGATGTGCACCACTTGACGGTCCTTTCTGTCCGACCACAGCTGCGGTAACCGGGCTGCTGCTTGATTGATGCTCTGCGCCCCCAGGCTCCCACCGAAAACCAACAAAGTCTTCCTGACCGGATCGAGACCGAAGTTCTCTATGGCGCCACTGCGCTCCCGGTCCCAATCACACTCGACCAGTCGACGAGGAAGTGGAAGCCCCACGTACCGACCACGGGGCCCTGCTTGAACCAACGTTTCTTCGAAGGACACCCCGACGAGACGGGCGGCCCTCCGGAGAACCCGATTCGCCAGTCCGAGCACGATGTTCTGCTCGTGCAACACCAGAGGTATCCGGAGCCTCGCCGCAGCCACACCTACCGGCAGACTTACGTACCCACCCATCCCTACGACAACGTCTGGGTTCACCTTCTTGAGAAGAGCCGTAGCACCCCGAGTCGCCTGGATGGCTCGCACACCCGTGGCAGGCAAGCTCCACGGTCGGGATCGATCGAATCCAACGACGTCCACGAGCTCAAGCGGCCAACCGGCAGCCGGAACGAGCTTGGTCTCCGCCCCGCGTTCGGTTCCGACAAAGGTGATGCTTGCGTCGGCGAGTGCTTCCGCAACCGCCAGAGCAGGGTTCACATGACCGGCGGTACCGCCGCCGGCAAGCACGACGTTCATCTCGAAGCGGGCCGGCGAGCCGTCCTTTTCTGTCCCCGAGGCGGCTTGGAGTGCAGGGCGATGCTGGTCAAGATCCCCATCGCTATCAACGAGATCACCAGCGATGTTCCCCCGAATGAAACGAACGGCAACGGAACGCCTGTGATAGGTAGCGCGGCGGTCACCGCTCCGATGTTCACTAGAGCTTGGAAGCAGATCCAAACCGTTATCCCGGAAGCGATGAGCATGCCGAACCGATCTGGAGCTCGACGGGCGATCTTTATGCCGAGGAATGCGATGAAAGCGAAGAGCCCGAGCACCACGAGCGTGCCGAGCGCTCCAGTCTCCTCTCCCAAGATCGCGTAGATGAAGTCCGTGTGCGCGTTTGGGATGTACATCCATTTCTGGCGGCTCGCTCCCAAGCCCACCCCGAACCATCCACCGGAACCCAAGGCGATCAACGACTGGATCGTTTGGTAGCCCGTGTACAGCGGGTCGGCCCAGGGATCCATGAACGCAAGCAACCGGGCCCGGCGGTAGGGCGCCGCCAATGCCCCGAACGCGGCCGCCGCTACACCGATGAGACCGATGGGAAGCAGGAACCGAAGTGGTGCTCCTGCAACGAAGAGCATGCTGAGGCCGATCGCGCCCGTTACCAACGTCGTGCCCATGTCGGGTTGTTTCATGATCAGCAACACCAACAGTCCCATCGCGGGCATCAGCGGCAAGACTGTGTGCGAGAAACCTTCGAGAAGTTTTTCATCCTTGCGCGAGAACACGTCGGCCGCGAACAGAACGAAAGCCAGTTTCGCCATCTCGGATGGCTGGAACGAAAGCGGTCCCCATCCCAACCAACGGGCACTTCCCCCCACGGTGATACCGAGACCCGGGATGAGCACTGCTACCAGCAACGCACACGTGCCGGCGAACAGGAGGTAGCCACTTCCGGACAGCTTCCGGTAGTCGAGACGAGCGAAGAAGATGAACGCTCCGGCCCCGATGATCGCACAGACCAACTGGCGTTTGAAGAAGAAGAACGATGAGTCGTACGTGGCGAAAGACGTCACTGAACTGGCCGACAGGATCATCACCAAACCAAGCACTAACAACGACCCCACTGAGACGGATAGCAAGACGGCCGGATGCCCGCGGCCAAGGGTCTGTGCCGGCGCGCGCGACCGCGCCCTGACCCCTACGACTCCCTGCCTTGTTGCCATCGCTACTCGATCTCCTGATCGGCCTTCAGAAGCGCTGCAACGCACGCGCCGAAATGGTCACCGCGCGCTGCATAGCTTTCGTACATGTCCAGGCTCGCACAGCCGGGCGACAACAAGACGGATCCTTTGGCACCGATCTGCTCGCGAGCCAAGGCCACGGCGCGCTCCATCGAGTCCGCTCGCTGCGCGGGGACCAATCCTTCAAAAACCTCGAGGACCTGATCGGCAGCTTCTCCCAGAGCAACGACCCCGACGACGGGAGGCACCGTTCCCTTCAAAGCAGACAGGTCGATCCCCTTACTTCGTCCTCCCGCTATGAGCACGACGTCGGTCAGACCCTGGACGGCCGCAAGCGTCGCGTGAGGATTGGTCGCCTTCGAGTCGTCTATGTAGGTGACTCCGTCTGCGATCGCAACCACCTCGAGCCGGTGTGGGAGAGGACGGAAAGCTCGGATGGCTCGCACTACGCTGTGGGCGTCGATGCCGTACTCGAGGGCGGCCCCCGCAGCCGCAACGGTGTCCTCGAGACCAGCCACTCCGGGAAGTGGAACGTCCTCGACGGGGATGATCCGAGTGCGACGCCAGACGATGTGTCCATCCTCGACCCCGATCGAGGGCTGGTGGTCCGGCATCCTGTTTACCGAGAAAGGCACCAAGCGAGCCACCGCCCCGTCGGCTATGCGCGTCGCCTCGGGATCTTCGGCGTTCGGGAGGAACACATCTTCCGGCTGTTGATTCGCGACGATCTTCGCTTTGGCGGCCGCGTACCCACCGAAGGAACCATGCCAATCGGTGTGATCTTCAGCAACATTCAGAATCACCGCGACCTTGGGACGGAAATGAACCGTCGTGGCGAGTTGGAAGCTCGAGACCTCGACCGCGATCGCGTTGCCCGGGGGCACCGACGAGATCGCATCGATCAGCGGATAGCCGATGTTCCCTGCCGCGACGGTATCCAAGCCTCCCTCGGAGAGCATCCCGGCAAGCAGGCTGGTCGTCGTCGTCTTGCCGTTCGTTCCCGTTACCGCAAGGAGATCAGCGCGGGACAAGCGATAAGCGATCTCTATCTCGCTCACGATCTCGATCCCCGTCGACTCCAACGTTCGCATCACCGTCGATGCTGGTGGCACGCCCGGACTGACGACGGCTAGATCCGCATCGAGATGGGTGAGATCGTGTGCCCCTGTTTCCACAGTGGCGCCCGCGGCGCGCAGTTCGAGTGCCCGCTCCTCGATCTCGACCGATGTCGAGCCCTCCGTCACGCGCACCTTCGCACCGAGCCCGAGCAGGGCCTTGGCGGTGCTCATGCCACTCGAGGCAAGACCGACCACGACGACGCGTTTCCCACTGTATGGATTCACGGGATGACGCCGCCCTTACTGATGAAGTCGGCGTAGAAGAGACCGAGCCCGAACGCGACCGAAAGACCCGACAGCACCCAGAACCGGACGATCACCGTGAACTCCGGCCACCCCGCAAGCTCGAAGTGATGGTGGATCGGGGCCATCAAGAAGATGCGTTTCCCAGTCCGGCGGAAGATCGCCACCTGGGCGATCACCGACATCGTCTCGACGACGTATAGGCCACCCAGGATCAGAAGCAGCATCTGCGTGTTCAGGAGGATGGCGAATACGGCCATCGCTCCGCCGAGCATGAGCGAGCCGGTGTCCCCCATGAAGATCTTGGCCGGGGCGGTGTTCCACCAGAGGAAACCCGCACACGATCCGAACAGGGCAGCGGCCACCAGCGAGATGTCGAAGGGATCCGACCCCGTCGCAACGAGGTCGTAGAAACCGGGGTGACGGAACTGCCAGAAAGCGATCACGACGAATGCGGCAAGCACCTGCGCCGCGGACCCGACGGCCAGGCCGTCCAGACCGTCGGTCAGGTTCACGCCGTTGGAAGAAGCGGCAATCATCAGGAATGCCCACAGATAGAAGAACAAGCCCAGGTTCACGGCGGTCGAACGGAACAGCGACATGTCGGTTCCGATGTCGACGAACTCGATCGCGATGAAGGCGAACAGCAGACCGATGACGAGTTGACCCAGGAACTTCGCGCGCTTCTGCAGCCCGAGTGACCGCGCCTTTCGGATCTTGATCATGTCGTCGGCGAATCCCAGACATCCGAGCGCCACGATCGTCCCCAAGGCAAGGATCCCGCTGTCTCTGGGCTGCGACAGGCCGGTCGTTCCGATGTGGCCCAGCGCGTAGCCAACGATCGTTCCGGCCATGATCACGAGGCCGCCCATCGTCGGGGTCCCATGCTTCTCGTAGTGCGCCTTGGGACCTTCCTCACGGATCAGCTGGCCCCAGCCGCGCCGGCGGAAGCTCTTGACCGCGATTGGTGTCCCGAAGAGCCCGAATATGAGTCCAACTGCAGCGGCGATCAGGATGTTGGTCATCTACTTCCCCCCGTCCATCCCAGAGCCGCGAGCACCTGCCGGGCAACGATGCGGTCGTCGAAGGGGATCGTGTGATCGGCGAACTCCTGCCCAGACTCATGCCCCTTACCGGCGATCACCACCACGTCCCCGGGCCGAGCACGCCCTATCCCCGCCTCGATCGCGCTGGTGCGGTCTACGAGGACGTCGTCGGGACCATCCGCCGATTCGGCAGTAACGCCCTCGAGGATCTGGTTCACGATCGCGTGCGGGTCCTCGCTACGAGGGTTGTCGGAAGTGACGATGACACTGTCTGCGAGGCGAGCTGCCACGGCGCCCATGAGCGGACGCTTCGCGCGATCGCGATCTCCCCCAGCTCCGAAGACACACACCACACGTCCCGAGCTCTTGTCCGCAACATCGCGCGCTGCCCGCAGAACGTTGTCGAGCGAGTCGGGTGTATGTGCGTAATCGACGATGACGGCGAAAGGCTGGCCTGAGTCGATCGATTCGAATCGACCGGGCACTGCCTTGAGCTCTCGCAGGCCCTGCTCGATCGCAGACAGTTCGATACTGGCCTGCAGAGCCGTGCTCGCCGCCGCGAGACAGTTGTAGACGTTGAAGCCACCAACGAGCCCGGACTCGATTTCAATCTCGCCTGTCGGTGCGACGATCCGGAAGGAGCTGCCTTGGGGGCGGAGCTCCACGTCAACCGCCCGAACATCCGCCTCTCGGCTGAGACCAAAAGTCAGACAAGGGATGGGACTGTTCTCGGCCAGCTTCCGGCCGTACACGTCGTCCACATTCACTGCCCCACGTTGCGCGCGCTCGGGCGTGAATAGCGACCGTTTCGCCTCGAAGTATTCCTCCATCCCCTGATGGAAATCGAGATGGTCCTGGGACAGGTTCGTGAAAGCGGCCGCGTGGAAAACAAGCCCCTCGGTTCGTTGCAGCACCAACGCGTGCGAAGTGACCTCCATCACCACCGAGTCGGCACCCACCCGAACCATCTCGGCCAGCAGCTTTTGAAGATCGAGGGATTCCGGCGTCGTTCGGAGACCGGGCCGGACCTCCCCACCGACATGGGTCTCTATCGTGCCGATCAAGCCCGGCGAACGACCACTTGCCGTCAGGATCGACTCCATCAGGTATGTCGTGGTCGTCTTGCCGTTCGTTCCCGTAACGCCGAGCAGCATGAGCTTCTCGGCGGGGTAGTCGAACATCGCGGCCCCCAAACGGGCGAGAGCCCGACGGGTGTCGCTGACACAGATCTCGGGAACGCCAAGGTCCAACTTCCGCATGGTGCACAGAGCGACCGCCCCTTGCTCGATCGCAGCTCTGGCGAATTCGTGGCCGTCCGAGGTCATCCCGACCACGCAACAGAAGATGTCTCCAGGCTCGACTTTGGCGGAGTTGTAGGCGACGCCTGAGACACCGGTCTCGCGATCCCCATCGGTATCCAGCACGAGCTCTCCGAGCGAGCGCGCGAGCTGTCCTGTGGTTGTTGCCGTGATCTTGGCTGCCATCTGTTTGATCGATGCTAGTCGTGTGCCGCGGGCTCTTCAGCGACTTCCGCCTCGATCTCACGCACGGCCTTCTCCGCATTGCTCGTGGGAGCGATACCGAGGTGGCGCAGCGCGTATTCGGTGATCGTCCTGAATGTGGGGGCCGCGGTTGAACCTCCCCAGATCGGGCTGGGGTCGTCGAGCGTGACCAGGACGACGATCGCAGGATGTCTCGTCGGGGCGAAGCCGGCGAAGCTCGCGACCCAGGAGTCTCCATACCCTCCTCCCGGCAGCGGCTTCTGAGCCGTCCCCGTTTTCCCGGCTACGTCGTAACCGGGGATCTGTGCTTCGACCCCGGTGCCTTTCTCGACCACCCTATGAAGGATCTTCGTCATCTTCCTGGCGGTAGCCCGCGACACAACCCGGCGCGTGGCGGCCGGGCTCGATGGCTCAACCTTTCCGGATGCGCCCAGAGTCGCGTAGAGCAACTTCGGTTCCACCTCGACACCGTGGTTGGCAAGCGTTCCATACGCGGTCGCTAGTTGCATGGGAGTGACGGCGATACCTTGGCCGATCGGGATCGTCGCGATCGTGGGACCCGTCCAATCCTTCCGGTCGAGAACGATGCCGCTGGACTCTCCCGGGAAATCGAGTCCAGTCTCGGTACCGAAACCGAACTTCTTGACCGCTCGATCCAGTCGCTTACCTCCCAGACGAAGACCCACCTGGATCGTCCCCACGTTCGAAGACTCCTGGATGATCTCGCTGACAGTCATCTGCTCTGTTGGATGCGGATGAGAATCGTGGAACGTTCGATCCGAGTAGTCGAATGAATCAGGAACCGTGAACGTGGTTTGAGGCGTCACCACGTGTTTCTCGAGAGCGGCCGCAGCAGTAACGATCTTGAATGCGGAACCGGGCTCATAGACATCGGTCAGTGCCCGGTTACGGCGCACTTCGGAGGGGAACTCTCCGGGTTCGTTCGCGTCGAACTGTGGCACGTTTGCCAGCGCGAGGATCTCGCCTGTATCGGGGCGCATGATGATCGCGCTTCCCGCTTCCGCGTGGTATCGCCGAGCGGCATCCGCGAGCGTGAGCTCGGTGAAGTACTGCAGTTCTTTATCCAGTGTCAGGAACAGGGACCGGCCCGGCACCGACCGTTGCTCGGACGACCCGGCCTGCGGCAACTCCAGTTCCCCAGTGGGATCCTGCTCGTTGGTCAGCCGACCCGGTTCGCCCTGCAGGATCGACTCGTACTGGCTTTCGATCCCCTCCAGGCCTTTCCCATCGATGTCGGCGAAACCAAGTACGTGAGCTGCCAGTCGTCCGCCCGGGTAATACCGCTTGGGCTCCACCTTCATGTAGATGCCATCGAGCTCCATCGACCTGATCCGGCGCGCGACCTTTGGAGTGACTTGCCGGGCCAGGAACTCGAACTGGTCACCTTCGAACGAAGGCTGCAGCAAACGTTCGATGTCGACTGGATCCTCGTCGAGGACGCGGGACAGCTTCTCCGCCGTCTTGCGGGCGTTTTCGAGATGGATGTGATCCGTGTAGACCATGAACGTGTCAACAGAGATCGCCAGTGGCTCGCCGGAACGATCGAGGATCGCGCCACGGCGCGCAGGGATGATGATCTCGCGCTCACGCTGTTTGCTTGCGAGCTCCACATACGCAGGGGCTTCGACCACCTGGAGCACAACGAGGCGAGCCGCCATGGCCCCGAAACTGAGGGTGAACGCAAAGAACATGAAGATCAGGCGCTTCGCCGAACGTGACAGTCCGCGTTTCCGGGTTCGAGACGCGGAAGAGGCCGACGCACGGGTCGGCCTCCCTCTATTCGCCTGAGATCGCTGCGGCATCAGGGCGAGGCTCCGTAGCCGGCGCCCACCGCCGAGGCGGGTCCAACCACCGAGCTGGTCGCTTTCCTGCCGGACGAACCACGCTGGACGGTCGTCTGCGCCAGCGAAGTACCTGTTCGAACGTCTGCTACGACGTACTGGACTGTCCCCGGTGCCGGTTCAACCATCCCGAGCGATTGTCTTGCATAACGTTCGATCCGAGCCGCATTATCGAGCTTTGCGGATTCCAGCAGCAGCTCCTCGTGAAGGGACTCGGCCGCAGCCATGTCCTGGCGCAACGTGCCGAGCTCGAACGCCGACTGGGCCAGAACCACCTGCTCCAGGAGCACCGCAAAGATGATCGATCCACCTAGAACACACGCCACTCCCACCATCGTGAGGGTGCCGCGCACCGAGGAGCCTCTGACGTCCTTCTTGTTGCGCCCCAACAAGCGGAGCGAAGG
>Ga0190275_10002994_pt1 | contig 12013 bp, 9 predicted proteins | sample Popmic550T_FD_133745 | JGI IMG/M metagenome (GOLD analysis project Ga0190275, IMG submission 133745) | Populus adjacent soil microbial communities from riparian zone of Yellowstone River, Montana, USA - 550 T | ecosystem: Environmental > Terrestrial > Soil > Riparian zone > Trees stand | place... | reverse complement strand
TGCCGCCGTCGATGCGGATGTCGCGGACGAATCCGAACGACACGATGTCGCGCGAGAGGCCGGGAAACTTAACTTTCTTCAGCGCCTCGAGTATCTGGTCCTGCGTGGGCATTGACTCTCTCCTGTAACCATCGTTCATGCGACTCGCGAATGATCGGGATGGCTTCATCGGAGGAGCCGACGACCTTGATCACGTCGAAGTCGGGGGGACTGACCAGGCCGCGCTCGAGCATCGTCCCGCGCAGCCAGTCGATCAGACCGGGCCACATTGTACCGACGAGGATGAGCGGATGCTCTTTCATGTGCTTGACCTGCAATAGCTGCCACACCATGAACAGCTCGAGCGCCGTCCCGATCCCTCCCGGCATGACGATGAACGCCGAGGAGAGACGGATGAAGTGGTGCAGGCGGGAGAAGAACGTGCGGTGGCGGAAGACTTTGTCGACGAAGGGATTGGCCGCCTCTTCGCTCGGCAGGTGGATGGCCAGGCCGAACGAGCGCGATTTGCTCTCGAGCTGCCCTTCCACGGCGCCGGCGTTGGCCGCTTCCATGAGGCCAGGCCCGCCGCCGGTGACGATGTCGACGCCCATGCGGGCCAGGTCGGTGCTGAGCTTCTTGACCTCTTCGTAGATCGGATCGCCGCGGCGGATGCGCGAGCTGCCGAAGATGGAGACGCGGTAGTGCTCGACCCGCTCCGGCTGGATCTGGTCGAGGTCGTTGATGGTCTCCCAGAGCTGGTAGATGGCCTTGTCGAGGATGTCGGTCGGATCGGCCGCCGGCCGCTTCTTGGCCGTCTGCGCGGTACGAAGCTTCTCCAGTTCGGGGGTGGTTGTTTTCCGATTGCCCTGGTCAGCCATGGGTGAACGGAGTGTATCGCGAGGGGCGGGCTCTGTTTCTGTCATCCTGAGCCGCAGGAACTGCCCCACGAAGCGGAAAGCGTAGCGGCTCAGGATGACAAACTTGACCTACCTCGCGGTGATCCAGACTTCCTTCGAGAACTCTTTCAGCTTTGGCTCGGCCGCTCTCGCATCCGGTTCGGAGTCGAAGCGGACGCGTACGCGGTAGACGGCGCCCTTGTCGGTGGCGCCGCGCTCGACGTAGGCGGTGTTGAAGCCGCGGTTGATGAGCTTCACGGCCATCGCCTCGGCGATCTTCTGGTCGCTGGTCGAGAGGAGCTGGGCGAGATGTGGGACCTTCTGGCCGACCTGCGCCGACGCGGCATGGGCGGACGCGGTATGCGCGGGCGCGACAGGCGTGGTCACGACTGGCGCCGGCGTTACCGGTGCCGGTTCCGCGGACGCGGTGGCAACCGGCGGCGGTGCCGCGGCAGCGGTCGACGTCGCGGCCTCTTCCTCGACGACCGGTGCAACGGTCACGCTGGAATCGGTCGGGATCGCCTCCGGGTCCTCGGTGCCTTCTTCGAAGTCATCCGCGGTGACGCCGAGCTCGACGATCTCGCCCTGGTTCTTCTTCGGGACGACGTTGGCTTCGGTGACGACCGGTGTTTCCTTGCGGACGACCAGGCGCTCGTCGGCCTGGCCTTTCCCGAGCATCAGCCCGAACGCGAACGACGCGGCGAGCGACAAGAGCAGCAGTACGAATGCGACGAATGCCTGGCCCGCGGTCAGTGAGATCTCGTAATGAGACTGATCGTCGGCAGTGTGTTCTTCCACCATCTCCCCATCCTCCCGGAACATCACCTCGACGCTGCCCCGCTGTTCGACGGGGTCGCCGCGTTCCAGTTTGTGTGATAAACGACGCCGTTGTCAAAGTAAACGGCGGATGCGCCGCCGTCGGCCTTCGGGTAAATCCAGACTGCGTAGATCCGATTCTTCTGTACGACCTGCTTGATCCAGTCCTCCCGTGGGAGGCCGATCAGGCGTTCTACCGCGTCTTCCTTCATCCCCGCTTTCACGTTGGCGAAGGCACTCATCGACACGTAACGCTTTCCCTCGGCCAATGCAATCCGGGCCGCCGCCTCGGTGCTGCCGTACTCGGCCGCCTGACGGTAGTGCTCGATTGCCCGGTCATAGCGCGAGAGGACGCTCAGATACTCATCGCCGAGGATGATCTTCTCCCGCGCCAGGAGTGCGGCAGCCCGAGGATCGGAAGTGCGGCGGTGGTACTCATGGACCTTGTCGATGAACGCGACATAGGTCGGCTCGAGCTTCTTGTGATTCTCCAGCAGCAGCTCGATCCGCTCCTTGCGCGTCATCCCCGGCGCAGGCTTCTTCTGCGCGCTGCGGACGGTGTCCAGCCACTGGTAATCGGCGGTGAGGAGGCTCCACTCGCGCTCGTTGGGCTGCGTGGCCGGGCCTGCCGGCGAAACGCAGGCGGCGAGGGAGAGAAGGGCGAGGATGGCGAGGGCGTGACGCATCGGCTGAGTTATTTTACAGCGCACGCCTCATCAGAATTGCGTCGAGCCGCATTCCATCCGGCAGTTCCAGCACTGTCGGCTCGATTTCTTCGTAGCCGCACGCCCGGTAGAGCGGCACACCCGGGAGGGTGGCCATCAGCTCGAAGCGGCTGAAACCGGCCGCACGGGCGTCCTGCTCGGCAGTCTCGAGGATCAAACGGCCGAGCCCGCGGCGGGCGTGCGCAGGATCGACGAACATGGCCCGGATGCGCGCCGCATCAGTCGCGGGATCGAGCTTTCCTTCCGCGGCGGCCTGGGCGGTCGTGCCGGTGAAAAGCTTCTTCCGGCCGCTCCAGCCTCCGCAGGCGATGACGCGGCCTTCTTCCTCGACGACGAAGAACGTCCCGTCGTTCACCAGGTCGCGGTCGGCGACGGCGATGTGGCGGACGGCGCTCGCGACCTGCTGCTGCTCGTAGAACGCCGCGCCGAGGGCGGCCATGGAGGCGCGCATCACCCGCTCGATCTCCGGCAGGTCGTCCGGAGTCGCGCGGCGGATCATCTCCGGACCGACTCCGCCAGCCGGACGATCTCCGCCTCGATCGGCTGCCCGTTGAACTCCGTCTTCACCTCGTACACCCAGCCGTACAGCAATTCGTTGCAGACGTTCGCCACGACCCGCCCGTGGTCGCTGGAGCCGGAGGCGTAGAGGTTGTTGAGGAGCTGGTCGAAGTCGAGCCGCCCTTCGTTCACGAAGCTCATCCCGGAGAGGTAGGGCAGGATCTCCGGTGAGAGGTGGAGGACGACCCGGTCCATGAAGTCGTACACGTGGTCGCCGATCTTCTGGACGACGAGTCCGAAGACGCGCTGGAAGACGTCATTGTATTTCTCGACCAGCCCTTCGAGCTCGTACTCCGACTCCTCGGCCGCCCGCTTCTCGTCCATCGCCGCAACCTCGGCGTCCTGGATGAGGTTGACCGCCAGCAATCCCCAGATGGTGCGGAAGGTCCGGAAGTCCGACAGATAGCTGCGCGCGCAGAGCTGTTCGACCGACTGCTGGTCGGAGAGGAGGCTGAGGACGTGGCTCTCGTCCTCGCTCAGTTCGAGCTGGAACGTCCGCGTATCGGCCCCCGGTACCTGTTCCAGGACGCGGTCGAGACGTCCGACGCCGCGCGTGATCAGCGACCAGTGCTCGATCTGCCGCACGCCGTCGAGGATCAGCCGCTCCGTCGAGAGCGGCAGGGTAATGATGCCGTCCGGGAACTCGGCGGCGAATTCGATGTTGTAGGCGCCGTTGCGGTACGACATGGCGTCGAGCACGATGGCGTTGGCCTGCCGCTCGACCGCGCGGGTGAGGTCGTCGATCTTGAGGTACCCGAGCTCGACCAGCAGCCCCCCGATCCGCCGCGCCACCACCAGCCGTTCCATGGCAGTGTTGTACTGCTGGATGTTCAGCTCCCCCATCCGCAGCAGCGTCTCGGCGAGCCCCATGTCGGGATCGGTGCTGGAAGCGAAGACGATCCGGCCGTCGTGGAAGTAGATGGTGTCGTTGCGCGAGATGGCGTCGAGCGAGAGGATGGCCGTCTCCCCGCCCCGCACGATCGACCGGATCAGGTCCGGAACGGTCGTCTCACTCAGCTCGCCCTGGATGGAGAGGTTGTCGGACATGGGGAGATTTTAGTTCCTCCCCGTCACGTCTCGTCCCTGGTGATCCACTTCTCCACCCTGGGCGGCTGAAACTCGTCGAACCGTTTCAGCAGCACCTCGGCGTCGCCATCCACGAAGGCAATCGCGCGGTGCTCCTCGCGCAGAAACCGCTCCCGCACCGCCCGGTCGAGGAACTGCATCAGCGGCGAGAAAAACCCGTTCACGTCGAGAAATCCCACCGGCTTTTCGTGCAGGCCGAGCTGCGCCCAGGTCCAGATCTCGAAGATCTCCTCCAGCGTCCCCAGCCCGCCCGGCATGGCAATGAAGGCGTCGGACAGATCGGCCATCATCGCCTTCCGCTCGTGCATCGTGTCGACGATGCGCAGATCGGTCAGCCCGCGATGCCCCACCTCGCGCGCCCAGAGCGCATGCGGGATCACCCCGATGACCTCCCCGCCGGCCCCGAGCACCGAGTCCGCCAGTTCCCCCATCAACCCGACACTCCCGCCCCCGTAGACCAGCGCAATCCCCTCCCGCGCAAACACCCGCCCGAGATGGCGCGCCGCCTCGGAGTACGCCCCATTCGAGCCGCTGTTCGAACCGCAGAAGACACAGACCCGCCGGATCACGGCGCGCATTATCGGCCGTCCGTGCTGGTTGAGGAAGAACTTCCCGTTGGGACTCCGCCGACGAACGTCGGCGCCCCGGACCGCCCACGACTCCGTGGGCCGGTCCGCCCAATGGCCTTAACTTTAGGCCTGAGGCACGACCCCTCACCCCGCCGGGCACCTGGTCTTCTACCGTGATCCCCGTCAATTCGGCGGTCTTTCAAACCAGCCACGCGCAGGTGCCCGGCATCCCTCTCCCCTATACAGGGGCGAGGGGCAACACCCCTGTGCTTGAACAAGTAACGCCTATGCCCCCCCGGGGAGAGGGATGTTCGGCGCCTGCGCGCGGCACATGCGTCGATGGTCCAAATCGGAGTGTGTTTGCCAGAAGTTCAGGCGCCGGACGGGGTGAGGGGCCGTGCCTCAGGCCTAAAGTTAAGGCCATTGGGCCGGTCCGCCCACGTCCCGTGGGCAGGCTCTCGCGAGGCACGCTCCTCCTGACGGCACCGGGCGGGTGGGGAACGACGCGTGAGAGCGGCCCACGGGGACGTGGGCGGTCCGGCCGGCGGGACTGGCGCCCGGTGCATGCACCGACACTGAGAATGCGTTGACGGTCTTTGAGACGAGGTTCACTCCCTCGGCAAGCCCGTTAACTGTCCTCCAGGCGAGACTAACTACCTCTGGAGGTGGTTCAACTACCTCTGGGAGATGCTTCAACTACCTCCGGGAGGTAGTTCAACTACCTCTGGGAGATGCTTCAACTACCTCCGGGAGGTAGTTCAACTACCTCTGGAGATGCTTCAACTACCTCTGGGAGGTAGTTCAACTACCTCTGGAGATGCTTCAACTACCTCTGGGAGGTAGTTCAACTACCTCTGGAGATGCTTCAACTACCTCTGGGAGGTAGTTCAACTACCTCTGGAGGTAGTTAATCCTCGTCTGGAAGACAGTTACGGGCTTGCCGGTGGAGTGAACCTCGTCCCAAAGGCCGTCAACGCATTCTCAGAGACGGTGCATGCACCTCAGAGAGTAGCGAATGAACCGAGTCGTACAACCGACAACTGCCAACCGGCAACCACTTCACTTCTTCGATCCCCCGAACGGCTCATCCCCCACCTCGAGCCGCGTCTTCACGTCATAGATCCTCCCCGCCACGTGTTTCGGTCCGGGCGTGAAGACCAGTGCGTAATCGCCGATCGACCCTTCGCGAAAGCTCGCTTTGTCGGGGCGGAAGCTGACGATCGTCCGGCCATCGGCGGAGCGTACTTTGTGCTGGACCGGACGGCCGTCGAAGTCGACGAGGCTCACCTTCCAATCCTCTTTCGTGATTCCTTCGAGCACGATGTCGTAGAACGGCGGGCAGAGCATGCCGGGCTTGCAGCCGGGGCAGCCCCACTTCACCAGGCAGTTCTGCGGCAACGGGTCGATGATCAGGCAATTGCGGTCGGGGCAGAGCAGCCGGAGCAGGCCGGGCTTCATTTCGAAGACGTCGATGCAGCCGCGGATGCTCCGGCAGAGGCGGTCCACCTCCGATTCGCGCACCACGACGCGCTCGGCGAAGACGTCGATGCCGCGTGACACGCCGTCGACACCGGCGGGAAGAGTGGCCGAGGCCCAGGCGACGTAGACCGAGTCATCGCTGCAGGCAATGCCGTTGTAATCGCCGTACTTTGGACAGCCGGGACCGGGAACGCAGAGTCCACCGAGGCAGCCGCCCGGCACAGCCAGATCGCAGGTCGCGCCGGTCGGCTCGCCGCCGAACGCGACGCAGACGCCGAGGCGAGGCGGTGCGCCCGGGCAGTCGTTCGCATCATCCCTGCTCCTCGCTCCGCACTCGAAGCCGGAGGCGCACTGCGGATCGGGCACGCCGGAGAGATTGCGCTCGAAGCCGCTGACGAGGTTGCCGGTACGGACCAGCACCTCGCCGAGAAAATACTCGGTGAGATCAGGGCGCATGACTCCCTCCGCGACGGAGGCGCGGCGGTCGTACCAGCCGACGAACGCGCGCCGGTCGGCGGAGCACACCCAGGGCATGAAGCGCCGGCCCGGAGTCAGCGCATTCGCCGGCGTCGAGCGCGGCCACGTTGCGCCGCCGTCGATCGACTCGAAGACGACGACGTTCTCGTTCCCCTCGACCGTCTCATCGGCGACGGCCAGGAACAGGCGATTCGGCTCGGCGGCATCGACCGCCACGGTCGGGCTGGCCAGCACGTTCCCGTTGTTGCACCGGTCGAGACCCGCGACCGGGCATCGTACGCCGGTGAACGCCGTCACGGTCACCGGGAACCCCTCCTGTTGCGCGAGACCGACCGCGCAGGAGCTGAACTTGTTCAGCATGATGTTCGCGCCCGCGACGTACGTCACGTAGACCGAACCGTCTCCTCCCACCGTTACGCGCGGGAAATCGCCGGCGGCATCGATGGCGGCGGGGAGAGACCAGCTCGAGGCGCTGTCCTGCGAGCAGACGATGGCCGCGGCCGGCACGCCGGAGAACAGGTCGCAGGCTGCAGGCCCGCCGGTGGGGACGAAGTTCCGCCACACCGAGTACACCTGATCGCCCCCGCCCGGCGCGGAGTTGACGCGGTCGGCGGCGATGTGCTCCTGGTCGGGGAAGCAGAGGCCGGGCGCACCGCGCGGGCACAGTGTCGCGTTCGAGAGCCAATTGAAGTTCCGGCCGCGGTTGGTCGAGACGCTGATCGCCGTGGAGCAGCCGGCGGTGCCATCCCATGCATCCGATCCGTTCGGCAGACCGATGAAAGCGTAGTAGAACCGACCGCTCGCTCCCCACGCCACCGACGGATCCCCACTCGAACAGCAGTCCGGCTGCGGCGTGCCGCCGCCGTCCGCGAACGTCTCGCCGGAGTCGTTCGAGAACGAGAAGCCGCGATTCGTCGCCACGACGACATCGAGGCCGTTGCGCGACACCGCCACTTCCAGCTCCCCGAGGTTCCCCGTCCGCACACGGTCCGGGATTCCCGGCGCGGCGCCGGTGCGGACGTCACCGCCGCGCTTCGACGTCGCTTCCGTCTTCCGGGCCGGAGCCTTCGGTTTCGCCGGCACGGCCTTCTCGATCTGGCTCCGGGCCTGCGCCGCGTTCTGCAGCTTCCCTTTCTCGTCGAGGCGGAGGAGAGCCGTGAACTTCGCCACGCGGTCGAGGAGAGCCCGGTCCGCATCCGGCACCAGATGCGCTTCCATCCGGATCACGCGCGCTCCATACGCGACGGCGATGGTGAGGCTCGGCGAGATCTGCGGAGAGTTTCCGGTGTTCTGCCCCGCCGCGGAATCGGAAAGTCGTAACGGCGCAGCACCGCCGGCCAACCTTCGACCGCCGCGTATTGCAGCTCCCCCTTCCACTCCGCCGCGATCTCCCCGAGGCGGCGCACACTTTCCTCATGGCTGCGGCGCCGCTCCACCCAGACCTGCACGCGCGCCGGATGGACATCGTCTTTGGATGGCGGGCCGGGCACCAGGTCGACCACGTTGCGGTAACGCTTTGGCAGGACGAGCCAGTCGGCAGGGAGATCGAACGAGATCCCCTCGTCGATCTTCACCACGTCCGCGAATGACGGCACCGCCCAAACCAGAACCAGCGCCGCGAGGATGAAGAAACGAGCAGAGCGCGAAGCGGACATGAACCGGCCCTCCTTTCGCTGTCGCTGGAATCCTACCCCCTCCCCGAATCGGCCGGCGTATTGACGCTCGCAACGAGCTGATCCCTACGAGTGGAATCATTTCTGCTTCCCGCGGTTTAAGCCCCGAACATGCAGCAGTTTAGATACGACATCCGCAACGTTGCCATCATTGCCCACGTCGACCATGGGAAGACCACGCTGGTCGACGCGCTCCTCAGGCAGGCCGGCGCCGTCCGCGCCAACCAGCAGATGGACGAACGGGTCATGGACTCGAACGACCTGGAAAAGGAGCGCGGGATCACGATTCTCGCGAAGAACACTTCCATCCGCTACATGTTCGACCAGCCGGATGCCCTCGGCCATCCCGTCCATCACGAGCCGACCCACACCGCCAGCGGGCATGACCTGCCGGCCGAGTTCATCCATCCCGCCGAGGTCAAGATCAACATCGTCGACACGCCGGGCCACGCCGACTTCGGCGGCGAGGTCGAGCGCGTGCTATCGATGGTCGAGGGCGTCATCCTGCTCGTCGACGCCGCGGAAGGACCGATGCCGCAGACGCGGTTCGTGCTGCGCAAAGCCCTGGCACTGGGCCTGCTGCCGATCGTGGTGATCAACAAGATCGATCGCTCCGACGCGCGGCCGACGGAAGTGGTCAACGAAGTCTTCGACCTGATGATCGAGCTCGGCGCCTCTGACGAGCAGATCGACTTCCCCATCCTCTATGCCGTCGGTCGCAAGGGCATCGTCCGTCACGAGCTGACCGACACCACTGAAGACTGCCGCCCGCTCTTCGACGCAATCCTCAAGCGCATCCCGCCGCCGCCCGGCTATGCGGACGCGCCGCTGCAGCTTCTGGTGAGCGCCATCGACTACAACGAGTATCTCGGCCGCACCGGCGTCGGACGCGTGCAACGCGGAAAGATCCGCCAGAACACGGACGTGATCCTCATCCTTCGCGACGGCACGCACAAGAAGGGCCGCGTGACCAAGCTGTGGGCGTTCGAGGGGCTGAAGCGCGCGGAGATCGACGAAGCCTCGGCCGGCGAGATCGTCGCCGTGGCCGGCTTCGCCGACGTCGAGATCGGTGAGACCTTCACCGCCGCCGACTCGCCGGAGCGCCTCGAGCCGATCGCCATCGACGAGCCGACCGTCTCGATGCAATGGATGGTCAACGACTCGCCGTTCGCCGGCACGGAAGGGAAGTACGTCACCTCGCGCAATATCAAGGAACGCCTCGACCGCGAGCTGCGCAAGGACGTCGCCCTGCGCGTCCGCGAGACCGGCCAGGCCGACCGCTTCGAAGTGGCGGGACGCGGCGAGCTGCACCTGTCGATCCTCGCGGAGAACATGCGCCGGGAGGGCTACGAGTTCGCGTTGTCGCGGCCCCAGGTCATCCTCAAGAACGTCAACGGCCAGACCATGGAGCCGTACGAAGCGCTCGTCGTCGACATCGAGGAAGCGCACACCGGCCCGATCATGGAGAAGCTGCAGCAGCGCCGCGCCGAGATGACCGATATGGTCAACCCCGGCACCGGCCGCGTGCGCATCGAGTTCAAGATCCCGACCCGCGGCCTGTTCGGCATCCGCACGGAGTTCCTCTCCGAGACCCGCGGCACCGGCCTGCTGTACCACACGTTCCTCGAGTACGGCCCGTACCGCGGCGAGCTCGCCTCCCGCAACCGCGGCGCGCTCGTTGCGAAGGAAGCGGGCGACACGACGGCCTACGCCATCGAGCCGCTGCAGGAGCGGACGACGATGTTCATCGGACCCGGCCTGAAGGTCTACGGCGGCCAGGTGGTCGGCGAGAACTCGCGCGACGTCGACATGGTCGTCCAGGTCTGCCGCGCCAAGCACCTCACTAACATGCGCGCCTCCGGCTCCGACATGGCGGTCAAGCTCACCCCCCCGCGCCTCATGACCCTCGAGCAGTGCCTGGAGTGGATCGAAGACGACGAGTTGGTCGAAGTGACCCCGCAGTCGATCCGCATCCGCAAGATGATGCTCGACCATTCGCAGCGGGAAGTCGCGGCGAAGAAGGCGAAGAAGGCGGCGGCGGAAGGGTAGCCGGGCTTACTTCCCGGCCTCGATCATCCAGACGTCCGCCTGGGTCGTCCGGTCGGAGAAGACGAGCGTATTCCCGTCGGCGGAGAGGCTCATGCCGGAGACGGACAGCGGGGTCGTGACTTCGCGGATGGCGCCGGTCTCGGCGTTCACGATGCGCAGGCGGCCGGCGTCGCTGTAGAGGATCTCTTGGCCGCCGGGGAGCCAGATCGGACGCACGCCGTTCGAGGTGATGGGGCGATAGGTCCGTTCGAGCAGTGAATAGAGGACGATGCCGGGGCGGCCGCGCAGCTCGCCGGCCAGCATCGTGCCGTCGGGCGACCAGGCGTTGAATGCCGGACGGCTTCCCTGCAACGCCGCCGGAAGCTGCTCCGGTTTCGCTCCCGGCTGGTTCAGCGCCATCAGGAAGGTGTGCTCGTCGTTGTAGAAGGCGAGCTTCGTCCCATCCGGCGAGATGGTCGGGTACCAGACGCTCCGGCCGCTCGTGAACGTCACCCGCGCCAGGCCGCTGCCGTCGGCGTTGATGCGCCAGATCTCGTAACGGTTCTCGTCGCGCTGGGAGTAGAAGTAGATGCGCGACTGGTCGGGCGACCAGACCGCGCCGCGGTCGCGCGCGGCGTCGTTGGTGAGCTGGCGAACCTCGCCGGTGGCGGTCTCCACGACGAACAGGTCTTCCTGTCCGCCGCGGTTCGTCACCGCCACGAACTTCCCGTCCGGCGAGACCTGGGAGTTGAAGACGAGGAAGGAGCCGGCCAGGACCGGCTGCGGCGTGCCGACCGTCGTTCCGGCCACCGGGTCGAAGCCGACGCTGCGGATCGCCTCGCTCTGGTTGATGGCCGCGTAGAGCGTGCGCAGGCCGTGGCGGGACACCGAGTAGTGCGCGCTGAACGTGGCCGGCGTCGTCACCGGCTCCGGCTCCCCGCGCGGCTTCCCGCTCTTTTCGTCGATGCCGATCCGCCAGAGGTTCATCGCGCCGTTGCGATCGCTGCCGAAGAGGATCGACTCGCCGTCCGCCGACCAGACCGGGTTCCAGTCGACCGCCACGTCGTCCGTGACCCGTACGATGCTCTTCAACGGCTCTTCGGCCGCCGGGTCGATCGTCCAGAGGTCGCGCTGCGCCGACTCTTCGACCATCCCCCAGTAGGCGATGCGATGCCCGTTGGGCGACCAGCTCGGCTGCACGCCGTCGCGCGGCAGCAGCAGCTTCCGCTCGCCGCTCGAGGTGTCGACGATCCAGAGCTCGCTCATCTGGCCGCGCGAGGTGGGGGTATAGGTGACGCTCTCGGTCGCGCAGACCAAGCGCTTGCTGTCCGGCGCCCAGGCGGGATTGAAGCAGGAGCCGGTGAGCTTCCGCGACGACTCGCCGGTCGCTCCCATCAGAAAGATGCCGCCGCCGTCACACTCGGAGCTGTACGCGATCATCGACCCGTCTGGAGAGAACGCCGGCTGCGTATCCGCCTCGGCGCAGCGTTTGGTGAGGTTGATGGCGTTCCGGCCGCCGATGCGCTGCAGATAGATGTCCGCGCCGCGGCTGAAGGCAAAGGTCTCCCCATCCGGCGCGATTGAAGGCGAGATCTCCATCCCCTGCTCGTATGTCACCTGCGTGAAGTGGTTGAGCGGCGTCTCCCAGGCGCTGCTGCGCGAGCGGAGCAGCCAGCCGGCCACTCCGCCGCCGAGGAGCAGCGCCAGACCGAAGGCGATCGCCGCCC
>Ga0190275_10002993_pt1 | contig 12013 bp, 10 predicted proteins | sample Popmic550T_FD_133745 | JGI IMG/M metagenome (GOLD analysis project Ga0190275, IMG submission 133745) | Populus adjacent soil microbial communities from riparian zone of Yellowstone River, Montana, USA - 550 T | ecosystem: Environmental > Terrestrial > Soil > Riparian zone > Trees stand | place... | reverse complement strand
TCGTCGGCGAGAAGCTCGGCGGCCTGCTCGGCCAGCAGTTCCTCATCGAGGCGCGCCCGGGCGCGGGCGGCACAATTGCCACGCAGGCGGTCGCGAAGGCCGACCCCGACGGCTACACGCTGATGATGATCAACGACAACCACGCGCTCAATCCGAGCGTGTTCAAGAACATCCCGTATGACAGCGTGAAGGATTTCGCGCCGATCGGCTTTGTCGGCTACACGCCGCTGATCCTCACGGCCAATCCGAACGTACCCGCCAAGGACGTGAAGGAGCTTGTGGCGCTCGCGAAGACCAAGCCGGATGCCGTCACCTATGCGTCGGTCGGCGTCGGCAGCGCGCCTCACCTCGCGAGCGAGATGCTCGGGACGGCGGTGGGCGCAAAGATGCTGCACGTCCCTTATCGCGGCGGCGCACCGGCCGTAAACGATCTCATCGCGGGTCACGTCAACACGCTGTTCGTCAGCCCGGTGGTCGGCCTTTCCCACATTCAGGCCGGCAAGCTGAGAGCACTCGCGATCGCCGCGACGCAACGGCTCGAAGTCCTGCCCGACGTGCCGACAATGGCGGAGGCTGGTTACCCGGTCGAGGCATCCTACTGGTTCGGCCTCGTGGCCCCGGCCGGGACGCCGCCCGCGGTCCTCGCGAAGCTGGAGAAGGCTCTCTCCGAAGCGCTGCAAATGCCGGACGTGCGCAAGCGCCTGACCGACATGGGCGCGGTCGTGAAGCCGCTCAAGGGCAAGGAGTTCGGCGACTACATCCGCTCCGAGATCGTGAAGTGGGCGGACATTGTGGCGAAGGCCGGCGTGAAGCCGGAGTAGCTTTGGTCGTGCGGGTGGATCGGGTCGTGGACTTTATATGATCGCGGAAGCGATGGGGCTCGTCTTTCGATATCAAAACTGATATAACGACGACGGATGAAGCCGGTCGCCTTTCTTGGAAGCTCGCTCGACGACCTGCGCGCGTTTCCCGACCGGCCGCGTCACGATGCAGGCTTTCAGCTGGAGCGGGTACAGCGCGGGCTCGAGCCGACGACTGGAAACCGATGCAGGCGATTGGCCCGGGCGTACGAGAAATCCGCGTGCGTGATGCCTCCGGCGCGTTTCGCGTGATCTACGTCGCGGCTTTTGCCGAGGCCGTGTATGTCCTGCACGCCTTCGCCAAGAAGACGCGGCGCACGTCACAACGTGACCTTGCGCTGGCCCAAGCGAGGTTCAGAGAACTTAAGCGCGGAGTAATGCGATGAAGAAGCAACGTTTCGACAGCGTGTGGGATGCGATCGAACCCTCGCGCGCGAAAGCCGCGAACATGAAGGCGCGCGCCGAGATGATGATCGCGATCCGCGACGTCGTCGCGCGATGGGGCCTGACTCAGGCGGCGACCGCGAAGCGCCTCGGTCTTACCCAGCCGCGCCTGAACGATCTCCTGCGCGGGCGCATCAACAAGTTCAGCCTTGATGCACTGATCAATGTCGCGACCGCGGCCGGACTTGCGGTGCGGGTCGAGGTGGTGAAGGCGGCGTAGCTCGCTTCCCTCATCCGGGCTACGTTTGCTCACCGAGGCTCACACATCCCTCACCTTCGGGCCGGCGAATCCGAGCAGTCCTCCGGGCCGCAGCACGAACACGAAGATCAGGAGCGAGAACACCACGATGTCGCGCGCCGTGATCTCGAAATAGGCCGACCACATCGCCTCGACGAGCGCGACGCAGATGCCGCCGAGGAATGCGCCCGGCACCGAGCCGATGCCGCCGACCACGGCCGCGACCAGCGCTTTGAGCCCGAGCATCGTGCCCATCGAAAACGAGATGTTGCCGTAGTAGGCGGCGACGATCCATCCGGAGAGGCCCGCGAGCAGGCCGGCGAGCAGGAACGTCGAGGCGAGGAGCCGCCGTCCATCGACTCCGAACAGAGCGGCCGTTCCCGGATCGTCGGCAAAGGCGCGCCAGGCGCGGCCGAAACGCGTGCGGCCGAGCAGGACGAGGACGCCAGCGGCCGCCGCAAGACCGAGACACGCCACGACGATCTGCATCGGCGTTACCGTCACGACGAAATCCTGCGCGCGCGCCAGCGCGATCGGCTGGTTGAACGTGGGCGGCGTCCACCGCTCACGCGCCCCCTGTGAAATGCGGAGAAACTCCTGCACGGAAAGTGCGACCGCCGCGGTTGCGATCAGGATCGGTTGGCCGAGCCGGTTCCGCGTGTGCAGCGGCGCGATGACCAGGCGGCCCACCAGCACGCTCCAGGCGGCTGAGATTGCCGCCGCCAGCACGAAGGCGAGCGCAAGGCCGGTAATGGCATCGCCGACGCCGAGCGCGATCGCCGCCGCGACGCCGCCAATCGCCCCATAGGCGCCGAGCACGGCGATCTCGCCGAAGGCCAAATTGATGCGACCGACGAGCCCGTAAATCAGCGAATAGGCGGTCGCGAGGAGCGCGTAGACGGCAGCGAGCGCGAGCGCGTTGACAAGCTGCTGCAGCGCATAGGCGGCAGCCGCCGGGAGTTGCGGCACCTCCGGTGCCGGTGGCGTCACGACCTTGCGCTCCGCCTCGCGCAGCCAGAAGCGCTTGAGATAGAGGAGCCGCGCTTCCCCGAGCGCGCCCTCGTCGGTTTCCACCGTTACGAGATCGAGCCGGTCGCGCTCGAATGTCGTCCCGCCAAAGCCGCAGGCAGCGAAGTGCGCCTTGCTGGCCGCGCCCGGCTTGCGCGCCACGTAGTCGATGCGCACTCCGGCGCGGCCACCCGATGCGGGACCGACCCGGATTTCACGGATGTCCGTGCCCTCGGGGTGCAGCACCGGCGGGATCAGCCGGCAGAGCCGCAACTGCTCCGAATCCGTCACCCTGCCGCATCCCGCAAGGACCAGCGGCAGCAGAACGGCCAAACGAAGCAAGCGCATGGCGCGACGATACGCGAACCGCCCGGTGCCGTCGCCGGGCCTGTTCTACCCCCTTGCGCTCCACCTTTTGTCGCCGCATTTCTTGCGCAGCGTGAAGGAATGAGCATGCCCGGGAACGACCCCAAGCGGATCGGCCTCAGCGTCGATGTAAAGCCGCACGCCTACGATCCGGCCACCCAGCCGGAATTGTTCGAGGGCGTGCTGGCGCGCCGCGTGGTCGCGTTTCTGATCGACGTGGTCATTATCGCGGTGCCGCTCATCCTGCTCGCCGTTTTCATGGCGGTCTTCACCGTGTTCACGCTCGGCCTCGGCGGGTTCGTTTTCTTCCTTTACGGTCCGATCGCGACCATCTGGGCGCTCGTCTACTACGGCCTGACGTTCGGGAGCGCGAGGTCGGCCACCATCGGCATGCGCGTGGTCGATCTCGAAATGCGGACCTGGTACGGCGCGCCGTGCTACTTCGTGCTCGGCGCGGTGCACGCCATCGGCTACTGGCTGTCGGTCACGTTCCTGACGCCGCTGATCCTGCTCGTACCACTGTTCAACAACCGACGGCGGCTCCTGCACGACATGCTGGTCGGCACCATCGTCATCAACAACGCGGCGCGGGCGAGCGCGTTGCGCAATGCCCCGTTTGGCGGGCGGGGTTAAGCAATTGATGCTAAAGATGCTGGGACGCGGTAGATTCGTGGCATGACGGCACACTCGCGCGATACGCCGCAGTTCTATCTGACCGCGCCCTCACCCTGCCCGTATCTGCCGGGCAAGGAGGAGCGCAAGGTCTTCACGCACCTCGTCGGCGACCGCGCGAGCGACCTCAACGACCTGCTCACCCATGGCGGCTTCCGCCGCAGCCAGTCGATCGCCTACCGCCCGGCCTGCGAGGCGTGCCGCGCATGCGTTTCGGTCCGCGTGATCGTCGATCAATTCCGGCCGACGCGCAGCATGCGCCGCATCCGGGACGCCAACGCCGATCTGATCGGCGAGATGCGCGTGCCGGTGCCGACCTCCGAGCAGTACTCGGTGTTCCGCGCCTATCTGGACGACCGTCATTTCGACGGCGGCATGGCCGACATGACCGTGCTCGACTACGCGATGATGGTCGAGGACAGCCATGTCGAGACCAAGCTGGTCGAGTACCGCGCGCAGGGGCCGGACAGCCGGATCAACGGCCGCGGCGCCGGCGCGCTGCTCGGCGTTGCCCTCACCGACGTGCTGAGCGATGGGCTCTCGATGGTCTATTCGTTCTACGATCCGGAATACCGGCAGCGGTCCGTCGGCACGTTCATGATCCTCGACCACATCGCCCGCGCGCGCCGCATGGGCCTTGCCTACGTCTATCTCGGCTACTGGGTGCGGGATTCACGCAAGATGGATTACAAGGGCCGCTTCCTGCCGCAGGAGCGCCTGCTCGCGGACGGGTGGACGCGGTTCGAAGCCTGACGCAACGAATTGGCTTCAGCGCGCGGTCAACGGCGCCGACCGCCGCCAGTTCACCAACAGTCCGCGTTTCGGTGCGAACAAAAAAGCCAGTGCGAAGGCGAAAAACTGAATCAGCACAATGCACGCCCCGGTCGCCCCGTCGACATGAAAGCTCACGAGGGTCCCGAGCGCACAGGAGCTCACCGCGACAGAGGCGGCAATCACCAGCATACGGTCAAAGCTGTCGGTCAGCAGGTAGGCGGTCGCGCCGGGCGCGACCAGCATCGCGATCACCAGGATGATGCCGACGGCCTTGAGCGAGCTGACGATGGTCAGCGACAGCAAGACCAGGAGCCCATAATGCAGCGCGCGCACCGGCAGACCGATGACACGCGCATGGTTCGGGTCGAAGCAGTAGACCAGGAAGTCACGCCGCTTCAGCAGAACAACGATCAGAGTCGCTCCGGCGATCAGCGCGGTTTCGCCGAGGTCGCGCAAGGTGACGCCGAGCATGTTGCCGAACAGGATGTGCAGCAGGTGCTGGTCGGTCTCGACCTTGGTGAAGATGACCAGACCGAACCCGAACATTCCGGAGAACACGATGCCCATCACCGTGTCCTCCTTTATCCGGCTGTTCTCCTTGAGATAGCCGGTGGCGAGCGCACAGGAGAGACCCGCCACGAACGCGCCGATGGCGAGCGGAATGCCGAGCACGAATGCAATCACGATGCCGGGCAGCACGGCGTGCGAGATCGCATCGCCCATGAGCGACCAGCCCTTCAGCACCAGATAGCAGGAGAGCACCGCGCAGACCGCGCCGACGATGACCGACACCACGAGCGCCCGCTGCATGAACGGGTACTGAAGCGGCACGGTGATCCACTCGAGCGGCGTCATGCGGCCGCTCCTGCCGCCGCGATCCTGCGCCGCGCCGCCAGCACGCCGTGCTTGGGCGCGAAGACGAACGCGCCGAGGAACAGGAGCGTCTGCAACGTCACGATCACGCCGCCGGTCGCGCCATCGAGGAAATAGCTGAGATAGGCGCCGACGAAGCAGGTGCCGGCGCCGATCAGCACGCTGATCACGATGAGGCGCCCGAACCGGTCGGTCAGGAGGTAAGCGGTCGCTCCCGGCGTCACGACCATCGCGATCACGAGGCAGGCGCCGACCGTTTGCAGCGCCGCAACCGTGCAGGCGCTCAGCAGAGCAAAAAAGGTCACTCTCAGCGCCGTGGTGTTGAGGCCGAGGCTGCGTGCGTGGTTCTCGTCGAAGAAGGTGACCATCAGGTCCTTCCATCGGAGCGTCAGGATCGCCAGCGACACGCCCGCGATGATCGCCACCTGCACGACGTCCTCGTTCGAGATCGCCAGGATGTTGCCGAGCACGATCGTCTGAATGCTGACGGATGTGGGCCAGATCGAAGCCATCAACAGTCCCAGCGCAAACAGCGAGGTGAACACCAGCCCGATCACCGCATCTTCGCGCAGCCGGCTATGCTGCTTGACGAATTGCATTCCGAGTGCCGCGAGGATGCCGGCGAAGAATGCCCCGACCGCGAACGGAAAGCCGAGGATGTACGCACCCGCGACACCCGGGACGATCGAATGCGCAAGCGCGTCGCCCATCAGCGACCAGCCCTTGAGCATCAGGTAGGCGGACAGGAACGCGCACACGGCGCCGACCAGGGCGCTCACCCACATGGCCTTGGCCATGTACTCGTAGCTGAACGGGACCAGCAGCTCGGAAAGAAACTCGTTCATTTCGCGCCTTCGTTCGGCGCGTCGCGGCGTTTACCCTCATCGCCGTAGAACACCAGCGGCCGCTCGTCGTCGGTCAGGACGGTCAGCCGGCGCGTGTCGGCGTCATCGTGAAGTGCGGTGCCGCCGAGATTGAAGTGTCGCAGCACGCCGCCGAACGCCCGCTCGAGGTTCGCCTGCGTGAACACCTGCGCCGTGGGGCCGGCCGCAAGGATCGTCCGGTTGATCAGCACGACCTCGTCGCAATAGTCCGGAACGCTGCCGAGGTTGTGGGTCGAGACCAGCATCAAGTGCCCGGCGGCGCGCAGTTCGCGTAACAGTCCGATGATCGCGGCCTCGGTCTTGACGTCCACCCCGGTGAAGGGCTCGTCGAGCAGTATGATCCGCCCCTCTTGTGCGAGGGATCGCGCGAGAAACACGCGCTTCTTCTGGCCGCCGGAGAGTTCGCCGATCTGCCGCGAACGATATTCGGTCATGCCCACGCGCTCGAGCGCCTCGTCCACCTTGTAGCGGTCGGCGCGCGAGGGCATGCGGAGGAAGTTCATGTGGCCGTAACGGCCCATCATGACGACGTCCTCGACGAGCACCGGGAAATTCCAGTCCACCTCTTCGCTTTGCGGGACGTAGGCGACCGTGTTGCGCTTGAGCGCCTCAGCGACCGGTCGCCCGCACAGGCGCACTTCGCCGCCCGACGGACGCACCAAGCCCATGATCGCCTTGAAGATGGTGGACTTGCCGCTGCCATTCACGCCGACGAGCGCGCAGATGGTGCCCGGATCGAGGTTGAACGAGGCATTTTGCACTGCCGTGAAGCCGTTGTTGTAGACCACCGTGAGGTCGCGGACCGAAATGCTTGCGCCCAGCGCCGCTGGGTCGCCCGCGCGCACGGCTTCGGCAACCGCGTTCATTTGCCGAACCCCTTCGCGATGGTCTCGACCGTCACCTTCAGAAGGTCGAGGTAGGTCGGCACAGGCCCACCGACCGCGCTCAGCGAGTCGACGTAAAGCACGCCGCCATACTTGGCCCCGGTCTCGCGCGCGACCTGCTTGGCGGCGCGATCCGAGATCGTGCTCTCGGAGAAAACCACCGGAATTTTGTTCTTGCGCACGAGGTCGATGACCTTGCGCACCTGCTTGGGCGTCCCCTGCTCGTCCGCATTGATCGGCCAGAGATACGCCTCCTGCATCTGGTAATCGCGCGTCAGGTAGCTGAACGCTCCTTCGCTCGACACCAGCCAGCGCTGGTTCTCAGGGATCGCGGCGAGGCGTTTGCGCAGCGGCTCGTCCAGCGCCTTGATCTGCGCCGAGTAGGCGGCTGCGTTCTTGTTGTAGGCGTCCGCATTCGCGGGATCGTGCTTCACCAGCGCCTTGCGGATGTTCTCGACATAGATCAGCGCGTTGTTGGACGACATCCAGGCATGCGGATTGGGCCTGCCGGAATACGGCCCCTCCGAGATTCCCATCGGCTCGATGTTCTCGGTGACCGTGACGGCCGGAACCTCCTTTACGTTCTCGAAGAATCGCTCGAACCACCGTTCCAGATTGAAGCCGTTCCACAACACGAGGTCGGCGGCCTGCGCACGCACGATGTCGAGCGGGGTCGGTTGATAGTCGTGGATCTCCGCGCCGGGCTTGGTGATCGACTCAACGACGGCGGCGGAGCCCGCGACGTTCTGCGCGATGTCCTGGATGACGGTGAAGGTCGTCACGACGCGGAACGGCTTCTTGGCCGACTGCGCGTCGGCGGCACCATTCGCGGTACACAGCAGCGCAGCAACGGCGCCGAACAGCGCCCGCCTCCTCCACACGACGTTCAACAAGCAATCCTCCAGCGCGGCCTCACCATCCGCTTCGCCAACATATCTAGTTGCGAATAATTTGCAATTGCAGAAATGGCAAATCGAGGAAGCCTTTATGTTATTCCTGCATCTCGCTGATATCGCTTGTTAGTTTGAGAGATCTGCCTTCTGAAGAGTTGTTGCCACCTCAAATTCAGCATTGGATAACTTGCAGCACTTCTGATTGAGGGAACGATGCTGACCATCAGGCACGTCAACGGGACACTGGTCGGCACCGAAACCAAGCTTGAGCCGGGCAAGAACCGCATCGTTTTCGGACGGCAACTGGACTGCGACATTCAGTTTCCGCCGGAAGAAGCCGCCGTCGCCCGCCACCATTTCGCGCTGGTGCGCGCGCCCTCTGGCTCGTGGACGGTGGAGTTGTTCGGCGCCCCCTTCGTCGCGATAAATGGCGTGGCGGCCGACATCGGCGCGGTCGTCCTCGACGGCGCGCAATTCGAACTCGGCCGGATTGGCGGTCCTTCCTTTACGGTCGGCATCACCGACGATGCGCGCGCGGACAACTATGTGCGCACCGCAGTTCAGCAAGCAGCTCCATCGCCGCGCATCCTCGCAACCCGGGCCGGCACGCTGGCGCGGATCGCAGCCGCTGTTGCGGTCGTTCTCGGCTTGGGCGGGGCCGGCTATGCGACCTATGTTCACGTTTCCGCGCGCAACAATGCCGCGCGGCTCGATGCTGCACAGAAGGATTTTTCGGCCGCACTGGCGCGCGAGGCGAGCCTGCGCATCGGCGCGGACGTGCGCGCACGCCTTACGCGCGCGGTCTATCAGGTTCAGTTACAGGATGCCCAGGGAAGCCCCGGCGGAGGCGGAACCGCATGGGTGATCGGGCCGAACCTTCTCGCCACCAATGCGCATGTCGCCGTGATGCGGGAGACCTTGACGCCCGGCGAGCGTATGACCGTACGAGCTCCCGGAGAGAACGGTGCGGTACTCGAAGTCGTCGAGCACAAAATCCACCCCGGCTATTTCCCGTTCCGGGCATTTCTTCGGTCAGACCGCTTTCGCCTCGCGCAATATCGCGGCCACCTCGCAGATCTTGAAGGCAACGGCTACGATGTCGCGTATCTGAGGGTCAACGGGACGTTGCCGGAGGATGCGCGCCTCACCCTTGCGACCACTGACGAGTTGAACGCGCTGGCATCGGGCACTCCGCTTGCGATCGCAGGATATCCCTCCGAGGGTCTAAGCTTCGACGCATCGAGAAGCCGCAGCGCAACGCCGCAACTTCATGTCGGCGTCGTCGCCTCGACGACAGACATGTTCGGCTTTCCCGCGCCGCTGGCGCGACGGCAGATGATCAATCACGACTTGCCCACGGCAGGCGGCATGAGTGGAGCACCGCTGGTAGGCGTCAGCGGCCGCGTTGTGGCCCTTCACAACGCCGGCAACTATTTCTTCATCGACAATCAACGCATCTCGCACGCGGCCCTCGTCAACCGGGCGCAACGCGTCGACCTCCTGAAAGAACTGCTCGATGGAAGCGCTGAGACGAAGCTGCCGGACGCTCTTCGCTATTGGCAACTCATTGCCAAGGACTTCACGCCGCAAGGCGTTATCGAAAGAGCACGGCCGGCCGAAGGCGTATCTCCCAAGCTGATCGCCAGGGAGACGCGCGCGGTGATCGCCAAGGATGGAGAAAGCTTCGAGAGCGGCGGCAGGATTGTCCACGAGAACACGCTCTCGCTGTCCAAAAAACTGACTCCGGGGTTCGACTACCTGTTCCTCGCGATCGTTGAGGGCGGCACGACGCCATTCAACGCGTTCGTCGACCGCAAAATGACGGATCGGACATCCGCGTACCATTACCCCTTCATTCGCTGCCGATTGCTGACCCCTGCCCAGCAGAATACCGGTAATCCGGCAAAGCCGCGCGCAGCTTGCGTACGTGACGGCGAGCGAACCGAAGTGATGAAGATTCCGCCCGGAGAAGCAAGCGAGCGTGACGTCCAGCTGGTTCTCTACAATGCCGCGCTCAAGGAGGTTCAGGACCGCCTCACCGGGAAGATGAAAGACAATCCGAGAGCAGCCACCCCTTTGGAATACACGTTGCGCATCTACCAGTGGGTCCCGGATAGCGTCGACATCGTGCGCCCGAGAAATCCGTTCAACTGACCTATATACCGAGGCGGACGACGTCGCCGCGGCTTCAGCGGAACTTGTTGCTGCGCGGGAAGCCTTTGGGCGCGAGCCGGCCGGCATCGGCGCGGTTGCCGCGCCAGTCGGAGAGCTCCTTCAGGCTGAGCGAGAACGCGCGCCCTGCCCCGTCGGTCCAGGTCAGGCCGTCAGCGCCCTTGAAGGTCTTCACGTCGGAGAGCCCGCCATCCTTGTAGCGCTGCACGCGCACGCCCGAGCCGCGCGTCATCTCGGGCAATTGCTCCGCGGGGAAGATCACCATCTTGCGATTGTCGCCGATGCTCGCGACCAGCTCGCCTTCGAGCAGCGCGACCGCACGCGCCTCGTCCGGCGCTTTCACGTTGAGCACCTGCTTGCCCTTGCGTGTGGTGCCGAGGCACTCGTCCTCGGGCACGATGAAGCCCTTGCCCTGATGGCTCGCAACGAGGAACTTGCGGCCGCCCTGGTAGGTGAACATCGTGACGATGTCGCCTTCCTGCTCGAGATCGATGAACAGCCGCACCGGCTCGCCATGCCCGCGCCCGCCGGGAAGCTTCGAGCCTTCCAGCGTGTAGAAGCGGCCGTTGGTCCCGAGCATCAGAAACTTCGATGTCGTCTCGGCGAAGAACGAGAGCTTGAGCTTGTCGTCCTGCTTGAACGCGATGCTCGACAGATCCTCGACGTGGCCGCGCAGCGCGCGCACCCAGCCCTTGTCGGAGAGCACGACCGTGATCGGCTCGCGCACGACCATCGCTTCTTCGATCGCGGCCTCGTCGTGCTCCGGCGCCTCGGCAAAATCGGTGCGACGCTTGCCGAGCGGCGTCTTCTTGCCGAACTTGTCGCGCAATTCCTTGATCTGCGCCGCAATCGTCTCCCACTGCTTCTTCTCGGACTTGAGCAGCTCCTCGATCGACTTCTTCTCGGCGCGAAGCTCCTTGTCCTCCTTGCGGATCTCCATTTCCTCGAGCTTGCGCAAGTTGCGCAGCCGCATGTTGAGGATCGCGTCGGCCTGCACGTCGGAGAGCTTGAACGCCTTGATCAGCACCGGCTTCGGCTCATCTTCGTTGCGGATGATCTTGATGACGCGATCGAGGTTGAGATAGGCGATCAGATAGCCGCCCAGCACTTCCAGCCGGTTGGCGATCTGCTTCAGCCGGAAATTGGACCGCCGCACCAGCACGTCGCGGCGATGGTCGAGCCACTCGCGCAAGGCCTCGGCAAGGCCGATGACCCGCGGCACCTTGCCCTTCACCAGCACGTTCATGTTGAGCGGAATGCGGCTCTCGAGCTCGGTGAGCTTGAACAGGCTCTCCATCATCAGTGCGGGATCGACCGTGCGGGCGCGCGGCTCGATGACAAGGCGGATATCCTCGGCGGACTCATCGCGCACGTCCGCGACGAGCGGCAGCTTCTTCTCGTTGAGCAGTTCGGCGATGCGCTCGACCAGACGCGACTTCTGCACCAGCCACGGGATTTCCGTGATCACCACCAGCCAGGTGCCGCGCCCGCTATCCTCTTGCTCCCATTTCGCACGAACGCGGAAGGAGCCGCGGCCTGTCGCATACGCTTCGGCAATCTCGTCGCGCGGATCGACGATCACACCGCCGGTCGGAAAGTCCGGACCGGGCACGAATTTCAGCAGCGTCTTCGAGCGCGCGTTCGCATTGTCGATCAGGCACAGCGCGGCATCGCACAGCTCGGCTGCGTTGTGCGGCGGGATCGAGGTCGCCATGCCGACCGCGATGCCCTGCGAGCCGTTCGCCAGAAGATTGGGAAACGCGGCAGGCAGAACCGTCGGCTCTTCCGAGGTGCCGTCGTAGCTCGGACGGAAATCGACCGCGTCCTCATCGATGCCGTCGAGCAGGAGGCGCGCGACCTCGGTCATGCGCGCCTCGGTGTAGCGCATGGCGGCCGGGTTATCGCCGTCGATGTTGCCGAAGTTGCCCTGCCCGTCGACCAGCGG
>Ga0190275_10002992_pt1 | contig 12013 bp, 12 predicted proteins | sample Popmic550T_FD_133745 | JGI IMG/M metagenome (GOLD analysis project Ga0190275, IMG submission 133745) | Populus adjacent soil microbial communities from riparian zone of Yellowstone River, Montana, USA - 550 T | ecosystem: Environmental > Terrestrial > Soil > Riparian zone > Trees stand | place... | reverse complement strand
TCATCTTCGGCGGCCTGATCGTCGGCGGCGCGGTCGGCGTGGTCGCCTCGATCCGCGTCCAGATGACCGAGATGCCGCAGATGGTCGCCCTCTACAACGGCGTCGGCGGCGGCGCGGTCGCCCTGATCGCCTGGTCGGAGTTCCGCCACGAGTCTGCGTTCGAGCTCGAGACCTTCATCCCGATCCTCTTCGCCGCCGTGATCGGCTCCGTTTCCTTCTGGGGCTCGAATATCGCCTTCGGCAAGCTCCAGGACCTCGTTCCCACCGGCTCGGTCGCGCTGCCCGGCCAGCAGATCATCAACGGCGCCCTGCTCGCCGGGGTGCTGGTGCTGTGCGTGGTCCTCGGGATCGACCACGCCGACGATCCCTCCGAGCTGCTCTTCATTCTGGTTCTGATCGGCGCCGCGCTGCTCGGCGTCTTCGCCGTCCTGCCGATCGGCGGCGCCGACATGCCGGTCGTGATCTCGCTGCTGAACGCCGCGACCGGGCTCTCCGCCGCGGCCGCCGGCTTCTCGCTGGACAACGTCGCCCTGATCGTCGCCGGCACGCTCGTCGGCTCCTCGGGAACGATCCTGACGATGGAGATGGCGACCGCGATGAACCGGTCGGTCTCGAACGTCCTGTTCGCCGGCTTCGGTGGCGCCGCTGCCGCTTCGGGCGCCCCGGGCGAGGAGCGCCCGCATCGCTCGATGGGAGCCCAGGACGCGGCGATCGCGCTTGCCTACGCCGACTCCGTCGTGATCGTCCCCGGCTACGGGCTTGCCGTGGCGCAGGCCCAGCACGCGGTCAAGGAGCTCGCAAACGAGCTCGAGAAGAAGGGGGTTGAGGTCAGATATGCCATTCACCCCGTCGCCGGCCGCATGCCCGGCCACATGAACGTGCTCCTCGCCGAGGCCGACGTCCCCTACGAGAACCTCGTCGAGATGGAGGACATCAACCCCGACATGCCGCGCACCGACGTCGCGGTGGTGATCGGCGCCAACGACGTCACCAACCCCGCCGCCAAGAACGATCCCGACTCCCCAATCGCCGGAATGCCGATCATCGAGGTCGCCGAGGCCCAGCAGGTCATCGTCATCAAGCGCTCCCTCAGTCCCGGTTTCGCGGGCATCGACAACGACCTCTTCTACATGGACAAGACCGCGATGGTCTTCGACGACGCCAAAAAGGCGGCGCAGGAAATCGCTGCGGAAGTCACGGAACTCTGAGGCAAGTAACAAAGTTGTAGCGCGCGTTCGTTCGCGGGTTTCCCGCCTCGGGCGCCGTTATTTTCGTCGTGATGGCGGAAGCGCGAGCCGGGAAGCTACGCCCGAGGGCACCCAGCCTCGAGGAGGCCGAGGGGTGGATCGGCTGGCGCGTCGACGACCTCAACGGGTCGATGGTGGGCCATGTCGAGCGGATCGTCGAGACCGAGTCCGGCGAGCCGGCCTGGCTCGTGATCACGGAGTGGCGGCTGGGTGACGGCCGCAGGTTCTATGTGCCCGCCTACGACGCGGTCGGAGGCGGCGGTCGCGTCTGGTCCCCGCACCCGCGCTCGATCGTGCGACAGTCCTGCCGCCTCGCCGGCCCCGGGACGTTCACCTCGCAGTCCGATCGGATTCTGCGCACGCACTACGCGCGCGAGCAAGCGAAGGGCGCGGCTTAGTCGTCCTTCTCGTCGTGGCGACGGCCGCCCCGCCTGACGCGCGGTAGCAGCCAGCCGACCAGGGCTCCAAGGATGAAGGCGATGATCAGGCCGAAGAAGAGCGGCGTCTCGCCCTCGACGAAGAAGAACTTGAAGTCGACCTTCTGTGAGTTCTGGAAGATCAGGATCAGCGCCAGAACCCCGATCACCATGGCGGCGTAGAAGCGCCAGGAGCGGTCCTTCTGCCTGCGGCCGAGCGGGTCGTGCGGGTCGGGGCGATCGTTTGCCATTCCGGGGCGACATTACCCACAAAAGGCACGAAGTCCGCACCACGTGTGACGAGCGCCGCCCTAGCGTCGAGCCATGGGAACGGTCCGGGCATCGAGCGAGGACGAGTACGGCCAATCGACGCCCGAGTACGTCGGGCTCGTCCTGCTGCTCGCGATGGTGCTGGCCTCCGTCCTGGCGCTCGCCGGGCCGGCGGTCCCGGGCGGCAAGCTGACTCGCGCGATCGCCTCGAAGCTCGTCTGTGCCGTGAAGGGAGCCGGCGACTGCGGAGAGCGGGCGAGCGAGCTGGCGGCCCGGCCGACGCCGCTCGAGCGGGTCTACGGCGCCGAGCTCGCGGCGGCGATCGCCGACCGGCTGCCGACGATCTCCTTCGAGAACGACGACTTCGTCTCGCTGCCGGTCGACTACCGCGAGTGCCGCGCTCGCGCCTGCGCGGACTCGATCAGGCACGGCTCGCTCGAGCACACCCAGACCGGACTGCAGCCGACCGTCTTCACCCACGTCGTCGACTGCCGCGACCCGGAGGCGGCCGCGGCGGACGGCTTCGACTGCTCAGGCAGCGAGGGGTATCTCTACCTCCAGTACTGGCTCTACTACCCGGACAGCCTCACCCATGGTCTCGGCAGGCTCGGTGGCTATCACCGAGACGACTGGGAGAGCTTTCAGGTGCGGATCGCGCCGGACGGGACCGTCACCGCCCGCGCCAGCTCCCACCACGGCTACAACGGCCGGAGCGGCGACGTCTGGAGCGCCGACAACGACATCCGCGGCGGCGAGCCCGCGTGGGACACGATTCTCGGCGAGCTCCACGTTGCCGCCGGCAGTCACGCGGGGACGTCACAGGCCGACGAGGGCGACACCCGCCGGATCGAGCCCGGCAACCTCCGCGTCCTGCCGCTGGAGCCGGTCGTCGCGGCGGGCGGAGCGCCGCCATTCGCGGTCTCGCCGCCGTGGGAGAAGGCGGTCTGGCGCGACCCCGAGGCGACGGGGACGTGACCCAACCGATCCCTGCTTGCCGGCCAACCCACCTGGGTAGGGTTTCGGCATCGCGCCGTCCGCCCCGGCAACCTCCAAGGACGCGATCGCCGAGCGGCTTGGCGAGGCGCGCGAGCGCACGCTGCTGCTGGTCGAGCAGCTGAGCGACGAGCAGCTCAACGCGGTCTACTCGCCGATTCTCAGCCCGCTGGCCTGGGACCTCGGCCACATCGCCAACTTCGAGGAGCTCTGGCTCGTCCAGGAGGCCGCGGGCCGTGAGCCGATGGATGGCGAGCTCGGCAAGTTCTACGACGCGATCGAGAATCCGCGCGCGAGCCGCAACGAGCTGCCGATCCTCCGCGGCGAGGAGCTCCGGACCTATATGCGCGAGGTTCGGGAGCGGACGCTCGAGGTGCTCGAGAACGCCGACGTCGAGAACGACGCCGAGGATCCCCGGATGCGGGACGGCTTCGTCTACGAGATGCTGATCGCCCACGAGCATCAGCACAACGAGACGATGCTTCAGCTCCTGCAGATGGTCGACGGCTACGTGCCGCCGGTCCTGGGTGACGTCCCGGCCGCTCGAGGCGAGACGGGCCTCGTTCCCGGCGAGATGCTCCTGATTCCCGGTGGGCTCTGCCGCATCGGCGCGCCCGCGGGCGGGTTCGCCTACGACAACGAGCGGCCCCAGCACGAGGTCGAGCTCGCCGACTTCTTCATCGACCGCGCGGCGGTCACCAACGGAGAGTTCGCGGAGTTCGTGGCCGAGACCGGCGCCGAGCCGCCGCTCTACTGGGCACGCGACGACGACGGCTGGGTCTCGACCACCTTCGGCCGTCGGGCACCGCTCGATCCCGCCGCCCCGGTCGTCCACGTCGACCACACCCAGGCAACGGCCTTCGCCGCCCACGCCGGCAAGCGCCTGCCGACCGAGCTCGAGTGGGAGATGGCCGCCGGGGGAGCCGATCCCGAACTCGCCAACCTCGACCACGAGTCCTTCGAGCCGCTCCGGCCGAGCGACGACCCGCGCGCCGAGTCGACCTGGGACGCGCGGGCGATGCTCGGCGACGTCTGGGAGTGGACGTCCTCCGACTTCGAGGCCTACCCCGGGTTCGAGCCGTTCCCGTATCCCGAGTACTCCGAGGTCTTCTACGGCGACGGCTACAAGGTCCTCCGCGGCGGCTCCTGGGCGACCCGTCGTAACGTGGTCCGTACGACCTTCCGCAACTGGGACCTCGCCGAGCGCCGCCAGATATTCGCGGGCTTCCGCTGCGCGAGGGACGCCGAGTGAGCGCCGCCGCCTCCGGGCCCGGGGCGATCCAGGTCGCGGTCGACCTGCCGCAGGACGGTGCCCTTGCCGGGATGGCCGAGGTCGTCCGCGAGGGCCTCTCCTGCCCGTTCAAGGAGCTGCCGCCCAAATACTTCTACGACGAGCGCGGCTCCGACCTGTTCGAGCAGATCACCGAGCTGCCCGAGTACTACCCCTATCGCTGCGAGCGCGAGATCCTCGACGCTCACGCCACCGAGATCGTCGCAGCGGCGATGCCTCGGACGCTGATCGAGCTCGGTTCGGGCGCAGCGTCGAAAAGCCGCGTGCTCCTCGACGCGATGCGCGACGCCGGCTCGCTCGAGCACTACGTCCCCGTCGACATCTCCGAGGAGATCACCCGCCGCGTCGCGACCGAGCTCGTCGCCGAGTACCCCGGCCTACAGGTCAAGGGAATCGTCTGCGACTACGAGACCCACCTCGAGCGGATCCCGCGTCCCGAGGGTGCGCTCTTCGCCTTCCTCGGCGGCACGATCGGCAACTTCCGCCCGGCGGCTCGCCGTTCGTTCCTCGCCCGGATCGCGACGCTGATGTACCCGGGGGACCGCTTCCTGCTCGGCACCGACCTGGTCAAGGACGCCGCCACCGTCGAGGCCGCCTACAACGACTCCGCCGGCATCACCGCCGAGTTCAACAAAAACGTCCTCGCGGTCCTCAACCGCGAGCTCGACGCCAACTTCGACCTCGACTGCTGGGAGCACGTCGCCTTCTGGGACCCCGACAACGAGTGGATCGACATCCGTCTGCGTGCGGTCAGCGAGCAGTTCGTCGACCTTCGCACCCTCGACATGCGCGCCCACTTCGCCCGCAACGAGGAGATGCGTACCGAGATCTCGACCAAGTTCACACGCGAGCGGATCGAGTCGAGTTACGCCGACGCCGGCCTCGAGCTGACCGACTGGTGGACCGACGGCGACGGTCTCTACGCGTTGAGCCTGGCTCGCGCGCTGTAGGGTCGCCGCAGGGTGAGTGGGCAGGCGAACTCGAGCGTGGACGGGAGCGGCTCCGGCGCCGTCTCGGTCGCCTTCAAGGACGTCACCAAGGTCTATCCAGGTTCGGAGGGGCCTGCCGTCGACTCTCTCGATCTCGACGTCGGAGCGGGCGAGATCTGCGTCCTCGTCGGACCCTCCGGCTGTGGCAAGACGACCGCGATGCGGATGGTCAACCGAACCGTCGAGATCACGAGCGGGGACATCGAGATCGACGGCACGTCGGTCTCCCGGCGGACGCCCTCCGAGCTCCGGCGCGAGATCGGCTACGTGATCCAGCAGATCGGTCTCTTTCCCCATCGGACGATCGCCCAGAACATCGCCACGGTTCCCGGCTTGGTCGGCTGGGAGAGGGACAGAATCGATGCGCGGGTGGGGGAGCTCCTGGAGCTGATCTCGCTCCCCGCTGAAGTCGCCGACCGCTATCCCTCACAGCTCTCCGGTGGTCAGCAGCAGCGCGTCGGCGTCGCGCGGGCCCTTGCCGCGGACCCATCCGTGATGCTTATGGATGAGCCGTTCGGCGCGATCGACCCGATCAATCGCGAGCGCCTCCAGAACGAGTTCCTCCGGCTTCAGGCCGAGATCAAAAAGACGATCCTCTTCGTCACCCATGACATCGACGAGGCGATTAAGATGGGCGACCGCATCGCGATCCTCCGCGAGGGCGGCCACCTCGCCCAGTACGCGACGCCGGCGGAGCTCCTCATGGATCCGGCCGATGACTTCGTCGAGGACTTCGTCGGCGCCGACCGCGCGCTCAAGCGGCTGGCGCTCATGCGCGTATCCGACATCGATCTCTGGGAGGCGCCGCTCGCCCACGTCGGCCAGGCGACCGGCGAGGTCCGCGCCAAGCTCGAGGGCGCCGAGGTTCCGCATGCGTTGCTCGTTGACTCCGACCGCAGGCCGATCGGCTGGCTCTCCGACTCAGACCTGCGTCAGGAAGTCGTTCCCCAGCGCGCTGACTCTTCGCCCCACCCGATCCTCGACCTACAGGACGTCATGCGCGACGCGCTCTCCGACGTGCTCCAGGCCGAGAGCCAGTACGCGCCGGTCGTCGACGGCGATGGCCGGATCGCCGGCGTGCTCTCCGTCGAGGTGATCGGCGACTTCCTCTCCTCTCCCGACGCGAAGGTCGAGGAGCACCCCGCTGCCGAGCGCCCGCTGGGCTGAGGTCGGATGATTCCGGTTCTCGCTCAGATCGAGGTCCGCGAGGCGGGTGAGGGCGCGACGACGTGCCAGGGCAAGAACGACACGTTCTGCTTCGACTACGCCATCGACAACCTCGGCGACTACCTCGGGCCGACCGGCGAGCACCTCCTCCTGGTCGTCCTGTCGGTGGTCGCCGGACTGCTGATCGCGCTTGGACTGGCTGTCATCTCCCACCGTCGACGCTGGCTCGTACCGGTCTTCGTCGGCAGCACGGGGATCATCTACACGATCCCCAGCATCGCCCTGTTCCTGTTGCTTCTGCCGATCACGGATCGAGGAATTGCGACCGCCGTGATCGCCCTGGCGCTCTACAACCTTCAAATCGTCTACCGCAATTCGGCCGTCGGACTGAACAATGTCCCGGCGTCGGCGCGGGAAGCCGGTAGGGGGATGGGAATGACCGATCGCCAGCTCCTCTGGAAGGTCGAGATGCCGCTGGCGATGCCCGAGATCATCGCCGGGGTCCGGATCGCCACCGTCTCGACGGTCGCGATCGCCACGCTCGCGATCTTCGCCGGCGCCGGTGGCCTCGGCGAGGTGATCTACACCGACGGGATCCAGCGCGACGTCTTCAAGACCCCGATCGTCATGGGCAGCACGATTTGCATCCTGATGGCGATCGTGCTCGACGCGGTCCTGCTCGTGGTCCAGCGGGTGGTCTCGCCGTGGCGGAGGGTGCGGACGATATGAGCGCGGTCGCACCTCCCGTCGCCTCGTTCCTCGACACGTTCGGCGGCTCGATCGAGTTCATCTTTCAATCGCGGACCTCGGCTCAGGAGGGAAGCAAGGTTATGGTCGGCGGTCTCGACCAGATCCTCGAACTGCTCGCGTCCCAGGCCCTGATCAGCATCGTCGCCCTGCTCCTTGCACTGCTGCTTGCGCTGCCCCTCGGGGTGTATCTCGGCCATCGCGGCGTCGGCGAGTTCGCTGCCGTCGCCGTCGGTAACGCCGGCCGCGCGGTACCCGAGCTGGCTCTGATTGCGCTGATGATCGCCTTCGTCGGGACCGGGTCGATCAACGTGACGATCGCAGTGATGATCCTGGGAATCCCGCCGATCCTCACGAATTCGTTCGTCGGAATCCGCCAGGTCGATCGCGGCGCGGTCGAGGCCGCGCGAGGAGTCGGCATGACCGAATGGGAGATCATTCGCAAGGTCGAGCTGCCACTCGCCGTTCCCACGATCATGGGCGGCGTCCGCACTGGTGCGGTGAACATCGTCGCGACGTCAACCATCGGCTCTCTGGCGGGCGTCGATACCTTCGGAAAGCTGATTCTCGGCGAGAACGTCTACGGCAACGAAGGCGTGATCGCCGGAGCGATGATGGTTGCAGTCCTGGCGCTCGCCTTCGAATTCGGCCTCGCCGGCATCCAGCGGCTCCTGACCCCGCGCGGCATCACGACCCAGCAGCAACTCACGCGGGCCACTGCTTAGCTTGCATAGGATCCCAACGCCGCGGGGGCTCCGCGTCACGTCCGAAGTAACCACAAGAGAGGAACCGACTCCACGATGAGCACCCAATCCCGCATCCGGGCTCTTTTCGCCCTGATGGCAATGCTCGTTCTCGCGTTCGCCTTCGCAGCGTGCGGTGATGACGATGAAAGCAGCACGTCCGCCGAGGAATCCACGAGCGAGGAGACCACGGAGGCAGGCTCCACCCTGATCGAGGAGAACCCTGACAACAGCGGGGTCAAGCTTACGGTCGGCTCGAAGAATTTCACCGAGCAGATCATCCTCGGCGAGATCTACTCGCAGGCGCTGACGGCCGCCGGTTACGACGTTTCGACCGACCTCAACCTCGGGTCTGAGGTGATCGCGCTCAAGGCGCTGGAGAACGGCTCGATCAGCGGCTATCCCGAGTACACCTCGACGGCGCTTCAGTCGTTCTTCAAGGCTGCGCCCGAGGATGTGCCGAGCGACGCGCAAGAGGCCGCGGACCAGGCGACGGCCGAGTTCGAGAAGTCCGGGCTGACGGCGTTCGCGCCGACCCCGTTCGCCGACGCGAACGCGGTGGGGCTCCTGCAGGAGACCGCCGACGAGCTCGGCGTGACGTCGATCTCCGACCTGAAAGGTCAGAGCGAGGATCTGACGCTCGCGGGCTCGCCGGAGTGCGAGCAGCGGACTGACTGCCTCGCCGGCCTCGAGGAGTTCTACGGCCTCAAGTTCGGCGACTTCACGCCGATCGACATCGGCCTGCGCTACGAGGTCCTCGACAAGGGCGACGCCGACCTGTCGATCCTGTTCACCAGCGACGCTCAGCTGTTCGTCGAGGACGACTACACGATCCTCGAGGACGACCAGGGGATCATCCCCTCGGGCAACGTCATCTGGGTCACTGACGAGGCGACGGTCGAGGAGGCCGGCCCTGACTACCAGGCGACGATCGAGAAGGTCCAGGAAGGTCTCTCGCTGGAGGTCATTCAGGAGCTGAACGCTCGTGTCGACATCGACAAGGAGGACGCCGCCGAGGTGGCGACTCAGTACCTGGAGGAAACCGGCTATATCGAGTAGCCGTTCCGAACCTGAGGACTCGCGGGGGGTCGGGCTTCGGCTCGGCCCCCGCTTGCGTTCTGGGGACCGCGCTAGCGGCGGCTCACCGAATAGACCTCGAGGTCCTTCGGCGCGCCTTTGGCCCGAAAGCGGAGCTTGCGCTTGGCCTTGAACCGGTCGTCATCGAGGCTTTCGCGCACGGTGCCTGAGACGAGCAGCTCGTCGGCCTTCGCGGCCTGCGCCACGCGGGCGGCGATGTTCACGTCGACGCCGAGGAAGTCCCGGCCGACGCGCCGCGGCAGTCCGTGGTGGGCGCCGGCGCGCATCTTCGGTTGCTCCCCCTCGACCTCGACGGCGGCGACGCCCTGGGACGCGTCGAGCACCGCCTCGACCGCCTCGGCCGGATCGAGGAACGTGGCCATCAATCCGTCGCCGAGCCGCTTGACCACGCGCCCGCCGCGGGCCTCGATCACCGGGGTGATGGCGCCGTCGACCTCGCGGAGCATCCGAGTCGCCGCGGTGTCGCCCGCGCCGAGCGCCCAGTCGGAGAAGCGGACGAGGTCAGTGAAGACGACGGTCAGCTCGGTCTCGCCCTGCTCGCCCCAGCCGCCGGAGGCGAGCGCCTCCCAGACCTGAAGGGTTCCCAGCCCGAGCTCGCGCATGACGCTCGGCCGGTCGGTGCTGAGCTCGGAGATGCGACGGCCGAGCTGCTGGGAGGCGTGATCGCCCGAGGTCGAGATCGGATCGCCGAACTTGCTGTCGCCGGGGAGGATCCGCCGGACGTTGCCGGCGAGCCGGGCCATCGTCTCCATCCGGCTCGCTCCGTCCTCGTCGATTTCGACGACTTCGACATCGTCCTCGGGCTGATCTTCGTCCGTCATGGCCCGGCAACCTACCCAACCGTCCGCAGCTGTCCTATAGGCTCGCGGGCAATGAGCTTCTCGAAGCTGTCGGCCTCGGAGTTGCTGGGGGTTATCGCAGCGGTCCTGCTGGTCGTCGCGCTGTTCTTCATCGACTGGTTCTCGCTCGCCGAGAACGTCCCCGCGCGCCAGGACGGCAACCCGGACGCCTTCATCTGCGGTGTCGACCAGTACCAGTGCACCGGCTGGGAGACCTTCCCGATCATGCGCTGGCTCCTGCTGGCCGCCGCGATCGCCCCGCCGATCCTCGCCTACATCGTCGTCCGCGGCCACAAGCTCTCCTGGGCTCCCGGCGAGCTGACGATGGTCGCCGGCTTCACCGCCTTCGTCCTGATTGCCTACAACGGGATCATCGACACGCCCGGAATGGGCGTCGCCGAGATCGGAGTGAGCAAGGAACTCGGCTATTGGCTGGCGCTGCTTGCGGCGGCCGGGATCGCCGCCGGTGGGGTCGGACGCGCCGGCGAGTCCCAGAAGGGCGCTGTCCGCAAGGCCCCGGGAACCGTTTGACCCCAGACGTGCTGAACTCCCCGTCCGGATGACCCCTCCGGACGCTGAATCCTCGACCAAGCCCGACCGCAACCTCGCGCTCGAGCTCGTCCGCGTGACCGAGGCCGCGGCTCTCGCCGCCGCCCGCTGGGTCGGCCGCGGCGACAAGGAGGCCGCCGACGGAGCCGCCGTCGACGCCATGCGCCTGCTCATCAACACGGTGCCGATGGACGGCATCGTGGTGATCGGCGAGGGCGAGAAGGACGAGGCGCCGATGCTCTTCAACGGCGAGGAGATCGGCGATGGCAGCCCGCCCCGGGTCGACATCGCCGTCGACCCGCTCGAGGGGACGCGCCTCTGCGCCCACGGGCGGCCGGGCGCGCTCGCGGTTATCGCGCTCTCCGAACGCGGCTCGATGTTCGATCCCGGTCCCTGCGTCTACATGGAGAAGCTCGTCGGCGGGCCGGCCATCGGCGACTGCCTCAGCCTCGAGATCCCGATCGGGGACGTCGTCAAGCGCGTCGCCGAGCGCCGCGGGGTGAGCCCGACCGAGGTGACGACTGTGATCCTCGATCGTGAGCGTCACGACGAGGGCGTCCGCCAGATCCGCGAGGCAGGCAGCCGCATCCGCTTCATCACCGACGGCGACGTCGCCGGCGCGCTGCTCGCGGTCAGCGAAGGCACCGGCGTCGACATGCTCTGGGGGATCGGCGGCACGCCGGAGGGGGTCCTTTCCGCCGCCGCGATCAAGTGCCTGGGCGGCCAGATCCTCGGCCGCCTCTGGCCCCGCGACGACGAGGAGCGCAAGGCGGCTGAGGGCGCCGGCTACGACGTCGATCGGATTCTCAACGTCGACGACCTCGTCGGCGGCAACGACGCCTTCTTCGCGGCCAGCGGCGTCACCGACGGCGATCTGCTGCAGGGCGTCCGCTACGACGGTGCGCACGCGACGACGGAGTCGCTGATCATGCGTTCCCGCTCGGGCACGGTCCGCAAGGTTCACGCCCGCCACGACCGCTCGAAGCTCAGCGTGGTTACGGGCGGGCTGTACGGGTAGCAGGGGCGGGTCTTGTATCTAGTTGCCGGTGCCACGGGTTATGTCGGGGGGTTGTTGGTCGATGAGCTGAGCGCTCGCGGCTGCGACGTTCGCGCGATGGCGCGCACTCCCGAGAAAGCGCGGGAGCGCTTCGGCGATTCGGTCGAGGTCGTCAAGGGCGACGTGCTCGAGCCGGAGACGTTGGGAGCGGCGCTGGAGGGGGTCGACGTCGCCTACTACCTGGTGCATTCGATGGGCCGCGGTGGCGACGGCGACTTCGTCGAGCGCGACAAGCGCGGCGCCACGAACTTCGCCGAGGCGGCCAAGGCGGCCGGCGTTGAGCGGATCGTCTACCTCGGCGGCCTCGGAAAGGGCAAGTCCGACCACCTGCGCTCCCGCCACGAGACGGCTGAGGCCCTGGCGTCCACTGACATCCCGCTCACCTACTTCCGCGCCGCGGTGGTGATCGGCTCCGGCAGCGAGTCGCTGATGACGATCGCCTACCTGGTCAAGCGCCTGCCGGCGATGGTCACCCCGAGTTGGACCGACACGAAGACGCAGCCGATCGCAGCTGCCGACGTCGTTTCCTTCCTCGCCGCCGCGCCGGACGTTCCGGAGTCGAGCGGGCGCGAGGTCGAGATCGGCGGCCCCGACGTGACGACCTACG
>Ga0190275_10002991_pt1 | contig 12013 bp, 13 predicted proteins | sample Popmic550T_FD_133745 | JGI IMG/M metagenome (GOLD analysis project Ga0190275, IMG submission 133745) | Populus adjacent soil microbial communities from riparian zone of Yellowstone River, Montana, USA - 550 T | ecosystem: Environmental > Terrestrial > Soil > Riparian zone > Trees stand | place... | reverse complement strand
TATGAGGAAGCCTACGAAGGTGACGAAGCATGCGTAGATACCCGAAAGCCTGTCCATCGCGAAGCCGTAGTCCGCGCGGAAACTTTCGACCTGAATCCAAGTCCAGAGGTGGCTCATCACGGGGGTCGCCGCCTCGTTCGTGAGCGCCGCGCCGCCCCAACCCGTGAAAGCGATTGTGAAGGCGGCGATGGCCGAGACCGCAATCGAGCCGCACGCGACAAAGCCTATCAGCTTCTCGCTACGGACGCGGCGACCGACGAGCCAACAGACAGCGGCCCCTACGAGCGGCGCGAAGACGACTACGGAGAGCAGGTGGTTGGTCATTTTGGTAAATGGTCAATGGTAAATGGTGAATGGTCGGAGGCAGTTTCTATTTACTATTCACCATTTACTATTTACCCGGCTCACAGCCGGAGTACGCTCGCCTCGTCAACGTTGAGCGACTCGCGGTTGCGGAAGATGGCGATGATGATTCCTAGCCCTACTGCCGCCTCCGCCGCCGCGACCGTCATCACGATGAAGACGAAGAGTTGCCCCGTCACGTCGCCGAAGTAGCTCGAAAAAGCGACGAACGTAAGATTCACAGCGTTGAGCATCAGCTCAATGCACATGAACATCGAGATGGCGTTGCGCTTCGTGATGACGCCGACGACGCCGATTGTGAACAGAACAGCCGAGAGGGCCAGATACCACGACAAGGGAATCATCTCGTGCCCTCCTCGCCGCCGCTCGCGGGCAGCGCCGCTTCTTCCTGCTCGATCTGCAATTTCGCAAAGGCTCGCCCCGTCGCTTCCGTGTCGCCGGATTTGATAACCGCGTCGGGCGGTGCGGGCGAGGTCGGCTTAAAATCAGCGTCCGCGCCGGTGGCGAGTCGCGACACGGTCGTCCGCCGCGCGAGCGTTATCGCGCCGACGAGCGCCATCAGGATCAGAATCGAAGTGACCTCGAACGGAAGCAGGTACTCCGTGAAAAGCCCCGTGCCGATTGAGGCCGTGAGTCCCACGTCGGAAGGCTGCGGGCCGAGCATGTCAACGCGCGACGCGCCGGGCAGTTTCAGAATGAAGGCCGCTTCGGCGGTCAGCACAGCCGCAAGCCCGACGCCGATGGGGACGAGGTATCGCAAGCTCAAAGGACGGCGCACCTCTTCCTCGACGTTTAGGAGCATGATGACGAAGACGACAAGCACCATGATCGCGCCCGCGTAGACGATGACCTGCACGGCGGCGATGAACGGCGCTTGCAGCATCATGTAGAGACACGCGAGCGACACGAAGACGCCTATCAAAGAGATGGCGCTATAGAGCGGGTTGCGGTGTGCAACCATCGCGACGGCGCAGCCTATCGCCATCCCGCCGAAAAGTATGAAGAGGAACGTGTACATAAAAAGCGTGTGACAAGTGACAGGCGACGAGTGACAAGAAAACTCCTGTCAGACGGCCCGTCGTCTCAAACCGTCATTACTTGAGGAACAGCCACGTCGCCGTCAGAATCACGTTCAGGATCGAGACGGGCAGCAAAAACTTCCAGCCGAAGTTCATCAACTGGTCGAAGCGGAAGCGCGGCAGCGTCCCGCGCAGCCAGATGTAAAGGAACAGAAAGAAAGTCACCTTCAGTAGAAACCAAACGACGCCGAGCCACGGGAAGATGTCGAGGAAAGGCCCCTGCCATCCGCCCAAAAACAGAGTCGCCGCGAGCATCGAGACCGTGAACATGTTGACGTACTCGGCCATGAAGAAGAGCGCGAACTTGAGCGCGCTGTACTCCGTGTGGAAGCCCGCGACAAGTTCTGTCTCAGCTTCCGGCAGATCGAACGGCACGCGGTTCGTCTCGGCGATTGCCGAGATGAGATAAGTGATGAAGCCTATGAACTGCGGGACGCGCGAGAAGTCCCAGATGTTCCAGTGGAGTCCGTGCTGCTGCTCCACGATTGAGTAAAGATCGAGCGTGCCCGACACCAGCACGACGCCGACGAGCGAGATGCCGAGGCTAAGCTCGTAAGAGATCATCTGCGCCGACGCGCGCAGCCCGCCCATCAGGCTGTACTTGTTGTTCGACGACCATCCCGCGAGCGCGATGCCGTAGACGCCGACGGAAGTGATGCCCAGAACGTAAAGCAGCGCGATGTCGAAGCGCGCGATGACAAGCGAGAACTCGCCTATGCCCGGAAGCCAAACGGTCGGCCCGAACGGATAGACGATGATCGGCATCAACGCGCACGTTATCGCGATTATCGGCGCGAGGAAATAGACGAAGCGCGTCGCGGCGGAGGGCGTGACCTCCTCCTTGAAGATGAACTTCAGAAGGTCTGCGAACGGCTGAAAAATCCCGCCCGGCCCCACGCGGTTCGGCCCCAGTCGTCCCTGTATCAGTCCAAGCACGCGCCGCTCCGCCAGAACCGTATAGGCCACGATCATCAGCACGGCGACGAAGCCGACGTTGATGCCGATGAGCTGCCCGATACCGCGCGCCCATTCCTGCCCGACTAGATTAGTGAGCCACTCCATTACATAAACTCAGAAGTCAGAACGCAGAACGATGAATAAAGGAAGTTGCCTTTCAATTCTGCGTTCATAGTTCCGACTTCTGCCTTTTATTTAGTCTCCCGCGACCGCCTCGCGGCGCAGAGATGGGTCGAGCGTTATCTGGTAGAGGGGGGAAATCAAAACGCTTTCGGGTTCGGGGTTGCCGGCGGCGAGCAGGTGGAACTGCGGGACTTTGCTCGTCAGCGTTCCTATCTTGAAAAGCTCGTGCCCGACGGGCGGCGTGCCCATGATTTTCTCCGCCGACTCTTCCAAAGAGTTGACCGCCTCGCGCAGGCTCGCGAGCGATGTGGAGAAGTTGCTCCCTTCGACAATCGCGTGCTTGACCTGCACGGGGTTCGTTTCATCCTTGAGCGCGGGGTAGCGCAGACCCTCGTAAGCGGGAACGCTGCGCGCGATGTCGAGAAATATCGTGCTTGAAGACATCTGGAAGCCGAGGTCTGTGCCGAGCGCGGAGGCCAACACCGACGTGATCGCCCAATCAGGTTTGGACTGATGCACGGGCGGGATTGACTGCCGGACGCGCTGCACGAGGCCGCCGCTGTTCGTGAACGTGCCGTCAACTTCGGCGAACGACGCGGCGGGAAAAATCACGTCGGCCTGCTTCGCCGTCTCGGTCAGGAAAAGCTCCTGCACGACGAGAAAGTCCAGACGTGAGAGCGCGTCCTCGCGGCCTTCCGTGTGCGCGGGAAGGAAACTGCCGGCGACGTACATCGCGCGCACGTCCTCGCCCGCGCCGTCGAGAATTTCGAGCGGGTTGAGCGCGCCGCCCATCAGACCGAGGTCGTGGACGCCCACGCTGTTGTTGAAGAGCGGCAACGGGTGGAAGAGAAAACGTCGGCCCTCCTTCTCTCCGAAGACGGACGGGAGCTGCGCGAGCGCGGCCTGCGCCTCCGCGCTCAGCTCGCCGCCGAAGAGGACGACAACGTCGCCCGCCGTCTCGCTTATCAGTTGGCTCACACGGCCCAGCTCGTCCGACTCGACGCCGAGCTTGCGCGCCGAAGTTTCGGCGTCGCCCGGCGAGGCGAGCGCTAAGATGGCCGCGTCCTCCGAGCCGGGGCGTATGTGCACGAAGTGCGCTGCCTGTTGCTTCAAACGAATCGGGACGCTGTTGACGATGACGAGCTTCGCGCCGCCGTTGCGGACGGCCTGACGAATCTGCTTGCCCGCGAGCGGCTGCAACTCTTCCGGCTCGCCGCCTATCAGCACGATTGTCTTCGCGTGCCGGATGTCCTTGTGCGTCGCGAGCGGCGCGGACAGATTCTCGAAGAAGGGGACGAGCGAGAACGCCTCGGTCGCAGTGTACTTGTCCGATGCTAAGACTTCGCGCGCAAACTTTAAGAGCGCCCAGTTCGACTCATTGGTCAGTCGCGGACTTCCGACCACGCCGATTGAACCTCCGCCGTGCGCGTCTTTAACTTCCTGAAGTCTCTGCGCGGCGAAGCGTACGGCCTCGTCCCACGTCGCGGGAACGAGACGCCCGCCCTTCTTGTACCGGACGAGAGGCGTTCGCAGGCGCTCCTCGTGGTTGACGAACGGGTGCGCGAAGCGGCCCTTGATGCAGAGGAACTCGCCGTTGTGCCCGCCCACGTAGCGGTCGCGCGCGACGACGCGCATCACCTCGCCGCGACGCGAGCCGACGGATAGCTGGCAGCCGTCGGAGCAGAAAGAGCAGGTCGAGGTCGTGCGTTGCAGTTCCCACGGGCGCGTCTGATGCCTGTATGTCGCGTCGAGCAGAGTGCCCGTCGGGCAGACTTCGATGCAGTTGCCGCACTGCGAGCAGTTGAGCCAGCCGCCGTATGTGCCGATGACGGTGTGCGCGCCGCGCCCGCCCGCCTCAATCGCGTCCTCGCCCATCCACTCGTCGCACACGCGCGTGCAGCGCTTGCAGAGAATGCAGCGCTGCGAGTCGTTGGCGACTATGGGTGAGAGGAATTTTTCGGGCGCGTAGTTTTTACGCTCGGTGAAGCGCTCTTCCAGATCACCCCAGTCGAAGACCATCTCCTGCAACTCGCACTCGCCGCCGCGGTCGCAGACGGGGCAGTCGAGCGGGTGGTTCGCGAGAAGGAACTCGACCATGCCGCGCCGCGTCTTCTCGATCTCCTCGCTCTCGGTGGTGACGACCATGCCGTCCGTGCAGGTTATCGTGCATGACGTTTGCAGCTTCGGCATCTTCTCGATGCGGACGACGCACATGCGGCACGACGCCTGAAGCGCGAGGTCTGCGTAGTAGCAGAAGGAAGGAACGCCGTGCCCGTTCTCGCGGCACACGTCAATCAGGCGCGCGCCCTTCTCGACCTGAAAGTCCTGCCCGTTGATTGTGACCTTAACGAGTTCTGCCGGCATATTTATCAATATCCGTGTTGTTCAAATGGCAGCGACGAACTCATCCACCGTGAGATTGGCCGCGCGAATCAGACTGCGAAGCGTTCCTCTTGCGACTTCCCTGTGGTCGGGAATCGAAAGCGTCACAGTCGCCCCCTCCATCGTCATAATGATGTGGCTGCCGCTCTGCCTCGAAACTTTCCATCCGAAGGACTCGAACACTTTCACGGCCTCTCGACCGCTGAGGACGGGGAGCGAAGGCATTACGCCGCGACCTCTACCTGTCGAGTCTCAATGGTTAGCGGGTAGCCTTTCTCAGCTCGCACGTGAAGGCACTCGCGAATCGCGTCTTTGACATTCTCCAGAGCTTCTTCCTTCGTGCTGCCTTGGCTGACACAGCCCGGAATAGAAGGACACTCGACAATCCAAACTCCGTCTTCGTCTCTATCAATCGTTACGTTGAAAATCATCGCCTTCCCCAATCCTGATTCCATCAATGTTGTGCCGTCGGCAAACCTTCCTTGCCCATGTCTCCGTTGCCCGACGCGCGCTGGATGTGGCGGCGGAAGTCTTCGGGGAACTTCTTTATCGCCGACTGAATCGGCCACGAAGCGGCGTCGCCGAGCGGGCAGAAGGACTTGCCCTCGATGTTGTCAACGATGTCGAGCAGGAGCTGCGCGTCGTCGTCGCGACCGCCGCCCGCCTCTATGCGCTTGAAGACCTTGACGAGCCAGTCCGTGCCCTCGCGACAGGGCGTGCACCAGCCGCACGACTCGTGCTTGTAGAACTCGGTCAGGTTCTTCGTTGACTCGAAGATGTCAACCGTGTCGTCCATCACGATGAAGCCGCCGGAGCCTACGGACGAGCCGGCTGCGACTAACCCTTCGTAGTCCAGACGAACGTCTTTTCCGATGATGTCGGAGGCGGGCATGATGTAGACGCTTGAGCCGCCGGGGATGACCGCCTTGAGCTTCTGCCCGTTCGCGATGCCCTGACAGTCCTCCATGATGAACTTCTCCATGTCGTCGTAGCCCATCGGAAGCTCGTACACGCCGGGGCGTTTGACGTGGCCCGACACAGACCAGAGCTTCGTCCCGCCGCTCTTCTCCGTGCCGAGCTTCTGCCAAGCCTCGCCGCCCATCAAGATGATGTCCGGGACTGCCGTCAGCGTCTCGACGTTGTTGACGACCGTGGGGCAACCGTAGAGTCCCGCGACGGCGGGGAAGGGAGGCTTCATGCGCGGGTGTCCGCGAAGCCCTTCGAGCGAGTTCAGAAGCGCGGTCTCCTCGCCGCAGATGTACGCGCCCGCGCCGCTGTGCGTGTGGATTTCGCAGTTGAAGTCCGTACCGAGAATTTTGTCGCCGAGAAGTCCGGCCCCGCGCGCCTCGGCCAAAGCCTCGTCCATTATCTCGATGAGGTAGCGATACTCGCCGCGCGTGTAGATGTAGTTCACGCGCGCGCCGAGCGCGTAGGCGGCAATCAACATGCCCTCGATGAGCATGTGCGGGTCGCGCTCCATCAGATAACGGTCTTTGAAAGTGCCCGGCTCCGACTCGTCCGCGTTGCAGACGACGTAACGAGCTTTGGGCGAGTCCTTCGGGACGAAACTCCACTTCATCCCCGTCGGAAAACCCGCGCCGCCGCGACCGCGCAGAGCGGACTTCTTGACCTCGGCGATAACGTCGTCGGGCGACATCCCGTTCAGAACTTTCTGAAGCGCCTCGTAGCCGCCGTTCTTTCGATACACTTCAATCGAGCGCGAGTTCTCAAGATGAACGCGCCGCAGTTGCGAAGGCTCGCAGCCGATTGCTCCGATGAACATAATATTCGTGAATGGTAAATGGTAAATGGTGAATGGTTGTTGTGAGTCCGGCGCCGTGTGCTATAAACACTCAAGGCTTATTAGGCACAACTACAATTCACCATTTACCATTCACTATTTACTCCTTCAGCGGACGCCGTTACCGAGCGCGCCGCTTTTGCACTTCTCGATCAGCTCGTCAACCTTGTCGGTCGTCAGGTTCTCGTAGTAGTCGAAACCAATCTGCATCATCGGCGCCGTGCCGCACGAGCCGAGGCATTCGACCTCGGAGAGCGAGAACTGGCCGTCCGCGGTCGTCTCGCCCGGCTTGATGCCGAGTCGCTTTTTGCAATGCTCCGTAATCTTCCCCGCGCCTAAAATTTTGCACGAAAGCGTCTTGCAAATCTGGAAGTGATAGCGACCTACAGGCTCGGTGTTTATCATCGAGTAGAAGGTCGCGACCTCCCAGATGTCCGTGATGCGAACGCCGAGGCGGTCGGCCAGATAAGCCACGCCCGGCGGGTCGAGCCAGCCGCCGCGCTCGCGCTGCACGACGAACATGACGGGCAGTATGGCCGAGCGCTTCACAGGGTACTTCGCGAGGTGGCCGTCAATCTCGGCCTCGACCTCCGCCGAGAACACGGCCATCTCCTGCGGAACCTTCGCCTCCTGCGGCAGAGGGTTGTTCGGTGTGAACTGCTGATCCATGATTGGTAAATGGTGAATAGTAAATGGTAAATGGAAGCAGCGGTCTTCCCATTCACCATTTACCATTTACTATTCACTAGCGATCAATTTCTCCAAGCACGATGTCTATCGAGCCGATGACGGCGACCACGTCGGCGATCATCTCGCCGTCAACCATGTACGGGAGCGCGGACAGGTTGACGAACGAGGGGCCGCGGAAATGCACGCGCGAGGGCTTCGGGCCGCCGTCGGATTTGACGTAGACGCCAAGCTCGCCCTTCGACGCCTCAATCGGGTGATAGACCTCGCCCGCGGGGACGTTGAAGCCTTCGGCGACTATAAGGAAGTGATGGATGAGCGCGTCCATGTGCGTCTTCATCGCCTCGCGGTCGGGCAGCACGACCTTCGGCGCGTCGGCTTTAATCGAGCCGGGACGCAGGCGACCGAGCGCCTGTTGGGTTATCTTCAGCGACTCGCGCATCTCGTCCATGCGAACCATGTAGCGCGCCCAAACGTCGCCGCCCGTCTCGACCGGCACGTCGAAGTCGTATGTCTCGTAGCCGGAATAGGGATTGACCTTGCGTATGTCCACGGCGACGCCGCTTCCGCGCAGGCAAGGGCCTGTGAGTCCGAGGTCAATGGCGTCCTCCGCCGAGACGATGCCGACGCCCTGCGTGCGACGCTGGAAAATACGATTGCCCGTAAGAAGCGTGTGGAACTCGTCAACCGCCTTCGGGAAGTTGTCAATGAACTGACGGCAGCGGCTCTCGAACCCGGCGGGCAAGTCCATCATCAGGCCGCCGATACGAAAGTATGACGGCGTGAGTCGCCCGCCCGATGCTGCTTCTATAAGGTTCAGAATCTTCTCGCGCTCGCGGAAGCAATAGAAGAAGACCGTCATCGCGCCGATGTCGAGCGCATGCGTGCCGAGCCATACGAGGTGCGACGCGATGCGCTGCAACTCGCAGAACATGACGCGTATGACCTGCGCGCGCTCCGGTATCTCTATGCCGAGCAATTTCTCGACCGCCATCACGTAGGCGAGGTTGTTCCCCAAAGGGTTGAGGTAGTCCATCCGGTCGGTGATGACGATGCCCTGCTGGTACTTCTTATACTCGAAGAGCTTCTCCATCCCCGTGTGCAGGTAGCCGATGTCGGGCGTGCACTTGATGATCATCTCGCCGTCTAGCACAAGCTCAAGACGCAGGACGCCGTGCGTCGAAGGGTGCTGCGGCCCCATCGAGATGGTCATCTGCGTGTCGAGCGGTCGGTCAACGATCTCGAACTGCGGCGGAAGATTTCCGGTTGAAACGCTCATGCTTTGTATTCCAAAGTCCAACTAATATTCGCGCCACTTCACAAACGTGTCGCTATTCGAGGACGAAGTTGTACGTGAGAACGCCCGATACCTTGACGGCTACGCCGCTGAGCTTCGTCGGCGGAAACTTGGCCTGCCTCGCTGCCTGCACCGCCGCGTTTTGAAGCAGCGGATGCCCTGAGACAGGGCTGGCCGAAACCACGTTGCCGGATTCGTCAACGAGCACTTGGACTGTCACCGTGCCCGACGCTCTCGCGGCCTTCGCAATCGCGGGATAAGGCGGCGCAGGCTTACTGATAGCTTTGCCGTTTAGCACGCCGCCGGAGATCGTCTTACCAACCGCCGAAGGTGTTGGCGCGGCCCTTGCAATCGGCGGAGGCGGAGGCCCGATCTCGTTCAACTCGCCGCTGTCGCCGTCAACGTCTTCGTTCGTTTGCGACGTAAGCGACTTTTTCTCGATGAGCGGGATTGGTTCGGGGCGGCCTTCGACCTCGACCTCAAGTATCTCGTAAATCCAGTCGTCGCTTGCGTATTCCAACGCGCCTTTCGACGCAACCGCGTAAATCGTCCCGGATTTCTTCGGGCCGTTGATGGGTATCCGAATGTTCGCGTGGCCGGTGTCGCCGCTTGTACTGATAGACCCCTGCACGAGCCATCCGTCCTTTATCGGCTGGCCCAACTCCGCGATGACCGCCGGGTCTGCCTTCGCTTTCGCAAGTGCGTACTGGTAAACCTCCGACGACTTCACAGCCGACATGGCGAAGAAGAAAACACCGACACCGAACGCAACGACAAGCAGAATCAGGCCGAGGCATCCGACGGGAAGCATCCACTTCCAGTTTCTGCCTAGGCAGCCCTTCTGTTGCTGCTGTGGGAAGTTGCCCCCGTACTGCGGCTGCGGTTGATTCATCATCATATTTTAAGCCGCGTCATGTCAGGCTGTACGGCTCATAGCCTCGAAGCGGGAAGTCTTTGCGGAGCGCGTGGCCCTGCCAGTCGTCGGGTAGAAGGATGCGGCGCAAGTCCGGGTGTCCGTCGAAGACGACGCCGAACAGATCGAACGTCTCGCGCTCGTGCCAGTTGGCCGTGCGCCAAACGCCCGTCACAGTCTGAACGTGCACGTCCTCTTGATCGAGCAGAACCTTCAAACGCACGCGGTGAAAACGCTTCGTCGAGAAAAGGTGATAGTTGACCTCGAAGCGCGGCTCCTCCTCAGGCCCGCGGTCGGCCCCCGTGATGTCCGCGAGCAGATCGAACTCGAAACCGGGAGCGGCCTTCAAATGCGAGCAGAGCGCCGCGATGTGCTCGCGCGGCACGACAAGCGTCAACTCGCCGAAGGCCTGTATGACTTCTAAGACCCAGCCGGACTCTTCCTTCTGCAACGCAGACACAAGCTCGACGGGCGGCAGCGGGTACGACTTGGCCGCTCGCGACGTGGCGGCAATCTCTTTCTCGCGCTCGTTGTCCATAAATAAAGTGACAAGTGACAGGTGACATGTGACGAGTGAGACTCAAGTGATTTACTTGTCACTTGTCACCCGTCACTTGTCACTGCTTTAGTAAGACCTTCGTCGCTCGTGGCGCGACGCAATCGTGTAAGGGCGCGACGGCTGCTCCTGAGCCGCGGCCTCGTTCGTCGCGGAGACGCCGGTCGCGGGAAGCGTTCCGGGCGGGACGGCTTCGATGGCCTCGCCCGCGGGCACGTCCCTGCGGTCGCGCAAGCTTTCCTTCATCACTTTGTCCTGAAGCATCATCACCGCGTGAATGAGCATCTCCGGTCGCGGCGGGCAGCCCGGAATGTACACGTCAACGGGCACGACCTTGTCAACGCCCTGCACTATCGCGTAGTTGTCGAACACGCCGCCCGACGTGGCGCAAGCGCCCATCGAGATGACCCACTTCGGCTCAGGCATCTGATCGTAGATACGCCTTAGCACCGGGGCCATCTTGCGCGACACGCGCCCCGAAACGATCATCACGTCGGCCTGACGCGGGCTTGCGCGAAACACCTCGGAGCCGAAGCGCGCCAGATCGTTGCGCGCGGAAGTTGCGTTCATCATCTCGATGGCGCAGCAAGCGAGTCCGAACGTCGCGGGCCACAGAGAAGACTTGCGCGCCCAGTTTACGAGCGAGTCGAGCCGCGTCGTCAGTACTTCGGGCAGAGCCTCGGCCAGTAAATTTTCTAAACCCATAAAAACCTCCACGCTCGTCAGGCGGCGCGTGCGGGCGTCGCGGTCGCGGCCTTCCTCAAGCGCCTGCGCTTTTCGGTCTCGGCGAGCGCGTGTGCTTCGGCCTCCGCCTCAACCCGCGCACGCTCGTTCCACTCGAACATCCCCTTCTTCCGAATGTAGACGTAGCCCACGAGCAGAAGCGCGATGAATAGAATCATCTCCGCGTAAATCAGATTCGCGAACGCAGGGCCTTCAGCCATGAAGCTCTTGAAGACGACGGCCCACGGGATGAGGAAAATCAGCTCGATGTCGAACAGGATGTAGATCATCGCGATCAGATAGAACTTGACCGAGAAGCGCTCGCGCGCCGAGCCGACCGGGTCTTTGCCGCACTCGTAGGGCATCGTCTTCGTCCGCGTCGCTTTGTGTTGCCCGACGAACTGCGACAGAAGGACGTTGCCCGCGGCGAAGCCGAAGGCTACGATGAACATGAGCACGATGGGCAGGTAATCAGAGAGATTGAACACACTACCTCCCGTCAGCTTGCGCTGAAAAATCGGCCTCCCGAAGGCCTCGATTTAGATTGAGAATCATGGCACAAACAAATCCTAGTCCATGCCCAAGTGGGTGTCAAGGCCGAGCCGGATGAAGCCCAAAGCCCTGTTTTGCAAGGAGATTGACCGGCTTTGAACGCGTGTGCTACTTTGAATTCGCCCTCGTTATTGAGGCCGCCCCCGGCTCTATCAAACGCCCCGGTTCGTCGCAAACCCGTAGCCCCGTGATCACAGGATTCAACACAGACATTCCGTACGAAGGCGTTACTTATCACGTCCAGACCGAGGACAAGGGTCTCGACACGCCCCTCATCCTCTCGCTCGTCTACGTCGGCGGCGCGATCATCGCGAGTAAGCGCACGCGCTACGACGACCTCATGCAGACGGGCTTCGACGAGAAGGTCTTGACCGAGCGGCTGCAACGACAGCACAAGCTCATCTGCGCGGCGATACGCGCCGGACGCGTCGAAGAGCTAAAGCGCATGGGCGTTCGCGAGGACTCGCAGAGCGACGAGGGCGAAGCCAAAGACGTGCAAACGACTGCGCCGGAAGCGAGGGTCGTGGGGGCGAGAAAAAAGAGAGCTTCGGCGACGAGAGCGACCGCCGACGCGGGCGAG
>Ga0190275_10002990_pt1 | contig 12013 bp, 8 predicted proteins | sample Popmic550T_FD_133745 | JGI IMG/M metagenome (GOLD analysis project Ga0190275, IMG submission 133745) | Populus adjacent soil microbial communities from riparian zone of Yellowstone River, Montana, USA - 550 T | ecosystem: Environmental > Terrestrial > Soil > Riparian zone > Trees stand | place... | reverse complement strand
TCTTCATCTTGAACAACACCAGATTGCCGGCATCGCGCTGTTCGCCCTGCAACTTGTCCAGCCTGGCTTCGGCGTCCAGCACCATGGACCTGAACTTGATCATCGGGAAGATCTCCCCGTTGATGCCGACCCGGTCCTGCCGGAAGAAGACCGGACCCCTGCTGGACATTTTGATCGCCGCGGCGAAGCCGAGCAGGATCGGGGAGAAGATCGCGATCAGCACCAGGCTGCCGACGATATCGAACGACTTCTTGAGAATCTGATTCGCGCCGTGGTAAGTCGGCCGGTCAACGTGAATCAGTGGCAGGCCGGCAACGGGGTGGTTGTGCACGCGGGGGCCGGCGATGTTCGTCAGCGCCGGCGCCAGGATCAATTCGGCGTTTGTATCCTGCAATTCCCAGCTCAGCTTGCGAACCCTGCTCGGTCCGAAGGAGGCACTGCTGGTCACCGCGACCGTGTCGGCGCCGGAGGACCTGACGACCCCGGGGACGTCATCGAACCCGCCGAGAATGGGGACACCGTCAATCTCCTGCGCCGGCGTGCCGTCCGAGTTGAGCACTCGGGATGGCTGACTGATGCAGACCCCGATCACCCGGTAACCGGCTTCCGGCGCGCGTCGGAGGTCTCGCAGGAGTTCGGTGACGGTTTGAATATTTCCCACGGCCAGCACATTCGACAGGTACCCGCCGGCAAACCGCTGACTTCGAAGCCACCGCCGCCAGGAGAACCGCGACGCGATCAGGGCCAATAGACCCAGCGGCATCATGACCAGCAGGTAACTGCGCGGCAGGCCGAGCTGGAACAGGAACGAAACGATTGCCAGGCCACCGAAAACCGCGAACGTCGCGTGGGTGATCCGCTTGTATTCGGTTGCGCCGTACCCGATGGCCTTGGGGTCCCGAGTGCCGAACCAGGTCAGCGCGAGCAGCCAAATGACGAGCACGACCGAGGTAAGCGCCACATAGGGCACAGACGCATTGTCGATAAGGCCGTCTTCGGTAGTGACTGCCGGAAACTGGAACAGGTGAATGGCCAATGACGCTACGAGCAGCACGATGATGTCGCTGGCCAACAACCGACTTGCGTAACGGCGACCCCATCCCCGGTGGCGGCGGACAGCGGAACCCGCCTGAGCCTGGTCGACTCGTACGGCATCGGGGGGCGCGAGCTCGGCGGTGTGGCCATCGGGCCGACTGAAGCGAGCAACAAACGCCCGTCCCGCCGAAACGACCGGTTCGGTCGTGAGCGCCATGTCTGTCCCCCGTGTGTTGCTGTGCATGAATGATCGGCCTGGCCGTTCGTTCGTCTTGCCCACCAGAGCGAAAACTTCACATTTCCCACTGGCCTAACTGCAGTCCCAAAGAGCACCCCCGTGCCCTCTTGACTTTCTTAACTTAACGCTGAGCAATCTCTGTGGGAAGACTTTTCCGCCTAACTCCCCCATTCAGGTGATGCTAGCCGCTGTGGACAATTTGCCTGTGGCGCACCGTGAGCGTTCAGCCGGTGGCCTTTGATCTTTCGCGCTCAGCGTCGATTCCGGCCAGTACCCGGCTCAACAGCGTGCTGGAGGTGTGCATCGTGTAGGGAAAGTAGACGACCGCTACCCCGACGGCGGCAAAATCCCGCTCGAGCTTGTCGCCCTTGGCCGTGCCTCGCCAATCGTCACCCTTGAACAGCACATTGAATTGCAGGCTCTGCCAGGTTTTCAGCTTGTCGGGTACTACTTCGGCGACCGCTCGGTCGACAAAAGAGATGTGCGAGACGATTTCCAGGCGCTCCGCGAGTGGGATCACCGGCGGACGCCCTTTGGCCAGTTCGCACATCTCGTCAGAGACCACCCCGGCGATCAGCACATCGCAGTGCGCCTTCGCGTGCCGGAGGATGTTCAAGTGACCTACATGGAAGAGGTCGTAGGCCCCAGGGGCGTAACCGATGCGCTGACTCACGTAATCCTCCGAGGCTCTACTAGCTGCGCAATCGATCAGACATCCGCACCGTCGGGGACGCTCACCCTAACGCGCATGGCTGTCGTCATCGATAGTAGCCGCTCCGGTCTGCTCCTTGAAGCTATTTCGGCCTTTTGAGTGACGGGGAGCTGGCAAACTAGTTACGACAGACCGAGGTCCTCGTAACGAAGGGTTGCCGCGTGCCGAACGGGGTGTCGCGAGCGTGGTCAAAATCGCCTGAACGCCCGACACGGCTGCTAACAGCAGGAGATTGTCTGGACATGCAGCCATTTGAGCTGATTGGGGGGCCATCAACGCGGTAGTCGCAAACCTGTTCGGTCGGTCCGGGATCGCTGGCCGGTTGATCCGTCCGCGGCAACCGGGGCATCCGCGGGCTGTTCGCTGTCCACCCCGGCCGGCCGCAGCAGAGAGCCGTTCGTCGAGCTGTTCCCCGGCACGCCCTTGTCGTCAGCTGCCGGTTCATTGCTGCGTGGGCTAGTGCTCGCCTGAATCGTGTCGAACTGGGCACCCTGCGGACCGGCGTCATCCTGGTAATAGCCATATCCGTCATATCGCATTGCTGCATCCGAGCCCTTGAGTGGCGCCATATTGATGACGGCACCCAGGATCCTGGCGTCAACCGCCCGCAGCGATTGAACGGCCGACGCGAGCTGCGATTTCGTCGTCTTCCCGTAGCGCACGATGACGACCACGCCGTCGGCGTGCACAGATGCCACCGCTGCGTCCGTGACCGGCAGGAGTGGCGGCGCATCAATCAGAATGACGTCGTAGCGCAGCCTCAGCATGTTCAGCAGGTCGATCATGTTCTGGCTGCCCAGCAGTTCCGACGGATTCGGCGGCAGCAACCCGCTGGCCAGGACGTCGAGCCGGTCACGTCCCCATACCTGGAGCACGTCCTCGATCGCGACCTGCCCGATCAGCACATTGCTCAGGCCGACCGAGCCTTCCAGGTCGAGGTATTGCGACACCCGCGGCCGACGTAGATCGGCATCGATCAACAGCACGCGCAGGCCCGCTTCGGAGAAGACGATCGCCAGGTTCGCCGAGGTGCTCGTCTTACCCTCGGCCGCGACCGAGGAGGTCACCACAATCACCTTCGCCGGCTTGGCAACGTCGACGAATTGCAGGTTGGTCCGCAGACTGCGGAAGACTTCCGTGCGCCTGGATTTCCCGCCGCGGACATTCAGCAGGGGCGCCGAACGTGCCGCCTTGTCGAATGGCACTGTCGCCAGTGTCGCCAGATCACCGGGCATGTCCTTGGGTTTGCGGACCCGGGTGTCCAGCCGATCGCGGGCCAGCGCCAACAGCAGACCGCAGAACAGCCCACCTAGGGCGCCGGCGACCATGTTCCGAGTGGTGTTGGGACTAATCGGGACTGTTGGCTCGGTTGCCTTTGCCACGATGGAAACGTCCACCGCTGGCCGTCCTTCAGCACTCTTGGGTGAAAGGTCTTTCACCACAACAGCGAGTTGATCAGCAACAGCGTTCGAGATCGACGCAGCTGCCGCCGGCGACGTATCGGTGACCCGGATCTCGATCAGCACCGTGTCGTCAGAGGCAACAGCACTGACTGAACCCGCGAGCGTGCCTGGTGTAACGGCCAGGTTGAGTTTTTTCACAACCGGCTCCAGGACTACCGGCAAGGTGGCAAGACTCGCATAGGACGACAGCTGCTTCTGGGTGTAGTTGCTGCCTTGATAGAGATCGCTGGCGGACTCTCCATACGGCAGCGAGAAGTAGACGCTTGCTGTGGCCTGATAGACCGGTGTCGTCGAGTAGGACAGGGCCGCCGCAGCACCCAGACCGACCAAGGTCGGGATCAGCACGTAGAGCCAGCGCTTCCGCAGCACCGATAAGAACTCCAGAACGTGCATCCTCACAGCCTCCCGCGGCAATTTTGGTCGCTGCCCGAACAGTAGCTTCTAATCGCCCTCGGTCGGACTTTCAAACGCAATGGACTATCTGCCGGCGCAAGTGGTGATCTGGTGAACCGTCCATGTGGGATACGGCGAGCATTCGGTCACGGCCGTGCAGGAGCGGACACGCCACGGTCCGTCTCGGTCGCTGATTGGTCGATGAGTCCCGGGTCTCGGCGCCCATTGACCTGGCTGAACATCGCGAGACCTGCGATAAACCAAAACATCATCGAGTACTGCGTGATGAGTGCGACCGTGGTCAAAGCAGGTATTTGGGCGACGACGGCAATTGTTGCCGGAGTCGCTCTGCCGCGAAGAATGACAACCATTCCCCCGACCAACAACACCAGACCGCAGGCCAACGCAAACCAGCCGTACGTCAGGCCGGTATAGAGGAGTTGGCTGTCGATTGACTGGAACCGGCCGAAGAAGAGCTCGCCGGTCGGCGATCTGTAGGCGGCCGACGAGACGCCGAGCAGCGAGACATCCGGAATGAGCTCGGTCAGCTCCCCGCGGTAGTTCGCACTGTTCGTCGCCTCGTCCCCCGCCGCCTGAAAAATGTTGAGGAAGTAGGGCGCCAGAGCCGCAATCGCAAGTACCAGCCCCGCAACAATTGCCACCTTGAGCCGCCGTGGCAATTCATCCTTGAGAAAGACGATCGACAGCACGACCGAGAGCACCGCACAAACCATCGAGACCCGGCTGATGGTGACCGCAACACCACCCAGGATGACGACGACCATCGATAACCTGATCGGCACGCGCAGCGGGGCCGCCAGCGCTAGCGGGATGGCCAACGCCAGGCTGCAGCCGAGCGCGATCGAATGGCCGAAGGCGCCTTCAGCTCGCAGTAGGTCGCCGCGGCCCTGCAAATTCCCCCATTTGACGTGCAGGGCGTTCGCCGGGCCGAGGGTGACGAACGGGTTCCAGCCAAACGCGAACTCGATCAGGGCGAGCGCCGCGACCGCGGTGAAGATGATCGCGACGCAGCTGTAGATCCACCTGACGTCGACGTCTACCGGAAGCAGCCGACCGAGCAGGTAGGCAAGCAGCCACTGGGAAAGGACCCCGAAAATGGTGCTTTGGGTGGCCCCGCCGGAAAGCACCGGCGCCAAGCAGGAGATGAAGAAGAACGCCGCGATGAGATCGAATCCACCGAGTCGCGGCACCGCGGGTCGCACGGCAACCAGTACGAGGATCCCCATCAGCGAAGTCGGCAGGAAATAAACGATGAAAGAAAGGCCCAACCAGAAGGGAACGAACGCAACAGTCAACAACCACAGCAGGACGCCGAGTCGTGGCCGGAGATGGACGATGATCACGAATGCGACCACCAGGGCAAGGCTCATCGGCAGAAGTACGAGTTCACCTGCCGACAATCCGAACACCTTTGAACCTCAATCACCCGGGACATCGGGACGAGCGGTCGTCGCGTGCGCAACGCTGTTGTATGAGCGGACTTATCTGTTCAGCACCTCCGCAGGCTGGACCTATCCGGTCGGCGATCTCATGGTAACCAGCGACCTCCCGGGTTGGGCCCTTTCGCCCGTGTTCAGGACCGAGCAAGGAACTTGTCGAACGGGTCGGGGGCCTGGAACAGGTACTTCACCGGCCCCCGCGCCGCAAGGTAGGCGAAGGACAATCCGCCCAGCAGGGCGACCGCGAAGTCGAGCGGCACGACGGCCCACAGCGGGGCACCGAAGATGAGCATCGACAGGGATATCACCACAATAATAATAGGGAAATGAGTGGTGTAGAAGATGATCGAATTGCGCCCGATGTATCGGATCGGCCGCGTCCAATGCTGATTTTGGAACTTCATGGCAAGCCTGGCGAAGACAAGTATGCCAAGTACGCTGAAAATAGCCAAGCTACCCTGATATCGAAATGGCCCGTAAATCGCGCTGTACAGGCTGAATCCGATGGCTAGCGGAAACAGCGCCAGGACGATCCAACTGTTGATCAGTCGCTCGAACTTAGCGCCCTGGGATTGGCAAAAGTGTCCGAGGAAGAAAAAGCCCGCGAGGAAGAAGAAGCGCTTCTCGACCGGGGTCTCCAGCGGTACCGATATTGCCCAGGAGACAACGACAATCAACAGTGGGGGGACCCTTCGCAGCAAGGGGGCGAGCGCGTAGAAGACACCTAGATAGAAAAGGAACCACAGGTACCCGGTGGCGATCCATGCCTTCGGGTTGTAAAGAGGCCAAGGTAGCCCGTACGTGAACGAGTGAACGACCGTCCAAATGATGTAGGGCCAAACGACGAACTTGAACTTTCCCCAATAGTACGGTTTCAATGGTTTGCGCAATGACCCGGCCAGCAGCATCCCGGACAGGAACATCAGGGTTGGCATTCGAAAGGGCAGAAAGATCTCGTTGAATACGACGAGCCATCTCGGCAGGACCTGTCCATAGAGCGCAACAATGGCCGAGGCGTGATAGAGAATCAGCAGGAGCATGGCCGACCCGCGTAGCAAATCCATCCAGACGAGGCGAGTTCGCGTGACATTCGCGGTTTCGACCGGTGTTGACATCTCACTCCTGTTGTCGGTCAACGCCCCTGGCGCTCCTTCTCCGGCTGCCAAGACGTGGCCCGCCGCCGACGGAGGGTGCGCGAGAATGTCCCGCGGGCCGCCTCGGTTGCCTCCCTGGGTGAATCGAGTGCTGACTTCAGCAAGCCGAATCCGCGGTATCGCGGTACTCGGCGGCCCGCTGCAACCCGCCCCACAAGCCGACCGAGCAGGGTCCGGCGGCGACGCACCTGAAGTGGCTGGACCGCGGCAACATCATCGAGGACGATCGGCCCCAACACGAGCACACCGGCCTGCTGCGCTGCCATCAGCAGTTGATGCCCTCGCGGTGTCCGCGCGATCGCCACTGACATGCCATCAGCGTCGGCAAAGGTGGGGAAACCCGAGGCATCCGTACGCCAGTAATCACCAACGGCGATGTCCGCATGCCCACCGGTCCCGTCCGGGCAAATTTTGCAGCGTTCCTGCAAGCGCCGGCCCAGGTGGCCGCCCCAGGACTCCTCGTAGGACGTCGACTCCTTGTGACCAACAGCATCTTCAACAGTGAAGTCCCCCGGCCAGCCGCGTCCGCGATACCTCACCGACACGACAGGTTCATTCACGTCGAGGGCCGAGATCAGCTCATTTGTTGCATCCTGCGATGGCACCCCGGCGCAGAAGAACGACAATAGGACCGGCGCATCAGCGCCAGCGTCTGGACGCGTTTCCAGGAGCCGACGGGCTGCGTAGACCTCACAGGGCTTACCGACAAATGCGCGTTGGTGCTCATTCGGATCGAAGAGTTCAACATTCCCAACCGGCGCGTATCTCGAACCGGTGGCGGCCAGTACATCCGCCCGGCTCCGTAGTTCCAGCGGAACGGTACGCCGTGGCGATTCCGCCGACATCGAAGCACCAATGACGGAATTCGCGACACCGATTGTCAGCAGCCACTCCGAGAGTGCGGACAAGACCCCCCCGCTGCTCCCGGCCCAGCGGAGTTCAGGATCGCCCGCCCAGGCCGTCCAGGCAGAAACGTGCGGACCGAGAGTTTCGTGCTCCGGGACGGCTTTACTGCGCGCCGACGTCACCCCAACCCCTGGGCAGACCGCGCCGAATCTGCTCGACACTCGCCGCCCGACGGGGACGTAATCCGGATCGAATGCCGGACGAAGGTAACCCTCGTCATCGAGCTTCATGCTGATCGAACTCGACAAGGTCGCGCAGGCACCACACCCCGAACAATTGTCCGAGCGGACAACGAGCTCGACTCTCCGGCGGAGATCTCGGTTGACGACGCTCACCTGCGGCCCGCCATCATCGTTTGAGCGCCTTCCTGCCGATCAGCAAGACCTCACGGAGATCAGACCGAATCGGGCGGAAGACGACGGCCGCAAGAAGATAGACCAATGCGCCCTAGAGCGCGCCGGCTAGAATTTCCACTAGCAGGGGTAGCGCGGAAAGCAGCGACACGACCAGTAGGCAGCTGAGTCCGGCGACCGTGGCAGAGGCCGTGATGCGCAGAGCACCGAAGGTCAGGTCGCGAACCGGCAGCGGAGTCAGCCTGGACAACCACCACAGCGAGATCGGCCAGGCGATCGCCGGTGCGATCGCATAACCCGCGGCGACCCCGACAATCCCCCACCTGCTACCCACCACGACACAGACGATCTTGATGGTCAGACTGACGAGTGAATACCAAAACAGCTGTCCGGTGAGTGCGCGGGCCAGGTAGACCCAATTGCCCACGTAGGACAGTGTCTGAAATGCGCCGGCAATCGCGAGCAGCGCGAAGACCGGAGCGACATCGCCCCAGCCGCTACCCAGGAACAGGTCGACCAGCGGTACCGCGGCTCCGGCCGCGAAGGCCAACATGCCGACCAGCGGGTAGCCCATGGCCAACTGTCCGCTGACGATGTACCGGCCGGCCCGCTCCGGGTCGTTGTTCAGCCGGGACAGCACCGGCAACGCCACCGTCGTGCTCGGTGCCCGCAGCTGATTCAAGGGCCGCATCAGTAACTGGAACCCACGGTTATAGACGCCGAGCTGATCGGGACCCATGGTGAGTGCGATCGTGTAGGTATCGACACTGCTGTTCAGGTACCCGACCAATTGCGATGCCATCATCCCGTGGCCGAACTTCACGATCGACTTGACATTCACACCGCGCCGGGGCCGCCCAGGCAACCATCGGGCATAAAGGACGAGAATCACCAATGTTGCTACGGCCTGACCGAGTTGCTGGGCGACCAAGGCCCAATAGGCGGTGCCGGCCAGCGCCAAGGCGATCGCAATTGTCACCCCGATCAATTGTGCTGCAACATCCGTGACGACGAGCGAGCGGAAGCGCATACGGCGGTTGAGATCCGCGCGATATTGCGCAATCACCCCACTGACCAGAAATGTGAATGCCAGGACCCGAGTGATACCAGCCAGTTCAGGCTGGCCGAATATCTTCGCGACCAGCGGGGCGACGAGAAAGCCAACGACCGCCAGGCCGGCACCGATTGCCGTGTTGAGCCAAAGCAATTTGTCCCGCTGACGACGGTCCAACGTGGCGGCCTGAATCGCCCCTGCCGACAGCCCGAAGTCCCGCAGGATCTCCCCGACACCCACCACTGTCAGCACGATCGCGATGAGGCCGTAGTCCACCGGGTCAAGCAGCCTGGCCAGCACGGCGACCGAGCCGATCTGGATGACGATCCGGGAGATCTGGCCGACCATGACGATCGACGCACCCCGCGCGGCGCGGTTGCCCAATGCTGACTTGGGCGGCGTCACACTCTGGTCGGCAGCACTGGGCGTGTTCGCCGCAGCGTCACCGACGGTGACGGTGGCTGCTGCCTTCTCGTCCGGGTCGTCCGCCATTCGGTCCCGTCCTAGCCGAGCACCGGCGACAGCATCGAACCGGCGCCGGCCAACAACTCCTGGGCGCGATCCGATACAGCACCGACCCTGGTGGTCAGGTCAGGGGCCTCCAGGGCACGCAGCACCGCGGAAACGGGATCGGCGTCGGTGCGCAGGTCGACCGTGTTGTTCCAACCAATGTGCCTCAGCAGCGGATCGAATTTTCGGGAGTAGGCAAGTGGGATCGCCGGACGACCGACAGACAGTGCATTGAGACAGGCATGCATTCGGGACCCGACAACGACCTCGGCCGAGGCCAGCATCGCGCGAACATCGGCTAGGTCGGCGGGCACCAAAACTTCCACCTGCTCGCCGAGCTCTCGGCCAAGCGACTGTACGACCGGCACGTCGTTATCCAGCAACGGCGATTCGAGTACATGCGCGATCAGACTGACCCGGCGACCCTGAAGCAGCAGTGCCGTGCAGACACCCCTGATCAGCGCCTGATAGTCAGCTGAATTCACGTGTTCATTCTTGCCCCAGAGCAGGCCGGATGGATTGATCAGGACGTCCCGATGGCCACTGGGCACAACTGGCTCCAGCGCGAACACAACATCGGTCGTGGTGATGTCAACCGGACGACCGACGCGGTCGGACTGGCCCGCGCTCTCCGGATCGCGGGCCATCACCACGTGGGCCGCTTTAAGGGAACGGCGGGCCATCGTCCGGCCGCGACGGGTGGTGAAAGGTCCGATGGTCTGCGGCCCGAGAATCAGCGGCGCACCGGCCTTGGCCACGATCTCCGCCATCAGGGTCATCACGAATAGCCGGCGTTGCCCATAAATATCCGCGAAACTGTCGCCGGCCCGGGTGTCGACCACGAGATCGAAGGTGCGTACCCAATCGACCAGCTCGTCGTTCTGTCGGCTGACCAACCGGCGCAGTTGCCCTCGAGGTGTGCCGATTCGCACCGGGGCGTCACCTGCCCCGAACCCCTGGAACTCAACCTCGACGTCGCCGAACGCCTTCCCCAATAGCGCGCGCGAGCCCTCGGCGAGAACCCGTACCCCCAAGTTTTTCGATTGGGGTTCGGCCCACAGGATCAGCGCCTTCACTGGGGAACCCTTCTGTGTCACTAACCTGCCGCTGCAAGGCAGTCATCTGACCATAGTTACAAAGCGACAATGCTGAGTTCTTACCAAGCTCGTCTGTCACTGACTTAGTCTAGTTATCACCCAAATGCACGTCTAAATGGAAGCACCGAGCGCTTATTTCACTGCGTTGACTTCATTGCGTCCGGGTGCGTTGACCTGGCATGCCACTCCTCCGAGCGGCCGTGTTCGCGAGCCGGACCGGCAGAGCCGCCGCGCGGCCAGATAAACGGCCAGGTGGGCAGAGCCTGCATGGTCCCAGTCCCGCCCGGACAACTCTGGCGCAGACTTCCCCCGGTTTGCCCGGACGTCCGCGATCGCTGCTGAAATGTCCGACGATGCCAGCGCACCCGTGTACCGGTACACCCAACCCGGCCCGACCTCGGCACCGAGCAAGCTGGTTATCTCGTTGTCGGGCGTCAGAATGGGCCGCTGCATGGATAGAGCCATCAGGGCCGCGCCGGAGTTGTGCATCTCGGCGTAGGGCAAGACCACCAACTCCGCCCGGCCTATTTCCTGGGCCAATTCGGCGTCGCTGACATAACGGAATGAAACCGAGATCCGGGAGTTTCCAGCGGCAAGGTCGGCCAGTGACACGGCCAGTTGCTCGGTCGACGGGCTACCGACGATCCGGAGTTCGTAGGACTCCCCCATTCCGGAAAACGCCCGGATCAGCGCCGGGATGTTCTTGTACTCCCGGATGAGGCCGGCGAATGCCAGGCGGCCAGGTTGCGCCGGCGGCTGCTCGTACCTGGCGAACCAATCGATGTAGTGCCCGTGCAGGATGGTGGCTGTCCGGGCATCGTCCGGGCTCTTGGTCAATGGGTTCAATCTGATCCAGCCGACCGTCCGCCGGTCCAAGCGTCGCAGCAGGAATCTCTCGATCGGACCACCACCGTGGTGCGGACGAATGTTGTGCAGAGTGCGGACCACCGGGATCCGGCAAATACTCAATCTGGTCAGTACGAGCAGGAACAACAATTGCCTACCCGCCAGCTTCGGGCCAGGTTTACCGGCCACCAGCAACTCGGGCCAATGCACATGGAAGACGTCGAAATGACCGACAAGCGCGTGTTTCCAACTGAAGTAGGCAAGCCGTAGGCCATCCTGGCGGCCCAGCGCCTGGCCCAACATCACGATGTACGGGTTCGTCGTTGGCCGTGGTCGAGCGAAAGAAGCCAGCACTGTCAAGTCCCGGCCTTCCTGCTGACTCCGGCTCATCGACGCGGCCGCCTTCCCACCCGATGCGAATATGGCAGTGGCCGGCCTGTTCCGGCCACGATTTGTTAATCCCCCAGTTCATGACGGTACCGAAGTGGGCGCCCCCCGACCCAATGCCGGGGGGCGCCCACTACCGCTAGACCGTTGCAGAGGCATCGACCGCTGGTCACAACCGGATCAGGGAACCTGGACCTTGATGTTGTCGACCGAGATCGTGAGCGGTGCATTCGTGGCGGTACTTGTCAGGTAACCAACCACCCCGACCTGCCCAGCCGCCTGCAACAGGGGCTCGGTGTGGTTGGCCGAGAGCAGCCATGCCGACGGTTCGGTATCTGCTGCCCGCCACACCTTTGCCTTCAGTGCGGTCGGTCCCGATCCGACGACCTGGAATCGCACCTTGAG
>Ga0190275_10002989_pt1 | contig 12014 bp, 12 predicted proteins | sample Popmic550T_FD_133745 | JGI IMG/M metagenome (GOLD analysis project Ga0190275, IMG submission 133745) | Populus adjacent soil microbial communities from riparian zone of Yellowstone River, Montana, USA - 550 T | ecosystem: Environmental > Terrestrial > Soil > Riparian zone > Trees stand | place... | reverse complement strand
TGGAGCTGGTTCTCGTCGCGCATCGGCGCCGTGCAGCCTTCGAGATAGCTGACCGTCGAGCCTTCGTCGGCGACGATCAGGGTCCGCTCGAACTGGCCGGTGTTGGCGCTGTTGATGCGGAAGTAGGTCGACAGCTCCATCGGGCAGCGAACGCCCTTCGGGATGTAGCAGAACGACCCGTCGGAGAAGACCGCGCTGTTCAGCGTGGCGAAGAAATTGTCGGTGTACGGCACCACGCTGCCGAGGTACTTGCGGACCAGCTCCGGATGCTCGCGCACGGCCTCGGAGAAGGAGCAGAAGATGATGCCGAGCTTGGCCAGCTCGCCGCGGAAGGTCGTGGCGACGGAGACAGAGTCGAAGACCGCGTCGACGGCGACGCCGCTGAGGCGCTTCTGCTCGTCGAGCGAGATCCCCAGCTTGTCGAACGTCGCCCGCAGCTCCGGGTCGACCTCGTCGAGCGAGTTGAGCTTCTTTTTCTGCTTCGGCGCGGAGTAGTAGCTGCTGGCCTGGTAGTCGATCGGCGGGTAATGGATGTTGGCCCAGGTCGGCTCCTTCATCGTCAGCCAGTGCCGGTACGACTTCAGGCGCCACTCCAGGAGCCACTCCGGCTCTTCTTTCTTGGCGGAGATGAACCGGACGATCTCCTCGGAGAGCCCGGGAGGGGCGGTGTCGGCCTCGATGTCCGTGACGAAGCCGTACTTGTATTCCTGTTGAGCGATCTGCTCGATGGTCGCATTCGCGTTGCTCATGAAGTTGCCTCTCCGGCACCCAACTGCTGTTTGTCGATCACCGGCAGCGGCATGCCGCCGCGCACGAGATCGCCGAGCGTGACCTGCTCGAATGCTCCCTTGACGGCCTGGTTGATGCCGAACATGAACCGCCGGGAAGGACAGGCCACGCGGATCGCGCAGGTGGCATGGCCGTCATCGTCGAAGGTCTCGCACTCGGTGAGGTCCCACGGACCTTCCATGACCTCGATGAGCTGCCCGAGCGTCACCGCCTCAGGATCCCCGTCGAACGAGTACCCACCACCCACCCCGCGGTGCGAGCTGATCAGACCGCTCGTATGGAGCGCCTTCAGCACCTTCGTGATCACCGGAAGAGGCAAATGGTAGAACTCGGCAATCTCCCGCGCAGCCGCCACCTGCCCGTGATGCCGGGCCAGATAGACGCTGGCCAGCAGGCCGTAGTCGGTGAGTCTGGAGATCTTCAGCATGGTCGTATTGCGGGTAACTTTCCGCGGCGAGCGCGAAACAGTACCACGTTGGTACGGTATCTACAACCAGCGTGCCTGGATGGGGATTTCATGTGAGACGGAGAGGCGTGAGGGCCCGGTAAATGCTACGATTTCAATATGGGCAAACTTCGTAAGACCCACCATGTGATGCCCGCCTTCAACGGCGGCTGGGCAGTGATGAAAGGCAGCTCCGATCGCGTTTCCAGGCTCTTCCAGACCAAAGAGGAGGCTGAGGAGTGGGGCCGCATGCAAAGCATCAAAGAGCGGTCCGAGCTGGTGATCCACCGGCGCGACGGAACGGTCGCCGGGAAAAGCTCGCCACGTGACACCTCGCAACCACCGCGCGATCGTAAGTAGCAGGCTTCGACGTGGAAGTACGCAGCGACTTTCGCCGAAGCGTCTTCGTCAACTGCCCATTTGACCGGGATTATCTCCCGCTTCTTCGGCCGCTGCTGTTCACCATCACCGTTCTTGGTTTTGTCCCTCGGATCACATCCGAACGGTCGGATTCCGGAGAGAACCGGATCGATAAGATCTGCGCGCTGGTCCGGGAGTGTCAGTACAGCGTTCACGATCTCTCACGTCTCAAGCCACACGAAGCAGGCGAGCTCTCGCGAATGAACATGCCGTTCGAGCTTGGAATCGACTATGGCTGTAGAGTCTTCGGCACGGCACCATTCTCAGAGAAGAAGTCGTTGATTCTGGAGAAGGACCAGCATGAATTCAGAAAGGCAATCTCCGACATCTCCGGCGTCGACATCAAGCGACACGACAATCAGCCGGCAGGAGTCGTTCGCGCGGTTCGGGACTGGTTTGTCGAGACGGTAGGTCTGCGGCGCGTACCAAGTGGAAGTCAGATTTGGAGTCGCTTCGTGAAGTTCACCTCTGATTTTTATGACAAGCGGCTCGCTGCCGGATTCTCCGATGAAGATCTCAGCACGATGCCCATTCCTGAATACATCGATTTCATACGGTCCTGGGTCAAGGATTCGCGGCCGTAAGCCGTGCGTGGCTGGTTGCTTGTGAGCGCCCGGTCCTCAGGCGCCACCTCCCAAACACCAGCAACCAACCAGCACTATCCTCGGGGCGCCTTGTCCGAACCGTTCCGCCTGCCGTCGCCCGGGCGGTCGCCGGAAACAGAGCGTTCCTTCAGCTCGTCACGGCTCTGCACTTTGCGGTCATCGCGATCGTGGGTGGGGGCGTCCTTCGGGTTGTGGGTGGGGCCGCCCTGGTTTTCGTGGTCTTTGGCCATGTTTTCCTCCACGTTTCCAGTTCGCAAAATCAACGCCGGAAACGGGGGCGTCCGTGGCAAGCGGCTTGCGAATGAACAGGGGGAGAAGGACCCGAAAATGAAAAACAAGCTGATCTATCCGCTGGTAGTCGTGATGGTTGCGGCGTGTGGGGGGGATGGGGACCAAACCGCGCGTCAAAGCCAGGGGCAGTACGAGACCGTACAGGAAGGATCGGCGAGTGGAGTGACCTCGACGATCTCCGGCCCGGGAGAGACCCTCCCCCCGATCACCGGGACGAACGCAGATACCACCACGGCCTTCGCGCTCAATCCTGCCGCAATGCCGCCGGCTGGCGCGGTGCAGGCAGGCACGGTTGCGGGCACGATGCCGGCGCCGGCGCCTTACCCCGCGAGCGGCGTTAGCCCCTCGTACAACCCGAGCCCGGCACCGATCGCACGCCGGGCGCAGGTGCAACAACAGCAGGCGCCCCGTCCGATGACGTCCGCCTCCCCGGCGCCGTCCCCGGCTCCCCCGGCACCGCAAGCCGAACAGCCGCCACCGGCCCAGCCGGAAACGCAGACCCAGACAACCGAACCGCCCCCGGCCCCCGCGGAGCCGTCGACCGACACGACCGCAACGCCGCCAGCGCCATCCACCAACACTGCTCCCCCTCCAGCGCAAGAGGAACAGCCGGCCGAGGAGGAAGAGCAGGAAGAGCCGGAAGAAGAACCGCCTCCTCCGCCACCGGGAGCGTAGTGCGGTGACTGGTTGATGGTTGCTGTGGCGCTCCCGGGCGTCACAAGGAACCAGCAACCAGCCACCGGCAACACCGTTTGCACTAGAATGCGCGCCCTATGTCGCGGGTGACCTTCCAGTCACTGATCCTCAAACTGCAGAACTTCTGGGCCGAGCGGGGCTGCATCATCGAGACGCCGCTCGACCTGGAGGTCGGCGCCGGTACGATGCATCCGGCGACGTTCCTGCGCGTCCTCGGCCCGGAGCCGTGGAACGTCGGCTACGTCCAGCCCTCGCGCCGTCCCGCCGACGGGCGGTACGGGGACAATCCGTTCCGGCTCGGGAAGCATTACCAGTTTCAGGTGATCCTCAAGCCGTCGCCGCTGGAAGTGCAGGAGCTCTATCTCGACTCCCTCCGCGCTCTCGGCCTCGATCTCACCCGCCACGACATCCGTTTCGAGGAAGACAACTGGGAGTCTCCCACCCTCGGCGCGTGGGGCGTCGGCTGGCAGATCCTCCTCGACGGGATGGAGATCACCCAGTTCACCTACTTCCAGCAGGCCGGCGGGATCGACCTCGCGCCGATCTCGGCCGAGATCACCTACGGCCTCGAGCGGCTGACGATGTTCCTGGCCAAGCAGTCGTCGGTATTCGACATCGACTGGACCCCAGGCGTCCCGTACGGCGCGGTGCGGAAGCAGGAGGAGTACGAATTCTCGAAGTACTACTTCGAGGAGGCGAGCGTCGACCTGCACTGGAAGCTCTTCGACTCCTACGAAGGGGAGGCACGCCGCTGCCTCGAGGCGAAACTGGTCCTGCCGGCCTACGACTGGACCCTCAAGTGCTCGCACGCCTTCAACACCCTCGACGCGCGCGGCGCGGTCTCGGTGACCGAGCGCGTCGGCGTGATCAAACGCGTGCGCGACCTCGCCGTCCGCTGTGCGGAAGGCTATCTCGAAGCGCGGAAGGAGCTCGGCTTTCCGCTTTTGAAGGGCCAAGGGCAGAGGGCAGAGGGCAGAGGGGAAAGATGATGACGAACCTGCGCCGCCCCTCCGCTCCCTCGGCCCTCAGCCCTTTGCCCTCGGCCCTCTGACCATGGCTGAATACTTATTCGAACTGCTGACCGAAGAGATCCCGGCGTGGATGCATACGAGCTTCACCACGCCGGTGGAAGCCGCGCTGCAGACGCTCGTCAAGGAGCTGGGCAGCGGGGTGGTGAAGGTCGATACGACGCCGCGGCGCCTGATCCTCTTCCTTCGCGATCTCCCGCTCCGCGAGCAGGACCGCGAGTTGGAGGTCAAAGGTCCGCCTAAAAAGACCGCTTACGGAGCGGACGGCAATCCGACGCCGGCATTGCAGGGCTTTCTCAAGAAACAGGGCGCCACCGCGGACGACGTCATCGAGTCGGCCGACGAGTACGTGCGCATCCGCCGGAAGATCACCGGCCGGGAGATCAGCGAGATCCTGAGGGAGAAGATCCCGGCCCTCATCGAGTCGGTCCGCTGGCCGAAGATGATGCGCGTCGGCTCGGGCGAGTATTCGTACATCCGCCCCGTTCATTCGGTCGTTTCCGTCTTCGAAGAGACACACCTGCCGGTCTCCATCTTCGGCATCGCCTCCGGGACGACCACCGTCGGCCATCGCACGCTCGCACCGCGGCGGTTCGAGGTGAAGTCGTACCTCGACTACAAGCAGCAGCTCGAGCTGGCCCACGTCGTCATCGACAGCCACCTCCGCGAGACGGTCATGGTCCAGCGGGCGCTGGTGCTGTCGAAGGAAGTCGGCGGCGCGCCGACCGAGGATGCGTCGATCGTGGCGCAGTGGAAGTTCCTCACCGAATACCCCGGCATCGTGCGCGCGGAATTCCGCCGCGACTACCTCGTCCTTCCCGAAGAGGTGCTCATCACGGTGATGCGCGTGCACCAGAAACAACTGCCGATCCGCGACCGCGACGGCCGCCTGACCAACTCCTTCCTGGCGGTGCTCGACAACGCCGGCGATCCCGACGGGCACGCCGCCTACGGCAACTCCTTCGTCACCAACGCCCGCTTCGCCGACGCGCAGTTCTTCTACGAGACCGACCGCCGCAGGAAGCTGGAGGAGCGCCTCGAGCAGCTCACCCACCTGCAGTTCCAGGAGAAGCTCGGGAACTACCTGGAGAAGACCAAGCGCATCGAGCGGATCGCCGCCGCCATCTGCAAGGCCGCCGGTATCGACACGGCCGACGTGGCCGCCGCGGCGCGTCTCTGCAAGACCGACCTCGTCACCGAGATGGTGAAAGAGTTCACCGACCTGCAGGGCCGGGTCGGCGGGATCTACGCCCGCGAGGAAGGGCTGCCGGACAACGTCTGGCAGGCGATCTACGACCATTACCAGCCGGTGAGCATCGACGACGCGCTGCCGCGCAATGCCGCGGGCGCCGTGGTGTCGCTCGCCGACCGGGTCGACACTCTGGCCGGCTTCTTCAGCATCGGCGCGAAGCCGACCGGCTCGAAGGATCCGTTCGGCCTCCGCCGCGCGGCGCAGGGGATCGTGCAGATCCTCCTCAACCGCGACCGGCGGGAGGTGAAGATCGGCGTCGACACGCTGATCGACATCGGCCTCGAGGCGTACGGACGCCCGCCGGCCGACAACGCCCGGCTTCGCACCGACATCCTGGCGTTCCTCGAAGAGCGCGTCCGCACGATCCTCGAAGCGTCGGCGTGGCAGTTCGCCTACGACGAGGTGGCCGCGGCGATGGAAGCGGGATGGGCGTCGTCCCTCACCGACCTCGTCGATCGCGTGCAGGCCGTGAAGGGGATGCGCGACGAGTCGAATTTCCTCTCCATCCTCGACTCCGCGAAGCGCATCGCCAACATCACTGCCGGCCACGACTCGACCGTCGTCGACGCGTCGCGGCTGGAGCACGATACCGAGCGCCGGCTCGCCAAACTGGCGGACGTGGTGACCGGGCAGATCGGCGAGATGATCAAAGAACGGCACTATCGCGGCGCGCTGGAATCGTTCGCCGCGATGGCGCCGGAGCTGGAGACGTTCTTCAAGGACGTGATGGTCAACGTGGATGACGAGAAGGTGCGCGCCAACCGCATGTCGCTCCTCCGCAAGGTCGGCGGGGCCGTGCTGAAGATCGCCGACGTGACCAAGATCGTCGTCGACCGGCGCGACTACAGGCCGTGAGTTTCCGCGCCCTCTTCGTGCTGCTGATGGCCGGCGCGCTTGCCTGCGCTCCCGAGCCGGCGTCCGCGCCGGTGGATGCGGAGCAGCCGGTGGTTGCGTCCCAGCGATACGACGATCTCGCCGACGTCGACCGCGACAACCTTCTCAACATCGCTTCCGGCGCTGCAGTGGTGTCGCGGACGGCGGAGATGGACCTCGAGGCCTCCGCGTTGCACGCCATCGACGGGATGCACACCACCCGCTGGGCAACACCGACCGGCGGCGGGAGCCAGACCATGGTCTTCTCCCTCGGCGCTCCTTCACGGATCGAGCGGCTCGGCGTCCTGGCGTACCTGCGTCCGAACGAGGTCCCGGAGCAGATCCGCTTCGAGGCGTCGCTCGACGGCACCTCCTGGACCGACGTGCTCGCGCTGCAACCGAAACAGAAAAACGAGCCGCAGGTCGTCGCGGTGTCGCCGTTCGACGCGCGCTATCTCCGGGTCGGAACGGTCGTCCCTCCGCCGAAGCGCTCCACGCATATCACTTCCATCCAGGCCTTCGGGCGCGAGATCGCCGCTCCCGGAACTCCGCTGTTCGACGGCTGCTGGACCATCAACAGCCAGCCGTCGCGGATCGTCCTGAACGGCGCGCGGCTGACCGGCGTCATCGGCGGCGGGCAGCCGACGTACCTGGACGGGAGCGTGGAAGGGCGAGTCGGCCGGGTGATGTGGATGCGCGGCCATGTGTGGGGCTACGCGGTGCTGACCGTGTCGGCAGACGGCGGCGCCATCAGCGGCGCGACGTTCTTCAAGAACCCTCGAATCGTCCACGGCGGACCGGCGTGGATCGGCGAGCGCTGCTCCACAGCCGTGAACTTCACCCCCCTGTCCCCCGAGGTGTTTCTCGGCAAAGCCGGACACTGGACGGTCGACGAGGCGAGCGCCCCGGCGATCGCACAGTTCCTGGCGGCGAGACCGGGACAGCGTTACCGCGTCACCGCGTATGAATCCAGAGAAAAGACACCCGAGGAGAATCGCCGCCGCGCCGACGCACGCCTGGCTTCCCTGCGCGCCGCGCTGCAGCAGTACGGGGCCGACCTGAGTCGGGTGGAGCTGATCGCGGCCGGCAAGCAGTTGGAAGAGACGGAGCGCTACTTCGCGGTGCAGCGGATTTTGTGGAGCCGGATGGACTTGGCGCTGCTGCGCTGAGTCATAATTCGCGCCGCAATGACGACAGGCGCGCAGGAACAATACGTCTACTACTTCGGCGATGGACACGCCGAGGGCAACGCGAAGATGAAAGACGTCCTCGGCGGCAAAGGCGCGGGCCTCGCCGAGATGACCAACATCGGCGTTCCCGTTCCTCCCGGCTTCACCATCTCCACCGGCGTCTGCACGTACTTCTACGCGCACGACAAGAGCTACCCGGCGGAGCTGAAAAGCACCGTCGCCGGGAGCCTGGCGCGCGTCGAGTCTTCCGTCGGCCGCAAGTTCGGCGACCGCGAGAAGCCGCTCCTCGTCTCCGTCCGCTCCGGCGCGCGCGCGTCGATGCCGGGGATGATGGACACGATCCTCAACCTCGGACTCAACGACGAGACCGTGCAGGGTCTCGCGCGATCGTCAGGCGACGAGCGGTTCGCCCTCGACTCCTACCGCCGCTTCATCCAGATGTACTCCGGCGTGGTGCTGGAGATCGACCGCGACGAGTTCGAGCACGAGCTGTTCGCGCTGCGCGACCGGGCCGGCGTGAAGACCGACGCCGAAATCCCGGCGGAGTCGCTCCGCGAGCTCGTCGCCACGTACAAGAAGATCGTGCGCGACCGCCTCGGCAGCGACTTCCCGCAGGACGTGCACGAGCAGCTCTGGGGCGCGATCGGCGCGGTCTTCAACTCCTGGAACAACCAGCGCGCCATCACCTACCGCAGACTCAACCAGATCCCCGATGACTGGGGAACCGCGGTCAACGTGCAGTCGATGGTCTTCGGCAACATGGGCGACGATTGCGCGACCGGCGTCGCCTTCACCCGCAACCCCTCCACCGGCGAGCGGAAGTTCTTCGGCGAGTACCTCCCGAACGCACAGGGGGAGGACGTCGTGGCCGGCATCCGCACACCGCTGCCGATCTCCCGCGCGCAGGTCGTCGACGCCGCGGAGAAGTCGCTCGAAGAGACCTTCCCCGATGTCTACGAGCAGCTCGTCGACGTCTACAAGAAGCTCGAGTCGCATTACCGCGACATGCAGGACATCGAATTCACGATCCAGTCGCGGAAGCTCTATCTCCTGCAGACGCGCACCGGGAAGCGTACCGGCTTCGCGGCGGTGAAGATCGCCTGCGACATGGTCGACGAAGAGCTGATCACAAACACCGAGGCGGTCGAGCGCGTCGAGGCCAACCAGATCATTCAGCTCCTCGCGCCGGTGTTCGACACGAAAGAAAAAGATAAGGCGCTGAAGGGCGGCCGCATTCTCGGCCGCGGACTGCCGGCCGGACCGGGCGCCGCGACCGGGCAGATCGCGTTCAACGCCGAGAACGCGGTACGGATGGCGAAGGACGGGCCGGTCATTCTCGTCCGCATCGAGACCTCGCCGGAAGACATCGCCGGCATGCACAGCGCCGCCGGCATCCTCACCACCCGCGGCGGCCTGACCTCGCACGCCGCCGTCGTTGCACGCGGCATGGGCCGTCCCTGCGTCGTCGGAGCCGGCAGCGTCCGCGTCGACTACGGCAAGGGGGAACTGCGCAGCGGCGGCCACGAGCCGCTCGAGGAAGGCGACTGGCTGTCGATCGACGGCACTACCGGCGAGATCATCGGCGGCAAACTGGCGACGCGGCCCTCCGAGGTCGTCCAGGTCCTGCTCGAAGGCTCGATGAAGCCGGAAGATTCGGAGACGTACCGCAATTTCGACCGCCTGCTCAAATGGGCGGACGAGATCCGCACCCTCGGCATCCGCACCAACGCCGACACCCCGAACGATGCCCGCGTGGCCCGCCTCTTCGGCGCACACGGCATCGGTCTCTGCCGCACCGAGCACATGTTCTTCGCCGAGGAGCGGATCCTGCGCGTGCGCGAGATGATCCTCGCCCGCGACGAAAAAGGCCGCCGCCGCGCGCTCGACGAGTTGCTGCCGTTCCAGAAGGGCGACTTCGAGGGGATCTTCCGCGAGCTTTCCGGGATGCCGGTGACGGTGCGCCTGCTCGACCCGCCGCTGCACGAGTTCCTGCCGCAGACCGAGGCCCAGATCTCCTCGGTCGCGCGCGAGATGAACTGGGGCTTCGTCGAGCTGCGCAACAAGGTCGCGCAACTGCACGAGCAGAATCCGATGCTCGGCCATCGCGGCTGCCGCCTCGGCATCACCTATCCCGAAATCTACGAGATGCAGGTCCGCGCCATCTTCCAGGCCGCCTGCGACGTGAAGAAGGACGGCGTCGACGTCCAGCCGGAGATCATGATCCCGCTCATCGGGACGACCAGGGAACTGGAGCTCACTGCCAATATGGTCCGCCGCGTTGCCGCGGATGTGATCAAAGAGAGTGGGGTCGAGATCGCTTACCTCGTCGGCACGATGATCGAGATCCCGCGCGCCGCGCTCATCGCCGACAAGCTGGCCGAGACCGCGGAGTTCTTCTCCTTCGGCACCAACGACCTCACCCAGATGACGTTCGGCTACTCGCGCGACGACGCCGGCACGTTCCTCCCGGAGTACGTCGAGAAGAAGATCCTGGCGAAGGACCCGTTCGAGTCGATCGACCAGGACGGCGTCGGCCAGCTCGTGCGCCTCGGCACGGAGCGCGGACGCAGCGCGAACGCGAAGCTGAAAGTCGGCGTCTGCGGCGAGCATGGAGGCGACCCTGACTCCATCCGCTTCTTCCGTTCCGTCGGCCTGAATTACGTCTCGTGCTCGCCGTACCGCGTTCCGGTGGCGCGGCTGGCGGCAGCACAGGCCGAGCTGGAGCATAAACATTACGAGGGGTGAGGCGGCGTGTCCAGCTCGATCGTCAATTAATTGACGATCGAGCCGTCACAATCCGTTTGCAGGTTCGTTTCACAACACCCCAAACCTCTTCGCGTGGCGTGCGTTCTTACACGCAGGAGGATCACACAAAATGAAACGCTCTCTCGTACTCGTCGTTGCTCTCTCCCTGTTCCTTGCTGCCTGCGCGTCCGTCACGGCGCCCGGCACCACCGGTGTCGTGACCGAGCTCACCCCGACCTCGATCACGGTGTCGGCCAACGGACAGGCCACCACGTACTCCACGAACAACCGCACGAACGTCTACTCCGTCGACGGCGGGCTGACGGCGCGCAACGCGCTCTCGACCGGCCAGCGCGTCACGGTCTGGGCCGACGGCACGAACATCAGCCGCATCAACATCGAGCCGTAAGGCGAGGTGTAACGAATTACGCAGGGGCGGACCGAAGGTCCGCCCCGCATGCGATCGTCCCTACTCCGCCGCTTCTTTCTTCTCTTTCCAGCGGTGATAGAGCCAGAACCCCACCGCGATGGCGATGATGATGGCCAGGCCGTACTTTTCGATGTGCTCGACGCGGCCGAGGAGCCGTTCGATGGCGCGGCCGAAGTAGTAGCCGAGGGCGGTGATCACCGCGCTCCAGAGGGCGCAGCTCACGGCCTCGTACACCAGGAACTTCACCAGCGAGATCTTCGACATCCCGATGATCACGGCGCAGGTGATCCGCAGGCCGTAGATCCACTGGGTGATGATGATGGCCGCCGCGCCGTAGCGCTCGAAGACCCGGACGCCCTGGCCGAAGTGGCGCTTCATGCTCGGGAACTTGTCCAGCAGCCGCACCCCATGCGCGCGTCCCAGCCAGAACCAGAACAGGTGGCCGGCATACGAGCCGGCGAACGCGACCAGCGTCACCAGCCAGATATCGAGGTAGCCGCGCGAGGCAAAGAAGCCCGCGGCCACCAGAATCGCTTCCCCCTCGAGAAAGGTCCCGAGGAAGATGGCGAGGTAGCCGAACTGCTCCAGCAGCGATTCGGGTGACATTCAGACGGTCTCGGGTGCAAGATTCAGGACGCCCCGGAAATGGGAGCGCTCCCGATTCACATTACCAATCAGCGGAGACGATCGATGAAACGTGCTTTGACGCTGTCGCTGGCGGCTATTCTGACTTTCCCGCTCCTCGCGGAGGAGCCGAAGAAGGCCGATGAGAAGGCCGCCCAACCGGCGACCGATACCGCCGCGCCCGCTCCGGCCGCGCCCGGCGACTCGGCGATGGTCCAGGCCGCGAAGCGTGCCAACCGTCTCGGCCGCAAGGGTACGTCGAAGATCGTGATCACGAACGCGTCTTTGAAGGGCAGCAAGGGCCACGTCACGACGACGACGACGCAGTATCCGGTCAATGTTCCGGAGCCGGTGGCCGGTCCGGAGGAGAAGCTGGCGAAGGAGAAGGCTTCCCGGGCCGCGGATGAGAAGCGTCTCCGGTCGACCGGCACGGAGAAGGAACAGAAGGCGGCGACCGACCGTGAGAAGCGTCTCGCTGCCGCCGCCGAGGCGGCCGAGGACGCGGGGTACGACATGGAGGACGTCGATCCTTCCCAGGCCGAGCAAACCGCCAGCGAACAAAAACCGCCGGTTTGAGGCGCGCTCTTCGCCGGCGCACGAGAGCACGACGAGGGGCCTCCGGCGGG
>Ga0190275_10002988_pt1 | contig 12014 bp, 11 predicted proteins | sample Popmic550T_FD_133745 | JGI IMG/M metagenome (GOLD analysis project Ga0190275, IMG submission 133745) | Populus adjacent soil microbial communities from riparian zone of Yellowstone River, Montana, USA - 550 T | ecosystem: Environmental > Terrestrial > Soil > Riparian zone > Trees stand | place... | reverse complement strand
GGGCACCTGCACGAAGCGGGCGTCGGTCGCGGTCGCGTTCATAGCGGAAGGACCTCTTGAGAGGGTGGGTCGGTGGGTTCGGGAGAGATGGTACCGCCGTCAGCGCCCGCGGCGCCGGCGGACCCGGCCAGCGCCACGAGCGCGTCCTCGCTGAGCAGCTTCACGCCCAGCTCCTGCGCCTTCGCCAGCTTGGACCCCGCGTCCTCGCCCACGACGAGGTAGTCCGTCTTCCTGGTGACGCTGCCGGTGATGCGCCCGCCACGCTGCTGGATGAACTCCTCCATCTGCGTGCGCGACAGGGTGGGGTGCGTGCCGGTGATCACGAAGGCGAGCCCGGTGAACGGCCCCTCGGCGGGCTTGGGGCGCTCCTCGGTCAGCTTCACCCCCGCCGCGGCCAGCTTGGCGACCGTCTCGCGGTTGCGCGGCTCGGCCAGCCAGGCGTGCAGCGCCGCCGCCATGGTGTGGCCGATGGTGTGGACGGCCTCGATCTCCTCCGTCGCCGCCGCCATCAGCGCGTCCATGCTGCCGAAGTGCCGCGCCAGCGTCTGCGCCGCGATCTCGCCCACGTGGCGCACGCCCAGGCCGAAGAGCACGCGCGCCAGCCCCTGCTGCTTCGACGTCTCCAGCCCGTCCAGCAGGTTGCGCGCGGACTTCTCCTTGAAGCCCTCCAGCGTCAGCAGGTCGTCGAGCGTAAGACGATACAGGTCGCCGACGTCTTCGACCAGCTTTTTGCGCCTGCGGCCGTCCGCGCCGTCCGGCACCGCTTCGTCCGACACTCCCTCGCCCGTCATCTCACCTGCCGGCGGGCTCTCGTCGGAGGGCGCTTCCTCCTCCGTGGCGTCCCAGGGGGGCGTGTATCCAACCCCGGCCGCGTCGTCCGCCACCGGCCGGCCCGCGTCGTCCACCGGCCGCGCGCGCACCATCTGCAGGATCGTGCGCTCGCCCAGGCCGCGGATGTCCATGGCCCCGCGCGACGCGAAGTGCACGATCCCCCAGTAGATCCGCGCCGGGCACGCCGAGTTGGGGCAGTAGACCATCGCCTCGCCCTCGGGCTTCTCCACCGGCGTCTGGCAGGCGGGGCACCGGTCCGGCATGGTGAATTCCGCCGCGCGCTGCTGCCCCTCCTCCAGCACGGGCCCGACGACCTGGGGGATGACCTCGCCGGCGCGCTTGACGAGCACCTTCTCGCCTTCGCGCAGGTCCTTGCGGCGGATGTCTTCCTCGTTGTGCAGCGTGGCCAGCTTCACGATCACCCCGCCCACCTCCACCGGCTCCAGCTCGGCGTAGGGGTTCAGCGCGCCCGTCCGGCCCACGTTGATGCGGATCGCCTTGAGCGTGGTGACGACGAGCGCCGGCGCGTACTTGTACGCCGTGGCCCAGCGCGGCTCGCGGCCGCCCACGATGCCGAGCTCCGTGTGCAGCGCGACCGGGTTCACCTTCACCACCGCGCCGTCCACCTCGTAGTCCAGCGTCCCGCGCGTCTTCTCGAACTCGGTGACGAAGGCGAGGACCTCGGCGAGCGAGTCGCATGGCCGCGCCAGCGTGTTGACGGGGAAGCCCCACGCCTTCAGCGCCTCCAGCAGCGCCCATTGCGTGGCGAACGGCCCCTCGTTGCCGCGCCCGGTCTCCACCGCGTAGGCGAAGAAGCGCAGCGGCCGCTTCGCCGTGATCGCCGGGTCGAGCTGGCGGAGCGCCCCGGCGGCGGCGTTGCGGGGGTTGGCGAAGGTGGCCAGCCCCTCGGCGGCGCGCGCCCGGTTCATCCGCTCGAAGCCGGGGAGCGACATGTACACCTCGCCGCGCACCTCCATCAGCGGCGGCGGCTCGGGCGCGTCGCCCGACGTCCTCAGCCGGAGCGGGATCTGGTTGATCGTGCGCAGGTTGCGGGTGACGTCCTCGCCGATCGTGCCGTTGCCGCGCGTGGCGCCCTTGACGAAGACGCCGTCCTGGTAGGTCAGCGCGATCGCCAGCCCGTCGATCTTGGGCTCCACCACGTAGCCGGCGGTGCGCACCTCGTCGGCGATGCGGGCGTTGCGCGTCTCCCACGCCTCCAGCTCCTCGGGGCCGAAGGCGTTGTCCAGCGACAGCATCGGCGCCAGGTGCTCCGTCTTCTCCAGCTTCGACGCGGGCTCGGCGCCCACGCGCTGCGTGGGCGAGTCGGCGGTGCGCAGCTCGGGGTGCGCCTCCTCGAGGCGCTTCAGCTCGTGGAACAGCCGGTCGTACTCGGCGTCCGAGAGCGTCGGCGCGTCGAGCACGTAGTATTCGTGGCTGGCTTGTTCCAGGAGCTCCCGGAGCTCGGCCGCGCGCGCGGCGAGCTCCGGAGGGGCGGGGGGCGTCACCGTTCGGCTACGCTTGGGCGGGGGTCTTCTGCGTTGCGCGGATCACGCGATTGCGGCCGGACTCCTTGGCCTCGTAGAGCGCCTCGTCGGCCTCCTTCAGCAGCGCCTCGGGGCTGTCCACCGCGTCCATGGGGAACGAGGCCACCCCCGACGAGCAGGTCATGCGGATCTCGGTGTCCTCGTCCCTGTAGACGTGCGACTCCACCGCCTCGCGCACGCGCTCGGCGAAGCGGGCGGCCTCCTCCTCGCCGGTGTTGGGGAGGATGGCGATGAACTCCTCGCCGCCGTAGCGCCCCACCATGTCGATCTCGCGCGCGGTCTCGCGCAGGATGCGGGCGGTCTCGTAGAGCACCACGTCGCCGGTGGGGTGGCCGTAGGTGTCGTTGATCGCCTTGAAGCGGTCGAGGTCGATCATGGTCACGCCCAGCGGCTCGCCGCTGCGGCGCGAGCGCTCGAACTCGTCGCGCAGCAGCTCGTGCACGTGGCGGTGGTTGAACAGCTCCGTCAGGCCGTCGGTGATCGACAGCTTGCGCAGCCGCTTGTTGGCCACCTCCAGCTCGCGGTTCTTCTGGTCGAGCTCGTCCTGCAGGCGCTTGATGCGCAGCATGGCGCGCACCCGCGCCTCGAGCTCGTTGAAGTGGTAGGGCTTGGCGATGTAGTCGTCGGCGCCGGTGTTGAGCCCCTGCACGATGTGCTCGGTCTCGCCCAGCGCGGTGACCAGGATGATGGGGATGAAGGGAAGCGTGTCGTCGTGCTTGATGCGGCGCGACACCTCGTACCCGTCGATCCCCGGCATCATCACGTCGCAGAGGATGAGCTGCGGCGGTTCGGCGTGCACGGAGGCCAGCGCCTCCTCGCCGTTGGAGGCGGTCGCCACCAGGTACCCGCGCGACTCCAGGCGGGCGCGCAGGATCTCCACGTTGTCGGGAAGGTCGTCCACCACCAGCACGCGCACCCCTCCCGGTGCGGCGCCGTCGGCCGCTGCAGCGCTCAAGCGCGCGCCTCCCGCCCCGCGCCGATGAAGCGCTCCACCTCGGCCACCACGCGCCGCGGCTCGCACGGCTTGGCCAGGTAGCCGTCGCAGCCCACCTCCTGGGCCTTGGCGCGGTCGGTGGCCAGCGCGTGCGCGGTCAGGGCGATGATGGGGATGTCGCTGGTCCCCGGCTCGCTCTTGAGGATGCGGGTCGCCTCCCACCCGTCGATGAGGGGGATGCTGATGTCCATGAGAATCAGGTCCGGATGGTCCTCGCGGGCCATGCGTACACCGTCCTCGCCGTTGCGCGCCTCGGTCACCCTGTATCCGAAGTGCTCCAGGATGGTACGGTAGACGGTCCGGTTGTCCTCGTTGTCTTCCACGAGGAGGACCGTCTTGCTGGAGTCGGCCATGTTCCGCGATTACCTCCGTTCCGGGTTCCACCGCGCTCCCCGCAGTCAGGCGGCGGGGGAAAGTGGCGCGCGGCGGGGCAGACGATCATATATACCGCTGCTTGCGACACACCCGCAAGCGGCGGTCCCCGGCCGTATCGGGGGGGGATGAGCCGCACGCGGCACGCCCGTTGCCGTCGCTCTCCAGTACCCTTGCGCTAGCCATCTGTTTCCCGGAACGGCATGCACTACGACGATTCGACGCGGCGGCTCAACCTCCTCGGCGGCCTGGTCCTGGGCGCGGCGCTGGGCGCGGGGCTGGCCCTGCTCCTCCTCCCCGAGGATCGCCTGAAGTCCGGCGGCCGCGTGGTGGTCCGCGCCGCCCGCCGCCTCGGCCGCACCATCGACGACGACGAAGGGTCCGAACCTCTCCGAAGCCGTGGACGCGCCGGCTACGACGAGGATGGCGACGCTCTCGAAGCCCGCGGCTACGACGACGACGGCGTGTCGGATGATGACGGCGCGGCGGAGGATGACGGAGGGGACGGCGACGAGCTCGGCGCCCGCCGCCGCGCGACGGGTGGGGCGTCCTCCGCGCGGCCGCGCGCGGCACGGCTGGCGAAGCGCAAGTTCGAGCTGTGAGCGGGGCGGGCGTCCGGACGGCCGGACCATCTACACGCGGTCCATTTCTCCAGACGGGCGGCTGAAGCCGCAGCTAGAACAATGGGAAGCCTCGCACACAGCCGCGAGGCTGTGAGGGCGGGTTCCGCGCGTTTCAGCCGAGGGTGGAGCGGGTGAAAGCGGACTCGCGCACCTGTCCGTCGTCGATCTGTCGATCTTACGCTCGCACTTTCGCACCGGGTTCGATGTCCATCCATCCCGATGAGCTTGGCCCGCTGTTCAAGCGGTATTTCGACGGGCGGCGCCTGGTGGTGGTGTCGAACCGCGAGCCGTACGAGCACCGCTGGAGCGAGGAGGTGGGCGAGACGACGGTGCGGCGGCCGGCCGGCGGGCTCACCAGCGCCCTCGACCCGCTGATGCAGGCGCTGGGGGGAACCTGGGTGGCGTGGGGGAGCGGCGAGGCCGACCCGGGCGTGGTGGACAAGGAGAGCCGGGTGCGCGTTCCGCCCGACGAGCCTGCGTACACGCTGCGCCGCGTGTGGCTCAACAACGACGACATCCACCGCTACTATCTGGGCTTCAGCAACCAGTTCCTCTGGCCGCTCTGCCACCTGCGGCCGGACCTCACCCGCATCCGCGCGCGCTACTGGGAGCGTTACCGCCGCGTGAACCGCCGCTTCGCCGAGGCCACGCTGGAGGAGGTGCGCGGGAAGACGGCGGCGATCTGGTTCCAGGACTACCACCTGGCGCTGGCGCCGCTCTTCGTGCGCGCCCGCCGGCCCGACCTGGCGCTCGCCCACTTCTGGCACATCCCCTTTCCGCCGATCGACATCTTCCGCCTCTCCCCCCACGCCGAGTACCTGCTGCGGGGAATGCTGGCGAACGACCTGATGGCGTTCCACCTCCCCCAGTTCGCGCACAACTTCCTGCGCTGCGCGGGGCGGCTGGCGGGCGCGGAGGTCGATTGGCAGGCGCGCACCGCCACGCTGGACGGCCACACCTGCCACGTGGAGGATTTCCCCATCTCCATCGACATCCAGCAGTTCCGCGACGCCGCGGGGGCCGATGGGGTGGAGGAGCAGATGGAGCGGCTGCGTGCCCGCTACGCGCCGCGCGGCGGGGCGATCGGGGTGGGGGTCGACCGGATGGACTACAGCAAGGGGCTGCCGGAGAAGTTCAAGGCGCTGGAGTTCCTCTGGGAGCGCTACCCCGAGTTCCGGGAGCGCTTCACCTTCATCCAGGTGGCCGTCCCCAGCCGCAGCGACATCGAGGCGTACGACGAGCTGGCGCAGAAGGTGGACAAGCAGGTGCGGGAGATCAACGAGCGCTTCGGCACCGACGGCTGGCGCCCGATCCACCTGGTGAAGCAGTCGCTCGCCGCCGAGCGCCTGGCCATCCTCTACCGCATGGCCGACGTGTGCGTGGTGAGCTCGCTGCAGGACGGGATGAACCTGGTGGCCAAGGAGTTCGTCGCGAGCCAGGTGGACGGCCGCGGCGTGCTGCTGGTGAGCGAGTTCGCCGGCGCCGCCGAGGAGATGGCCCACGGCGCGATGCTGATCAACCCGTACGACCCCGAGGCCTGCGCCGTCACCCTGCGGGAGGCGCTGACGCTGCCCAGGGACGTGCGCGCCGCCAACATGCGCACGCTGCAGGGGTCGATGAAGACGATCTACGAGTGGATGGCCGACACCTTCACCCGCTGGGGCGAGGTCATCACCGAGAAGCCTGCCGGCGACGTGCCCGCCCCGCCCGCGGACGACGACGAGCTCTTCGCCGTGGGCCGTGCCGAGGGACGCTACTCGGACGACGTGTAGACGGCGAAAGGCACGCCCTCCTCGGTGAGCGCGAGGCGGAGCCGGTCGAGATCCCCGGGGAGTGTCTCCAGCGCCAGGTTGCAGCGCGCGTTCGCCGCCGCCGGCGCGGGGATCACCTCCGCGGGGATCTCGCGTTCCCGCGCGATCTCCTCGGCCCAGAGGGCATGGTGGGTGGTTTCGAAGGTGAAGATCGGGCCGTCAGGCATTAGATGATCGGATTCGATTGACGGTGTGTTCTACACGACGTACGCTTTGGCATCGAAGCGATCACCCCGCCGGCATTTCTCCGCTACCTGGAGCAAAGATGAGCAGCTTGAGCCTCAGACTGCCCGATTCTCTCCACAAGGGCGTGCGAGAGCTCGCGTCGCGCGAGGGGATCTCGATCAACCAGTTCATCGCGACCGCCGTCGCGGAGAAGATGGCCGCGCTGATGACGGAAGACTATCTCGGGGAGCGTGCTCGCCGGGGCAGCCGCGCGAAGTACGAGGCGGCGCTCGCGCAGGTCCCGGACGCGGAACCGGCCGACTACGACCGGCGCTGAGCGCGCGTCCTCACGCGCGCCGCCTCAGTCGACGCCCAGCCGATACACCGCGCCCGGATCCCGTGCGTCCGGGGTGAAGCCCATCTTCCGCAGGTACCTGGCGTGCTGGGCGCTGCCCGGCGGGCTGGCGAGGGTGCGGATGCCGCGCTCGCGGAAGAAGTCGGCGCTCTCGCCGTAGACGTATCGCCCCACCTTGAGGTCGCGGAAGCTGGGGATGACGTAATCCAGCCGCACCCACAGGCACCCGTCCTCGCGCACCTGGCCGATGAACAGCCCGGCCGGCATCAGGTCGCGCAGCACCAGGAAGGTGAGCTCGCCCGGCTGCGGCGGCTGCGTGAACTCGAGGACGAAGCGGCGGATGTCGTCGGCGTGGAAGCCGAGGAAGTACTGCACGTACTTCGAGTCGGGCTCAACCTCCAGGATGCGGAAGTATTCCTTGGCGCGCAGCATCCGCGACAGGAACCACACGTTGATCACGCAGATGAACGCGTTCACCGCCGCCACGGGATACGCGCCGATCAGCAGCCCGTAGATGGTGAACGCCAGCGACCCCACCAGGTTGATCAGCCGCAGGCGCAGGATGCGGCTCATCATCAGCGACACCGCCACCAGCACGCTCGCCAGGTAGCCCAGCAGCTCCAGCCACAGCTTGGAATCCATCAAGATCCTTTAGGTCAGAACGAATATTTGCGCTCCGGCGGCCCCGCGGCCCCGCGGCCCCCTCCCCGCGCCTGAGAGCGCTCGCCCTCCCCCGCTTCGCGGGAGAGGGTAAAGGTTCGCGCGCCGCGCGGCCGCCCTTGCAGTTCCCCCCTCCCCCGCGGAGCGCGCGCGGAGCGCGGGGAGGCCGGGGGAGGGGGCAGCCGCGGCGTCGAAGAACTCCGCCGCCCGCAGCGAGGCCCGCGGAGGATTCTTCGGGCGCGCCTGGACGGCGAGGGGAATACCACCGCCGCCTCTCCGCTGCAAGGCCGGGCGGGCACGTCTCGCGATGTGGCAAAGGGCTTGCGAAGACAGGCGATCCGCGGGCGGCAGCGCGCCGCGCTGGATTCCGACACGGGAGAGGAACGTCGATGCGCCTGAATACCGGGGGGAGCCGCAACGTCGAGGACCGCCGCGGGATGGGCGGACTGGCGGCCGGAGGTGGGCTGGGCGCGGTGGTGCTGGGACTTCTGTACATGCTGCTGGGCGGCGACCCGAGCGCCGTTCCCGTTCCCGGCGGTGCCGGCGGAACCCCCCAGGCGCAGCAGGGCCAGCAGGGAGGGCAGGCCACCGACGCCGAGGGCCAGTTCGTGAGCAAGGTGCTGGCGAGCACCAAGAACACCTGGAACGGCGTGTTCCAGAAGATGGGGCAGACCTACCAGGAACCCACGCTGGTGCTGTTCACCGGGGGGACGTCGACGGCGTGCGGGTACGGGCAGTCGGCGATGGGCCCGTTCTACTGCCCCACCGACGGCAAGGTCTACATCGACCTGAGCTTCTACCGCGAGCTGGAGCAGCGCTTCCAGGCGCCGGGCGACTTCGCCAAGAGCTACGTGCTGGCGCACGAGGTGGGGCACCACGTGCAGAACCTGCTGGGGATCTCGGAGCAGGTGCAGCGCGCGGAGCGGGCCGCCGGCACCAAGGCCGAGGCGAACGCCTACTCGGTGCGGCTGGAGCTGCAGGCCGACTGCCTGGCCGGCGTCTGGGCCGGCGAAGCCCGGCAGCGCGGCGAGCTGCAGATCGACCAGGCCGACGTGCAGAGCGCGCTGGCCGCCGCCACCGCCATCGGCGACGACAACCTGCAGAAGCAGTCGCAGGGCCGCGTGGTGCCCGAGAGCTTCACGCACGGCAGCTCGGCGCAGCGCGTGGAGTGGTTCAGCCGCGGCCTGCAGAGCGGCGACATGCGCCAGTGCGACACCTTCCAGGGCGCGTCGTAAGCCTCGGTTATCGCACGCTGGATCGATCGCCCGCCTCCGCGCTCAGCGGGGGCGGGCGATTCGCGTTTCCATACCGGGTTGCCGAGTCTCGTTCGGGACCTTCAAAACAATGGCTCACGCAGAGCAGCAGAGAAACAGAGAGATTGCGGAAGTTCTCCGCTTCTCCGCTGCTCTGCGTGAGCTTTCCATCGATCGTTGATCCCGAACTGGCCTATGCAAAATGGTATCAGGTGGATGCGCGCAGCGGCGGCACGTAGAAGCTGAGCGTGTGCAGCGGCTCGCGGCCGGTGTTGCGGAGCTCGTGCGCCTCGCCGCGGTCGATGCGCAGCAGGGTGCCGGGCCGCAGCGCGTGCTCCGTCCCCTCCACCACTGCCACGCCTTCGCCGGCGTGCACCAGCAGCCACTGGTCGGTTTCGGGATGGCGGTTCCGAGGGCCGCCTTCGCTGGCTCCCGGCGCGAGCGTCATGGTGGCCGCCATCGCGTGCTCGTCCGTCATCACCGCCGTCCAGTCGCCGCCGAACGTGACGTCTTTCTTCTCCATCTTGTTCCGTAGATTGGGGATGAGCCGTAACGGCCACCGATCACGCGTTTGGCCTGGGCCGCTGACCGGCGGCTGAAGCCGCAGCAACAACTACAAAAAGCCTCGCAAACTGCGCGAGGCTCCCACGCTCGGCGGCAGCGCCGCGTCGTCCGGGCCGGCACAGCCGGTGGCCGGCTTAGAGGAACGCGGGCGCGGCGATGGGGCGGCCCTCGGCGAAGCGCTCGGGGCGGAGCGCGTGCACGTCCATCGTGCGCGCGGCGCCGTCGAGGATGATCTCGGCGAGCAGGTGGCCGAGCGCGGGCGAGTGCATCACCCCGTGGCCCGACGAGCCGTTGGCCAGGTACAGGTTGTCCACGCCCGGCGCGGCGCCGAGCAGCACGTGCTTGTCGGGGCTCATCTCGTACAGCCCGCACCAGCACGCGTCGCGGTCCACCGGCACGCCGCGCAGCGCGGGGATGCGGCGGTGCGCGCGGGCGGCCAGCTTCGGCAGCCAGGATTCGGAGAACGCGAGGCTGGAGGGATCCTCACACTCGTCCGGCCAGAGGAGGAGCGCGCGGCCGTCGCGCATGCGCAGGTGGAAGCCGTCGCCGAGGAAGACGGTGAGCGGCATCGCCTCGGGGAGCACGTCGGTGGGCACGGTGCAGGCGACCTGGCGCCGCAGCGGGCGGACGGGGATCTCCACCCCCGCCAGCCGCGCGACGGGGGCGGCCCACGCGCCGGCCGCGTTCACCACCGCGCCCGCCGCGATCTCGCCGGTCGACGCGCGGACGGCGGTGATGCGGCCGCGCTCGGTGCGGATGCCCTCCACCGCGCCGCCGTAGTCGAAGCGCACGCCCAGCCGCCGCGCCGCCTCGGTGTAGCCGCGCAGGATCTCCAGCGGGCGGATGAAGCCGTCGGACGGGCACCAGGTGCCGCCCACCAGGCCGTCGTCGGCGATCGCCGGGTTGATCTCCTTCGCCTCCGCCGGGGTGACGGGGCGCGGGTCCGTGGCGCCGGCGGCGTGCTGCAGCGCCTGCGCGGCGAGGAGGCCGTCCATCGTCGCGCGGTCGTCGGCCAGGAGCAGGTAGCCGTGCGGGCGATAGCCGGGGTCCACCCCCAGCTCGTCGCGGAAGCGCAGCAGCTTCTCCAGCGCCAGCAGCGACAGGCGCACGTTCACCTCCGAGCCGAACTGCACGCGGAAGCCCCCGGTCGCCTTCCCCGTGCTGCCGCACCCCGGCGCCGGCTCGCGCTCCAGCACGCGCACGTCGGTGCATCCGCGCGCCGCGAGGTGGTACGCGACGCTCGCGCCGATCACCCCGCCGCCCACGATCACGATCTCCGCCGTATCCATCAGCCGCACCCGCACGGCGTCGGTTCACGGCGTGGATCTCCCTCGGCCGACAGGGGCAGTGTCGCCCACCGTCCGCGAGGTTGCCGGAGATCGGGGGACGCGGAGGAGGAACGTGTCACGGCCTGGGATCGTGCGGACGTGGGCGGAGCGGAAGGGAGTCGGAGGTAGATTACGTCGCCGCGGGGAGCGGCGGCAACCGCGGGCTCTATTCGCCCAGGAACTCGCCGATCGCGTGCAGGGAGGGGATGCGGTCGGCCAGGACCTTGATGGTGGCGACGATCGGCACGGCCAGGAACGCCCCCGCGACGCCCCACAGGGCGTACCACACCATCACCGCCACCAGCACCGCCACGGGGTTCAGCTTCAGCCGGCTGCCGTAGGCGAAGGGGCTGACCAGGTTGTTCTGCACGGTGGTGATCAGCAGGTACGCACCGGGCGCCATCAGCGCGCGCGCCGTCTCGTCGAACGATCCCAGCCCCATCAGCGTGAGGAGCAGCACCATGATCATCCCCCCCAGGTAGGGGATGAACTCCAGCAGCGCGGCCAGGATCCCCCACAGCACCGGCGACGGCATCCCCAGCCCCCACATCGCCAGCCCCACCGCGATCCCCTGGCCGATGTTGATCAGCAGCGAGACCACGAGGTAGCGCGACACCACCGATTCGGACTCGTGCACCACCTCCACCGCGCGCTTCTTTTCGCTGATGTGGGGGAGCACGTGCACCAGCTTGCGGATGAACATCGTCCCCGAGGCGAGCAGGAACCAGGTGAGCAGCAGCACCTCGAGCAGGCTGGTGAGAAGCCCCGTCGTGACCCCGAACGCACGCGCGGCGACGTTCGACACGCCGAAGCTCGGCTGCTCCTTTCCTTCGCCCGACGATGACTGCTCCTGCTGGGCGCCCCCCGCCGGGGGCGCGGACCCGCTGGACGCCGCCTGCCCCGGCGCGGCCTGTCCGGACGCCGGCTGATCCGACCCCTTCGCCTCCTTGGTCGCGCCGCCCATCACCCCGGACGCGCCGCCGATGGCGGGGACCAGGTCGCGGAGCTTTTCCTGCGCCTTCTTGATGCTCTGGGGCGCCTGGCGCATCCAGCCCTGCACCGGCGTGGCCACCGCGATCGCGGCGCCGGCCAGCGCCGCCAGCATCCCCAGCATCACGATCGTCGCGGCGACGCCGGTGGGCACCCTCAGCTTCTCCAGCGCGCGCACGACCGGGCGGAGGAGCGCGGTGAACACCAGCGCCATGCCGATCGGGATGAACACCCCCCGCGCGAAGTACAGCCCGGCGAAGGTGAGCGTGACCGCGATCAGCACCACGGCGACCGTGCGCACGCGCTCGCCACGCTGCGGCGTCGTCGGGGCGGGCGCGATCACCTCGGGCTGGCTGTCGGTCAACGTCGGCGGCCGTTTGCGGGTACGTGGGGAACGGAATCGCCTGCGCAAATGCAAGCTCGGGACCGGAGGGGGTTGATGGATGTCGGCGCGGCGGATGTCGAGGCAGGGTGCTGGGTGCTGGGTCGCCAATCCCCAGTCCCAGGTGCCAAGTCCCCAGTCC
>Ga0190275_10002987_pt1 | contig 12016 bp, 10 predicted proteins | sample Popmic550T_FD_133745 | JGI IMG/M metagenome (GOLD analysis project Ga0190275, IMG submission 133745) | Populus adjacent soil microbial communities from riparian zone of Yellowstone River, Montana, USA - 550 T | ecosystem: Environmental > Terrestrial > Soil > Riparian zone > Trees stand | place... | reverse complement strand
CGGGTTGTCCTTCGGAATCGAGCCGTCCGGATGGATGCGCACCACCTTGCCGAAGGTGCTGTCGAGATCCTGGGCCCTGACGCGGGACTGGGGCAGTGAACGCTCGCCCAGGCTGACGAAGAGTGTGCCGTCTGGCGCGAAGACCAGGCGAGAACCGAAGTGCAGGCCGGACTGGAAGGTGGGCTGCTGCCGGAAGATCACCTGGACGTTCTCGACGCGCGGCTGGCGGCCCGTCACCAGACGTCCCCGAGCCAGCGCCGTGCCGTTGCCACCCTCGCGAGGCTCGGAGTAGCTCCAGTAGATCAGGCCATTCTTCGCATAGTCGGGATCGAGAGCGACGTCGAGCAAGCCGCCCTGACGTTCGGCGAAGACCTCGGGCAGACCGCGCACTGGTTCCGAGAGACGGCCCTGCGCGTCGACGATGCGCATGCGCCCCGGCTTCTCGGTCACCAGCATGCGCCCGTCAGGCAGGAACTCCAGCGCCCAGGGGCGCTCGAGCCCCTTCGCGACAGCCTGGGTCTGGACGGAGGCTTGCTTCGCAGGCTGCGGTGCGCGGGTCTGGCCGGGCGCGGCTGGCTTCTGGTTGCGGGCCTCGGGAGGCTGGGTCTCGACAGGCGGGCGCTGGCCACTGGAGGCGCGTTCCTGGCCATAGGCCTCGGTGGCGGCGACCAGCGTCACGGTGGCTGCGAAGACAAGGATCCCGCGCATGGCCCTCTCCCATTCGGTCCAGGTTGTAAGAACTTCAACCTATGAAACAACAAGGGCAACCGCACCGCGAGCGAATGCTTGGCAGAATGCACGCCTCCTGAGCGGCCGTATGCTACCTCTGCCTCACCAGGTTCTCCTCGATGAGCCATCCGACCGAGTCCCCACCCATGGCGGAGGCCACTCGACGGCGACCTGCCCTCCTCGTGCTGGCGTACCTGGCCTTCGTCAGCCTGGGGCTGCCGGACAGCGTTCTCGGCGTCGCCTGGCCGTCCCTGCGCGAGGCGTTTGCCCTTCCTCAAGCCGCGCTGGGCGCCCCGCTGGCCGCAGGCGCCGTCACCTACTTCCTCTCGGGGATGTTGGCGGGCCGGCTCATCCGCGTGGCCGGTATCGGCGGGCTCCTCGCCGGTAGCACCGCGCTCGTCACGCTCGGCGTCACCGGTTACGGCTCGGCGCCGGCCTTCGTCCTCTTCCTGGCCTCGGCGTGCGTCGTCGGCTTCGGGTCGGGAGCGATCGACGCGGGGCTCAACACCTACGCCGCCCACCACTTTGGGGCGCGCCACATGACCTGGTTGCATGCCGCGTACAGTGCCGGCGCTGCGCTCGGGCCCGTGATCATGACCGTCATCCTCACGAGCGGTGCGGGGTGGCAAACGGGATATGCCGTCATCAGCGGAGGCCTGGGGGTGCTCGCGGTGGCCTTCATCGCGACGCGCCGACAGTGGAGCCACAACTCGCAGGGCTCGGTTGGCACGGAGGCTCCACGAGAGGCACCGCGCATGCTCAGCGGATGGACGGTGCTGCGCCATCCCCGTGTCTGGCTGCAGATCACCCTCTTCTTCGTCTACACGGGGATTGAAGTCGCGGCGGGCCAGTGGAGCTACACGATCCTCGTCGAGGCTCGCGGCGTGGATACCGCCACGGCCGGGACGTGGGTCAGCGTCTACTGGGCAAGTCTTCTGGCCGGGCGCATCGTGCTCGGCTTCATCGTCGAGCGGGTGGGCACCGTCCGGCTGCTCAGGCTCGGCACCGCGGCAGCTGTCGTGGGTGCCCTCGTCTTCGCCGCTCCGGGGCTACCGGCCTGGGTGGGCGCAGTCGGGCTGGCGGTGCTGGGCTTCGCGCTCGCGCCCATCTTTCCGGCCCTCATGGCCGAGACGCCTCGACGGGTGGGCGCGAAGGCCGCTCCTCATGCGGTGGGCTTCCAGGTCAGCGCCGGGACGGCGGGCGTCGCGATCATCCCGAGCATTGCCGGCTTCCTGGGTGAGCGGCTCGGCCTGGTGGTCATCGCACCCTGGATTGCCCTCTGCGCAGTACTCCTGGCCTTGCTCCACGAGGTGCTCGTCGCGAAGGCTGACCGCGCTGACTCGAGGCGCCTCCCGGACGGGTTCCATTGAACGCCCGGGAGCACTCGTGCCCCGGGTTCCCTGCAATGGACTTCCACCACCCGCTGCCGGTCCAGGGGACGTGGAAGGGGAACTCATCCCCTCCCCTGGCTCAGCCGCCCACGGCGCGGCGCGGCGCGGGCTGAACCGTGGCCCGCTCGGGTGCCTCGGTGACCCCCGCCTCGTCGCGGGTGGCGAGCGTGAGGATGCGCTCGCACAGCTGCGGGAAGGTGATGCCCCGCTGCGCGGCGATCTTCGGCAGCAGGCTCATGGGCGTCAGCCCCGGCAGCGTGTTGACCTCGAGGACGACGTCGTTGTCCTCATCCGAGCAGATGAGGTCCACCCGGCCGTAGCCGCGGCAGCCCAGCGCCTGCCACGCCGCGAGCGCCAGGTGCTCCACATTGGCCAGCCGCGTGGGAGACAGCCGCGGCGGGAGGAAGTAGCGCGCCCCGCCCTTGTACTTGGCCTCGTAGTCAAAGCCCTCGCGGGGGTAGGAGATCTCGCAGCTTCCCAGCACCTCACCGCCGAGGATGCCCACCGTCACCTCTCGGCCGCGCGCGAAGCGCTCCACCAGGACCTCGCCGCCGTAGCGACACGCCTCGGCCACCGCGGAGGCCAGCGCCTCGGGCTCGTTCACCAAGGCCAGACCCACGGACGAGCCGCCACACGCCGGCTTCACCACGCACGGGAAGCCCAGATCGCCATGGCGCTCCTGGAGTGTGGCCAGCTCCTCGCGGCCGATGCGGTAGCCCTGGGGCGTGGGCAGGTTGTGCAGCCGGAAGAGCTTCTTGGCGAACGGCTTGTTCATCGCCAGCGCGGAGGCCATGACGCCAGATCCCGTGTAGGGCAGCTCGAGCAGCTCCAGCAGTCCCTGCACCTTGCCGTCCTCGCCCATCCGCCCGTGCAGCGCCAGGAAGGCCACGTCCAGCTCCGCCGACCGCAGCACCCGGTCCAGCCCCGGTCCGGCGAAGACGCGGGTCACGGTGTGGCCCTGCTCTTCCAGCGCGGCCACCACCGCCTCGCCAGTCTTCAGTGAAATCTCCCGCTCCTCGCCCCACCCGCCCATCAACACTCCGACGCGCTTGCCCATGTTGGTGCTTCCTCCTGGGTCCGTTCCTCAGCACGCGGGATGCCAACACCACTCGTGCTACAGGTCACGAAAACTGCCAGCGTGAGTGGGGCTAACCCTTTAATTTCACGGACTTACAGGTCTGTAGCTTGCGGCCGGCCAGCCACGGCGCGGCTGAAGGGCCACGCGGGCCGGGCAGGCAGGCAGACGCGGCTCAGTGGGCCTCGGCAGGCAGCTCGGGGCAGCCCGTGGGGTCCTCGCAGAGGCTGGAGCTTCCCGTGCCTCCATCCCCGCCAGAAGGGGGGACACAGCGCGAGTTGGTGCACACGTACTCCGGGAGGCACTGACTCCCACCGTCACAAGGCTGGCCTTCGGGATCAAAATCAACGAGCAGGCTGCAGGCTGACAGCAGGGACAGCACTGCGAGCAACCAGGGGAGTGGATGAGAGCGCATGGCTAGTAGTTCCGGAGATCGTCCTCGTCGAGCGGGGGCCGCTTCTTCTTCTCTTCCTCCTCGCGCTTGCGCTTGTCCTCCTCCTCGCGCCTGCGCTTGTCCTCTTCCTCACGCTTGCGCTTGTCCTCTTCCTCGCGCTTGCGCTTCTCTTCCAACTGCTTGCGCTGGTCTTCCTCCTCGCGCTTGAGCCGCTCCTCTTCCTGCTTCCGCTTCTGCTCCTCCTGCTTGCGCTTGTCGTTGCCCTCGCGCTTGAGGCGCTCCTCCTCCTCGCGCTTGAGCCGCTCCTCTTCCGCACGCTTGAGCCGCTCCTCTTCCGCACCCTTCGCCGCCTCCTCGCGCTTGCGCTTCTCCTCCTCCGCACGAGTGGGAGGCTTGCCCTGGGGAGCAGGAGCCGTCGCGGCCTTGTCGGCCGCGGCAGGAGCCGTCGCAGGCTTGTCCGCGGGCTGGCCGGCGGGCGCCGTCGCAGGCTTGTCCGCGGGCCGAGTCGTGGGCGCAATCTCGCGTGCTGGCGAAGAGCGAGGCTCCGAGGGGCTCTTCCGCGCCTCGGCCTTTCCACCGCCCCCGCCTCCCAGGAAGGCCAGCCAGGTGCCCGCGCCCGCCGAGACGAGGCCGGCGAGGATCCCCACATCGGCGATGAGCGCGAACTTCTTTCCGTCCGAGCTGAGCTGCTTCGCGCGCGAATCCCTCTGGGGCGTCCTCTTGAACTGATCCGACTTGGAGGAGGCCTCGAGACCGAAGTAGACGCCCCCCGCCACGAGCGCCGCGCCGGTGGCCAGCAGCACGTACCCTGCCGTCCGGCGCCCCGCGCTTGGCCCGGCGGTGACGTAGTGCTTCACGGGGCCGTCCTTGCGCGGCGCGTCCGCCTTCAGCACGGCGGCGAGGAGCGACTGAAGCCCCGCATCCATCACCTCGCCCGCGAGCGGCAGGGGAGCCGCCGCATAGCCCGGGTTGTGGCCATCGGACACGTCCAGGCGGAGCGCGATGGCGTCCTGAGGCACCGCCCCGGGTGTGCCTCGCACCAGCAGCGCCAGCACCTGCTGCGTCCCCGCAAGGGTGCCCAGCTCCCGGAGTGCCGCATCCCGATCCTCGCCCAGGGGATCGCTCGAGATCCGCTCCACCCACGCCCTCAGGCGCGGCTCGGCCGGCACGGGCTGGAGGGTGAGGCTCGCTTCGCCTCGGAACTTCCCCTGGGCTGGTGAATAGCCCGGCGCGATGGCCGTGACGAAGTGCTCGGCGGGGGTGAGGTCCTGGAGCTTCGAGGGCGAGGTGCCCTTGAACTGCCCGTCCACGAAGATCTGAGCCGGTACGTCGCCCGTCTTCACCTCGAGGGTCCTGGTGGCATCAGCAAGGATGGTCTTGCGCGTCTTCTCGACGAGGGCGAGCTCGTCCGGCGGGAAGTAGTTGGGAGAGAACTCGGCGTGAGGGTTGCGGGCGAGCACCTCCTTCAGCTCGCGCGCGAACGCCTTGTTGTCACCGTTGGCCACGTAGGAGGCGATCTTCATCACTCGCGCCCGGGCCAGCTCCGGGTAGTGCCGGGACAGATCGCTGAGCTCGTAGAGCTTGGCCGCCGTGTCGAACTGCTGGAGCGCCTTCTGCGTGTCCAGCTCGTCATAGGCCTTCTGGCCCTCGGCGAACGCCGCGGCGGCCTCCTCGGCCTTCGCCTCGCGCTCACGAGCGCCTGACGCATCCAGCGCATCGGCCAGGCGCACGAGCTCGAAGCGCCCGGCGCCCGCCACCGCCTGCTCAGCCAAGTACGACAGCCGAGGCAGCTGGGCCTGAGCCGCTGAATCGAGTGGCACCACCAGGACGGTGAGCTTCGGCGCCGCCGCGGCCGGGAGCACGCGCGGCAGCAAGCGCACCGCGGGCTGCTGCGCCAGAGCCGGACCGGAGGCGAGCAGGCCCACCAGCAGGCCACTCAGCGCCGACTGAAGCACGCGGTTCCAGGGTCGTCGCATCACGCTTTCCACCATGCGCCGACCATTAAGCGGACTGCCCGGCGAAAAGCCAGCGAGTAACGCTACCGCTCCGTATTACCCGCGCGGGGCGAGCCGCTCTGTTCGGATCCAGCCACGGAGTGGAGGTACTCCAGCGCGACTTTGAGGGGCGGGTCCTTCAGCTTTGCAGTGACATCCCACGGCTTGAGGTTGGCAGGCAGCGCCCGAGGGCTGCTCGCCTGCTCGGGGGCCGAGACCACGGGCTCTGCCTTGAAGTGGCGCTCCAGGTCCTTCTCCCGCGTCTCTCGGCCTGGCTTGCCGCCCGGCTCCTCCGGGACGCTGAAGTCCGGGGTGATGCCCCGCTCCTGGATGCTGCGGCCGTGGGGCGTGTAGTAGCGCGCGATGGTCAGCTTCAGCCCGGAGCCGTCCTCCAGCTCGATGACGGTCTGCACGCTGCCCTTGCCGAAGGTCTGCGTGCCCATGATGACGGCGCGCCCATGGTCCTGCAGCGCGCCGGCGACGATCTCCGAGGCCGAGGCGCTCCCCGCATTCACGAGCACCACCAGCGGGTAGTTGCTCTCCGTGTCCCGATCCTTGCTGCGCTCCTCGGTGGCGTTGGCGCCGTTGCGGCCCTTTGTCGTCACGATGGCCAAGCTGCCCGGGAGGAAGCGATCGCTGATCGCCACCGCCTGATCCAGCAGCCCGCCCGGGTTGTTGCGCAGATCCAGCACCAGCCCCCGCAGCTCCTTGCCGCCATTGAGCCCTCGCAGCCGGTCCAGCTCCTTGCGCAGGTACAGGTCCGTGCGGTCCTGGAAGTTCTTCACCTTCACGTAGCCGATGCCGCCGTAGAGCGAGCCCTCCACGGAGACAATCCGGATGTGGTCCCGGATGATGGCGATCTCTCGCGGCGCGCTGAAGCCGTCGCGCATGATGGTGAGCAGCACCCGCTTGCCCGCAGGGCCCCGCATCTTCTGAAGCGCCCAGGGCAAGTCCTTCCCCTGGGTGGACTCGTCGTCGATGCGGAGGATCTCATCCCCTGGGCGCAGGCCGGCGCGCGCCGCGGGCGTGTCGTCGATGGCCGCCACCACGACGAGGCTCTCACCCTTGCGAGCGATCTCGACGCCCAGCCCTCCGAACTCGCCGGAGGTGTCGATCTTCATCTCCTTGAAGACCTCTGGCGGCATGAAGAGGGTGTGTGGATCCAGCGTCTCGAGCATGCCCTTGATGGCGCCATGCATGAGCCGGCGCTGATCCACCGTCTCCACGTAGTTGTTCTCCACGTAGGAGAGCACCCGCGCGAACACCTCCAGGTTCTTGTAGGTGGTGTCTTCGCGGTCCGCGCGCGCGGTGGGAACGGCGAGCAGCAAGCCCGCCGCGAGCGCCACACGCCACGAGTGGAGCAGGCGGTTCACGAGGTGCGTCCTTTCCAGGAGTAGCGCCGCCAGTCTACACCGCCCCTAGAGCCCTGCTGTGTCCGCGAAGCGCACCAACTGGGCCACGAGCTCGTCGGGCCGCTCCACCTGGGGGATGTGCCCGAAGCCCTCCACCACGCGCACCTGGGCATGGAGGGGCAGGTGGGCCCGGTAGTACTCCAGCGTCTCGGCGGGCAGCAGCCGCTCGCTCCCCCCCCAAACGAGCAGGACGGGCATCTTCAGGCCCTGCAACATCTCGGGCGTGAGGCTCTCGCGCGTGGCACGGGCCTCGGCCGCCAGAGCCTGCACCGTGGCCGTGCCATAGAACTTCTTCAGCTCACCGGCAAAGAGCATCACGGGCAGGGGCGGCTTGTGGAAGAGGCGCCGGGTGAGCGCGCGCGCCTCGGAGGGTGTCCGGACGTTGAAGTTGGCCAGCACCGCCTCCAAGGCCTCGGGCGCCAGCGCGGCCCCGGCCGGAGCCACCAGTCCCAGCGCCCGGACGAGTTCCGGGTGGTCCGCGGCGAGCCTCACGGCCATGGCCCCTCCCAGCGAGTTGCCCACCACGAAGGCCGGCTCGCCCACCACCTGCTCGCACCAGAGGCGCAGCACGTCGAACTGGCTTCGCACACAGACGGGCCCACCGCAGTACTCGGCGGAGAAGCCGTGTCCGGGCAGATCCACCGCCAGCACCCGCGAGAAGCGCTTGCCCAGCCCGAAGAACACTCCGGCAAAGCCGTTGGAGGAGCCTCCCAGGCCGTGGACGAGTACCACCGGCGGCCCCTTCCCCTGCCCCTTCAGCTCGTACATGTGCACGGACTGGCCGGCGACGGATACCACCTTGGACTCCACGCCACGCACCACCAGCATGTGGCGCATCACCTTCTGCACACCACCTAAGAGGTCCACCGGGCTCGCTCGCTCCTGTGAAGGGTCCAGCCCCTACATTAATGGGCCCTTGGTTTTTATGCAGCGCGTCAAGACCCCTTGGAGAACCAAGGCCTGGGGTCCACGGCCAACCCGCTCTTGCGGATCTCGAAGTAGAGGTAGGCCCCCTTGAGGGAGCCTGTATCCCCCACAGAGCCTACCTCCTCGCCGGCCTGGATCTCCGCACCCACCTCGGGCAGCACCGAGGCCAGGTGGGCCATGAGCGAGTGGTAGCCGCTGCCGTGGTCCAGGATGAGCAGGTTGCCATAGCCGCGCAGCGAGCCGGCGAAGACGACGGTGCCAGGCGCCACGGCGCGCACGGGCGTTCCCGCCGCGGCGCGGATGTCCACCCCCTTCTGCACAGTGACGGTGTTGAAGCGCGGGTTGATCACCTTGCCGAACCCCACCTCGATGATGCCCGCGGTGGGGAGGGACAGCTTGCCCTTGAGCGCGCGGAAGCCGGTGGCGGTCGTCCCCTCCTTCAGATCGTCCAGCATCCGCGTCAGCTCCACGTCCGCCTGCTCCAGCTCGCGCACCACCCGCCGCACCAGATCCGCCTCGCCCGAGAGCGTGGCCACCACGTCCTGCAGCGCCGCTTGCTGCTGCTGGGCGAAGGCCACCTGCTCCTTGAGGAAGGCCATCCTCGTGGCGAGCGAGCCCTGAAGCCGCCGCAGCTCGAGGACGGCCTGGTGCTCGAGCCGCGCCACGTGCTGCACGGCGCGCAGCAGCTCCAGGTCGCTCTTCATCGTGGCCTCCAGCGTCCGCGCGCGCCAGACGAGCGAAGAGAAGTCCTGGGAGGTGAGCAGCGCCTCGATGGGCTGGCGGCGCGTCAACCGGTACAGGGCGCGCAGCCGGGGCGTGAGCCGCTGAAGCTGCTGCTGGAGCACCGCGCGCGCCACGGCCTCCTCACGCTCGGCGACGGCCACGCGCTTGCGAAAGGCGGCCAGGTCCTTCTCCACCACCTGCACGCGCTTGCGGGACAGGGCCGCCATCTGCTCCAGCAGCTCCAGGCCCTCCAGCACGGAGACCTTCTTGGACTCGATGAGGGCCACGGCGGCGCGCTGCGTGGCGAGCTGCTCGCGCACGGTGGCCCGCTCTGCCGCCTCGTCCTGTGCGAGCGCGGTGGTGGCTCCCAGCAGCAGCGTGAGGAGGACCGTGCGGCTCATACCCTCGAGAAGCGCCCTACCGCGATGAAGCTGCCCACCAGCCCCAGCAGGCCCCCGGCCATCACCAGCTCCAGCGCCAGCGCCGGGCGTACCAGGGGCTCGGAGGAGGTAGGCCCCAGCAGGAAGGAGAAGAGAGACGTCAGCGTGGGCCCCACCAGCCGCCCGAAGGCCCACAGGCCCACCAGCGCCACCGCCGCGCCTAACAGCCCCTGGAGGAGCCCCTCGATGAGGAAGGGTGCCTTGACGAAGCGGTCCGTGGCACCCACGAGCTTCTGGATCTCAATCTCCTCGCGCCGCGCGTAGATGGCGAGCTGAAGCGTGGCGGACACGATGATGATGGTGGCGAAGAGCACCACCGCGAAGGCCACCAGCCCGCCGAAGCGCAGCGCCCGGGCGATCGCCGTCAGCCGCTCCACTGCCTCGCGGCCGTAGTCCACGCCCGTGACGCCGGGCAGCAGGCGGATCTGCGTCGCGAGCGCCTCGAGCAGCTCCGGGGTGCGCCGCTCCGGGGCCACGCTCAGCTCCAGCGAGGGTGGCAATGGATTCTCCGGGAGCTGCGCCAGCGCGTCCCCCAGGTCTCCCAGCTCACGGGCCAGCCGCTCGAGCGCCTCGGCTGGCTTCACCAGCACGGCCTGGCCTCCGCTGGCCGTCTCCAGCTTCGCGCGCAGGGCATCCACCTGCTCTGGCACGAGCTCCGGCGTCACGTACACCGTCACCTCCACCTCGCCGCCGAGCGAGGCCATGAGCCCATCCAGCGCCCGGCCCGTGGTGCGCGCCAGCCCCGCGGCGAACAGCGCGATGGCGATGGTGGTGATGGCGATGAAGTGGACGAACGGCGAGTGCCGCAGGCCTCCGGCCGCCGAGCGCCAGAAGTAGGAGACCTTGGCCAGCGCGCTCATACCGCCATCATCCGCCGCGCCGCCTTGACGCCATCCTCGTCGGACACGATGAACCCACGCTCCAGTCGCACCGTGCGCTTCTGGTAGCGCGCCAGCAGCGAGCTGTCGTGGGTGGCCACCATTACGGTGGTGCCGCGGATGTTGACCTGGTTGAGCAGATCCATGATCTCCAGGGTGAGCGCCGGGTCCAGGTTTCCGGTGGGCTCGTCGGCCAGGAGGATGGTGGGATCATTCACGAGGGCCCGAGCGATCACCACGCGCTGCTGCTCTCCACCGGACAGGCGCAGCGGGTACGAGTTCGCCTTGTGCTCCAGCCCCACCAGCTTGAGCATGCGGTGGACCTTCTCGCGCGCCTCGGCCCGGGGCACGCCCAGCACGTCCAGGGTGAAGCCCACGTTGTCCTCCACCGAGCGCTGGGGCAGCAGCTTGAAGTCCTGGAACACCACGCCGATGTTGCGGCGCAGGTAGGGGATGGCGGACTCGCGGATGCGCGCGATGTTGCGGCCGCCCACGAGGATCTGCCCCTTGGTCGCCTTCTCCCCGCAGAACAGGAGCTTCAGCAGTGTGGTCTTCCCCGCGCCCGAGGGACCGGTGAGGAAGATGAACTCTCCCTTCTCGACATGCAGGTTGATGTCCGAGAGCACCGGCGGGTCACCGGGGTAGGCCTTGTAGACATGGAACATCTGGATCATCGGCAGGGCGATTGTGGACCCAAGTGGCCCATCGCTCCACTCCGTGGCGATCGCTTGCTCGCCGCCGGGGCTGCCGAGGGGGTGCTGGACGGCTCCGACTACTGCTCACCCTCGCCGGCCAGATAGCTGAGGATGACCTCGTCGAGGCTCTTCTCGGAGATCAGGTCCTCACCAAAGAGGGTCTCCACGCCCACCTCGTTGATCTTGGGCTTGACCTTCATGGCGAGGGCTGCGGCCACCTCGGGAGGCATCTGCGAGGCGGCGGGAGGGACAGGCTTGGCGACGGGAGCCACCGGCTGCGCCTTCACCTCCGCCTCGGGGGCGAGCTGGCCGGGCTGGTAGTGCCGCGTCGCGCTGGACTCGAAGCTGTCGTACACGCCGTTGATGAGGTTGCGCAGCATCTCCTTGTGCTGCTCTTCCATCAGCTCGCGGACGACCTCGGCCAGGTTCTCGGCGTTGAGGATGTCTGCGTACGACGTCTTCTTCGAGGCGAGGATGTTACCGCCCACGAACAGGTGAGTGATGATGTGGGGGTTGTTGACGCCAGAGTCCTCGGTCTGGACGTGGTAGACCTTCCCCTTGTGCTTGATGTTGTGGTTGAAGCCGGTGACGGCCTTCTCGAAGGTTTTCGCCATGCCAGAGGCGCCGGACGCTAGCAGTGGGACCCGACCGGCACAAGGTAAGCGTAGCGCTCTTCCTGCTCGCCGTCGCATTCCCGGCCGCTTGACCGGGGGGCGCTGCCCGCCGCTGGTGCCTGACCGCTGGCCATCCTGGCTGCAGCAGGTTCGTTGAAAACCAGAATCCAGCTAGGCTACGTAGGTTCCCTCGTGAACGGCACGTTCCCGGTGCTCCCACCAGGTGTAAGATGAAGAACAACGTCACCGACAAACTGCGTCTGCAGGACGCCAAGGTCCTGGCCAAGGGCTACACGCGCGCCATCCGCATGATGGACATTGCCAGCATCGTCACCTTCCTGGGACTGGAGGGGATGCTGGTGTACCAGCTGTGGGGCAACCCACATGTCGGTCCCTGGCTGGTGCTGAGCACGGTGCTGGTGGGTTACCTGGCGGCGGACTTCGTGTCCGGCTTCGTCCACTGGATGGCGGACACCTGGGGCTCGTCGACGATGCCCGCGCTGGGCAAGGCCTTCGTCACCACAAGGGACAACAAGACCGTCTCCGTCATCACCGCCCCGGCCAGCAGGTTGGCGTAGGCGAGGCCGCCCAGCGTCACCACCGGCACCAGCGCGTTGGGCAGGGCGTGGCGCAGGACGATGGCGCGCTCGGCCAGGCCCTTGGCGCGGGACACCCGGACGTAGTCCTGGCCCAGGCTGTCCAGCATCGCCGCCCGCGTGGTGCGGGTGATCAGCCCGATGGTGG
>Ga0190275_10002986_pt1 | contig 12018 bp, 6 predicted proteins | sample Popmic550T_FD_133745 | JGI IMG/M metagenome (GOLD analysis project Ga0190275, IMG submission 133745) | Populus adjacent soil microbial communities from riparian zone of Yellowstone River, Montana, USA - 550 T | ecosystem: Environmental > Terrestrial > Soil > Riparian zone > Trees stand | place... | reverse complement strand
GCGGTCCTCGGTGGCGGTCTGGCTTCCCACGCCCCGGAACTCGTCCCAGGTGTTGGTCTGGTGGTGGCGGTTGACCGGTTCATGTCCGAGGCCCGCGCGCTCACCAACTTCTCCGGCAACGCGGTCGCCACCCTGGTCATCGGACACTGGGTCAAGGAAATCGATCGCCCGCAGGCCGATTCGGTCTTCTCCGGGGACGACCCCTTCGACGACCTCGACATGCTCGACGAGCATTCTCCCGCAGAGCACCGCGCGGATGTGCAGGCCTACAAGAAGCATGCAGGTGAGGCCGAACCGCTGCAGTCATCCACGCACTGACAGCGCGGCAACCCAGCCAGGTCAACTCATCGTCGAGAACGGATAACCGAAACATGTCCGAAGTTCCTTATCAGCTCATTCCCTCGGCTGACGGTGTGGTGGCCCGGATCAATCTTCGGGGCAGCGCGGTACTGGGGTCCCCTACCATCAACCGCGGGACGGCATTCACGCTCGAGGAACGGGAAGCGCTCGGTTTGACCGGTCTCTTGCCGACCGGTGTCAGCACGCTGGAAAGCCAACTCCGCCGCGTCTACGCCCAGTACCTGGAGCAGGCAAACGATCTACGGAAATGGGTGTACCTGGCGAATCTTCGTGACCGGAACGAAGTGCTGTTCTACCGGCTGCTCACTGAACATATTCCTGAGATGCTACCGGTGGTATACACCCCGACAGTCGGTCTGGCCATCGAAAGATTCAGCCAGGAATTCCGCCGCACCCGCGGTATCTACCTCTCGGTCGACCATCCCGAGGACGTCGAGACCGCCTTCCGAAATACCGGTCTGGGGCCGGAAGACCTGGATCTCCTGGTCGCGACCGATTCGGAAGGGATCCTGGGAATCGGCGACCAAGGGGTCGGCGGTATCGAGATATCCATTGGGAAATTGGCTTGCTACACCGCCGCTGCAGGAATTCATCCGCGCCGGGTGTTACCCGTTGTGCTTGATATGGGTACGGACAACCTGAAGCTTTTGAACGACGACCTCTATTTGGGCGCAAGGCATGCCAGAGTCCGCGATCAGCGGTATGACGACCTGATCGATGCCTATGTCACCGCTGTGACGAAGTTGTTCCCGAATGCCATGTTGCATTGGGAGGACTTCGGGTCCACCAACGCCCGGCGCATTCTGGACAGATACGCCGACCAGGTTTGCACGTTCAACGACGACATGCAGGGGACGGCGGCCATCGTCCTGGCCGCAGTGCTGTCGGCGATCCGGGCGGCCGGCACCCGGCTCCGTGACCAGCGGATCATCATTTATGGTGCCGGAACCGCTGGTCTGGGCATCGCGGACATGATGCGTGACCAGATGGTCCGCGAGGGACTGTCTGTTGCCGAGGCAACCGGACGGTTTTACGCCATGGGCAGCAGGGGGCTGTTGACCGAGGACATGCCCAGTCTGCTCGACTTCCAGCAGCCATATGCCCGGTCCGGTGCTGAGGTTGCGGGTTGGCGGAAAGGCGACCGGGGAATCGGCCTCGCGGAGGTGGTCAGCCGCGCGCATCCCACGATCTTGATCGGAACGTCCACTCACTCAGGGGCCTTCACCGAACCTATCGTTCGCGAAATGGCATCGCACGTGAAACGCCCGATCATTCTGCCATTGTCCAATCCCACCTCCAAGGCCGAGGCACTACCGGTTGATCTCATCGAATGGACCGAGGGCCGGGTGCTCTGCGCGACGGGTAGTCCCTTTGCTCCGGTGCCCCACGGGGGACGGAACTACGAGATTGCGCAGGCCAACAACGCGTTGGTCTTCCCGGGTCTCGGGTTGGGTGTTGTGGTCGCGAAGGCCAGCCGGATCAGTGATCGGATGATCGCCGCTGCCGCTGACGCCGTCGCCCAGATGTCGGATGCGACCAAGCCGGGTGCGTCGTTGCTGCCGTCGATGACGCAGCTCCGGACGGTTTCGGCGGCGGTAGGCGCCGCTGTTGCGACGGCTGCAGCGGACGAAGGCCTGGCGCAGGCTGAGTTGCCCAATCTGATCCAGCAGGTTCACGACGCAATGTGGCGACCTGAATACCCGGACATCGAGCTGAAATGGAGCGGGCCGGCCCATTCTTGATCTTGCGGGCCCCGTTGACGGTGACCACCCGAGCCGACACCCGCGGCCAGCGAGGCGCGCCCAGCACGACGCATGACGCACGAGAGGAACGACATTGGCAGACACCAGCCGCCTACCCGAACCAAAGGTCGACTACTGGGATTGGCAACTCGCTGCAGCCTGCCGGGGGATGGACAGCTCGACCTTCTTTCACCCCCCGGAAGAACGGAATTCCGCCCGGCAAAAACGGATCGCGCAGGCCAAGGCAATCTGCCGGACGTGTCCGGCGATCGCCGAGTGCCTGGCGCACGCACTGAAAGTACAGGAACCGTATGGCATCTGGGGCGGTCACTCCGAAGACGAACGAGCCGCACTACTAGGAGTGGAGTCGCTCAGGTATCCGAAAAAGAATCCGGCCTTGACCGAATCTTGACGGCGCACTCCGTCTGCTGGGTGCGCTGGTCCCCAGGCGACCCCGAAATCGTCGCGACCGTCCAGCAGGAAACGGCGGTTCCGATCCGGCAGTTCCGAGAGCATGGCCGAGTGCCGACGGACGGTGCGTGTGCGGCCCAGGACCGCAATCCGATGAATTGATGAGCCCGGACGCAGCGTTCACCGTCGAGCCCGATGATGCCGATGGACATGGCTGCCTGCTCTGTTGAGGTCGTTGGCCTCTTCGGCCGCGGTCCGGCGACAGCCTCCGTCCTGCGTCCAAAGTGGCTGAACCGTTGTTGGACAGGGGTTGGACCGATTTTGGACGAGTCGGCCCGAGGGTTGGTGACGAGCCGGTGATGACCCGCCGGCGCCCCGCCAGCGAAGGACACGACCATGCCATACACCTACCCCATCGACGCGCAAGCAATGTTCGAGGACCGCGCGCACCAGTTCATCGGATTCGGCCTGCCAGCCGATGACGTCGCTCGAGTTCGCTGCGCCACCAAGGACTTCTGGAGCAACGAGCCCGGCGGGTGGGTGTACGAGTGGTCCGCGTTGGCCGCCGAATACACCGCGCAGCACCGGCCACTGCTTGCCGCACTGGCGTACGGCTGCGCCAAGTTCCCGTGCCTGCCGGACGACGCCCGTAAGACAGCACTGAACAAGCAAATCGAGGCGTACCTCGCCGCGGCGCCCGAGTTCGGCGTCCGGTTCGAGCGCAGAATGTTGAACCTCCCGACCCGCAGCGGCGCTGTCGTCCTTCCGGTCCACCTCTACGCCGCCGCGGACACCTTCAAGGCGTCACCGGTGTTGATGATCAGCGCCGGGGTGGACACCGCCAAGATGGACATTCACAACTGGCTCGTCACCTTCGCGACCCGGGCGGGTGTCACCGTGCTGGCCTTCGACATGCCCGGCACCGCAGAAAATCCGGTACCACTCGGGCCAGCTGCCGATTCGTTGGTTCAAAGCCTGGTCACCGCAGCTCGGGGCATCGGCAACGGACTGGTCGCGCATATGGGAATCTCGTTCGGTGGCAATTTCGCCGCAATGACCGGGCTCAGTGGCATTGTGGACGCGGCAATCGATCTCGGCGGTCCGGTGGAAGCCGCCTTCCACCCGGAGCGCCTGCGCAACCTGCCCTATGGCATGGCGGACATCGTCGGCAATGCCTTGGGTTTTGACCACCCGGTGACGGTCGATGAGCTGTCGTCGGCGGCGCGGTCACTCGTCCGTACGGAACTGCTGAAGCAGCAGGGCAACACAGCGATGCTGGTGGTGAACGGGGCCGACGATTATTTCGTGCCGGCGGACGACACCCGAATCTTCGCGGGCCGACCCGGAGTCACAGTCGATTTGCTCCCAGGAACCGGTCATTGTGCGATGTCGAAGGCCGCCGAGGTGCTACCCAGGTTGATCGGGTGGCTGCGCAATCAGCTCGGTATTCCGACGACCGGTCCAGCGACAGCGCCCGGTCGGGCTACCGGACGGGAAGAGGTGCTTGTCGTTGGTGCCGGCCCGGTTGGCCTGGTGATGGCATGCGAGCTGGCGCGCCGGAATGTGCCCGTTCGAGTGATCGACAAGCTCCCGGCGCCGACCACGGAGTCCCGGGCGATCCTGCTGCATTCCAGGAGCCTGGAGATGCTGGACCGCATTGGGGTCGTCGACAAGATCGTCGCCTCCGGTATCCGCACCCGGGGCATGCAGATGCACGCGTCCGGAAAGATGCTGGCGGACCTGGCATTTGACGAGGTAGCAAGCCCCTACCCGTTCTCGGTGACCACTGCCCAGACTGAGACCGAACGGATTCTCGCTGACCGCCTCGCCGAACTCGGGGTGCCGGTCGAACGCGGCGTCGAAATGCTCTCCTTCGACCAGGACGACCACCGATCCGGCCAAGCCGTCCACTTCCGCCTGCGGCACGCCGACGGCACGACCGAGGACGGCACGACGAATTGGATCGTCGGCACGGACGGTAGCCACAGCACCGTTCGAGCATTGACCCGGCAGAAATTGGAAGGCTCGTTCAAGGGCGAGCGGTTCCTGCTCGGCGATGTGGACGCTGAGTGCGACCTGCCTCGGGATCGGATGCATTCCTACTTCTCCACCGGCGCCGGGCCGCTGCTGGTGTTTCCCATGCTCGGCCGGCGGCTCCGGGTCATCGCCCAGATCACCGACAACGATGAGGATGTCAGCATCGCGCGGTTACAGCAGGTGATCGACGAGCGGGCAGTTGGGATCCGGGTGATCGCCGCCCGCTGGCTGACAATTTTCGAGATCCACCACGCTCAGGTTCCGCAGTACCGGGTCGGTCGAGCATTCCTGGCCGGGGACGCGGCCCATGTGCACAGCCCGGCCGGCGGCCAGGGCATGAACACCGGCATGCAGGACGCCTTCAACCTGGGTTGGAAGCTCGCGGCCGTCGTGGCCGGCGCTGCCGATCCCGCGCTGCTGGATAGCTACCAGGCCGAACGGCACCCGGTCGCCGCCCGGGTCATCGCGCAGACCACCAGGATCACCGACCTCGGCACCCTGGACCACCGGATGCAGCAGGTGCTGCGGAACACGGCGCTGCACCTGGCGACCAGGCTGGCACCGGTGCGGAATGTGCTGGCGGCGCAGTTGGAGGAGACGGACCTGGCGTACCGGCGTAGCCCGATCGTCGCCGGCCACAACCGGCGCTCAGGGGTACGGCCCGGTGACGCCGCACCCGCTGTCCCCGGGACGGAACTGCGCGAGATGCTGATCGCGAACGGCGCTCACACCACCGCGGTGATCTTCGGAAGCGAGCTGGCGGAACAGGCGATTGCCGTGGCCGGTCTGCCGCAGATCCGGATTGTCGACGACCCCGCGTTGGTCCAGACCGGCTCAGGGCAGGACGTTCTCGCCGATCCGGACGGCCGCATCGCCAGGCGTTACCGCGTTGGGCACGGCGACGTCGTCCTCGTCAGGCCGGATGGCTACGTAGGTTTCGTCGGCTCACTCACGGACAGCGTTGCGATCGGCAGCTACCGGTTGGCCGCCGGATGCGCGGTGACCGGCGAGAGGTCCAGCAGCGTCAGCGAAGCACCTTCGATGGTGGCCGCCTCGACGTCGGCAGCGCTGAGTTGAGCCGCAGCTTGCCTGCGCAACTCGGTTGTCCACGGCTGCTGCGGCCAGGGCAGGCCAACCCGGCGGTGGTGGGCCTCCCCCGCCGCGTACAGCCGGAGGGCGCCGGACGCGTCGCCGAGCTGCGCGAGCAGGTTGGCCCGCACCTCCAGCACCACCGGTCCCTCGGTGAGGCCGAGCGCAACATGCGCTGCGATCTGCCGGTCGGACCACAGCAGGGCCTCCTCCAGCCGGCCCGCCCCGAGCGCCAGGATGGCGACCGTGCCGGCGGAGAGCCGGCTGGTGAAGTGGTCGTCCAAGTCCTGCGCTCGGTGCCACAGGGCGGCCGACCGCTCCGCGACCTGCGGCCGAGGCAATGGGCTGGCCAGGTCGGCGAGCATGCCGCCCAGATCAACCAGCAAGCCCAACCCCGGGTCGCCACTGCGGCCCGAGAGTTCCGCAATGCTGGCCGTTGTCCTCCGCAGCAGGGGTTCGTCCCTGGCCAGGCCGAGCGCTGCCAGCACTGCGGCCAGCGCCTCACCGACGCCGATGGCGTTCTCGGGCGGTGTTTCTCGCACCGCCGCCAGACCCGCAAGAATCAGTGGACGGGCCAGCTCCACCCGCTGCGCCATGGTCCGCGCTGAGGCCAGGGCCAAGAACGCCAACCCCCGATCCGATGGCGAGGTGCGGTCGGCGATATCCACCGCCCGTTGGATCCACCGGCCGCCCTCGATGACCATCCCGCGGTAGTACCAGTACATGACCAGATCGCTGGTCATGCTGATCCCGGCAGGATCGGGATGCTCGACCAAGGTGTGCTGAAGAGTGGAGCGCACGGCCACCAGGTCGTCATCGATGGCAGTGAGCCAGCCGCGCTCCGCCGGCCGACCGAGCCGGGGTCGCCCGGCAATCAACTCCCGCACCCAGGCGTTGCGCCGTGCCACCAGATCATCGTGTCTGCTGACGGCGCAGTGCCCGGCATGCCCGCGGACCGTGGCCAGCTGGGCGAACTGAGACGGGCGTCCGGGCCGGGACGGACCGAGCGCCACCACCATCGACCGATGCACCAGACCGGCAACCAGATCGACGGTTTCGTCGGTTGGGCGGCCGTCCAGGGTGGCAGCCAGGCCGACGGTGAACGCACCGGGCACGACCGACAATGCCCGATGCAGCGACGCCTCCGCGGCGGTCAGGCTTCGATAGGTCTGCTCGATGGCGTAGCGGACGGTCCGGTGGTGATCGGCGCCGCCCCGCCCGATCCGGGCCAATGAGCTGGGGTCGGTGGCGACCTGGTTGGCGATCTCCGCCAGGGTGTAGGCGCGGGCCCGGGCGGCGGCCAATTCGACAGCGAGCGGCACGCCGTCGACCGACTGGCAGATGAGCTGGGCGAGCGCGACCTCCTCCTCGGTCACATCGACGCCCGTCGCAGCAGTCAGTCTTTCGACGAAGAGCTCTACAGCCGGTGGGATTTCGACGCCGGCCGAGTGGTGCGCGGTCAGCGGTGGGATCGTCCGGACGATTTCGGTGTCGACGGACAGTGGCTCCCGGCTCGTCGCCAGCAGGCTCACGCCGGCACCCGCGGCCAACAGGACATCGACGAGCCGGGCCACCGGGTCGAGGACCTGTTCACAATTGTCCAGCACCAGCAGCATCTTCCGGTCTCGCGCATAGGCCAGTAGGGCATCCTGGGCGGTGCCGGACGGCGACGGCGCCAGCCCGATGGTAGACACCACCGCGTCCACGACCTGGTCGGCCGCTTCGGTGGCAGTCAGATCCACCCACCACACACCGTCAGCGAACCGCGCAACCGCCGCGCGAGCAACCTCAACCGCGAGGCGGGTCTTGCCGCACCCGGCGGCACCGGTCAGCGTGACGAGGCGATGCTCGCGCAGCAGAACCTGAAGTGAGTCGAGCAGCCCGGCGCGGCCGATCAACCGACCGCGCCGATTCGGCAGGCTGGGGGCCGGCGCCGATTCGATCCGGCCGACGAACTGCGCTGTGCCGGTGACGATTCCGATGGGGTCGAGCTTGGCGGGCGAGCCGCCGAGCGCCGGGTCACCGGCCAGTATCCCCGCCTGCAGGTCCGCCAGCGCAGCGGACGGCTCGACGCCCAGCTCGTCCAAGAACAGCGTCCTGGCATCGTGGAAGGTCCGCAGGGCTTCGTCCAGACGACCGGTTCGGTACTCGGCCAGCATGCGCAGAGCCCACAGTCGCTCCCGCAACGGGCGGGCCGGAATTTCCGTCCGCAATTCGACCAATGCGCGCTCCGCGTCGCCGTCAGCAAGTAGGCCTTCCAGGAACCGCTCGCGGACCTGCGCATACAGCTCCTCCAACCGGGCCACCGCCGGCGCCGCCCAGGGCGCGTCCGACAGTGGTGAGTACGGCCGCCCCCGCCACAGCGAGGTCGCCTCCGCCGCGCGGGCGACCGCCGGCCCCGGTCGGCCGGCACCCAGCAGCGCGCGCACCTGATCGGCCATCGTCTCGAATCTGCGGGAATCGATCCGGTCCGCCGGCAGGTTCAGGGTGAGCCCACCGGCGGTCCGCTGCAGCACCGGATCGCCGGTGCCGGCCGTCCCCAGGATCGACCGCAACCGCGACAGGTGCGATGTCACCGTCGATGCAGATCGCCGGTCGCTGTCCCCCCAGATCGCATCGGCAATCGCGTCCGTGCTCGCCGGTTCGCCCGCCCGGACCAGTAGCAAGGTCAGCACCGCCGCCAGCGCGCCGCCGACCGGCCGAATCTCGCCAGGCCGCTCGATCAGCAGCGGCCCGAGATCGCGTATCAACAACGCGGGCTCGTCAATCTCGGGCGCGCGCTGGTCGAACATCGTCACCGGACCAGTCCACCAGACCGGGTGGGTGTACGCCTTATCTCGCGAGCTTTTTGTTCTCTCGAAGTACGGGCGATCCGACTGGTGTCGCATCCAGGTCAGCAGTCCGCTGGCTGCCGTCGACGATCCCAGGCCCGTGCCAGGGGCGGCTCCCCTGACAAGTTCGCGCCTCGTATTGTGTCCCGATGTCCGCTTTGTTCGTGCCGTTCGGCCACCACAGTGGCGGTGACTCCGTGGCCAACCCCGTGTGCAGCCGCTGATCCCCCTGGCGTAAAGGACCCGTTATGAGTACAACCTCCATGCCCAGATCGACCACCGCAGAGCATTCCCGGCTGGGGCAGGCAACCGGGTCAGCGGCGGACGACCTGTTCGGGGCGAATCCCTGGTACGAGTGGGGGCCTTACCTGTCCGAACGGGCCTGGGGCACGGTGCGGGAGGACTACAGCGACAACGGCGATGCCTGGAATTACTTCCCGCACGACCACGCCCGCTCCAGGGCGTACCGGTGGAACGAAGACGGCATGGCAGGGCTGTCAGATATCCGCCATGAGCTGTGCCTGGGTCTGGCGTTGTGGAACGGAGCCGATCCGATCCTGAAGGAACGGATGTTCGGCCTGACCGGCCCGGAAGGCAACCACGGGGAAGATGTCAAGGAGTATTGGTGGTACCTGGATGGGTTGCCCAGCCACGCCTGGCTGCGGTGGCGGTACCACTACCCCCAGGCCGCATTCCCCTACCGACAATTGGTGGAGGAGAACGACCGACGCTCCCGGGACGAGCCCGAATTCGAATTGCTGGACACCGGCGTGTTCGACGACAACCATTACTGGTCGGTGGATGTCGCGTATGCAAAGGCGTCACCGACCGAGGTTCTGGCCCGGATCAGCATCGAAAACCATGCGGCTGCGGAGTCGAGTCTTTCGGTGCTGCCGACCCTGTGGTTCCGCAATGCCTGGCGGATCTCCGGGGCTCAGCCACCTGCGCTGTTCCTGGACGGGGACGGAATCGCCGCCGAACACCCCCGGCTGTCCGGCTACCGCCTCGACGCGGCCCCGACCGCCGATGGCGCCCGGCCACAGGCCCTGTTCTGCGACAACGAAACCAACACCGCCCGGGTCTTCGGGACGGCACCTGTCACCAACTACCCGAAGGACGGGATCAACGACTACGTCATCACCGGCGCCGGAACCGTGAACCCGCAACACACCGGGACCAAGGCGGCCTGGTGGTATCAGCTCACCGTGACCGGCGGCGGACGGGCCGAATTGCGGTTGCGGCTGCACCGCCCGGACCTGGCCCAACCCGCACCACCAACCCCTTGGCACGGCGCCTATTTCGACGACATCATGACAAGCCGGGAAAATGATGCCGACGACTTCTACGCCGCAATCGCCCCCGCTGACATCAACCCGGCGAAGATGCAGGTACTACGCCAATCCAGTGCCGGGTTGGTCTGGAGCAAGCAGATGTACCCGTACCGGGTCAGCCGTTGGTTGGACGGTGACCCCGGCCAGCCAGCCCCACCGGCCGGCCATCGATTGCACCGGAACACCGGATGGCGGCACCTGGACTCCTTCGACGTGCTGGCCATGCCGGACCCGTGGGAATACCCCTGGTTCGCCGCCTGGGATCTGGCGTTCCATGCGATCTCCTGGGCGCACTTGGACCCCGCGTTCGCCAAATACCAGCTCATGGTGTTGCTCCGTGAATGGTTCCAGCACCCCAATGGGGCGCTCCCTGCCTACGAGTGGAGCTTCGACGACGTCAACCCCCCGGTTCATGCCCTGGCCGCAATCCGGGTGTTCGTGATTGACGGCAGCACCGACATCGACTTCCTGAGAAGGGTTTTCCACAAGCTGTTGCTCAACTTCACCTGGTGGCTCAACCGGCAGGATCCCGACGGTAACAACCTGTTCGGCGGCGGGTTCCTTGGCCTGGACAACATCAGCCCGATCGACCGGTCACACCTGCCGCAGGGGTTGCGCCTGGACCAGGCCGATGGCACCGCCTGGATGGCGTACTACTCAGCCGCCATGCTGACCCTGGCCGTCACCCTCGCCGAGCACGACGACGTCTACGAGGACATGGTGGTCAAATTTCTGGAACAAACGGTGCTGATCATGGACGCACTGGAGGATTCCGGGTGCTACGACAATGTCGACGGGTTTTTCTACGACCAGCTCACCAATCCGGCCGGCCATCGCGACATGATCAAAGTGCAAACGCTTGTCGGAGTTATTCCGGCATTGCCGGTGGTGTCGTTGCCGACAGGTGACACCGACCGCGTCGCGCGACTACGGAAGCGGTTCGCCCGCCGGCTGGAACAAACCGGCCGGCATGACCTGCTCGACTGGCAGGTCCGTGGCCCAGATGAGGACCGCAGGTTGCTGCTGTCGGCCGTTCCACAGGAAAAACTCGTCAGGCTATTCGCAACCTTGTTCGACGAAGACGCGTTCCTCTCGCCACACGGCTTGCGCTCCCTGTCGAAACGGCACACCACCCCGTACACCGTGCCTGGCTTGCCCGATGCGGCCATCGAATATGAACCCGCCGAATCCCGCACCGCGATGTACGGCGGCAATTCGAACTGGCGTGGCCCGGTGTGGCTGCCGGTCAATTACCTGGTCATTCGGGCCCTGCTGCAGCACGACCAGTTCTTCGGGCCGGAATTCACCATCGACTACCCCACCGGGTCGGGGCGGCAACACACGCTCCGGGAGGTTGCGGGTGACCTTGCGGACCGGCTGGTCGGTATCTGGCTACCCGGCCCCGACGGACGCCGCCCCGTTGTTGGCGGTGTCGAGCTGATGCAAACGGACGCCGCGTGGAAGGACAACCTGCTGTTCTACGAGTACTTCCACGGTGACAACGGGGCCGGCCTCGGCGCGATGCATCAAACCGGCTGGACCGCGCTGGTCGCCGACCTACTGATCGACCCGCCCCGGCGCAGCCGCCCAGTCATCTTCCTGACCGACCCGGGCGGAGCAACGAGCAATACACCCAGGAGCGGGCAGAGATGAGGAACTCAGCCGAGCCGGTTGCCCTGTCGGGCAGACACGATCTGGTAGCGCACCCCTTCATCTACGAGATCAACACCTGGCCGTGGCTGGCATCCATCAGCGCCGACGAGGGCCGCACCATCGACCTGGGCTCGGTACCCACCCGGTACTGGAACGAGATCAGCGATCTGGGGTTCGACGCGGTCTGGCTGATGGGCGTCTGGCAGCGCAGCCCCGCAGGAATCGAAATCGCACTGGCCAACAGCGACCTGCGGGCTTCGTTCCAGGCCGCGCTGCCGGATTGGCGGGCAGCGGACGTCGTCGGTTCGCCATATTGCATCCGGGACTACACCGTCGATGCCCACCTCGGCGGACCTGCCGGCTTGGCGCTCGCCCGGGCAGCCCTGGCCGCTCGCGGTATCCGGCTGATCCTGGACTTTGTGCCCAATCACGTTGCGCCCGATCATCCCTGGGCCAGGCAGCAGCCGGAGCTCTTCGTGACCGGGACCCCGGCCGACCTCGACCGCGACCCCGCAGCGTTCATCGAGGTGGGTGGTCGGGTCCTCGCCAGGGGCCGGGACCCGT
>Ga0190275_10002985_pt1 | contig 12019 bp, 8 predicted proteins | sample Popmic550T_FD_133745 | JGI IMG/M metagenome (GOLD analysis project Ga0190275, IMG submission 133745) | Populus adjacent soil microbial communities from riparian zone of Yellowstone River, Montana, USA - 550 T | ecosystem: Environmental > Terrestrial > Soil > Riparian zone > Trees stand | place... | reverse complement strand
GTCGTGCTCACGATCGCGGGCGCGCGTCAACGTGACGGCTACGCGGTGTTGGTCGGCTCGGCGTTCTCGGTCATGGCCGCGCTCCTGTGCCTGCACGGGCTCGCGACGCCGGGCGTCTTCGTCGACGAGGTAGGCGTCGCCGCGTTCACGGGTGGAGCGACGCTGCCGATCGGCGGTGCGATCCTCGCGCTCGGCGCGCTCTCTGCTCTTCGCCGACCTGCAGCCGTCCGGCCCCTGCTGTGGCTTCTCGCCGCAGGCGTCGTCTTCATCTTCGGGCTGGGGATCGCAGCGATCGTCCAGCCCGGTCTCGTGCCCTCCGTACCGGAACCGCGGAGCACGGCTGCGTGGATCGTCCTCGCTGCCGGCCTCGCCTTCTACGCGGTCCTCTTCTGGCGCGCCATCCGCACGTACCGGCTGACGCAGCGCGGTGCCGACCTCCTCGTCGCCGTCGGCATCGTCTGGCTCGCGGCGGCGCTCCCGGCGGCACTCCTCCTCGACTTCCGCGACCTCGGCTGGTGGCTCGGCCACGGGTTCGAGATCGTGGGCATCGCCGCCGTGGGCTTCACGGTCGCGCACGACCTCCGGCGCGGCGCGGCGCGGTCGCGGCCGCTGCTGGGCGACCTCGGCGGCGCCGACCTCGTCGTCGAGGCCGAGTCGTTCCTCGGATCCCACATCCGCGCGCTCCTCGCCGAGCTTGCGGAGAAGGACGCCTACACGGAGGAGCACACGCGCCGGGTCGCGTTGCGCGCGGCGCAGGTCGGCGACGAGCTGGGACTCTCACCGGGACGTCTTCGCGATCTGGCCATCGGCGGACTCCTCCACGACATCGGCAAGCTCGTCGTGCCCGACTCGATCCTCAAGAAGCCCGCCGCGCTGACGGACGAGGAGTACCACGTCGTGATGCAGCACGTGTTCACGGGCGAGTCGCTGCTCAAGGAGCTGGGCGGCTTCTCGCCGCTCGTGCTTCGGCTCGTGCGCGGCCACCACGAGCGCTTCGACGGCTCCGGCTATCCGCGCGCGGTTGCGGGCGACCCAATTCCCCTCGATGTCGCGATCCTCGCGGTGTGCGACGTGTACGACGCCTTGATCTCCGAGCGCGTGTACCGCGAGGCGTGGACGCACGAGCGTGCGCTGGAGCATCTCCGCGCCGGAGCCGGAAAGCTCTTCGACGCGAGTTGCGTCGAAGCGCTGGCGGACGTGCTCGCACGCGAACGGCGTTCCGAGCTGGCCGTTGCCGTCTAGCCGGCGAGCTGCGCGGCGACGTGTTCGGCGTCCTCGCCGACGCCGCAGAACAACGCCGACTTGCGCTTGTGCAGCCAGTTGACGCCGACGAAGTAGAGCCCGGGATGCTCCGAGACGCCGCGTCGCTGCACCGGCCAGCCGTGCTCGTCGGAGACGTCCAGCTCGATCCAGGAGTAGTCGGGGCGGAAGCCCGAGGCCCACAGGATCGTGGCGATGCCACGCTCTCCCAGATCGATCTCGAGCGTGTCCTCGATCGCGGACGGCCCGACGTCCCGTTCCTCCGCCTCGGGCAACTCGAGGCCACGATCGGCGGCGACCGCGTCGATCTGCGCCATGAGGGCCGCCGCTCCGCGATCGGATGTCGCCAGCACTTCCTCGACGCCGCCCTCGAAACGGGCGACGCCACGGTCGATGGCTGCGAGCCGCCCGACAACCTGTGCTCCGCGGCCTGCAAGCCACCTGGGGTGGCAGTCGTGACCGCCGTCGTTGCCCGAGATCGGCGGATTGCAGGCGAGCCGCGCGGCCGGTGACGGGAGCGAGTCGGCGGTCTGGTCGAGGAGGCCGAGCTCGCCCGCCCAGTGCAGGAAGTCATGGCCGCGGTAGCGGCGCGGAAACCAGCCGCAGCGCCCGGCCGAGAGGACGACATCTCGGCCCGCCGTGAGGAGCTCGTCCGTGATCTGGCACCCGGACTGGCCACCTCCGACGACGAGGACGGCGCCGTCGGGGAGCTCCCCGGGGCGGCGGTACTCGCTCGTGGTCAGCTGGAGCTCGACGTCGGCGGACTCCGTGCCGGGCACGCGCGGGCGCGGCTGCTGGAACGCTCCCGTCGCCACCACGACGTTCTTCGCGCTCAGGTGGAGATCGGCTCCGACGAGGACGTACTCGTCATCGGTGCGGCGTAGGGAATCCACGCGCACGCGCTCCCGCACCGGCGCTTCGAAGGAGCTCGCGTACTCCTCGAGGTACCCGACGACCTCGGCGAGCGCTGCGAAGGCGTCGGGATCGTCGCCCGCGTACTCGCCGCCCGGAAGCGTGAGCGACCAGTTCGGCGTGTTGAGATAGAAGCCGTCCCAGCGTCGCGACCGCCACGTCTCGGCGACCTCGCCACCCTCGAGGACGAGATGGTCTCGGCCGTGCTGCGTCAGGAAGTAGCTTGTGGCGAGGCCGGCCTGCCCGGCGCCGACGACCACGGTGTCGATGCGCTCCACGGCACCGCTACGCGGTTGCGAAGAGCTCGAACTTGTCGCGGAGGTATGCGAGGTACGGCTGCGGGTCGATCGGCCCTCCGACGACGCGCTCGATCGTCTCCGCCGGGGTCAGCTTGCGCCCGAGCGAGTAGATCTCGTCGCGCAGCCAGGCATGCAGCTCGGCGAACTCGCCCCGCTCGATCCGCTCGTCGACATCCGGGATGGCGGCGCGCGCCTTCTCCCAGATCTGGACGGAGAGCACCGTTCCGAGCAGGTACGTAGGGAAGTACCCGAAGCCACCGCCCGACCAGTGCGCATCCTGGAGCACGCCGGCCGCGTCGTTCGGAACCGGGATCCCCATGAGCTCCTCGAAGCGCGTGTTCCAGGCGTCGGGAAGATCGGCCACCGCGAGGCGGCCGTTGAGCAGCTCCTGCTCGAGCTCGAAGCGGAGGATCACGTGCAGGCCGTAGCTGGTCTCGTCGGCGTCGACGCGGATGTGCGAGCGGCGCACCCGGTTCACGGCGCGGTGGAAGCTCTCGAGCGGCACGTCCCCGAGCCGCTCGGGGAACGCGTCCTGCACGCGCGGGTAGAACCAGCGCCAGAAGGGCAGCGAGCGGCCGACGATGTTCTCCCAGAGCCTGCTCTGCGACTCGTGGAGCGTGGCCGAGACGCCGGCGGCGAGCGGCGTGCGCTCGAGCGTCCGTGAGACGCCCCACTCGTAGAGTCCGTGTCCGGTCTCGTGCATCGCGGTGAAGAGCGACATGAGCTCGTCCTCCGAGTAGCGCGAGGTCAGGCGGATGTCGCCGAGCCCGAACGTGATCTCGAATGGGTGGACCGTCCGGTCGAGCCTGAACTGATCCCACGTCGCGCCGAACGCCTCGACGAGCTCGCGCGAGAGCGCCTCCTGCGTCTCCACCGGGAACGGGCCGTCCATGAATGCGTCCGTCTCGTCGGTCGCCTGCTCGGCGACGAGCGCCTGCAGCTCGGGTGCGAGGACGGCAAAGACCTCGCGGATCTCCGCGGTACGCATCCCGGGCTCGTAGTCCTCGAGCAGCACGTCGTAGGGGTCGTCGTACGGGGCGAAGCACTCGATGTACCGAAGTCGGAGGTCGACGATGCGCTCGAGCCACGGCCGGAACTGCGCGAAGTCGGACTCCTCACGCGCCTTCACCCAGACCTCGTACGCCTCCGCGGCCGTCTTCGCGAACTCCACCGCGAGGTCGGCCGGCACGCGCCGCGTCCGCTCCCAGTCGTAGCGCCCGACGCGGATCAGCGACGCGTCGTCCGAGTCGTGCGGCAGCGACGCGGCGTACGGCTCGAGCTCCTCGAAGAGCTCGCCCAGGCGTTCGTCGACGGTGTGCGCGTGGACGATCTCCTCGAGCGTCGCGAGCTGGGCAGCACGGGTCGGTGCGCCACCCGGAGGCATGAACACGGTCATGTCCCAGATCAGCACGCCCTCGGTGCGGCGCAGGTCGACGAGCTTCCCCAGGCGCTCCTTCAGCTCGGACAGGGCCGCTTCCACGGCCTCGGACTCTACCGACGGAGAAACCGGCGCTCTCCCACCTGCAGGAAGCCCTTGCCGTCCCACGAGAACGTTCGGACGGTGATCGTCTCGTCGTCTGCGTCGTACACGATCAACCCTCGCGCTTCCTCCTTGCGCTCCGGCCTCGGGCGTCCGAGTGCCGAGGCCGTGGCGAGGACGAGAGACCGCCGAGGCCCCTCCTCGAGCACCTTGAACTCGCGCCGCTCCGCGACGCCCGCCTGGTGGACGTGTCCCCCGATCACGAGCTCGGCGCCGGCTGCGACGAGGGCGCGGAGCACGTCGTCGCGCCGGCTCAGCGGCCGCTTCCGTGCCACGCGCCAGGGTGGCGCGGCCAGGTGGTGGTGGAGGGCGACGATCCGCAGAGCGTCCGGGGGGCCGTCCTGCAGGCGCTTCACGGCGTGCTCGAGCCGGTCGTCATCGACGGCTCCGCCCTGCTGACGCCACGCACGCACGGAGTTGAGGCCGACGACCACGACGTGCTCGGACACGTGGATCGGCTCCGTCTCGCCGAACACCCGCTCCCACTCGTCGAAGGTGCGCGTGAAGCGCGCGGGGACGGTGTATGGGATGTCGTGGTTGCCCGGCACGACGAAGAGGGGCAGCTGGAGGCCGCGAAGGAGCGTCGCGGCCGTCTCGAGCTCCTGTCGACGGCCGCGGTGCGCGAGATCGCCCGTGGCGATCAGCAGTTCGGGCCGAAGATCGGCGATGAGCGCGTGGAGTGCTTCGAGCGGCTCCCATGCCTCCGAATGGCCCATGTGGAGGTCCGACAGGTGGAGAATCCGCGCGGTCACCGCCGGGGCAGGCTATACACTCGGTTCGTGGCGGAAGAGTCGCCGGAGCTGTTCGACGACATCTATCTCGGGCTTCGGGCAGGTGGCGCGGCCCGAAAGCAGCGGCGTGGCGAGCCTCTCTCCAGCGAGGAGGCCGAGGCCATCAGTCGCTGGCGGCGTCTGTCCCTCTGGCGTAAGACCTTTGCTGTCGGAGCCTTCGCGCTCGGCACCTTCGGGCTCGGCTTCACCGTCGGCGGCCTCGTGTTCGGCCGCTGGCGTAAGGCGTAAGCGCAGCGTTCCGTTTCCCCCGGGACGGGGTACCTGGGGCTGGTGAGCGTGGAAGTCGACGCCAAGCAGGTATCCCGCGAAGCGGCCGACAGCACGTGGGTCGAGGGCCTCGGCCGGTACGGCCTCGTCGCCAAGGGCATCTCCTACGGGCTCGTCGGCGTTCTCGCCGCTGCGCTCGCGCTCTCGGGAGAGGGGAAGGCGACGAGCCGCGAAGGCGCGTTCGAGCAACTCGCGCAAGAGGGTGGATACGGCAAGCCGCTCCTGGTGGCGCTCGCCCTCGGGTTTCTCTCGTACGCAGCGTGGCGGATCGTGCAGGCGATCTTCGACCGCGATCGAGAGGGGTCGGACGCGCAAGCGCTCGCGAAGCGCGCCGGGTACGTCGGGCGCGCGGTCATCTACGTCGCGCTTGCCATCGCGGCATTTCAGCTCCTCGACGGCACGGGCGGCGGCGGGAGCAGCGGCGTGGAGGAGAAGTCACTCACTGCGCAGGTTCTCGACTACCCGGCCGGACGCTGGCTCGTGGGCCTCGTCGGCCTCGCGTTCATCGGAGCCGCGCTCTTCAACGCCTATCGCGCGTTCACGCAGAAGTTCGAGGAGAACTGGAACGCCGGCGAGATGTCGGCGACCGAGCGCACCTGGCTTCCGCGCCTGAGCTCGCTCGGACTCCTCGCCCGTTTCGTCGTCTTCGGTCTCATCGGGTGGTTCCTCGTGAAGGCCGCCTGGCAGCACGATCCGAAGGAGGCGATCGGGCTCGACGGAGCGTTGCAGAAGGTGATTCAGGCGAGCTACGGCACGGTGCTGCTGACGATCGTCGCCGGCGGTCTCCTCTGCTACGCGCTCTTCTGCTTCGCGGAAGCCCGCTACCGCGACGTCTAGGACGTGGGCGGGACGCTCTTCGTCAACCCGCGCTCGGGCGCGGACGATCCGTCCGTCGACGATCTCGTCGCGGCGGCTACGGCGATCGGCGTGTCGGTGCATGTCATGCGTGACGGAGAGGATCTCGGCGACCTCGTCCGTGATGCCGATGCGGACGTCCTCGGTATGGCGGGGGGAGACGGGTCGCTCGGCTGCGTCGCGCAGGTGGCCATCGAGCGGGACGTTCCGTTCGTCTGCATCCCGTGGGGAACGCGCAACCACTTCGCGATCGACGCGGGTCTGGCCGCCGACGACCCGCTCGCCGCGCTCTCGGCATTCGGCGGCGACGAGCGGCGTGTCGACGTGGGCCGGGTCGGAGATCGTGTCTTCCTCAACAACGTCTCGCTCGGCGTCTACGGCAGGCTCGTCCATCGGCGCGAACACAGTCGCCGCCGGGACGAGGCGCTCGCGCGGCTCCGCGCGCTCGCGACGTCCGTCTGGCAGGACCGCCGCTGGAGCCGTCGATTCCGTGTCGACGGCCAGACGATCCACGCGAGCGTCGTGCTCGTCTCGAACAACGAGTATCGCGACGAGCTGACAGCTCTCGGCGAGCGCGACCGGCTCGATGCCGGCGTCCTGGCGCTCTACGCTGCCCGCGGCATCCGGCGTCTGCACTGGACCGAGCGCACCGCGCCGCAGTTCCGGATCGAGACGAGCCGTCCGCTGCACGCGGCGGTCGACGGCGAGCCGGTCGTGCTCACGTCTCCGCTCGAGCTACGGATCGATGCCAGGGCGTTGCGGCTGCTGGTTCCGCCCGAGGTGGGCGGTCCGGAAGGGGACACCGTCGAACACAAGTAGGAGCGCGCTGACAAGGGCGCCGCACCAAGGGCGTGTCCGCTGGGAGAGTAAGTCGCGAGGTACTCTCGCCCGCCGCGGGGCTCACTCAGACGCAGGCCTCGCCCGCGAAGTCCTGATGTCCGCGACCGTCATGACACCGCAGCTCGCGGAGCGCGCCCGTGAGTGCGTAGAGGCCGTCGCCCGCGTCCGCGAACCCGAGCGTCCACCGCTCGGCTTGCACTGAGTCGTCGGCGATCCCCTCGAGCGTCACGGTGACGATCTGCCCGCCGCCGCCCTCAGCTCCGGCCTGTGCGTCGATCGTCGTCCGTCGTGCCGTCCGCTCGTCCAGTCGGAGGAACGTCGCCGCGGCCATCGCGGGGGAGCGCTCCCAGTCCTCGTCGACCTTCTGCTGGAACCCGGCGAAGCCCGCCGTCGAGACCGCGCCGCCGGACGCCGCCTCCGGCGGCCCGCCCCACACGAGCTCCACGTCCACGTCGTTCCCGCAGCCCGCGAGCGCCAGGACGATGGCGAGGACGACGGCCGTGCGCACGGCGCGGGTTGTAGCGCATGTCCGATACGAACGTCTGTTCGGCTGAGTACAATGGCGCGCGGCATGAGCCAGGCAGACCATCTCGTCGTTCACGGCGCGCGTGAGCACAACTTGAAGAACGTCACCGTCAGCATCCCGCGGGACGCGCTTGTCTGCGTCACCGGGCTGTCCGGGTCGGGGAAGTCGTCGTTGGCGTTCGACACGATCTACGCCGAGGGGCAGCGGCGCTACGTCGAGTCGCTCTCCGCGTACGCGCGGCAGTTCCTGCAGATGATGGAGAAGCCCGACGTGGACTCGATCGACGGGCTCTCGCCGGCGATCTCGATCGACCAGAAGACGACCTCGCGGAACCCGCGCTCGACCGTCGGCACCGTCACCGAGATCTACGACTACCTCAGGTTGCTGTTCGCGCGGATCGGCCGGCCGCACTGCCCGGTCTGCGGACGTCCCATCGCCGGCCAATCACTCGACCAGATCGTGGAGCAGGTGCTGCGGCTCGAGGAGGGGACGAGGTTCACGGTCAACGCCCCGGTCGTGCGCGACCGCAAGGGCGAGTACAAGGACGTGCTCGAGGAGTTGCGCCGCGACGGCTTCACCCGCGTGAAGGTGGACGGCGAGCAGCGGCTGCTCGAGGAGGACATCGTCCTCGACAAGAAGTTCAAGCACACGATCGAGGTCGTCGTCGACCGGCTCGTGATGAAGGCCGACCTCCGCCAGCGGCTCACGCAGTCGGTGGAGACGGCGACCGCCCTCGCCGCGGGCCTCGTCGTGATCGACGTCGTCGACGGCGAAGAGTTCACGTATTCGGAGAACCTCGCGTGCCCCGACCACGGTGTGTCGCTCGCCGAGCTCGAGCCGCGCGTCTTCTCCTTCAACTCCCCGCACGGGGCGTGCCCGCGGTGCACGGGGCTCGGCGCCCAGCTCGAGATCGACCCCGACCTGCTCGTGCCGGACACGTCGCTCTCGATCGAGGACGGCGCGCTCGTTCCGTGGACGGTCGGCAGCCAGAGCTTCTACGACTCGGTCATCGAGGCGATCGCCGAGCGCTACGAGATCCCGCTCGACGTGCCGTGGCGCGAGTTGACGACCGAGCAGCAGGATCGGTTCCTGCACGGGACCGGCGGTGAGAAGATCTTCGTGACGTACCGCAACCGGATGGGGCGAAAGCGCCAGTACACGATGGCGTTCGAGGGCCTCCTGACCAACCTGCAGCGCCGCTACCGCGAGACGGACTCGTCGCATGCGCGCGACCGGATCGAGGAGTACATGAGCTTCCGCCCGTGCCCGGAGTGCGGCGGTGCGCGCCTGAAGCCCGAGGTGCTCGCGGTCACCGTCGGCGACCTTTCTATTCACGGCTTCACGAGGATGTCGGTTGCGCGCGCCCTGCGGTTCGTCGACGAGCTCGAGCTAACCAAGACCGAAGCGCTCATCGGCCGTCGCATCCTGAAAGAGGTGCGTGAGCGGCTGACGTTCCTCGAGAACGTCGGCGTCGGCTACCTGCAGCTCGACCGCGCCGCGAAGACGCTGTCCGGCGGCGAGGCGCAGCGCCTCCGGCTCGCGACCCAGATCGGCTCGCAGCTCGTCGGCGTCCTCTACATCCTCGACGAGCCCTCGATCGGGCTCCACCAGCGCGACAACGGGCGGCTCATCCATACGCTCGAGCGGCTTCGCGACGTGGGCAACACCGTGCTCGTCGTCGAGCACGACGAGCAGATGATGCGCGCGGCGGACTGGGTCGTCGACCTCGGGCCAGGAGCTGGCGAGCACGGCGGAGAGATCGTCGCCGAGGGACCCGCCGACGAGATCGCCGACACGCCGGGCTCGGTGACCGGAGCATTCCTGAGCGGCAAGCGACAGATCCTGGTGCCACCGCGCCGCGACGACGAGGATCGCGGTTGGTTCTCAGTCCGGGGCGCGGCCATGCACAACCTCAAGGGCATCGACGTCGACTTTCCCGTCGGGCGCTTCATCGCCGTCACGGGCGTGTCCGGGTCGGGGAAGTCGACGCTCGTGAACGAGGTGCTCTACAAGTCGCTCGCCAACCGCCTGAACAAGATGCGCGTCAAGCCCGGAGATCACGAGAGCGTCGACGGGATCGACTGCTTCGACAAGGTCATCGACATCGACCAGTCGCCGATCGGTCGCACGCCGCGCTCCAACCCGGCCACGTACACCGACCTCTTCACGCACGTGCGCGAGCTCTATTCGCTCACGCCGGAGGCCAAGATCCGCGGCTACAAGCCGGGGCGGTTCTCCTTCAACGTGCGCGGCGGGCGCTGCGAGGCGTGCAAGGGCGACGGGAACATCAAGATCGAGATGCACTTCCTCCCCGACGTCTACGTGCCGTGCGAGACCTGCCACGGCAAGCGGTACAACCGCGAGACGCTCGAGGTGCGGTTCAAGGGCAAGTCGATCTCGGACGTCCTCGAGATGTCGGTCGAGGAAGCGCTCGAGTTCTTCGCGAAGATCCCGAAGATCAGGCGGCGCCTGCAGACGCTGCACGACGTGGGTCTCGACTACGTCAAGCTCGGCCAGCCGGCGACGACGCTCTCGGGCGGCGAGGCGCAGCGCGTGAAGCTCGCGGCGGAGCTTTCGAAGGTCGCGACCGGGAAGACGCTGTACATCCTCGACGAGCCGACGACGGGCCTCCACTTCGCCGACATCGAGAAGCTGCTCGAGGTGCTGCAGCGCCTCGTCGACAACGGCAACACCGTGCTCGTGATCGAGCACAACCTCGACGTGATCAAGCAGGCGGACTGGCTCGTCGACCTCGGCCCCGAGGGTGGAGACGAGGGTGGCGAGGTGATCGCGACGGGAACGCCCGAGGATGTGGCCGAGATCGAGGAGTCGGCGACGGGGCAGTTCCTGCGCGGTGTGCTCGCCGGCGAGCGCGCGGCCGCGGCAGCCTGAGTCAGCTGGCGTTCGGAACGAGCGGCGGCCGGATGCGGGGCGCGTTCTCGAGCGCGTAGATGCGGCCCTTGCCGACGAGGAACGCCCGAGAGCCGGCGACGACGAGAGGCGAGTAGTAGCCGTCGGCGAAGCGCCAGTCCAGCACGCCGGTTCGCGCGTGGAGCACGAACGTCTCGCGGTTCGTCGTCGAGATGTAGACACGCCCGCCCGTAACCGTCGGCGAGCCGAGGACCTTGCCGCCCAGTCGCTGCTTCCAGCGCACGTGCCCGTCGTGGGCCGAGAGCGCGTAGAAGATGCCGTCGGTGGTACCGACGTAGACCGTCTCGTTCCACACCGCCGCCGAGCCGTAGATCGAGCCTGCGAGCTTGCGGCTCCAGCGGTGCGCACCGGTGTGGACGTCGAACGCGGAGAACACGCCGTCGATGACCCCGAGGTATGCGCGGTCATGTGCGATCGACGGCGTGGCGTAGTAGCCGCCTTCGCGCCACGACCTCCGCCGCACGAGGCTCCGAAACCCCAGGAGCACGCGCACCTCGGCGTCGTCGGAGAACGATGTCGTCTTCCAGCGCAGACGGCCGCTCCAGGCGTCGAAGCTGTAGAGGTACCGGTCGTACGCCGAGACGTAGAGCTTGCGCCCGAGAAGCGCCGGGCTCGAGGCGATCTTGGTCGCGAGCGGGTAGCTCCACACGATGTGCCGGCCGGCGCCCAGCTTCATCGAGTAGACGCGCGACTCCTGGCGAGATCGGAACGCGGAGAAGAACAGCCGGTCTGCGACGACCGCCGGGCTCGACTCGACGTTCCCGGTGCCGAACCGCCACAGGAGCCTGCCGCTCTCGAGCCCGAGCGCCACGACGCCGCCGCGCTCGCCTTTGCCTCGTGCGCACGGGGCCGGCCCTGCCCAACCGACGTAGACGACGCCTGCCCGCACGGCAGGGGAGGAGGCGATGCACCCGTCGAGGTCCGCCGTCCACGCGATCGTCCCGTCGTCGACGCGCGATGCGATCACGAGTCCGTCGTGGGTGCCGAACACGACGAGGCCCCGCGAGACGATCGGGGGCATCTCGATGAGACCGCGTCCGGGGATCGTGTACACCGGCCGGAAGGGGGGACGCAGCTTCGACGCGACGAACCGCGTCCTCGCCGGCGACGCACCGAACATCGGCCAGGGGCTCCCTGTGGAGCCCGTGCGAGCCTGAACGCCTCCGCTGGCGAGCGCACCCGTGGCGCCGTCCCGCAGCGGGACGAAGTCGTGCACGACCCACCACGCGAATCCACCCAGCGCGGCGATCGCGAGTGTGAGCGTAGTTCGTCGCAACCTCATACCAAGGACGTTGCCAGGTCCGGTCGCCGAGACACGCGGGAACCGACAGCGCGTGACGCGTTCGGCGGAGGGCTACGCTTGAGGTGTGCTCCTCGACGCGGCCGGCAACCGACGCGAGCTCTCGCCGACGCGCGCCTGGTGGCTGCGCGTGCCCGCCGTTCTTCTGAGCCCGCGATCCGTGTTCTTCGCGCTCCGGGACGACGACGAGGAAGACGTGGCGGCGCGCGGCGAGCCGATCCTGCTCATCACCCTGCTCGCCGGAATGGCCGCCGTCCTCGCGACGCCCACCGCCGCAGACATCCTCGACAACCCGGAGTACGACGCGCTGCTGCTGGCCGTCTGGACGTTCATCGCCGGCGCGATCTACGGCGCGACGGGCTACTTCGTGATCGGCTTCGTCGTCTTCTTCGGCGTGCGTCTCCTGGGAAGCGCCGGAGACTTCCGGCGCGCGCGCCAGTCCGTCGGATTCGCGCTCGTGCCGCTTGCTGCGTCGATTCTCATAACCCTGCCGCTCCG
>Ga0190275_10002984_pt1 | contig 12019 bp, 9 predicted proteins | sample Popmic550T_FD_133745 | JGI IMG/M metagenome (GOLD analysis project Ga0190275, IMG submission 133745) | Populus adjacent soil microbial communities from riparian zone of Yellowstone River, Montana, USA - 550 T | ecosystem: Environmental > Terrestrial > Soil > Riparian zone > Trees stand | place... | reverse complement strand
TGCTGCGCGCGGCAGAGGCGCTCGCCTGGCGCGACATCGCGCTCCAGCGCACGTCGTCGCGCTTCAGCCCGGCGGCCGTCCAAGCAGCAGCCACCAGCGCCGCGAAGCCCGACGCGCTCGACGCCAGTCCGGAAGCGGTGGGAAAGTTGTTGGTACTGGTGATGCGCGCTCGCTCGCCACGCTCTGCGAGTGCACGCACCTGGTCGAGCACCTTGATGGCGCGGCTCTTGGCCTTGCCCTCGGCAGGCTTGCCGTTGAGCAGGACTTCGTCCTGTGCGAGCGCTGCATCGAACGAGACGCTGGTCTCGGTGCGCATCGGCTCGAGCGTGATGGAGATGCTCGCCACCGCCGGCAGGTTCAGCGCGACGTCGCTCTTGCCCCAATACTTGGCGAGGGCGATGTTCGCGCGCGCGACGACCTTGGCCTCCGAAACCTTACTCATGCACAGCTCCCCACGTCGTACACAGTCTTGTCCAGCTCTCTGAGCGCACTCGCCACGTTGCGCGCCATGTCGTCGCCATCGACGAGCGCGACCATGCAGCCGCCGCCGCCCGCGCCCGTGACCTTCGCACCAAGCGCACCGGCCGCCATCGCGCGCTCGTTCATCTCTTCGAGCGCATCGGTCGATAGCATCAGCGCGCTCAGCAGCTTGTGATTCATCGTCATCAGCTGGCCGAGCCCCTTCAGATCGCCTTGCTCGAGCGCGAGCTTGCCGTTCGACACGATGGAGGCGATGGCATCGAACAGCTTGCCGATGCGTAGAGGCTCGCGCTCGTACTGGCGCGCGACCGAGTCGACCATCGCCTTGGTGCTCGACGACTCGCCGCTGTAGGCCACCACGAGCTTCACCGGCTTACGCGGCACGACGTGCGTCAGCGGCTCACCGCGCTTGAACAGTGCGATGCCGCCGAAGGTGGCCATCGCGTTGTCGACGCCAGACGGGTTGCCGTGGAACACGCGCTCCCAGGCGAGCGAGCGCTCGTAGATCTCTTGCTCGGGACGGCTCACTCCGCGCGCTTCGTCGAGCGCCCGCAGCACCGCGACGCCGAGCGCCGCCGACGAGCCCATGCCTGCACCGCTCGGCAGATGCATGGTGGCCGAGAGCGCCACTTCGACATCGTCTTCGTAGAAGCCGCGCGCGACGCGCAGAGCCTGCTGCAGCGGCTCGCGCCCCTCGTTGGTCTCGCGCCCGCTGTCGACCTCGACCGCCCAGGGCTCGATGTGCAGTGTGGTGTGCGCGGCTCGAGGCGCCGGCGCGACCACGACCTCGGCGCCGCGAGCTACCGAGAGCGCGAGCGCGGGGCGCCCATGCACCACGCTGTGCTCGCCAAGCAAGATGACTTTGCCGTGTCCTAAGGCCATATCGGTCGTCGCTACCGTGTCTGAATAGGGCTTGCGCGGGGGGCAGACGCGAACATTCGCGCCAGCCGTTCCAAGCGCCGCATCGGTCGTCGCCGCACCGGCGTCAGTGGTCGCGATAGGCGAACATTTTCGCGAGTTGCTCGAGGCGTCGCCTGCCGAGCTCGCTCCACGAAGCGGCTTGTAAGGCGGCTTGCGCTTCCGCATTCAAGTGCTCGATCCGCGCCTCCACGGCAGCCCGTGCGCCTGAGCGTTCGAGCAGCTCCATGGCTGCGCGCACCGCGGCATCGTCGGCATCTGCCTCGCCAAGCACCGCATAAACGGGTGCGAGCTCACTTTCCGAGAGCCGTCGCTCCGCCTCTTCGATCAGCGCCGTGCGCTTGCCGGCGCGCAGATCGTTGCCGGCAGGTTTACCGGTCTTTTCCGGCGCGCCGAAGGTGCCGAGCAAGTCGTCTCGCACCTGAAACGCAAGCCCGGCAGGCTCGGCATAGCGCTCGAGCGCCGCGCGCTGCTCGGCATCGGCGCCGGCCAGCACCGCGCCGAGCAAGAGCGGCCCCTTCACGCTGTAGCTGCCCGTCTTGAGCCGCTGGATCAGCGCCACGTCGTTGTACGCAATCAGATCGAGCGCCTGTCCGTAGACGACGTCGCGCTGCATGGTCCAGAACACCTCGAGCGCCGCCGTGTAATGAGGCGAGAGCGTGGCGCTCCTCGCCACCAGCTCGATCGCAAAGGCGTTGCCGAGGTCGCCGGCCAGGATGGCGATGCTCGCGCCAAGGTGTTGCTGCTGCAAGCGTGTTGCAAATAGCTTGTGCAGCGTGGTCCCGCCGCGCCGCTCGTCGTCCTGATCCATCCAGTCGTCGTGCACGAGCAGGTAGCTCTGCAAGAGCTCGAGCCCGGCGCACGCGTCGAGCAGCCGACCGAGATCCGCGTCCGGGTTCACGGCCAGGTGGCCGGCGATGAGGATCGCGGGACGCGTGCGTTTGCCGCCTCGCATCGTGAAGTCGCAGAGGGCGTCGCAGAGCTCGACCGAGGGCTCGCTCAGGCTGCGCGCATGCTCTCGTTTTTGCTCGAAGAAGCGCGTGAGATGAGCGTCGACGCGCGTCTTGACGTCGGCCAAGAACACATTGATGGGGCCAATTTCCGCGGACACAGAAGCTCCAAGTGTAGGCTGGGCGCGGAGCATGGTCGCTCGAGGGCACGGCCGTCAACCTGGGCGGGTTCCCTCTTCGTTCCGCGCTCTGCTATAGCCTGCCCATCCGATGGCACAGCCCCCTCCGCTCACGAAGTCCGTCGTCCCCATGAGCTCACCCATCCAGCGTCGCAAAGACGACCACCTCGACCTGTGTGCGACGGACGACGTCGCATTTCGCGGCACCACCACGCTGTTCGAGTGCGTGCAGCTCATCCATCAGTCGCTGCCCGACATCGACGTCGACCAGATCGACACCAGCGTCACGCTGCTCGGCAAGAGGCTGCGGCTGCCGATCGTGATCGCGGCGATGACGGGCGGGACCGAGCGAGCGGCCGAGGTCAATCGCGACCTGGCTTCGATTGCGGAGGCGCGCGGCTTGGGCTTTGGGCTCGGCAGCCAGCGCGCGATGCAGCGGCAGCCCAACACCGCCTGGACCTACCAGGTCCGCGAGTGGGCGCCGAGTACGCTGGTGCTCGGCAACGTGGGCGTGGTGCAGGCGCGCGAGCTCGAGAGCAGCGTCATCGCCAACATGGTGCGCGACATCGGCGCCGACGCACTCTGCGTGCACCTCAACCCCGCCCAGGAGATCGTGCAGCCTGGAGGCGACCGCGACTTTCGCGGCGGACTCGCCACGTTCGAGCGGCTCGTGGCCGAGCTACCTGTGCCGGTCGTCGCCAAGGAGACCGGCTGCGGACTCAGTCTGCAGACCGCGCTCAAGCTCAAGGCCGCGGGCGTGCGCACGGTCGATACCTCGGGCGCCGGCGGCACCTCGTGGGTGGGCGTCGAGACGCTGCGCGCGGAGGGCGATCAGGCGCGGCTCGGCACCTTGCTCTGGGACTGGGGCATCCCGACGGCTGCCAGCGTTTACGGCTGCGTCAAGGTGGGTCACGAGACGATTGCGACCGGCGGCGTGCAGAGCGGACTCGACGTGGTGCGCGCACTCGCGCTCGGCGCCACAGCGGCCGGCATCGCACGGCCGATGCTGCAGGCGCACGTTCGCGGGGGCCGCGCCGAGGCCGAGCGCTTCGTCGACCAGCTCGAGCAAGAGATTCGCGCCGTCATGCTGCTCACCGGCGCGGCGGACATCGCGGCGCTACGCACGGCTCCGCGGCTGATCGGCGAGCCGCTCAAGCAGTGGATGCAGCTCGGCTGACTGCGCACGCGCGTCGCGAGGAGCGATGCGACGCACCACGCAGCACGCGCGCTCAGCGGCGCCGGCCGCCGCGCTGCGTCCCGTGGCGCCAGCCTGCATGTCCGTGACCGCCGCTGAAGCTGCCGCGATAGCTGCCACTCCGGTAGTGCCCGTGGTGGCGGTGGCCGTGGCGATGGCCGGACCAGCCCAGCGACAAACCCCAGCCTGGATAGACGCGATGATAAGGTGTGTAGGCGTAAGACGGGCCGTAGCCGTAGTAAGGTCGATAGCCGTAAGACGAACGATAGCCATAGTAAGGTCGATAGCTGTCCGCCCAGGTCGTACGGGTGCTGACGGTGGTCGCAGCGAGTGTCTCGGGCCGCCTAGGTGGCGCGACTCCACGCGGCCGGCTGTCGAACGCGGCTAGCAGCGGCGAGGCGATCGGCGAGTATGGAGCGAGTGTGTTCGCAGCGGGCGCAGCCGCAGCAACGGGTGCGGGCGCCCGCATGACGACGCGCGGCGTGGCGACCTGGGGTGCACTCGCCACGCTGGGCGCGCTGGGTCTCATGACCGGCGGTGCGGCCGAGCGCGCCGACGGGGCAAAGGTGTAAGTGCGCTGCACCGAGCCGCCGCACGCCTGCAGCGCGAGGCTCGTGAGCGCGGTGAGCAGCAAGCAGGCGAGGCGACCGCCGCGCACGACCCTGGAAACACCCTGTTTGCTCATACAGCCTCCACGTAGATCGTTCGACGGGAAGAGCCAGTTTCTCATTCAGAGGCGTGCAGCTCCGCTTCGTGCGTGCCCGTACGCGATTCTCCCCGCTCCTGGGAGAGTCCAGCACGAGCACTCTGCGCGTACGAGCTGAGCCATCTTTCGAGAGAGTAACTAGCCACGGCGCCATCCGCGCAGCAAGGCGAGCTGGCCCGTTGCCCGAGCTGGGCAGGTAGAGCCGCACGCCATTCTGCAAGCTGCCCCACCCTTCTCGCTCGACGCGGGCGACAGCTGCGGCCGCGCGTGGCCACCCCACGGCGCTTCCGGCGCAACAAACGGAGCGCCGCACCGCGCGCCGTCGCGCAGGTTGGTGCTCGTCATTCGAAGAGAAGGTGCGAGAGACATGAGTGAACACGAAGAGAAGGTCTACCTGGTCACGGGCGCGAGCTCCGGGATCGGCCGCGCCACGGCCGTCGAGCTGGCGCAGCGAGGAGCGCGCGTGGTGGTCAGCGCGCGCCGACAGGATGCACTCGACGAGACCGTGCGCCTCGCGCGAGCTGCCGGTGGCGAGGCGCTCGCGTGCGTCGCCGACGTCCGCGAGGAAGCAGCGGTCGCAGGGCTGCTCCAGAAGCTACTCGCGCGCTTCGGCCGGCTCGACGGAGCCGTCAATGCCGCCGGTGCGACCTTCGCGTTTGCGAGCACGCATGCGCTCGCCGAGCTCGACTTCCGAGCCTGGATCGATGGCTACCTGGTGAGCGCGTTTCTCTGCTGCAAGCACGAGCTTGCCGCGCTGCGCGCCTCGGGCGGAGGCAGCATCGTCAACGTCGGCACGTTCGTGGGGCTCACCAAGTGCATGCCGGGCACGGTCGGCTACGCGGCGGCCAAGACCGGCCTCCTCGGACTCACCCGCACCATCGCCCGCGAGTACGCGCAGGAGAACATCCGCGCCAACCTGCTGATCGTCGGCGGAACCGACACCCCCATGGCGCGCTCCTGGACCACGAGCCGCGAGCAGCAGGCGGCGGTGCTGGCGATGCACGCGCAGGGGCGACTCGCGGCGCCCGCGGAGATTGCGCGCGCCGCAGCTTACTTACTCTCGGACCACGCCTCCTTCGTCACGGGCTCTGAGCTCTGCGCGGAAGGTGGACTGTCGCTCGTGTGATCCCGCCGCGGCGAACACCACGATCGGATCACTCCGTCCGCAGTGTTCGATCGCAGCTCGTTCAACACGCGCATGCATACTCGCTGTGCCGCGCGTGGCGCAGCGCGACGAAATCCACCACGTTGCCGCACTCGTTGCGGGTCCGGCGGCCCGAGCGCGCTACACTCGTCGCGCGCTCGCGAGGGCGCTCCGGAAACGTGGCGGGTGGCCCGTCTCTCGAGGTCGGATGCGCGGGGCGCAGCGTCGATGAACAAGCTCACTCTTGGTCGCTTCACAACCTGGCTCTTCCCAGCCGCCGTGCTCGCCGCCGCGGTGCTACGCGTAGAGGGCGTTCCGGCCCAGATCCCGGAGGGTAGCGGCAACCCCGCCTCCCACGCGCGCATCGTCAACGAAGTGTTGACCGCCGAGCCTGGCTTTCGCCGCGAGGCGCTCACGACCTTCCCGGGCGATCTCTGGTCGCAGAGCGACCACTTCGCCGCGCGCGAGAGTCTGCTCGTCGAGCGCCTCGCCAAAGAAGAGAAGATGCGCATCGGCGCCGTGCTCGACGTGATCGATCGCGACGTGAAAGCCGGAGGCGACAGCGCACGCGGGCGCGTAGCTCCTTGCATGCCGCGCCCCTTCTACGAATGAGCCAGAGACGACCCTTGTACGCACGCGCTTACTCTTTCAGCAACTCCCTGCCGGTGCGCCTGGGCTTCTTCCTCCTGGCCGCGTTGCTCGCGAACGGTGCCATCCTGCTGCAAGCGGGCGGCATGAACACGTTCCACGACGCCCAGTTCCTGTCGGCCTACGAGCGCCACGCGGTGCTGACGGTCACGCAGTACGGGCAGCTTCCGCTCTGGGACCCGTTCAACTGCGGCGGGCTGTACGGCTTGGCGGCGCCACAGACGCGCTATGCGTCGCCCTTTTTCTTACTGTCCTTACTGTTCGGCGTCGACCGCGGCTCCGCCTTGCTGGCGGTGGTGATGCCAGCCCTCGGCATGGAGGGCATGTACCGGTACGCGCGCAGCTGGGGCGCCCTGAGCCTGCCCGCCTTTCTATTCGCGCCGCTGATGCCGCTCTCGGGCTTCTTCGCCTTTGCCTGGCACTACGGCTGGATTCAGTTCTTCTCGTTCTGCCTCGTGCCCTGGATTCTGTTCGGGCTGCGACGGGCGCTGCGCGGCGACACCAAGGGCGCGCTCACCTGCGCGCTGTCGGTGGCCATCACGGTCGGCTTCGGCGGAACCTACACGCTACCGATGGCCGCGATCTTGGTGCTAGCCGAGCTGCTAGATGCGCTCGCACCGCGCCTGCTCCAGCTCCGTGGCGGCCTGCGGAGCTATGGGGAGCGGCTCGCGCGGCGCGCACGTACCACCACGCTTGGCCTGGCCGTCGCGACGCCGCTCGTGCTCGGCATCGGCGCCTATCGACTCTGGCCGATGCTCGAGAGTGTCTCGGCGACCCTCCGCGTGATGGGCGGTGAGCCGCGTCTTCCGTTCGAGGCGCTCTCCGATCTGCTGACCGTGCTCGCGACCAAGAGCGCCGGAACGACCGGCCACTTCTACCTCGCTCCGGTCGCGCTGCTCGCGCTGTTGGCGTTGCCGTGGCGTACGAGCGCCGCGCTCTGGCTCGGTGCCGGGCTCTCGTTCGCGCTCGCCTACGGCCACGCCTCGCCCCATGCGCCGTTCACGCTGCTGCGCAAGCTGCCCATCTACGACACGCTTCGCTATCCCGAGCGCTACCTGCTGCTGTTCGCCATTCCCGCTGCGATCCTCGCGACCAAGGGCGCGACCACACTGCTCGGGGCTGCACGCCGCTTTCTCGGGCGGCGCGGGCAGCTGGCGATGGCGGGCCTCCTGACCGCGGCCGCGGTCGCGGGCATCATGCTCGAGAGCAAGAACACGCGCGCGCTGGTCGCGAACGTGGAGCTCATGCCGACTCCGGTCGCACACCCCGCGCCGTTTCGGCAGTCGCGCGGCAACCGCTGGCTGATGAGCCACTTCGCCGCGGAGGGCATGGGCTCGCTCGGCTGCGGCGAGGCCTATCCGCTGCCGATGTCGACGCGCCTACGCGGCGACCTGCAGAGCGAGGAGTACCTGACGGCGCTCGACGATGGCCGGTCGCCGATCGCGGGCACGGCCAAGCGGCTGTCGTGGAGTCCGAATCGTGTCGTGGTCGCGGTCGACTCGCCCACACCGGTGCGCCTTGCCATCAACCAGAACTACCATCCGGGCTGGCACAGTAGCGTGGGGCAGGTGGAGTCTTGGGACGGTCTGCTTTCGGTCCGGTTGCCTGCCGGCAGACAGCGGGTGGAGGTGAGCTTTCTGCCTCGCTCCGCGCTGGGAGGTCTGCTCGCGAGCCTGGTCGCGCTGGTCGCGGGTGGCGTGTTCGTCTTGCGCGCGCCTCGCTCGCTCGCTGCGCGGGCTGGCCTGCTACTCGCCGGGCCGCTGGCGGTGCTGCTGCTGCGACTCGCCTGGCCCGAGCCGCCGTGGCGTAGCCTCGAACCGCTCACCGAGAGTGGAGAGCCGGTAATCCTCGACGAGGTTCCGGCGCACGCGACACCGCTCAAGACGAGCTTCTTCATCCCGCTCACCCTGGAAGCTGCGCTGGTGCCACAGGCGCCGCTGCCGCTGGGGGCGACCGAGCTCCCGCTCGAGCTGTTCTTCCGGCGCACGGGGCCGCTCTCGTCCTCGCTCGGCTTTTTCCTGCATCTGCGCGGGCCGAACGGCGAGCTGAAGAGTGCCGACCATCCAGAGCTGTCGGGCCGGGTGTACATAGCGAGAATGCCGGAGGGTAAGGTGGTGCGCGATGCGTTGCGCGTCGCGCTACCCGAGAACGCGCGCGGCGAGTGGGAGGTACGCGTCGGTCTCTGGATGGCCTATGGCGATGGCCAGCGCGCCTTCGTTCGCGACAAGGGCCTCGCTGCGGTCGAGAACAACGAAGTCACGGTCGGACGCTTCCGTTTCGCTTCGCCCTGAGGTCGCCTCGCGTCGAATGCCGGCGCGCAGCCAGTGGCATGTTGAGCGCACCTGGCTCGCGACTCGGGCAAAGCACGCTCTGGGTCGGCGCTGCGGATTCGTCCCTGAGCGCTGTGCAGACGCGAACGCTCACGCTCCGTCGAAAGTTAGTCAGACTAAACCTGACAGCCCGCCTGTGGGACCGCGTCTGCGCACCTCCTCACGTGCTGAAAGCACACGCGCTAAACCGTAAAAAGTGAGTTATTCGACGCAGTAACTCTTGCTCTATCGACGCCCGTGGAGGGGCACTAGGATGAGTTCGGGCGAGAGTTATTGACACTCGTCGAAGACTCGTTCGAAGGTGTCGCTCCTCACTTATCCTGGAGGTCTGAGTGTCCAAGCACGCGAGTCGGTGTCGCGCGCCCCTGATCGCGACCTTCTTCGCCGTCTTGAGTGCTTCGGGAATTTCAGCGACTGCAGCGGCGCGTCCTACCGCCCCTGCGATCGTCTGCAAGACCTATCCGAACGCACCGGACTGCGGAGGCAAGGTCGTCAACTGCGCCTTTTGTCACGACGGCATCGATCCCCCCGCCTGGAATGCGTTCGGTACGAGCGTCAAAGGCCTCGTCACTGGACGAAGCTTCGAGACCAGCCTACCGGAGGCCCTGCGCTCGCTCGATGCAGTCGACTCCGATGGCGACGGACGTAGCAACCTGGACGAGCTGAACGCGGGCACGCTGCCTGGCCGCTCGGACACTCCGATGACGGATCCCGACGAGCTCGAGACCACGCCGAACCCGCGCTATCAGCTCGACGGCTACGACGTCGCGTTTGCATTCCGACGCGCGTCGACGCTGTACTGCGGACGCTCGCCCTCGTACGACGAGATGCAGCGCTTTCGCGCGGCGCCGAACGACGAGGCCACCCTGCGCACGCGCGTGCACGCCGTGGTCGCCGAGTGCCTGAACGGCGAATACTGGCAGAAGACGGCCCTGCCGCGCCTCGCCGACAAGCGCATCCGGCCGCTGATCGCCGCCGGCGCCGACTCCAAGATCAAGATCTCGGGGCTGCGCCTGGTGATCGGCGACTACCACTACGATTATCGGATGTGGCGCTACATCCTCAGCAACGATCGCGACATGCGCGAGCTGCTGACCGCCGACTATCACGTCGTCGAGGATGCGCAGGGCCAGCTCGTGATCACACGCGAGACCATCCCCAAGCCCGACATGGGCGCGCTCGCCGGTGGCCAGCCGCTCTTGCCCGAGCGCCGCGCCGGCATGATCACGACGCAGTGGTTCTTGACCATCAACACCATGTTCAGCGCGCTTCCGCGCACCTCGGCCGCGCAAGCGTACCGCGCCTATCTGGGCGCCGACATCTCGAGCAACGAGGGGCTACGTCCCGTGCTCGGCGAGCCGTCGGACATCGACAACAAGGGTGTGGCCCAGCCGCGCTGCGCCAACTGCCACTCCACGCTCGATCCGCTCGCCTACGCGTTCGCCCGCTACGAAGGCATCGAGCAGGCGGGGATGCTCAGGTTCGGCGACTACATCCCCGATCGCCCGGCCAGGCGCATGCCCGGCTGGGACGACACCAAGCAGCAGAGCTACGTGCTCGGGCAGCCGGTGAACGGCGTGGTCGAGTGGGCGAAGGTCGCCTCCGAGTCGGACGAGTTCAAGCGCAACATGGCGGAGGCCTTCTTCGTGCACGCGCTCGGCCGCAAGCCGACCGCCGCCGACCAAGCCGAGTTCAACGCGCTCTGGAGGGCCGCGCCCGAGGACAGCTACTCGGCCAACCGCATGATCCATCGCTTGATCGATACCCTCAGCTTCGGAGCGCCGTGATGAGACTACGCTTTCGTTCCGCACGAAGGATGGCTCGCGCGACCGAGTCGCTCGCCGCGCTGCTGCTGCTCGCGGGCTGCACCGGTGGCCGCAGCACGGCCTCGACCGCCCGCGAGGGCACGCCTTCCGAGGATACGCCGCCCTCCCTCGCCGAGCCGAGCAACCCACGGGCGAGCGATGAGCTCGACGTGATCGAGCAAGGCCTCGAGGTCGCCTCCTCGAAGCACCCGAACCTGCAGTGGAAGCGCCACCTGGCGTTCGAGGCCGACCTGTCGCGCGCGCTCGAGCTCACGCCGGCCGAGCTCTGCACCGAGTTCGGCAGCGAGCCGTGCATCGCCAAGGTGCACCTGGTTCCGCTCGGCGGCCACGAGCCGTTCCAGACCGGTCTGTTCGAGCCGGCCTCCGAGCCGCTCGCCACCACGCCCACCATCGTCGACCGCGTGGTGATGAGCGCTTGCAGCAATCGTGCAGCGCTCGATCGCCAGCTCGGCGCCGGTGCGCTGGTGTTCCGCCACTTCGATCTGAACGCCGCGGCGCCCGCACCGGCGGACGCTTCGACGCAGGCGCAGGTCACCGACCTCTACCGCCGCCTGCTCGCCCGTGACCCGGAGACGAGCGAGCTGAGCGCCGTCGCCGGCCTCGCACTCAACGAGAGCGGGCAGCCCATCGCCGCTCTCGACTTCGCCAAACTCGCGTGCTTCGCCGTAGGCACGTCCTCCGAATTCCTGTTCTTTTGAGGGCCCCATGAAAGATCGAGATAGTCAGTTCGCCCGCAGGCGCTTCTTGCAGCTGGGTGGGGCCTTGGCGGCGGCTTCGGCGTGTGGTGGCGCTCTCCCCGGCTGCGGCGAGTCGAGCGGCAACGGCGCCAGGTCGCCAGGCCCCGACGCTGGCGACGGCGGTGGCGTGCAGATGACGGCGCAGAACATCAAGGACCGAAAGCTCCTGTTCGTGTTCTGCGCATATGGCGGCGCCAGCATCATCGACAGCTTCTTGCCCATCGTCGACTACGAGAGCAGCGATCCAGCCGTCGCCAGCACCATCAACACCTTCCCCGATACGCTGATCGAGCAGCGCTCCGGCAGCAACATCCGCTCCGTCAAGCTGCTCGACAACTACGCCTATTACGCGAAGCCCACGATCGCAATGGGCGAGCTGGTCGCGCACCACGGGCAAGACATGGCCGTGATCGCGCACGACGTCAGCAGCGTGAACCACACCGTCGGGCAGCAGCGCTCGCTCAATGGCGGCGGCTTCGATCGCGGTCGCACCATCATGGAGACGATCGCGATGCGGCACGGCCTCGGCATGCCGCTGCCGAGCTGCAACATGGCGATCGACGGCTACGTTCGCCACGGCGCCGACGCGGCCGTGCCGCAAGAGGCGCGTCACGAGCTGATCATGGCGCCTTCCCTGTTCGCGGCAGGCACCCATGGCTTTCGCGGGCTCGCCGACGTGCCCGCTGCCGATGCGATCGCCCGCGCCCGCAAGGTACGCGAGCAGCTCGACGACGAGTCGCTGTTCGCACGCACCTTCAAGCGCGACAGCCGACTGGCGTCTTATCTACGCAGTCGGCGGGAGCTCGCGCCCACGCTCGAGCGCGCCGACCTGCTGCAGAAGCTGTTGCTGCTCGACCCGACGAAGATCGACCCCAAGTTCGGCGTGACGCCCGATCCGCTTACCCT
>Ga0190275_10002983_pt1 | contig 12021 bp, 10 predicted proteins | sample Popmic550T_FD_133745 | JGI IMG/M metagenome (GOLD analysis project Ga0190275, IMG submission 133745) | Populus adjacent soil microbial communities from riparian zone of Yellowstone River, Montana, USA - 550 T | ecosystem: Environmental > Terrestrial > Soil > Riparian zone > Trees stand | place... | reverse complement strand
TGGGCCGCATCGTGGGCGTGCGCCGGATGGTGGAGGCCAAGGTCGCCAAGAGCGAGAAGGAGCGGCAGGACGCGCTGCGCCTGGCCAAGGCCGCGAAGGCCACCCACGACGACGACGGCCTGAACGCGCACGCCGAGATCGCCGCCCGCCGCTCGCGCGACATCCAGGAGTACCAGTCGATGCTGGCGCAGATGCAGAGCATCGAGAAGCTCCTGCAGCGGGTGATGCGCCGCGCCGACTACCACATCCAGACCGCGCGCGACGAGGCCAACCAGCTCGCCGACAAGCACACCATCACCGGCGCCGTGGCCAGCGCCACCGCCGCCGCGCAGGGGATCTTCGGCGACAGCGACCTGGCCGAGGTGCGCGACATGGCCGCCGAGCGCATTCGCGACGACTACGAGGCGCGCCTGGGCGAGCTGCAGACGCTGATCGACCTGACCGACTTCGACCACGCGGTGGACCTGAACCAGATGGCCTTCCGCCAGGAGGGCCTCAACCAGCTGCTCGAGGCCGAGAAGAAGGTCACCGCCGCCGAGATGTCGGATTCGTCGCCCGTGCGCGGCGCGGTCGCGCCCGCCGCCGCGGCCTCCGTGGGCGGCGCCGCCGCCGCCGCCGCCGCTGGCGCGGCGCCGGCGGCCACGGGCAACCGCTGGCGCGACCGGCTCCGCAAGCAGTAGCCACGCGGGGGCCGCACCCCGGCCCCGTACCCCCGAACCTCCGCACCCCACCATGAAACTGACTTCCACCGGCCAGAAGACCGTGCGCGTGATCGGCGGCCTGGCCGTGATCGGCGCGCTGGGCCTGGGCCTGAAGTACGCCGCGAGCCACGGCTACGGCCGCCAGATCATGAAGGCGATCGTCCCCGAGAAGGTGAGCGGCCTCGACGCCGGCACCGACGTGGCCAGCGGCTTCCAGGGCGGCCCCGGCACCGTGGCCTTCGCCGGCCTCCCCGGCGAGAGCCCGGCCTCGCTCCCCGGCGCGCCCGAGGTGCGGATCAACTTCTGGGCGTGGAACAGCCAGATGGGGTGCCTGTACAGCAACGGCGGCCCGGTGACCACCGAGAACTCGCTGATGGCCAAGCAGGGCGTGAAGGTGCGCATCGAGCGGCAGGACGACAACACGCAGCTCATGGCGCAGCTCACCGCCCTGGCCAAGGGGATGCACGACGGCCAGGCGCAGCCCGCCGCCGGCGTGCACTTCATCGGCATCATGGGCGACGGCTCGGGGGCCTTCCTGGCCGCGCTGAACCAGCAGCTCATCGAATCGTTCGGCGAGGACTACCGCGCCGAGATCATCGGGAGCTGCGGCTACTCGCGCGGCGAGGACAAGCTGATGGGCCCGCAGAAGTGGCGCGACAACCCGCAGACCATGCGGGGCGCGGTGGTGGCGGGCGTGCTGCGCGACGGCGACTGGAACATCGCCCAGCGCTTCATGGGCGACAACGGGATCCCCAACAACCCCGACGAGACCACCTGGGACCCGAACGCCGTCAACTGGATCAACACCAGCAGCTACGTGGACGCGGCCGAGAAGTACGTGGCCAACTACTGCGAGGACCGGCGCGTGGTGCGCGACGGCAAGGCCACGGGTGAGACCAAGCGCGTGTGCGTGGAGGGGATCGTCACCTGGACCCCGGCCGACGTGACCGCGGCGCAGAAGCGCGGCGGGATCGTGAGCATCGTGAGCACCAAGGAGTACACCAGCCAGATGCCGCACGTGATCATCGGCATCCGCAAGTGGAACCAGGCCAACCGGGCCACGGTGGAGAAGATGCTCACCGCCTTCCTGCAGGGCGGCGACCAGGTGCTGCACCACCGGCAGGCGCTCTCGCGCGCGGCCGCGATCAGCCAGGAGATCTACCGGGAGCAGGGCGCCGACGCGGCGTTCTGGGAGAAGTACTACCGCGGCGTGACCGAGCCCGACAAGACGGGCGTGCCGGTGGAGCTGGGCGGGAGCAAGGCCAACAACCTGGCCGACAACCTGGTGCTCTTCGGCCTGGCGCCCAACACCACCCCCGAGACCAGCCGCTTCCACGCCACCTACACGGTGTTCGGGAAGATCGTGACGCAGCAGTACCCGCAGCTGGTGCCCAGCATCCCGCCGTTCGACCAGATCCTGGACGTGAGCTACCTGCGCAACGTGGCCGCCCAGGCCGGCGGCACGCAGGCCGCGGCCGCGAACGCCGAGACGCAGACCTACTCGGGGACCGGCGCGGTGACGCGCGTGGTGGGCCGCAAGAACTACTCGATCACCTTCGAGACGGGGAAGGCGGAGTTCACCCCCTCGGGCGAGACGGCGCTGGAGGAGCTCTTCAACGTGCTCTCCATCAACTCGCTGGCGGTGGAGATCCACGGCCACACCGACAACGTGGGCAACGAGGACGCCAACCGGCAGCTCTCGGAAGACCGCGCCATGGCGGTGAAGCAGTGGCTGGAGGCGCGTTCGGCCAGCACCTTCCCCCCGGGCCGCATCCGCGTGTTCTCGCACGGGTCGCAGCAGCCGATCCAGAGCAACCGCACCGCCGAGGGCCGCGCGGCCAACCGCCGCGTGGAAGTGGTGATCGGCACCGCGGGCTGAGCCCGGCGGCGCGGTCGTGAGGGCCGGGGCGGGGGAGGGCGCGAGCCCTTCCGCGCCCCGGCCCGTCTCCCCACCTTTGTTGCCCGACCCTTCTCCAACCCCCCTGACCCCGATCTCGATGCCTGCACTCGGTCCCGCGCTGCGGCCCAACCAGTGGGTGAGCCAGCGCACCTACCTGTCGCTGGCCGCCGGCTGGCTCGCGGCGCTCTTCCTCCTCTGGCTCTTCGCCAGCGGCATCTTTCCGAGCCCCGCGCGGGTGCTCGAGGCGCTGCGCACGCTGGTGGGCCAGCAGGGGCTGCTGGGCGAGCTGCTGACCTCGCTCACGCTCTTCGCCGAGAGCCTGCTGATCGCGGCGGTGCTCTCGATGGGGCTGGCGTACCTGAGCGTGGTCCCCGCGCTGCGGCCGGTGATCCAGGCGCTCACCCGCGCCCGCTTCCTGAGCCTGGTGGGCCTCAGCTTCCTGTTCACCCTCACCTTCGGCGGGGGGCACCCGCTGAAGGTGTCGCTGCTGGTGTTCGGCATCTCGGCCTTCCTGCTCACCTCCATGGTGGACGTGGTGGCCTCGGTGCCCACCGAGAAGCTGGACCATGCGCGCACGCTGCGCATGGGCGACTGGCGGGTGGTGTGGGAGGTGGTGATCCTGGGGCAGATGGGCGCCGCCTTCGACGCGCTGCGCCAGAACGCCGCGATCGGGTGGATGATGCTGACCATGGTGGAGGGGATCAGCCGCAGCGAGGGCGGGATCGGCGCCATGCTGATGGACCAGAACAAGCACTTCAACCTGGCGGCGATCGTGGCGGTGCAGGGGGTGTTCCTGGTCGCGGGCTTCTTCCAGGACGCGTTCCTGGCGTGGCTCAAGAGCGTGCTGGTGCCGCACGCCGCGCTCACCGTGGCCCGCCGCTAGGGGAGACGCCGATGAGCCAGCACGCATACGAGCGCAAGGGCGTTCTCCTCGACATCCAGGGCGTCAACTTCGCGCGGGGCGGGGTGCCGATCCTGCGCGACCTGAACGCGCAGATCCGCGACGTGGTGCGCCCCGGCGCGCCGCAGGGGCAGGTGGTGGGGCTCCTGGGCCCCTCGGGGGTGGGGAAGACCACGCTCTTCAAGATCCTGGCGGGGCTCACGCAGCCCGACAGCGGCACGGTGAAGATCGGGCCGCGGGGGGTGCCGGCGGCGCCGGGGCTGGTGGGGGTGGTGGCGCAGAACTACGTGCTCTTCGAGCACCGCTCGGTGCTGGGCAACCTGGTGATCGCCGCCAGGCAGGCCGGGATGGACTCGGCCGCGGCGAAGGCCGAGTCGATGCGCTACCTGGAGCGCTTCGGGCTGCAGGCGCACGCCGACAAGTTCCCCTCGCAGCTTTCCGGCGGCCAGCGCCAGCGCATCGCCATCGCGCAGCAGATGCTGTGCAGCGAGCACTACCTGGTGATGGACGAGCCGTTCAGCGGGCTGGACGTGCTGCAGCAGGAGAACGTGCAGGGGCTGGTGCAGGAGGTGAGCGCCGGGCACGAGGAGAGCACGCTGATCATCGTGACGCACGACGTCTCCGCGGCGGTGGCGGTGAGCGACACCATCTGGCTGATGGGGCGCGAGCGCACCCCCACCGGCGAGGTGATCCCCGGCGCGCGGATCGTGGACGAGATCGACCTGATCGAGCGCGACCTGTGCTGGCATCCCGACATCCGCAAGCGGCAGGGCTACATCGACCTGGTGAACGAGATCAAGGAGCGCTTCCACACGCTCTAATCTAATTCCCCCTTTCCCGGGGATCGGTCTGGTTCCGGCCGAGCTGGGCTCTCACGGAGGACACGGAGGACACGGAGGACACGGAGAAAAACCCTCTGTGTCCTCTGTGCCCTCTGTGAGAAACCGAAGCGAACCCGATTCTCGAACGATGCCTGGCGATCGGGTATGAAGCCCGGAGAGGGCGGAGAACGGCGAGGTTCTCCGCCCTTTTCTTCGGGCTGCGTCCCGGCTGGCCCGGGAGGGTGGCGGAGGGCGCGGCGAGGCGAGGAAACGAATGTTGGCTTTTCGGACGATTCGGAGGCACTTTCCCCGGACACCGGTTTAGTAGCGGTCCCGGTCCGCGTCCGCAGCCGGCCAGCCACGCGAAAGCTCACCTTCTTCATCCGCCCGGGCCGCGATCCCCGCATCGCGAACGTGGTCCGCGGAATCGCTTTACGCCCGCGCCCACAGCGCAGCGGGCGACACCACTTTCTCGATTTCCTACGTGCAAAGCAGTGCTACGATGGAACGTACACACCTCTGGACGAAGCTGGCCGACACCACCCGCCCGCTGACCTCCGCGCCCGCCGACCGCCGCACCACCCTGGACGAGGTGGTGCGCACCGTGGACGCCGGCCGCGCCGCGGGGCTGGACGGCCACGAGATCAGCCACGTTCGCGGGCTGGCGCTGACGGCGCTGTCGTCGGGCGAGCGCGGGGTGATGGTGAAGGCGATCGCGCGCATCTACGGCACCGCGCTGCTGGAGCGCGCCAAGGCGCACGAGATGACCCGCCCGTACGGCCAGGCCTGACGTCTGGCGGACGGCGCGGACGATCGGAATCGATCGCCGGATGATGGATGGAAGGGCGCTCGCGGAGGATGCGGGCGCCTTTTTCGTTGTCTGCCCCTCACCCTGCCGCTTCGCGGCTGTCCCTCTCCCGAACTGCAGGAGAGGGACCGGGGCGCTTCGCGCGGCTACTTCGAACGTGCGCGAAGTTGCAGTGCTCCCCTCTCCCGCGGAGCGCGCGCGGAGCGCGGGGAGGGGCCGGGGGAGGGGGCCAGCCGCGGCCGCGACGATGCCTCGCTCCGTGCGAGACTGCCGTCGGGATTTCCGCGCTGCATGAATCCTCTGGCGGAGACGAGAGCGTATGTCGAGGGAGTCCCGGACACGGGGGCTCCCCTTTGGGTTTGCATCGGGTAGATTCGGGACGATGATCGAACGAGTGATGGATATCGGATGATCGCGCTGGCGCTGGCCCTCGCGCTGGCGCAGGCGCCGCCGCCCGCACGGGCGCCGGCGCCGTCCGTCGCGCCCGTACCCGTCGCCGCGTCCGCGCAGACGCCGGAGGTGCTGATCGAGCGGCGGCTGGCGGAGGCGGTGCCGCTGGAGGTGGGCGATACGGTGCGCGTCCGTGCGCTGGCCGGGCGCGGGCCCGCGCTGCCGTTCGTGGTGGCGGGCGTGTTCGAGCGCGCGGCGGACCCCAACCGCATCTCGCGCAACGAGATGGAGCTGCGCTTCCACCTCCCCGACCTGGAGGCGCTGCTCCCGCAGAAGGACCGCGTGGACCGCTTCGCCGTGGTGCTGCGCCCGGGGGCGGATCCCGACTCGGCGGCGCGGTGGATCGAGGGGATGGCGTTCGGGACGCGCGCGTTCGGCAGCGCGGCGCTGGCGGCGGAATCGAGCGCGACGTTTCGCGTGATCTCGCGCTTTCACGACGCCATCGGGATCGTGACGATCCTGGCCAGCGCCATCTTCCTCCTCTGCGTGATGATCATCCGCGTGGACGAGCGCAAGCGCGACATGGCGATGCTGCGGCTGATCGGCGTCAGCCGCTCCACCGTCTTCCGCGCGATCGTGGTGGAGGCGATCGCCATCTCCATCGTGGGCAGCGCGGTGGGCGCGGTCGTCGGGCTGGTCGCGGCGCGGATCGTCAACGCGCACTACGCCGCCGTCTACGACACCACGCTCAAGTTCGCGCTGGTCTCGCCGCGCATCGTGCTGACCGCGGCGGCGCTGGGGCTGGCGCTGGGGATCGGCGCCGGCGCGCTGGCCGCCTGGCGCGTGGTCTCCGTCCCCCCGCAGAAGCTGGGGGAGCGGTGATCGTATCCGCCTTCCTGAAGAGCACCTTCCGCCGGCGCGGACGCACGCTGCTGGCGCTGGCGGGGATCGCCGTGAGCGCCGCGCTGCTGCTGGACATGACCATGCTGGCGAGCGGGCTCACGGTGAGCTTCGGCGAGCTGCTGGGGGCGAGCGGCTACACGCTGCGGGTGACGCCGAAGGGGATCCTCCCCTTCGACAGCGACGCCGCGATCGAGAACGGCGACGACGTGGGCCGGCGCATCGCCGCGGTCCCCGGCGTGCGCTCCGTTGCGCCGGTGCTGGGCGCGCAGTTCCGCCGGGTGCGCGGCGACAGCGCGGGCGAGCCGCTGTTCACGGTGGGGATCGACCCGCGCTCGGAGTTCCTCTACCGCCTCACCGCCGGCCGCCAGCCCGGCCCCGGCGAGGTGATCGTCTCCGTGCCGCTGGCCGAGGACGAGGGGCTGAAGCCGGGCGACGAGCTGGCGCTGGCCGGCGACCTGGACGTGTCGCTGGGCCGCGCGCGGGCCACGCGCCGCTACCGGGTGAGCGGCGTGGGCGACTTCCTGTACAACTACGCCGGCGAGCACTCGCTGGCGATGACGCTGGCCGACGTGCGCGCCGCCACCGGCCGCACCGCCGACGTGTCGCTCTTCGGCGTGGCCGCGGAGACGGGGGTGGACGGCGATTCGCTCGCCAAGCGCATCGCCGCCGCGGTGCCCGAGGTGTCGACCTACTCCACGCGCGAGCTGATGGCGGAGATGGACAAGCGCCTCCTCTACTTCCGCCAGCTCGCCACCATCCTGGGGAGCGTGGCGATGGTGGTGACGGCGCTGCTGGTGGCGACGATCATCACGATCGGCGTGCGCGAGCGCTTCGGCGAGATCGCCACGCTGCGCGCGATCGGGGTGCGCGGCCGGCGCGTGCTGCTGGCGGTGGTGGTGGAGGGGCTGGCGCTCACCGCGATCGGGTGCCTGGCCGGGCTGCCGATGGGGCTGTGGATGGCGGCGCGGCTGGACCGCATCCTCCTCTCCTTCCCCGGCATCCCCGCGCGGATGACGTTCTTCGCGTGGGAGCCGCAGCGCGTGGCCCTGGCGATGGGGATCGTGATCGCGATCGGCGCCGTGGCGGGGTGCATCCCCGGCCTGGGCGCCATCCGCGCCCCGCTCGCGCAGGCGCTGCGCGAGGAGGCGGAGTGAGGACCCCGCGGGCCCCCCTCCCTGCCGCCGCGCGGCTGTCCCTCCCCTCGACCCCTCACCCTGCCGCTTCGCGGCTGTCCCTCTCCCGAACTGCAGGAGAGGGACCTGGGCGCTTCGCGCGGCCAGGTCGGCGCACGCCGAAACCGCAGGTGCTCCCCTCCCCCGCGGAGCGCGGGAGGGGCCGGGGGAGGGGGCCAGCCGCGGCCGCCACGATGCCAGTGACGAGGATCGATGCCTGACCACATTCCACCCACGCCCGTGATCCAGGCCCGCGCGGTCACCAAGGAGTATCCCTACCAGGGTGACGCCGTGCACGCGCTGCGCGGGGTGGATCTCGACGTGGCGCGCGGCGAGCTGGTGGCGGTGGTGGGGCCGTCGGGGTGCGGGAAGAGCTCGCTGCTGAACGTGCTGGCGGGGATCGATCCGCCCACCACCGGCTCGGTGCGGCTGCTGGGCGAGGACCTCTATGCCGTGGGCGAGGGGGCGCGCTCGGCGCTGCGGCTGCGGCGGCTGGGGTTCATCTTCCAGCGCTTCCACCTGCTGGCCGTGCTCACCGCCGCCGAGAACATCGAGCTTCCCATGGCCGAGGCCGGCGTGCCCAAGGCGGAGCGGCGCCAGCGCGCGCGCGACCTGCTGGAGTACGTGGGGCTGGCCCAGCGCGCCAAGCACCGGCCGCCGCACCTCTCCGGCGGCGAGCAGCAGCGCGTGGCCATCGCCCGCGCGCTGGCGAACCGGCCCGAGGTGCTGTTCGCCGACGAGCCCACCGGCGAGCTCGACCGCCGCACCGGGCAGGAGATCATCGACCTCTTCGCGCGCCTGAACGGCGACGGCACCACCATGGTGATCGTGACGCACGATCCGCAGGTGGCCCATCACGCGCGCCGGGTGGTGGAGATGGCGGACGGCCTGGTCGTGAACGGCGGCCGATGATCCTGCGCCTCGCCGCCGCCGAGATCCGCAACCGCCCCGGCCGGGCCGCGTTCCTGCTGGCCGGCTACGCGCTGGGCGTGGCGGTGATGGTGGTGCTGCTGGCCGTGGGCGAGGCGATGCTCACCCAGGCGCAGGACGAGGAGCTGCTGGGCGGCGGCGACGTGGTGGTGGTCTCGGCCGGGGTGAGCACCGAGATGCTGAAGGCGGGCGGCGTGGGCTCGCTCTTCCTGGGGATCGACCACGCGCGCTTCATCCAGCGCAGCCTGCTGGAGTCGCCGCGCGCGGCGGAGGAGCACGGCATCGCCGCCGCCAGCCCGATCGTGGACGGCGCGCAGGTGGAGCTCGTCGCCCGCGGCCGCGCGTGGAAGGCGATCGCCACCGGCGAGATCCCCTCGCGCGCCGCGGCGGCGGGCGCGCCGCCGGAGCTGCTTTCGGGGAGATGGAGGGACACGGACGCCGACCGTCGCTGGACGACGCCGTCCCAGGGCGAGCTGCTGCGGGAGATGGACCACTTCCACCAGCCCCGCGGCGCCGCGGTCGACTCCACCTGGGCCGAGTGGCACTACTTCAACGCGATCCTGGGCGACGGGCGGTGGATCTACCTGACGCTCAGCGTGGGCGGGCGCGTCGGCGAGCCGGGGCGCTGGGGCGGCGGCGTGCTGCTGACGGTGCGCGAGCCCGGAGGCGAGCACCGCTCCCTCACCCGCCGCGTCCCCGACACGGCGGTGCGCTTCGACACGCTCTCGCCCGACCTGTCGCTGGGCGGCGCCGGCTCCGTGCGGCTGGACGGCGCCACCTACCTCGTCAACGCCGCGGCCGAGGGCGCGCGCGTCGACCTCCGCTTCACCCCCGCGCCCGGCCGCTACTTTCCGCCGACGGACCTGGGCGGGTCCACGCTGATCAGCGGCTACGTGGCGCCGGCGCTCTACGCCACGGCCGAGGGCACGGTCTGCCTGCCGCGGTGCGAGACGGTGCGCGCGGTGCCGGCGTACCACGACCACAACTGGGGCGTGTGGCGCGACGTGAGCTGGGAGTGGGGCTCCGCGTCCGACAGCGCCGTCTCGCTCCTCTACGGCGTGGTGCGCGGCGATTCCACCGCGACGGAGGGGATGTTCGCGTACGTGGTGGACGGCCGCGGCGTGCGCGGGGTGTATCGACCGAAGGCGATCGAGTGGCTGGAGACGCAGCCGAAGGCCGTCCCCGGCGCCACCCTGCGCGTCCCCCGCCGCTTCCGCTTCGAGGACTCGCGCCGCGGCTTCCGCGTGACCGTGGACGTCGCCGCCGTCCACGCCACCGACCAGAACCGCCCCCGCCGCCGCTGGTTCCTCCAGATGCGCGGCGTGGCCACCGTCGAGGAGAACGGCCGCGTCATCGGCCGCCTGCCTGGTTTCTTCGAGACGTACGTAGACTGACGCCGCACATCGGCCCCCGAGCGCCGCGCCACGTCCGAGTCACCGACCAGACGCACCGACCCCTCTCCCCACGCCGAAGTGCTCCCCTCCCCCTTCCTCCCCCCTTGTGGGGGAGGGGCCGGGGGAGGGGGGGCCCGGCGCTCGGCCGATCCCACCTCCCACTCGGCGCCCACCCCGCGGAACTCCACCCGCCCGGTCCATCCAATCCTCTGTCAGAAGCGTCGGGGCGTGCGCGTCCCAGTGTAACGGGACGTGTCGCCCCGGTGGTACATCCCGTCGCACCCCGGGGTGGACGCGCCGAGCGATAAAGTGCCGTGATCACAAGGATTTGCGCGGCACGCAACTTCGGCACGGCCGATGCCGTAGTGTGATGCGGGGCGCACCCGCGGTTCCCGCGCCCGGAAAGGAGGAGCCCGATGGAAGTAGCTCGTCGGTTCGTGGAGGAGTACCCCACCCGGTTCGCGGCCTACACCGCGCTGCAGTGTGCGCTCATGCGGCGCTACCTGGCGCGCGGCGGCACGCAGGAGGAGTTCTGCCTGCGCCTGGCGCCCGTGTTCCACCGGCGGTACGCCCCGATGCTCCTGGACCGCTCGCGCTAGGCGCGACGTCCCGGAGATGGAAAGAGGCCGCCCGGCGAGAGAAATCGCCGGGCGGCCTCTTCCGTCGTCCACCCTCCGCGCGTCAGCGCACCACGGCGCCGACGGCGAAGGCGCTGCCCACCAGGAACATCGCGAGGAGGCCGGCGATCAACAGCGACGCGATCCAGGCGATCAGCGCGGTGGCGATCGCCTTCCCCGTGTCGAAGTCGAGCGCCTGGCGGATCGCCACCACGGCGGTGACGAGCTGCCAGATCCACGCGACGGCCACCAGCAGCGGACCCAGCACGGGCACGAACGCCAAGGCGGCGAGCACCCCCGGCGTCCGCGAGAAGCCGAGGGTGCGCATCATCTCGCCCATGTCGGCGGTGCCGCCGAAGAGCTTGGTGCCCACCACGTACGTCATCCCCGACATCACGATCCAGGTCAGGAACCCCGAGACCAGCGCCGAGACGGTGGCGGCGATGCTGTGCCCGCCCGCCGCCCAGCTCCCGATCCCCGCGCACAGCGCCACGATGGTCACCACCACCACGGCCTGTCCGGTGGCGCCCTGGTCGTGCTCCACCTCTTCGTACACGCTGGCGTCCAGCATCGCCGCGCCGATCATCCGCTGCACCAGCGATCGCTGGGGCGGGAAGCCGCCTGCCGGATATTCCATGGGGTCGCTCCTGTGGAGGAACTAAGGACCTGCTCGGAAGGGCGCCCGGGTGCGGCCGGCGACGCGGGCCCGGGGCAGGGGAAGCGAGCCGCGCCGCGGAGTGCGGCGCGGCGGCGAAGCGTCAGGGCTGCTGCTGGATGTCGACCACGAGCCGCGACGGGTTCCGCAGCTCGGTGATGCGATACGGCCGCGGCGACGCGGCGCCGATGGCCAGCTCCACCACGCCCTCGAAGTCGCAGATGATCACCATCCGGCGCATCACCGGCATGTTCAGCGGCAGGTCGCGCTGGCGGAGGGTGGCGCGGCCGGCGTCGTCGTGCGCCTGCGTGTAGGCCAGGCGCACCCGCAGCACCGCGTCGGTGCCCAGCCGCACGGGCTCGCCCGAGCCGCACTCGTGCACGGGCTGGTCCACGTAGTCGGCCTTCCACCCGGGGATCGGCTGGTCCCCGAAGTCCAGCACCATCCGGTCGAAGCCGGCGTTCGCCGCCGCGCGCAGCCCGCGCAGCGTGGTGGGCTCGTCGCCGTGCTGCGCCGAGCGCCCGCGCACCGTCCACTCCCCCAGCGCGGGCGCGGCCTTCGCCGAGTCTGCCTTCGCGCTGTCCGCCCTTGCGCTGTCGGGGCGGGTGCGCGGCGTGGTGTCGTCGGCGAAGACGGGGAGGCGCGTGGAGGTGTCGGCGGCGGTGCCGCCGGCGGCCTCGGCGTCGCGCGTGGAATCGGCCAGCTCGGCGCGGCGGCGCGCGGTGGCGTCGCGCAGCTCGCCGCCCTTTTCGCCGCACCCGGCCAGCGCCAGCGCGGCCAGCACCATCATCCCGATCCGCCGTCTCCGCATCATCCCTCTCACGTGTGG
>Ga0190275_10002982_pt1 | contig 12022 bp, 11 predicted proteins | sample Popmic550T_FD_133745 | JGI IMG/M metagenome (GOLD analysis project Ga0190275, IMG submission 133745) | Populus adjacent soil microbial communities from riparian zone of Yellowstone River, Montana, USA - 550 T | ecosystem: Environmental > Terrestrial > Soil > Riparian zone > Trees stand | place... | reverse complement strand
AGGATTTTTCGTGGTCGTGTCCAGCCGTTCGGATCGTTGAGATCGGGGTTGTAGCTGATGTAGATTCCACGTTGCGGGAATCCACTGGAGCAGCAGGAACGGTTGAGCAGCATCACGTAGGCGCCAAGGTACTTGTTCCAGTGGACGGAGGGCCCCCAGAAGGAGTCGGTATTTTCGCTCTGCCAGTTCACGGTCGCTGCGAGAAGGGGACTGACTCGACCACTGACGCCAGGCTCATCCCACGAGCCGGCGTTATACTTCCAAACTGAGTTCACAGGGTGGAAGCGATCGTCGTACGCCATCCGGGCGACGGATACGCCTTGCGTCTCCGATGGGCCTCCGTAGTTTCCGAACATGAATAGAAGTACTGCTTATCCCGGTCGAGCACGACGGAAAAATCTCCATGTCCCCCGGAGAAATATCCGTTCTTCGATGAGCAATCCGGAGCTACGGGTGAGGAGAGAACCACGCCTTGGTCGAAGAATGTTTTTCCGCTGTCATAAGAAACGGCGGCTCCGATGTGAGGCTGCGCCGGACGCTGTGCGCCGCAAAGATTCTCGCGCTCCTGGTGATACCAGGCGAGGAGGGCTCCGGTTTGCTCGTCTACCCAGACGGCTTCGATCCATGCGGGCCACGGCCGTTGTCTTGCAATGGTGGAGCGCTCCGGTGTGGCCAATGAAAATTGATCGCTGCCCCGAGTGAGAAGCGGCCCGTCACCGGTTGAATTGAAAAGGTGTAGTTCGTCATTCAGCCAGAAAGCGGGACTATTCGAATCGACCTGGGATGGCATCGCGATTTCAGGAACATTTCGAACCCACACCCTCTGAGAGATCGCATTCGAACACAGAACGAGGAGTAGGAAGACCGAATTGCTAAACATGGCGGTGAAGTGGCGTGGCTGAACTAGGGCTGGTTACGGTAACGGCTGTATGCTTGCCCTGCTGCATACATTAATCCCGGTATTGATAACTGTGAGTTCCAGCCGGTAGAATCGGGCGGGTGATTCAATTCGGGGTGGGGAGTCGGGCGGTCGGCGCTACGTTTGGGCTTGCCGTAATCGGCGTGCTATTTCTATCGCGATTTCCGCTAACGCCTGCCGTGTTGGTGACGTTTGACGCGGCGAATTTTGCATTTGCTCTCGAAGACTTCAATCCGTCGCTTCACAAACCGCAGCCTCCTGGATATCCATTATTTGTCGGTTTGACCCGACTGCTACATGTCTTCATCAGCGATCTACCTACGCTATTCACCTTCGCCGGAATCATTGCGACGCTGGGCGCCGTGTTGGCCCTTGCTCGATTGGCCGAGGAGATCGCCGGTTGGCGTGCAGCGATTGTGTCTGCGATCCTCCTTATCTTTCATCCCGCGGTTTGGACCGAGGGGCTCCTGAATCCAGTGCGGGGATTTTTGGCGACAGCATCGGCTTGCATCGGATTGCTGGTCTGGAGAGCCTGGAACCAGGGCTCAAACCGAGGATGGATCGTCGGGACGTGGGCAGCGCTAGGGCTGTTTTCCGGGTTTCGCCCGACCGTAATGTTGTTATTGGCTCCTCTGTGCCTCGCGGTCGGGATCCGTCGCCGTACTTCACCGGTCGAGTGGATCCATTGCGGCTTGGCACTGGCTGTTACGGTTGCAGTGTGGGTTGGAGCCTGCGTATGGGCGGTCGGAGGGGTCTCCGCTTACTTGGCGCTTTTGCGGGATTACTCGGACCAGCAGTTCACAGAGACCTCACTGCTTTTTGGAGCCTCTGTCACGCCCGCGTTGAAGATGGCGGGACGTGCGCTTATCTGGTCGTTCGGTCCGGCAGCATGTTGGGCCTGGATGATGTTCCTGGCTCGCTCCCGAGAGTTGTCGGCTCAATTCCGTCCAATAGGCTTGTTCCTACTCCTGTGGGCAGTACCGTCACTGCTTTCCGCGACACTTTTCCATTCCGCCGAGCCTGGGCACGTGCTGACTGTCGTGACTCCGCTTTGCCTGGTCGGGGGACTTGTCGTGGCGGCGGTACTTCGTCGATGGAACTCACTCGGATGGACAGTCGGCGCTGTCGTGGTCCCCGCGGTGTGCAGTGTCGCACTTTTCTTCTATCCACCGACCAGCGTGATGCGCCTGACTAGCGCTGAAGCGGTCCGTCTTCAAGAACGACGTGTCGCTCCCGCGTTGGCGCTGCTCAATGAGTATGCGCGGCGCGAACGGCTGACGGTCATCGCTTCGCCGGCGTCGACTGTTCCATGGAGGCTGCTTGCGTATTATCAGCCCACCATTCCACTTGTTGTCCTGCACGGCCAGTCCGACTACTGGGTGATGCGTCATGGGAGATTGGAGAGTTCCGGGAAAGGTCACGTAGTCGTCCCATGTTCGGACGTTCAGCTCTGGTTCCCCGGGGGCGAATCTACTGCCGCGACAGGATTCGAGGCCGTGGGGCCGGCGCTCTTGAGCCGTATCAATGCCGGCGCGTTATTGCGCGTGTCCGACAAGGAATTTGCTCTTTCTCGATCGTGCCCCGCGTTGATAGCCCAGGAGTAGGATTCGCTACCGCACCCGCCGCGCTACAGCGATTAAAGATAGGCCCGGCCAAGGCAACAAACGCTCTACCCAGCGCCAAAGCCACACCGTCTTATCGAATAGTTTCAAAGTGATCTTACTGATGTTCTTGCTTTTGAGCATATGACCATAGATCCACCAAGCAGGAACACCAATCTTGTTGAGCTGAGCCCAACGAACAATTTCGAAGCCGTTGCTCTCCAGCAAACCCTGTAGTTCACCGGCTGCGAAGCGACGCTTATGACCGAGGGTCTTGTCGATGGTTCCGTACAACCCGCGCCCTTGCGGAACAAGGACAAGCAACACACCGCCCATCTGTAACGTTTGACGGATACTGGCCAAGGTTTCCGCGGGATTCTCGACATACTCCAGCACATTCAGACACAGGACGGTATCGACCGCTTCACGAAGCGGTTCAAAGTCAGCCGGTGTGGATGGATCGAGCTGCCGGACCGATACATTCGGCGTACGAAGAAAACGATTGCGAAGCGCGTGGAGATAAAGAGCGTCTTTTTCCGAGGCGATGTAATGCGTGCGCTTGCCCATTAGCCGGCCGGCCACGTTTCCAATTCCTGCGCCGAGTTCGAGCACGGTATCGCGGACATGCGGCCGCAGCAGCGACGTCATCCATGAAACGTATTGCGGTGTTCCAGTGATGTTGTTCAGCGAGCCCCGTCCATAAGGTTCGATGTACAAGTCATCGATCAGCCAGAAGTGCAGAATGACGCCGAATACCTTGACACCATCCTTCCAACCGATCTTCTTGCCCTCCTCGTACGTGCGCCCGTGATAGCTTATCGGCACTTCGTAAATGCGCAGCTTACGCTTCGCCGATTTCATCGTGATCTCAGGCTCGAATCCGAAGCGATCTGACCGGATCGGGATGCTCTTGAGTAAGTCAGTGCGGAATACTTTGTAGCAGGTCTCCATGTCTGTAACGTTGAGGTTGCAGAACATGTTGGAGACAAGCGTCAGGCCTTTGTTGATCATGGAATGCCAGAACGGCAGCACGCGCGTTTGTTCGCCTCGCATGTAGCGCGAGCCAAACACTGCATCGGCGTAGCCATCCAACATCGGCTTTAACAGGCGGGGATATTCGCTTGGATCGTACTCAAGATCGGCGTCCTGGACGAGACAGAAATCTCCGTTAGCATGCTGAATTGCCGTTCGTACGGCTGCGCCTTTTCCTCGATTTACGGGATGCCGAACCAAACGGATTCGCTCGTCTGACTTTGCGAAGCGATCTAAGATTTCCGAAGTTCCGTCTGTCGAGCAGTCGTCGACGAGTATTAATTCCCGGTCCATGTCCTCCGGTAACGGCGCTGCCAGAACAAGGGACAGACTACGTTCTACAACTGCCCGTTCATTGTAGACGGGGACCAGAATCGACAGCTTCATGTTTGAAACCCCAGTATAATGGGAGCGCTGAAGAGACTAGATGGAGGAGCAAGAAATGAATAACGAAAGCAGCCGCCGCGGTTTTGTTTCCGGATCAGCCGCCGCCGGCGCTGGCCTGCTGATCTTAAAGCCGGAAATAGTTCGGGGATCGCAGGCAAACTCGGCTTTGACCTTAGGTGTGATTGGTGTGGGAAATCGCGGAACTCACGTGTCTGGTCTCTTCGCCAAGAACGAGTTCTGCCGAGTCGCGGCAGTCGCGGATATTTACGATGACATGCTGCAGAAGGCCGCGGCTAAGTTCACGGGAGCAAAGACATTCAAGAGCGCGAAAGATCTTCTCGCGTCGGATGTGGACGCCGTTTATATTGCCACGCCGCCCTATATGCATCCGGAGCACTTTGAAATGGCCGTGGCAGCGCGCAAGCATATCTTCATGGAGAAGCCCGCAGGAGTCGATGTTGCAGGATGTCAGCGCGTGCTGGCTGCTGCGAAAAAGGCTGACAAATCGAAGCGTATCTCTGTCGATTATCAGCAGCGTTATGGAGTCGATTACCGCCAGGCATATGACCGCGTCAAATCCGGCGAGTTCGGCGCCATCAAGATGGTACGCGCCGCCTGGATCGGCGGGGGACTTCCCTTGCGTAGCGGGCACGCTGCGAACGAAGAGAAGGTACGCAACTGGCTCTACTATCGCGAGCACTCTGGCGACATTATCGTCGAACAGAACTGCCACAATCTGGACGTCGTGAACTGGTTCGTGGGCAATCATCCGGTGAAGGCAAGCGGCTATGGAGCACGTGCCGTTCGCAAAGAACCGGGCAATATCATGGACAGCCTCGGTGTGACCTATGAGTTCGCGGACGGAATGGTATTCAGTTTTTCCGCCAGCCAGTTCACTGCCGGTGGCTACACAGATATCGGAGAAGTGTTCCTTTGCGAGAAGGGCACGGTGCGGACCACAAGACGCGGATACGAAGTCTATAACAAGGCCCAGCGCGGCGCGCCGCCGGAGATCGTGCAGACCGATTCTTCGAAAGCCGACATAACCTTGGACGCGGTCAACGCGTTTGTCGAAGGCGCCAGGACCGGAAAGCTCGAGAACGCAGCATTCTACGCGGTGGAGAGTACGCTGACCGCGATACTCGGCCGGGAAGCAATCTATTCCGGTAAGCCTATGACTTGGTCGGACCTTAAGGTCTGAATACCTAAACCATAAACATGCCGCCGTTGATCTCTATGGTTTGACCATGGACATAACGGCTGGCGTCTGAACAGAGGAATAGAATCACGTCGGAGACGTCTTCGTTGGTGCTGAGACGTCCCGCAGGCGTCATCGCCACGACGCTGTTCAGAATCTCTCGGGTCGAGTGCTTTTCGTGGAAATAGTTATCGACGGTGCCGGGACTCACGCCGTTCACGCGAATCCCGTGCGGCGCCAACTCCTTCGCCCAACCCTTTGTGAAAGACGAAACAGCGGCCTTGGCGGCTGAGTACATCGTGGCCCCTGGACCGCCTCCGTTACGAGCAGCGATGGAACTGACGTTGACGATAACGCCGCTCTTCTTCTCGATCATGCCGGGCGCGATTGCCTGCGTGAGGAACCACATGCTCTTCGTGTTCAGATTGAACACTACGTCATAGATCTCTTCCGTCGATTCCAGTAGCTTTGCCCGCTGTACAAGATGGCCGGCATTGTTGATTAGGATGTCGAAAGAGTGGTCCTTCACATCACGGATCAAACTTTTTATGCCCTCCGTATGTCCCAGATCTGCCTGGCAGAGTCGGACGTTCGTCCCTAAAGATCGAACCTTTGCGGCTGTCTCGTCCGCCCCTTCCTGAAATGAGTTGTAGTGCAGGACGATGTCGCTTGCTCCTGCCTCCGCAATCGCGAGCGCCGCCGCCGCCCCGATTCCGCGCGAGGCTCCCGTTATCAAAACCGACTTACCAACCAGTTGTTTGGACACTATTCTTTTTTATCACCTCAGAAAATTCCTCCCCTAGTACTGGGCCTTGCTTAACTTGACGGCTGCCCTACAATAGATGAACCATGTGTGGAATTGTAGGGTATATCGGTAGCCGGAACGCTGTTCCAATCATCCTCGACGGTTTGCGCCGCTTAGAATATCGCGGGTACGACTCGGCTGGTATCGCCGTGGTGGACGGGCAGTCTGAACTTGTGATCCGACGCGCCTCGGGAAAGCTACGGAATCTGGAGGAAGTGGTTCGTACTAACCCATTAGATGGGCACTACGGGATAGGCCATACACGATGGGCGACACATGGGCGTCCGACGGAAGAAAATGCGCATCCCCATCGGGACTGCAAAGGACAAATCGTTGTCGTTCACAACGGAATTGTCGAAAATTACCTCTCGCTTAAACAGCAGTTACAGAGCGAAGGACATCAGTTTAAAACAGAAACGGATACCGAAGTAATAGCTCATTTGATCGAAAAGTACTATCAGGGTAATCTCGAAGCCGCTGTCCGATGCGCTGTGAAGCAGTTGAGAGGCGTCTTTGCGCTGGGTGTGATCAGCAAGTCGGAGCCGAACAAAATCGTCGGCGCGCGCTCGGGACCACCGGCGGTTGTAGGAATAGGAGACAACGAGTACTTCCTCGCATCCGACGTCCCGGCGATTCTTAGCCACACTCGCGACATGTTCTTCCTGTCCGATGGAGATATGGCCATCCTGACCCGGGAAGGCGTTCGGCTGACAGATTTTGACGGACGGCCGATCAAGCGCCAGGTCTCGCACATTCTCTGGGACCCGATCATGGCGGAGAAGGGCGGCTACAAGCATTTCATGCTCAAAGAGATCTTTGAGCAGCCCCGCGCTGTTCGCGATACTCTCCTTGGCCGTGTGGGTCAGGAAACCGGCCGCGTGTTTCTGGACGAGATGGATATCTCGCCCAAGCAGTTCAAAGAGTTTACGTCGATCAAGATCATCGCCTGCGGCACAAGCTGGCATGCGGCTCTTGCGGGCAAGTTCATGATCGAGAAACTGGCGCGCATTCCGGTGGAGGTCGATTATGGTAGCGAGTTCCGCTACCGGGACCCGATCATCCCGCCGAATACGTTAACGGTGGTTATCTCTCAGTCGGGAGAGACCGCGGATACGCTGGCAGCGCAGCGCGAATCGAAGCAAAAGGGATCGAAAACAGTCGCCATCTGCAACGTTGTCGGCTCGATGATTACGCGGGAGGCCGCAGGTACATTACTCACCCACGCGGGGCCGGAGATCGGCGTCGCCTCGACAAAGGCATTCACATCACAGTTGACGGCATTGTTCGTACTGGCGCTCTATCTGGCGCAGTCGCGTGAGACGATCAGCGAGGAGCAAAGTATCGAACTAGTTCAGGAGCTGACCAAGCTGCCCGGCAAGCTCGAACACATCCTGTCGCAGGATGACGGCCAGTATGAGGATCTTGTGCGGCTTCTTTCGCGCGCAACGGATTTCCTTTACCTGGGGCGGGGAATCCACTTCCCGATTGCTCTAGAAGGCGCCCTAAAGTTAAAGGAGATCTCCTATATCCATGCGGAAGGGTATCCGGCCGGTGAAATGAAGCACGGTCCGAACGCTCTGATCGACGAAAAACTTCCGGTAGTTGTGCTGGCGACGCGCGATCCAAACAGCGAAGAGAGCAGAGTTCGCTATGAGAAGACGCTTTCCAACATACAGGAAGTGAAGGCTCGCAGCGGTATTGTGATCGCCGTCGTTTGTGAGGGCGATGAAGAAGAAGTGAGCAAGAGCGCGGACCATGTCATCGTCATTCCCTCGACGAATGAGCTCTTGTTACCGCTGCTCGAGATCGTTCCCTTGCAGTTGCTGGCGTATCACATCGCCGTGCGGCTCGGATGCGACGTCGATCAGCCGCGGAACCTCGCCAAGAGCGTTACGGTGGAATGATTCAACAGAACACGCGAATCGATGTTGCCACGCGCGGCAAAGGGTTGTACGAGATTACGAACAAGGTAGAGCGATGGCTCGACTCATGCGGTATCAAAGCAGGCTTGTTGACGGTCTTTATTCAACATACATCTGCGTCCTTAACGATTCAAGAGAACGCGGATCGGGACGTCATCGCGGACCTGAACGATTTCTTCGGCCGGATTGCGCCCGAAGATAATCGTCTTTACCGGCACACGATTGAAGGTCCGGACGATATGCCGGCTCATATCCGATCCGCCCTGACGGCTACTCAGCTTTCGATTCCGATTGTGGACTCCCGCATGGTCCTCGGTACATGGCAGGGATTGTATGTGTTCGAGCACAGGGCCTTGGCGCATCAACGTCATGTCGTGCTGCATGCAATTGGCGAATAGCTTCCGCTAAGATTGAAAACGAGGAGATACAAAGGCGATGGGCTTTACGCGAAGAGATTTTCTGGCTACAGCATCGGCGCTGTCTGCCGCCGGTATACTCGAGGCCAAAGATGAGCGCACCGGGATGCCTGTACGCGTGCTGGGCAAGACCGGGCAGAAAGTTTCTGTTCTCGCCTTCGGCTCTGGTAGCCGCTGGCTCGCTTATAAGGATGAAGACAAAGCTCTCGCCGCGATGACGAAGGCGCTTGATCTTGGAATCAACTACATCGATACCGCATATGCCTACGGCAACGGTCAAAGCGAGACTTGGGCGGGAAAGCTGATGCCCGAGCGGCGTAAGCAAGTCTTCCTCGCCACAAAGGTAAGCGTTCGAACCGGTGATGAGGCCAAGCGCAGCATCGAGGGAAGCCTTAAGCGGCTGAATACGGATAAGCTCGATCTGCTGCATATCCATAACCTCCTTGGTGAGGAAGATCTTGCCAATATCGAGAAGCCCGGCAATGTCCTCGATGTGATTCGGAAGATGAAGGAAGAGAAAGTAACTCGCTTCATCGGCATCACCAGCCACACAGATCCGGCAGTTCTCAAGGCTGCGCTGGAACGTCATGATTTCGACTGCACCCAGATGGCATTGAACGCCGCGAAGGCGGGAATGGCGAAGGGCATCAGCGCCTACGGCGAGAAACATGAAGTCAGTTTCGAATCACTCGCGCTACCAGTTGCGATGCGAAAGAAGATGGGCATCATCGCAATGAAGATCTTCGCGCAGGACCAGTTGAAGGCGCCTGCCAAAGATTTGATCCGCTACTCGATGTCATTGCCTGTTACAGCGTGTGTACTCGGCATGCCGAAGGTAGAATTCATCGAAGAGAACATCGCAGTAGCCAAGTCTTTCAAGATGATGAATCACGACGAAATGCAGCGTATTTCCGGGGAACTGGTTCCGGCGCACAAGGCTGCAATCGACGCGTTCTTTGCCGATCATATTGACGCCTGACGGGCGCGCCTCTTATTCGTGCGAGTCATAATTCCTGGCGGTAGCGGCCAGATCGGCGCCATTGTGGCTAGACATTTTCATAGCCACGGTCACGATGTTACTGTTCTCACTCGCAATCCTATAAGGGTTCCTTGGAAGGCGGTCCATTGGGCGGGATACGAACGGGGGACATGGGTCTCTACGCTCGATGGCGCGGACCTGGTCATCAATCTTGCCGGGCGTAACGTCAATTGCCGTTATAACCAGGCGAATCGTCTCGCGATCAAGCGCTCGCGTGTAGAGACGACGCGACTGATCGGCGAAGCTATTGCGGCATCTTCTCATCCGCCCAAGATCTGGATGAACGCCAGCACAGCGACCATCTATCGGCACGCGCTGGACCGGCCAATGGATGAAGCCCAGGGAGAAATCGGTGGATCGGAGCCGGGTATTCCTGAGACTTGGCGTTTCAGTATCGACGTCGCAACAAGTTGGGAACGAACGTTCTTCGAGACAGCGACACCAGGCACGCGGAAGATTGCGCTTCGCAGCGCCTTAACGCTGAGTCCCGACCGGGGTGGCATCTTTGATGTATTGAGCGGCTTAGTTCGCGTAGGTTTGGGCGGTATGTCGGGTTCCGGAGAGCAGTTTGTTTCGTGATTCACTTCATCGATTTTCTACGCGCCATCAATTTTCTTCTTGCTCATGAAGAACTTGATGGCCCGGTCAATCTGGCATCTCCCAATCCTCTTCCGAATTGCGATTTTATGCGCCGGTTGCGGGAAGCCTGCGGTGTCCGTGTTGGGTTACCAGCCACACAATGGATGCTCGAGTTAGGCGCGATGGTTCTTCGGATGGAAACCGAGTTGGTGCTGAAAAGCAGGCGCGTCATACCAACCCGCCTCGTCCCAGCCGGCTTTGCTTTCACTTTTCCTGACTGGGCTCCGGCTGCTGCGGACTTGGTCGAGGGATTTCGCGCTGGCGGCCGTCAAAGTTCAATTGCATCGGCATAGCAAGTTCAACTCTTTCGGCGGCGAAGACGTCGAGCAATCGTAGAAGAATCTCCTCCTGCCTGAGCAGAAATTCATCGTAGTCCGGTGTCAGGACATAAGAGAAGATCTCGATATCGAGGGATTGACTTCCGATCGCCAATAACCGAACGCGAGGTGTGCGCTCGATGTGGGGATTGTCCAGCAGGAGTTGACGCAACCTCGGTAAGAGAGAGTGCAACTTCTGCGGCGCCGTGTCACGCCGTAATTGCAAGATCGGCCGAAACGACATCTTGTCTCGCTTGCCGAAGTTTTCGATCTGCATGCCGGAGAATTCGCCGTTAGGGACCGTCACAATGGTTCGATCGAGACTTCGAATGCGTGTGGATCGTAAACCTATATCTTCAACCGTTCCGACTTTGTCACCGTATTTGCAGAAATCCCCAACCAGGACCGGCTTATCACTCGTGATAGCAAGTCCTCCAAACAAGTTCTCGAGCGTCTTCTGAGCCGCGAGCGCAACAGCGACACCACCAACACCCAATCCAGCCAGCAGCGCTGTCGTGTCATACCCCCAACTGCTTATGGTCGCTAGTATTGCGATGCAAACAACGAATACTTTAATCGTCCGCCGTGTCAGCGGCATGATCGAGGCCACTGTGGTCTTTTGTCGTCCCGACATGGCGGCGACAAGCTTTGTGGTGATCACGTCGACGAGCCTGACCAACACCCACGCTATCGACAGATAGATGATGCCTGTGAGAAGCCTCCCAAGATACATGCGAAGCAGGTAGGATGGCGCTATCCACACAAGCCCGGCGCGAAAGGCCGCCAAGGCGAAAAGGAGCTGCAAGGGGCGACGTAAAGCTTCGATGAGACGATCATCCAAAGCAGAATGCGTGCGGCGAACAAGCGGGTTCAACGATCGAATCAAAATGCGAGCCAGCACGTGTCCAAATGCCGTCGCCACCAGCGTGAGGATGAGAATCGCGAGCCACTGCCACAGTGGCGTATCGAACACAGTGGTATGCAACAACCAATGAGGAAGAAATGATTCGAGCCACGTAGTATCGATATCGGCGTGGAGAATCGGTATCAGACTGACCGTGCTTGCGGCAACGAGCCAGACTTCGCCTACCTCAGGAAGTCGAACGCGTTCGAGGAGGAGGTCGACGTTCCGATCGCCTTGTCTTACTATGCCGATTAATTCCAAGTTGGGTTCAAGGCCATCCGTCAGGTCACCTTCGGTAGCGCTGCTAATCTTGCTCAGATCCTGGGCGAGTTTGCGGTCGAGCACTCGCTTCAGTTCCTGAGCAAGTTCCTCGGGCGAAGTGGATCTTCGATGGTCCTTGCGGATATTAAGAAACGATGCGGCGCGGCGGTAGTCACCTCCGCTGGACGCTTCGAGAAAACCTAGCAGCGTACCTCGTGGAGTGTCGCGAATGTCCTTTGGCTGAGAGTCCGAAGGCTGCTGGGCAAGGCCGAACGCTACGGCGAGTACCGCCCCGCAAATTATTCGGATCAGCATCTAAACGTAGGATACATGCGGCTTCGATTTGTTACGCGCGCGAGAGCTCCGTGTCCGAAACCTATCGAAACTGATAGAGAACTCTATCCGAAGTGCTTGTTCGAAACCGAGAAAAACTGAGACAACTCTTGTAAGTAAAAGAAACTATTCAAATCAAGTTTAATTCACCGTGTGGCGACAGGGTTGCCTTAATGCGGATCATGGAACGTCCGACCTTTACTACATGCTTTCACGCCATAGGCTGCTGCCTGCCGTTGCTCGCAGCTT
>Ga0190275_10002981_pt1 | contig 12023 bp, 8 predicted proteins | sample Popmic550T_FD_133745 | JGI IMG/M metagenome (GOLD analysis project Ga0190275, IMG submission 133745) | Populus adjacent soil microbial communities from riparian zone of Yellowstone River, Montana, USA - 550 T | ecosystem: Environmental > Terrestrial > Soil > Riparian zone > Trees stand | place... | reverse complement strand
TTACGCCGACCGCGTCTCCTACTACGATCACGGCGCGGTGGACAAGCCCTACATCCAAAACGAGCTGGCGGTTTACAATCAGCGGTGGCCGGCCCGGAAATACACGATGGGCGATTCGCTGCGGGTGGTCCGGGCGGGCAACAACACTCTAGCGAAAGTGCGAGTGGCGTTCCAGGTGGCGAATTCCACCCATAACCGAAAGGCGAGCGGCCGGACCGATGACACCTTCAGTCTCGCCAAAAACGGGAACTCGCTCGAGATCGTTTCCGTGAAGGAAGCGCGCGTCAGAAGGCCATCGCGGAAGCGCCGCAAACCGCCGAGTTTTCCAGCCGCGGTCGGCCGGACGGTGAATAAGGTTTTCCGGAATATTTTCCGCTGAGCCCGCGCGCGCTAGCGCTGGAGGTGGAGGCTGATCGCGTTCGCGATCGGAAAGGCGCGTTCGTTCTGAAGATCGATGGCCCACGCTTTGAGGGTGAAATCGCCGGCGGGAAGATTCGCCGTCTCGACTCGGCCGGAGAATCCCGAACGGTCCAGGGCTGCGTGTCCAAAATGCCGGGCGACGTCCGGCCGGTTTCCGCCGGTTTCGAAAACGCAGAACGGCTTCCAGAGGCCGTCGGAAGTCTCGATGCCCAAGACGACGCAATCCGCGGGGCGCTCCTCCTCCGGCACTCGCGCCCATCCCTGAAAGGTTAGCTGACCCAGTGATTCGAACCTGGCCCCGTCCAGGTTCCCCGCGGATGCGGCGTCGGTCTTCGGGCGCTCATTGACGGCATTCACCAGTTTCTGATTAACGAGGCGCGGTCGAAGGGCGTCGTTCTCCGCCAGAGTGCGAATGGTGCTGACGACATCTCCGACAGGATACGGCGAGAGCAGCGCGATCTCAGGATTTTGCGGAATCGCTTCGCTCCAGCGCATAACCAGCAAGGCGTGTTGCCGCGCGGCGGTAACGATCCGCAACAGGCGCCGCTCCTTTTTGAAGGTGATCGCCCACAACGAGCCGAGAACCATCAGAGAAGCGATGGCGGCGAAGATCGCAACTCGCGTCGTGAGTGGCCGCGGTTTCGCCTGCGTATAGACGCTGAATCCAAGGCCGGCGACGGCGATGTAGAGAAGAGCGGTGGAGGCTGTGTAGCGCACATCACCAGCCATGGAATGGGCAAATCCAAGCCGCCCCACCGCGACGACGCAACCCGAGATCAACGTGTAGCAACCGAGGATGAGCCAGGGATAATGCGGCCGCCACGCTCCGGTTCGCCGTGTCTGCGAAATCGCGGCAGCCGCGAGACCAAGGAAAAGCAAAAGGACGACGGCGCCGCAAAGCGCTGGGGCGCCGGAGCTGAACAGGGAGCCGATCCAAACGAGAAAAAAGTGGAGCAGCGCTGGGAGCTTCGCGATCGGCGAGACAAACGGCGGCGAAAGCGGCGGATGCCGGTAGGAAATAAAATAGCCGGCAAGGGAAGCGACAGCGATCGAGACGAAGACCATTCGCCAAAAGATTCGGGTGCGCGCGTCACGAACTCGCGTGGTCTCGATGGGAAACGCCAGCAGCCAGAGCAGCATCCCGTTCGCGAACGTGTAGGTGGCAATGACGGCCAGCGCTCCGTTCACGAGCGTCTTCGCTTTCAGTGAGCGGTCCGACAGGTTCATCCGGAGGGCGAAGATCAGCGCGCAAGCCGGGGCGAACGCCTCGATCATGACGGCGTGGAGAAAATTCTCGTATTGCCGTGGCGAGAAGAGCAGGAAGTTCATCGCCGCGAAGACGAAGAGAACTGCGCCTGACGAAGGATTCGTTCGCCGAAGTATCTGGAGGAGACCGGCGGAACAGGCACAGACCAGGGCGAACGTGATCGCCATTCCGAATCGCACGTCCCAGCCAGCCGGCAGGTAGATTGCGAGGTAAAGCAGGCGGGGAAAGAAGCTCCGGCTTTCGTTGTGCTGGCTGAAGAGGTCCGCGAACCGAAGCGTGCCGCGATAAAAGGCCGCGAGCTGCTGGCCCGGGGAATCCCATTCGTCCCAATATGGGACGGGGACCCAGTGCGCGGACATCATATAGAATGCGGCGATCGCGGGAAGGAGGCAGAGCGCGATGATAAGGGCCTTCCGCAGACTGGCTGACCGACGCGGCTGATTCACAGGGCAGGATCATTGGAACTTCGCCGCGCTAAAGCAATAGCAAGGCATCAAGTAGCACAGGCATCTTGCCTGTGGGGCGGTTAGGCGTCTCGCCTGACCAATACGAAGACATCATCGGGCGAGACGCCCGCTGGCCCCACAGGCAAGATGCCTGCGCTACTGATGTGGCATAGGCGCACCCGAACAAAGCTTGTGAGCGCGCCGGCTTCTGCGCAGATTGACCGCGCCATGATTTATCGCTCTCTGCCGCGCCGTTTTCTTTTCGTGTTCTTGCTCGCCGTCGCCGTCGCCAGCAACGCCGGGGCCGCGGACAAGCGGCACATCACCGAAAAAGATCTTTTCGATTTCGTCTGGATTGGCGACGCCCAGGTTTCGCCGGATGGCGCGCGGGTGGCGTTTGTGCGCGTGACGGTGAACGACAAGAAAGAGGGCTACAACACGTCGATCTGGACGGTGCCCACGGCGGGCAATGAAGCTCCGCATCGCCTCACTACCGGCGAGCGGGATTCCGCGCCGCGCTGGTCGCCGGATGGAAAATATCTCTGCTTCACCCGCACCACCGAGAAGGATGGGAAGCCGGAACCTCCGCAGCTTTTCATGCTGTCGATGGCGGGCGGTGATGCGTTTGGCTTCACGAGTTTGCCGAAAGGGGCGGGCGACCCGAAATGGTCGCCGGATGGAAAGCTGATCGTCTTCGCGAGCTCGACCAATCCGGAAGATCTCGAGAAGCAGGAAAAGAAAAAGCGCAAAGAGGAAGAGTTGAAGCGCCTGCCGGCCACTGCCGCCTCTCCTTCACCCGCGAAGGAGGCCGACAAGAAAGGGGCCGATGATCCGGCCAAGAAAGCAGAGGCAGAGTCCGACCGGGAAAGCGACGTCCAGGTGGTGACCCGAGCGGTTTACCGCTCGAACAACGAAGGCTTCCTCGACTTCAAACGGCCGCAGCATTTCTGGGTTGTGCAAGCGCCGCGAAATGCCGACGAGAAAGTGCAGCCGAAGCAGCTAACGACCGGCCGCTTCGATGAAGACAGCGCGATTTGGTCGAAGGATTCGACCCAGATTTATTTTACCACGCTGCGCAACGACGAGCCGTACTACGATCTTCAGAAGACGGAGCTTTACTCGATCTCCGCGAACGGCGGCGAGCCGGTGAAACTGACGACGATCGAGATGGGAATAAACGCGATGGCGCTCAGCCCGGATGGGAAACAGATCGCGTTCACGGCCTCGGTCGAGCAGCCGGTCAATTCTTATACGCAACCCGACTTGTGGGTGCTCGATCTCGCCAAGGACGCGAAGCCGCGCAATCTCACCGCGAATTTTGACTGGGATGTCGGCAGCAGCGTGTTCGGCGACAACGGCTCGCCGCGCGGAGGCGGAGGCAACGCTCCGATCTGGACGCCGGACGGCAAGGGCATCGTCGAGAATTTCGCGAAGGAAGGGCAAACAAACCTCGGCCTTTTCGATGTCGCCAGTGGCGCCATGACCGAGATTACCAAGGGCGACCATGCCATCACCCGGTTCCGCGCGGCGCCCGATACCTCGAAGCTGGTCTATCATCTTTCGACGCCCACGCGCCTCGGCGATTTGTTCTGGCTCGATCGGGTCAGCGGCGAAGCGCGGCAGTTAACCCGGAGCAACGACGAGCTGTTCGGGCAGCTCAACCTGACCGAGCCGGAGGAGATCCGTTACAAAAGCTTCGATGGAAAGACGATCCAGGCGTGGTTGCAGAAGCCGCCCGGATTCGATCCCGCGAAGAAATACCCGCTCATCCTGAACATCCACGGCGGGCCGCACGCGGCTTACGGATTCATTTTCTCTCACGAATTCCAATGGATGGCCGCGAAGGGTTATGTGGTGCTTTATCCGAACCCGCGCGGCAGCACGAGCTACGGCCAGGAATTCGGAAACGTGATCCAATACAATTATCCGGGCGACGATTATAAGGACCTGATGATCGGCGTGGATGAAACGATCAAGCGCGGTTTCATCGACGCGAAGAAGCTCGGCGTCACCGGTGGCAGCGGCGGCGGATTGCTGACGAACTGGACGGTGGGACACACGGACCGTTTTGCGGCGGCAGTGTCGCAGCGGGACATCGCCAGCTGGACGGATTGGTGGTACACGGCGGATTTCACGCTTTTCCAGCCGCGTTGGTTCAAGGCGCCGCCATTCGAGGACCCGGAAGATTTCAAGGCGCGGTCGCCGATCACTTACATCAAGGAAGTGAAGACGCCGATGATGTTTATCCTTGGAGAAACAGACTCGCGCACGCCGCCGGGCGCGGGTGGTGAGCAGATGTTTCGTGCGTTGAAGTTCCGGAAGATTCCGACGGTGATGATCAAATTTCTGAACGAAACGCATGAGTTGTCGCGCGCGGGCCAGCCATGGCACCGGATCGAGCGGCTCCAACATTTGGTGGGCTGGTTTGACCGCTGGCTAATGGGAATGGCGAAGCCCGAATATGACGTGGCCCCGAGTGAAGTGCCCGTGAAACCAAGCGCGGCGCCGAAGAAGCCAGGGAGCTGACGCGTCTCATTGGAGCCGGCACGCCCTCGTGCCGGGGAGAAGAAGCGGCGATTTCTCCCCACGGCCTGAGGCAGGCCGTCTCCATTTCTGCCGTCTCGGCTTGCCGAAGTTTCGCGGGAATGCAGAATGTCTTCGATGAGGCTGCGCACCCAAAACTATCACGATATCGAACGCATCATCGAGTTCGACTTCATCCGGGCCACGGAGGCGGCGGCGCTCAATTCATTGCCCTGGCTCGGCCGCGGGGAAAAAGAAAAGGCGGACGAAGCGGCCTGCGACGCGATGCGCGGGATGTTCGATCTCATGAACATCTGCGGCGAAGTGGTCATCGGCGAAGGGATCAAGGACGACGCGCCGGGCATTTTTAAGGGCGAGCAACTCGGCACCTGGCTCCCCGGTTCGCCGCAGTTCGACATCGCGATCGATCCGATTGACGGGACGACCAACATCTCGAAAGGCGCGCCGAACTCGATTAGTTGCATCGCGGCGGCGAGCCCGGAGAAAGATGTGAAGGTGGCGCTGCGCGACATTCCTTCCTTCTACATGATGAAGCTTTCCTATGGCGCGCAGGTGATCGATCACATGAAAAAGACGGGAATCGACATGCTCAAGATCGAGAGCCCGGTCGAGGAGATCCTGCGCCTTGTTGCGCAGGCGCTGAACAAGCGCGTCCAGGACGTGACGGTCATGATGCTCGACCGGCCCCGGCATAAAGACATCGTCGCGGAGATCCGCAAAGTGGGCGCTTCGCTGCGGATGATCAGCGATGGGGACATCGCGGCGGCGATGGCGCCGGCCCTTCACGATAGCGGGATCGATATTTATTTCGGCATCGGCGGCTCACCGGAAGCGGTGCTGGCAGCGGCCGGGATCAAGTGTCTCGGCGGCGACATGCAATGTGTGATGTGGCCGCGCGACGACAAAGAGCGCAAGAGCCTCATCGCCGATGGGCACGAAGCCGATCTCGGCCGCGTTTTTTTCGCGGACGATCTGGCGAACGGCAAGAACATCATTTTTTGCGCAACGGGAATTAGCGACAGCGCGATGTTACGCGGCGTGAAATCGCAGGGAGCGACCGCGACAACCTATTCGATTTTAATGCGGGCGAAAAGCCGGACGGTGCGATTCATAAGGGCGTCGCATGACCTCCAGAACAAGACAATCCGGCTGCGTTCGGATAATCGGGAACACAAGATCTAGAAGGAGAGGACCGCGGATGGCGCGGATGACATGGATGGGAACCGGCTTCGGGTGGCTGGCGATCGGCCTCCTCCTGGCAACGTCTCCATCAGCTTATGCCGAGAAGCTTTCGCCGGAGATCGCGCGGATCATGGAGCGGGCGCTGGCGGACGCGGAAAATTTCCGGCAGCAGGTTCGCAAGTCGGAATACGAAGCGAAGATGGTCGTCCAGGAATGGGACGGACGCGGGCGGCTCCGGGGCACGGCGAAGGCCACCGCGATCATGCGGCCGGGCGACAAGCGGCCGATGACTTTCGTCTCGCGCGAAGTGAAGGGAAAAGTGCGGCTGCCGAGCGAGAAAGATAACGCCAAGGAGGAGGAGGACGACAACACGACGCTGCAGGATTTCGCGCGCGAGCACAAGATTTCGGAGCGCTTCGATTTCGCGATGGAAGGCCGGGAGCAAGTGGCCGGGGCGAATGCCGTCCGCATCCGGTTTTCACCGAACCGAAGCGTGCGTGCGAAAAATACCGCGGACCGTTTTCTCGACACCATTACGGGAACCGCGTGGGTTAGTGAGGAGAAGAGCCGGCTGGTGAAATTTGAAATGAAGCTGGTGCAACCATTCAAACTTTTCTGGATCCTGGCGGTCTTGAAGGAGTGCACGATTGAATATGAGCTGCTCGAACCGGGTGAGATTCTGGGGCACGCAAAGCTGAAAGTGCTCTTTGCGGTGACCACGCCGATCTACAGCATCCGGCAACAGCATGATGTTGATCTCGACCACTTTCGGCCCCGGGATGCCTTGGTCGCGGCGAGGTGATCTGGAGCGAGAGGAAGAGCAGGAGCAAAAGGAGAGGGAAAATATCGCCCTCGACATCGTTGCGGGCGTCTGGTCAAATTCGAGGCAACTTTGCTTATGAGACAAATACCGAAAACCGAGCTGTCGCCAGATAATGGCTGTGTCATCGACACGAAGTGGAACGTGCCCCCTCTAAAATATTACGCCTGCGCCGCGGCCGAGGGAGATGAGGCGACTTTAATGGAGGCGCCCCCGATGCCCGAAGTCATCGTCTATGATCATGCCGGTTTCCGCGGAGCCTACGCGCGCACCAACCTGAGTTTTCTCTATCTCGGGGACTTCTGGAACGATCGCATCAGCTCGCTCATCATTGTCAGCGGCGTCTGGCGTTTTTACCGGGACGAATATTACAAAGGTGATTGCTGGGAGCTTGGCCCCGGCTTTTACGAATGCTTCTTCAAAGAGAAGGGGCCCGATGATGTCGTTAGCTCCTTCAAGGCCGTCGGGCTGACCTGGTCGCGGCAGAGTTAAGCGGCGCTTCGCGGGCGGGCGTGGGGGATGAGAAACGCGATCGTAATCTCTTTCGCGGCCTTCTGCGCCGCACTGGGATGTCCAGGGCTATTGCTCGCCGAGACACCGGCCGGTGTCGCGCATTCCGTGCAGCTGGACGGTGGCAAAGTGCATTACACCGAGTACGGCACCGGTGAGAATGCCTTGCTCTTCGTGCACGGCTGGAGCTGCGACGAGACTTTCTGGGCGGGCCAGACGCCACTAGGCGCGAAGGTCCACGTCATCACGCTCGATCTGCCCGGACACGGGCAAAGCGACAAGCCGCAGAGTCCTTACACGATGGATCTTTACGTGCGCGCGATCGACGCGGTCCTGCGGGACGCGAAAGTTAAAGCAGCAGTCCTTGTCGGCCACAGCAACGGCACACCGGTGATCCGGCAATTTTACCGGAAGTTTCCTGAGAAGACGCGCGCTTTGGTGATTGTGGATGGCGGGCTGCGGCCGCGTGCGGACAAGGCGACGATGGAAAAATTCCTGGCCCCGCTAAAAGGGCCCAACTACGAGGAGAATGTCGGCAAATTCGTGGACAACATGACGAGCTCGATCGCGGACACAGCGCTGCGCGAGAAGATCAAGACGACGATGTTGCGCACCCCGCAATACGTCGGCGTGAGCGAGTTTGAAGCGACGCTCGATCCGGAGCTATGGAAACCGGACAAAATCACCGTGCCGGTATTGATGCTTCTCGCGAAACAGCCGGCCTGGAATGCGGAATACGAGCAATTCGCGCGCAGTATTGTTTCCACTCTCGATTACCAGGTCTGGGAAGGCGTCAGCCATTTTCTGATGATGGAAAAGCCGGAAGAGTTCAACCGCGCGATCGTGACATTCCTGGAGAAGCACAAGCTCGCGAACTGATTCTTCTGGAGCCGCTTCGCACAGCGAAGCGTTATTGCAGCGTGCGATTCGCCCCACGCTTCGCACAGCGAAGCGGCTACAGAAGACGCACAGCAAAGCGGCTGCAGAAGAATCAGCGCGCGAGCTCGAGGACGGTTTGCGCGCAACCCCAGGAAAGGGTGAAACCGGAGCCGCCGTGGCCGTAGTTGTGAATTACGGGACGACCATCGCGCAGTTGCCGCTGCTCAAGGCGAACGCCTGAACGGCGAAACGGGCGGAGCCCGACGCGTTCGCGGAGCACGTCCGGTGGATTGATTCCGAGAACACGACTGCATTCCGCGACGATGCGTGCAGTCGCCGCCGGATCGACGGCGCGATCGTCGCTCAGCTCGTTGGTGCCGCCGAAGACGCAATCCGCCGCGCGAGGGATTGCGTACATGAGAGGGGGATCGTCGCAAACGACGGCGCAGGAGAAATCCATCTTCGCGACGATCGCGACCTGGCCACGGTGCGGTTCAAGCTCCGAATCCGGCACCAGCTCCCGTGCGCCGATGCCGGTGCAGTTAATGATCAAGTCGAACACCGGCTGAACTTCCTCGAGGTTCGTGAAGCGCTGATTCGGGTGGAGCTCGCCGCCAGCAGCGCGAAAACGGCCCGCGAGATAATCGAGGTAGATGGTGGTGTCCATTACAGGCACATTCAGCGTGAAGCCGCTGACGAATGGGGGCGGAATCTCCGAGCGAAGCGGACGCGCCCCAAGCGGCTGAGCCCATTCCGGAATTTCGATTTCGCCAGTGCGCGAGAAGGTCCGCAGTTCGACCAGCGAAACGCCGCTGCGCGGATCGTGCGCGAGATCACGAAGCGTGCGGTACGTCGCCGAGGCCCAGGCGATCGTCTGATCGGCGGGTCCGGTATCGTAGGGATACCACATGGCGGCAGCCGCCGCCGAATCGGTCTGGTTGCCGATGTGTTCCGCGAAGATCGACGCAGCGAACCCGCCCTCGGCCAAGACGATGCCACAGGTCAATCCGGAGACTCCGGCGCCGACGATGGCGACGCGGCGTTTCATTTCAAGGAGCGGCGGTCTGAAACCGCCGTTGAAAGGTCGGCGGTTTGGAAATCGCCGCTCCTTGGGGCCGAAAACCTAAGTTCCATGGGCGATATGATGTAGTGCGAAACGGGCGGGCGTCAGCTAGATTATCGGCATGGTGGCGTTGTCGAATGGATTGCTGACGGAGAAGGTGCTCGCGGGTGAGCGCATTTCCGCGGCGGAGGCACTCGAATTATACGGAATGCCGCTTGAAACCCTGGGCGCGCTGGCGAACGCGCGGCGCAACCTGGCCAAGACCGCCAGCTACGACAATCGCGGATGCGAGATCGTGACCTACATCATCGATCGCAACATCAATTACACGAATGTCTGCAACGTTTACTGCAAGTTCTGTGCGTTCTATCGGACCGAGAAAGATGAGGACCATTACGTCCTGAGCCGCGAGCAGCTCGACCAAAAACTCGACGAACTTACCGCCGTGGGCGGTGTTCAAATCCTGATGCAAGGCGGACACCATCCCTCGCTCTCATTCGATTGGTACCTCGATCTGCTCCGCCACATCCGCGGAAAATATCCACATATTAATATCCACGGCTTCAGCCCGCCGGAGCTGCAGCATTTCGCGCATCTCTTCGGAATGCCGCTGCGCGAAGTGATTTCGCAATTCAAGGAAGCGGGCCTCGGATCGGTCCCGGGTGGCGGCGGAGAAATTTTGGTCGATCGCGTGCGCGAACGGATCTCGCCGTTGAAATGCAATTCCGATGCGTGGCTGGAAGTGATGCAAACCGCGCACGAGCTCGGGTTGAAATCGAGCGCGACCATGATGTTCGGCCACGTGGAGACGATCGAGGACCGGATCGAGCATCTCCAGCGGTTGCGCGACCAGCAGGACCGGAGCGGAGGGTTCACCGCGTTTATCTGCTGGACGTTCCAGCCGCAGAACACGGTCCTGAAGGTGAAGCGGCCCACCGGCGTGGCCGAATATCTGCGGATGCAGGCGCTTTCCCGCATTTTTCTGGACAACTTTCCGAACGTGCAAAGCTCGTGGGTGACGCAGGGGCCGGACATCGGCCAGGTGGCCTTGAAATATGGGGCGAACGACTTCGGATCGGTGATGATGGAGGAAAATGTCGTGAGCAGCGCCGGCACAACTTTTCGCCTGGATGCGGCGCAAATCGAGACCCTGATCCGAGAGGCTGGATACGAGCCGCGGCGCCGGAATAATTGGTACGAGCTCTTGAAATAGCGGCGACAGGTGCGTTCTTCTCCGTCCAGCGCCCCGGGGCCCAGCAATTCCTGCCTTGACGATACCCACCTTCTTACCCATCAATACCGCCTGCGCAGCGTCGGCTACGAAGGACGCCAGGGGATTTTTTACGCTATGAAACAATTTGTCGGCTCGACCTGTCGCCTCCACTGGGGTGCCTTACTCGCCATAGTTTTATTGTTCGCGGCGAGCCGACCGGTTTCCGCGCAGGCCCCGCCGGAGCAGGGACCGATCCTCATCAGCACGATTGAGGTGCAGTACGTGGGACCTCAGACCATTTCGAAAGAGAAAGTGCTCGCCCATATCCGGACCCGGGCGGGACAGCCCTATTCGGAATCGCTCGTCGAGCAGGACATCAAGGCTCTTTACCGGACCGGCCAGGTGCAAAACGTGCGCATCTTCGGGCAGGCGGACGGCTCCAAGGTAAAGGTGATGGTCGTTCTCCAGACGCGTTCGCTGGTGAACGAAATCGAGATTGAAGGGGCCGAACGGATCAGCGCCAAGAAGCTGCGGAAATCAATCAAGCTGAAGCTCAACGCGCCGGTGAGCGAAACCGAACTCCAGGAGGGCCGGGAATCGATCATCACGAGTTATCAGGCGAAGGGATTCACCGACGTGGATGTGAAGTTCCGGGTCGATACCGACGAAACCCGCGGCACTTCGCGCGTCGTTTACACGATCAACGAGGGGGCGAAGGGCGCCGTCGGCGGCATCGCCTTCGAGGGCAATACAAAATTCAAAGATCGGATTCTGCGCAAGCAGATGAAGACCAAGAGCAAGACGTTTTATTCGTTCCTCGATAAATCAGGACGGCTCGACGAGACTCAGCTCGAGCAGGACATCAATGCCGTTCGCGAGTGGTACCAGGATCACGGCTACATCGACGTGGAAGTGAAGGAGGTCCGCCGGGATCGCTCGACTGGAAAACTGAGAATCGTGGTGGTGCTCGAAGAGGGGCCGCAATATCACGTCGGCAAGATCACGATCACGGGCGAAAAAGTCGCTTCGGAGCAGAAAATTCGCGCGCTCCTGAAGATGAAGGAGGGATCGGTTTATTCGCCGAAACAAATTCGCGAGGACTCCAAGAAACTGGCGGATGCCTATGGCAGCGGCGGCTACGTGGACTTGCAGATTCTTCCTCAAGGGGTCCCCGCAAGCCAGGGAAGGATCGACGTTCACTATCAGATCCAGGAAGGCGGTCCTTCGTTCGTGCAGCGAATTAACATCATCGGCAACACGCGGACGAAAGACAAAGTGATCCGCCGTGAAGTGTTGATCGCGCCCGGCGACATCCTCAACAGCGTCCGCGTCGAGACGACCAAGAAGCGCCTCGATAATCTCGGCTACTTCTCCAAGGTCGAAACCTATCCAGATGACACCGGCGTGACTGGCCGCAAGGATCTCACCATTCAGGTGGAGGAGAAACGAACCGGCTCCCTGAACTTCGGGGCCGGCTTCAGCACCATCGACGAGCTGGTGGGCTTCATCGAAATGACCCAGGGAAATTTCGATATTGTGAACTGGCCCAATTTCACCGGAGCCGGCCAGAAATTCCGGGCGCGCATCCAATATGGAACGAGCCGCAAAGACATCGTCCTTTCGCTCACGGAACCGTATTTCCTCGACCGGCGTCTCTCTCTCGGCGGCGAACTCTATTT
>Ga0190275_10002980_pt1 | contig 12025 bp, 11 predicted proteins | sample Popmic550T_FD_133745 | JGI IMG/M metagenome (GOLD analysis project Ga0190275, IMG submission 133745) | Populus adjacent soil microbial communities from riparian zone of Yellowstone River, Montana, USA - 550 T | ecosystem: Environmental > Terrestrial > Soil > Riparian zone > Trees stand | place... | reverse complement strand
GCCATCGCACTGAAGCGTCGCGTAGTCGTCTTGCAGGGTGTCGAGGCCGGCCAGGGCGACCCCGACAACCCGTTCGAGAACTTCGTCCGAAGCCTGAAGATCGACCACCAGCGCATCGACGAACTCCAAGCCCGCGTCGACCACGTCCTGCTCCGGCTCTCAGCTCTCGAGTTGCAATCCCCACAGGGCCTGATCGGCAAGGTGATGACGCGCGGCCAGGTCGACGACATCCTGCAAACGTCCTACCGCCTAAGGGCCCTAGGCAACGGAGTCACCGCCGCCGCCCCAACACCAGAAGTAGTCATAGAAATCGAAAAACACAGCGACGGCACCCTCCTGGTACTCCCGGCCCGCGCATCCTGACGCCGCGCCGGCTTCGTTGCAGCAACATCGGCAGCCGCGCGGTGTCAGCAGTCCACAGCCTCGTAGCCGCCGATGGCAGGACGGGGCAGGCGGGTCCACTGGACCCACTGACCGACCGCGACTGTCTTGCATTGACCAATAACACCGAGGCCCATGGCGTAGGGCACCACGCGCACGGTGACCCTGCCGCAGTTCTTGTAAGTCAGGTTCCAGTAATCGAAAACCTTGGTGGCCTTGGACCCGCACGGAACCACGGGGTCGGCGGAAGCCTGCGTGGCGGTAGTCGTGGCGAATCCGGCTGCAGCGGTCGTGACCAGTGCGGCGGCTGCCATGGCGTGGATCAGCTTTCTCATGAGATCTCCTGAGGTAGTGAGCTTGTCGCCAGCAGTAGATCCAATCGTCCTTTCATTGCGCTTTCAGCCTTGGCCGGGTCCAGTACTGGCCGGTTGAATGTCGTTTGAAAGCGCCCGGGACTAACTTGCGGTGACCGTCCACCGCAAGGTGACTCGAACAGTCCTCGAGGAGAATCGATGCGCCCGACCGAGGTGATCGCGAGTGCAGCCGTCCCGGCACTCCGTAGGCGGTGACCGATGAAATTCCAGGTACTCGGGAACGTCGAAGTCCATGATGGTGACCAGCTCATCCAGATTCCGACCGCCCGGGCTCGAACGCTGCTGGCCGGACTACTGGTCAATGCGAACCGAGTCGTGACGATCGAGAAGTTGGCCGAGATCCTCTGGGGAGACCAGCCGCCGAAATGCGTTCGGTCGTCGGTGCAACTGAATACTGTCCGGCTACGACAGGCGTTGGGCCGCTCCGCACACGAAGTGATCCAGACGCGTCCCGGCGGCTACCTGATCAAGATGCAACCGGACCAACTCGATCTGTTGACCTTCCGCAGCCTGGTCACCGATGGACACTCCGCAGTGCAGCCGACCAAGCGCTCCGAGCTGCTCCGTAGCGCCCTGGACCTCTGGCGAGGCCGGCCACTATCCGATCTGTCGTCCGACGTACTGAGGCGCGATGTCGTGCCGCAGCTGGTCGACGAGTACCTGGCCGCCTGCGAACAATGGGCGGAAGTCGAACTCGATCTGGGCCGGCCCGGCAACGTCATTCCTGTCCTGCGCACACTGACGCGAGAACATCCGGAGAGCGAGCGTGCATGGGGCCAGCTGATGCTCGCGCTGTATCGATCCGGCCGGCAGGTCGATGCGCTCGAAGCGTACCGAACGCTCTACCGCTATCTGGACGACTGTCTGGGCGTGCAGCCGGGCTGGCCACTGCGGGCGCTGCATGAACAGATCCTCCGAGCAGACCCCGAGCTCGACAACCCCCCGGTCGAGTCTGCCCCGACGGTTCGTGATCCCACGCGGAAGCCCCAGCAGCTACCAGCATCCATCGCACGGCTACGCGGCCGCGAAGAGCACGTCCGGCTACTCGACCAATTGCTGTGGCGAGGCGATGCCCTAGCTCGACCTTCTGCCGCCGTGGTCGTGATCTCCGGTCCGGCCGGAGTCGGAAAGACAGCACTCGCGTCGTTCTGGGCGCGCCGCGTCCAAGGCGACTTCGAGGACGGTCAAGTGTTCGTCAACCTGAACGGCTTCGGATCAACGGGCAAGATCCTGGCCCCAGGTGAGGCGTTGCGGTACATCCTGGAGGGGCTAGGAATCACGGCGGATCAAATGCCGTCCGACCCGACAAGCCAGATCACCTTGTATCGCAGTCTTCTCGCTGGCAAGCGTGTCTTGCTGGTGCTGGATGATGCACACAACGCTCAACAGGTGCGGGCCCTACTCCCTAGCAGCCCCGGTTGTGTGGCTGTTGTGACCAGCCGGCGACAGCTGCCCAGTCTGGTGGCAACCGAAGGCGCGTTGCTGCTTCCGCTGGACGAGTTGCACGAGCACGATGCCCGAAGCCTGCTGGCCGATCGGGTCGGCGCCGACCGCATCGCGGCCGAGACAGTCGCCGTCGATGCGATCATCACGGCGTGCTCCAGACTCCCGCTCAGCCTGGCAATTGTGGCTTCACAAGCCGCGTACCGCCCGTCCTTCTCCTTGCGAGAGCTTGCCGACAACCTGGCCGGTGACGGGCTGGACGCCTTCGCAAGCGAGGATCCACGGACCGATCTCCGGTCAGTCCTGCAAAGTTCCTACGGTGCACTCACGCCCGAATCTGCTCGCATCTTCCGCCTGCTCGCACTGCGATTCGGATCCGAGATCGGCGTAGCCGCGGCTGCGAGCCTGGCTGGTCTCGAGTCGCCGTCCGCGCGGGATCGACTGAGAGAGCTCGCTGGCCTGCACCTGGTGACCGAGCGACGACCGGCCCGGTACGAGCTATCCAGCTTGTTGCACGCCTATGCGGCCGAGTTGGCGCATAGCGGCAACACCGAACAGGAGCGCAGACAAGCTGTCGACCGGTTGCTGAACCACTATCTCCACAGCGTTCACGCGGCCGCTCACCTACTGCACCCGCAGCGCTATCCGACTGCGATCGGCATTGCTCACACTGGAGTGACAGTTGAGCCGATGGTCAGCGTCGAGGCGGCACTCGCTTGGTTCGACCGGGAGTATCCAGCGCTGCTCGAGGCCGTCGAGCAAGCTGGCGCGATGGGCTTGCGGGTTGGTGACCTGCGCGCCCAGATTCACACGCTTCGCAACCTAGGTGTAGTCAACCGTCAGCTCCGGTAGCCCGTGGCCTGCAAAGCGAAAAGGTCAGCGTAAAGCTCGCCGCGGGCACAGAGCTGATCATGGCTGCCTTGTTCGGCAACTTCACCGTCGGCCAGCACGACTATGTGGTCGGCCGTCCTGACAGAACCGAGGCGGTGCGAGATGAGCAGGGAGGTTCTGCTCTTCGCACGGAATGTCTCCAACCGTCGATGAATCTCGTGCTCGGCCCGGGCATCGAGACCTGCGGTCGGCTCGTCGAGGATCAGCAACTCGGGCTTATCCCGGATGAACGCCCGGGCCAGTGCCACGCGTTGCCACTGTCCACCAGACAGAAGGACGCCGTTCTGGTCGCCATCGTCTGTCTGGTCGAGCCAGTTGCGGCTCAGCAAGGTTTCGTAGCCCCGGGGAAGCTTCGAAATAAGCTCGTGCGCACCAGCACTGCGAGCCGCGGCGGTGATGCGATCCAGGTCGTCGAGGGCGTCCAACCGTCCGACCGTGATGTTTTCGGCAGCCGACAGCTCATACGTCATGAAGTCCTGGAAGATCGCGCCGATCCGCCGGCGAAGCTCCTCGATCTTCAGCTCGCGGATGTCGACGCCGTCCCACAACACCTGTCCTCGCGTCGGGTCGTACAGCCGGCACAGCAACTTCACCAGGGTGGTCTTGCCCGCGCCGTTGTGACCGACCAGGCCGGTGGTCTGCCCAGCGGGAATCCGGAGGTTGACACCACGAAGGATCCAGGGTTGATCGGGGCTGTAGCGAAACCAGACGTCGCGCAGTTCGATGCCGCGTGCCAGCGATTCGACCGGTCGGGGATCAGCTGAGATCGGCAGGTCCGGCTCCGCGTCGACGGTTCGCAGGTACTGCCGAAGGAGCAGCGCCGCCTGGTGAATTCCGCCCAGATGCGCTGCGGCTCCCGTGATCCCGGCCAGTACTCCGGCCGCTGCCATCAAGAAGATGGAGACGTCGCCGGCTGTCAGCTGTCCCAACGATGCCGCTCTGATCGCCCAGACCAGCCCGCTGCCGGTCAAGGTGGCACCCAGCAGCGCCAGGGACGCCTGCGTGAACATCTCCCGTCTGTCGAGCTTGCGACGCGCGCCGTTGACCGTCCGCAGCTCCTGCAGCATCCGGCCGAGGAGGAAGGACCCGAGGTTCAGCAACCGAATCTCCTTCGCCGCGTCCGTCCGGCTCTGGAGGCTCTGGTAGAAGAGATCACGGCGCTCGGTCTTACTGATGCCGATCATCATTCGGACTCGCCGACGAGACAGTGCCAGCTCGGCGCGGATGTTGACCGCTCCCGCCGCGACGACTGCCGCCGCCAGCCAGGGGTTGAGAAGAACGAGCGTACCGATGAACCCCACTGTGGTGACGAGACTCTGTACCACCCCGAGCAGTCCGGAGACCACCTGCGCCGGGCCGGCGTAGCCCGCCTGCTGGGCGAGCTGGAACTGGTCGTGAAAGCGCGGGTTCTCCAGCCGCGCGAGACCGTTCAGCCTGTTGACCGCGGCAAACAGGTTCGTCCGCACGATGAGGTTGACGGCCCGGTCGAACTCGCTTCCGATGTACTGCAACGCGCTGGGCAGCACGCCAACCACAACGCCGGCAGCGGCGATCGTCACGGCCAGCGCGATGAGCCGGGCGGAACCGGCCTGTGAGCCGGTGAGGCCATCGAGCACGAACTTGGTCAGCCAAGCCAGCACGATCGGAATCGTGCCGCTGACCACAGTCAGGCACGCCTGCGCGATCAGGCAGAAAGGGGACGCTTTCCAGCCGATCGCCAGCGCTGTCCGGATCGAGGACAGCCGGACACTGCCGTCCCCCGCCATCGACGAGGCGGCCATGCTTCCTAGACCGCCACGGAGGCACGCAGGCGATCGATGGTGAGGTCCGACTCCACCACCATCCCGCCATCTGTCACCACCCCGAGGCAGGGAAACCCTGCCACTTGATACGCGCTCGACACCGCGCCGCCGGCTGGCTCGACCACCACCTGAAGGGCGTCGCCGAGGCTCGTCACCAACTCCTGGGTCTCGCCCTCCGGTCCGACCACGACGGCCAGCGCCCGGCGCTCTGCCACCGGCAGGCCGGCGACGTACGCCGCGAACTCAGGCGCGTACTTGAGGCACTGGGAACACTCCGGTGAAAAGAACCCGAGCAGCGTCGTACCACTGATCTCAGCCCGGGACACGATCTGCCCCGTCACCGTGGTCGCCTCGAACTCCGAAGGCGACGCTCCCACCGGGAGCATCCCGTCACCGGGTGCGGCCAGCGTCTGGGACTTACCGGACAACAACTCACTGTGCTGCCGAAGGCGTCGAACCACGCCCAGCGTGAGAACAAGATTGAGGACACAAAGCGCTCCCACGAATGCCAGCGCTGCAACGATAAACATCATTCACTCCCGGATGGCGAAATTCACACTGATACGGCGATCGGGCGTGGCAGCGAGCAGCCGACCACGCCCGACGAGTCAGAAGGGCCCACAGGTGAGGTTGAGCACTTCCTGCTTACACGGTCTCGACAGGTACCAGCGACAACCATCACACCTGTAATAGTTGTACCAATTCCAGTGCCAACTCGTTGCCGTTGACGTGCATTTACACCAGTACCGTTTTTCCTTCCCCGCCTGACCGATGCAATCGCAAGGTTCAGCCGCGGCGGTGACCTGCGGCACGACCTTCGCCAGCAGGTGGTCTCCCAGTGCCTCGATCTTCCGGATCATTCAACCACTCCCGATCTGTACTCGATGGCAGACGTTTTGAGAACAGTACGAGGCACCGGCATCAAATCAGCTTCACATCAACTTCAGGGCGCCTTCTCACGCCACTTCCGCCACATTCGCGCCGTTTGGTCACTTGACCCGGAGTGGGAGAGTCGGCAATTGTCCTGAACAGGGTTCCAAAATGTGCGGAGGCGAATCGATGCGACGAATTGGTGAAGACACCCAGGGCTTTTGCGATGGTGTTGCCATCGCCGGTCTGATCGTTGTCGCCGCCCTGGCCGGGAGCGTTGCCTGGGCACGTCAGATGCTGGTCTTGGCCACTGTCGAGGGTTCCAGCATGGAGCCGTCGCTTCGCACCGGGGACCGGGTCCTGATCCGCCGGCGCGGGCTCGCAGCCGTCCGGCGCGGCGACCTGGTCGTCCTGATGCCGCCGCCCGAGCAGGTGATCCGGGAACAGCCCGCCAACCGCTGGAACATCAAAAGGGTCGTCGCGCTCCCTGGCGATCCGGTACCGGCCGCAGTGGCACACCTCGAAGGCGTGCGCCGAGTTCCCCGGGACGCGCTGGTGGTCTACGGCGACAGCCCGACGAGCGCTGACTCCAGGCACCGCGGATTCTTCGCCGCAGACCGGCTCCTCGGCGTCGTTGTCAAGAAATTGCCAGCGCGGAACTCATCTTGCCCGGTGAACGGCGCCTGATGATCTACCTGACTGTCGGATGTCAGGCCGCGCTCACCGCGGTGTTCCTCTTCTCCGTCGCGAGCAAGGTGCGAAGTCGCCGCGCCTACGAGGAATTCGTCTCCGCTGTGATCGCGATGAGGGTGTTGCCACAGCCGTGGACGAGACCGGCCGCGCTGGCTACGGTGGCGGGAGAGCTGGCTACGGTCGTGTTGTTGGCGGTTAACACCGTTCCGGCAGCCTTCGTCATCGCCGCCGGACTGCTGACGATCTTCACCGCCGCGATCCTGATCGCGATCCGGCGCGGTCGACGTGCACCGTGCCGGTGCTTCGGTGCCTCGACAACGCCGCTCGGCCGGCTCCACGTGGTCCGCAACCTGGTGCTTCTCGCCGCGTGTCTCGCGGGCCTGGTCAGCGTCTCGGAAGGTACCGGAAGTGTCCTGCACCCTGGCGGGCTGATCATCTCGTTGGCAGGCGCGGCGATCGCTACCCTCTTCGTCCTCCGCATCGAGGACCTCGTGAGCCTCTTCGGCTCCAACGGCTGACCCAGCCCGATAGCAAAAGTCGTGAACTCCCCCACCGACGCGATCGCGTTAGCTGCGACTGCCTTGAGCCCACTTTGAGAACGGTGTGACGGTCTTCGGTGACCACCTCCGGCCGTTGCAGGAAGCTGCACTGGTTCGATCTATCGCCCTGTGCCGATCGGTCCTACGGTCAGCGTGGAGGTGGGGAGACGCCCCCCGCGACCCGACCAGTCAGCCTCGAAGGCCCCATCCTGCAGGAAAACCGACGTCGTCCCTGCCGCGGCGAGAGCGGACAGTGATGCGCTTCGAGATCCTCGGCCCCCTCCTCGTGCATGGCGATGCCAGGATCGACTCACCGGTCCGGCGGGCCATCCTGACCGCGCTCCTGCTCCGGACCGGACAGATCATCGGTGTCTCCCAGTTCTCCGATCTGCTGTGGGACGAGCCTCCCGCGTCGGCGGGGCCGAACATCCGCAGCCACCTCACCGGCCTGCGGCGCGACCTCAACCAGGCCGAGCCCGGGCTCGGCCGCCACATCAAGACCTACCGCGGCGGTCAGAGCGGCTACGGACTCCAGGTGGGCCCGGACGAACTGGATCTTCCCGGGTTCACCCTGGCCGCGCGGCACGGCCGGGCCACGCTGATGCGTGGCGACCTGCTCGTCGCGGTCGACTCCCTGGAGCAGGCGGTGGCCTTCTGGCGTGGGCCGTTCGGGGAGGACCTGCCGCCGACGCGGTGGTTCGTCGCCCATGTCACCGGCATCAACAACGTCCGTTTCGACGCACACCAGGACCTGTTCACCGCCTACATCCTGGCCCACCGCACCCACCAGCTCTGCTACCGCATCGAGAGCGTGATCGCTGAAGCTCCTTATCGGCAACGGCTGTGGGAACTGCTGGCCGCGGTGCACTGCATCAATGGCGACGCCGCGAGTGCCCTGTCCGTGATCGAGCGCTGCCGGGTCCTCTTCGCGGACGAGCTCGGCCTGGACCTACCGCCCGGCGTCGGAGCGATGCGGGTCGCGGTGCGGGACTGGGATCGCGACCAGGCCAGGTTGCTCGTCGCCGCGCACGCACGCCCCCGCGAGGCGCCGGAGCGGGTCTCCGTGCCAAGGTGGTCCACTTAGAGGCCTCACAAGACGTCCCGGCGGCGGAGCAGCACCGTGCCCAGGACGGCGGCAAGCAGACCGTAGCTGAGCAGGACGGCAGCCCCGGTCCACTGCGGCGGAGCCCCGGCGAAGAGCTCGCCGGGGGTGGTCATGATCTGTGAGGCCACGCCAGGGACGATCACCTGGGCTTGCAGTACCCAGTCCTCCTCGATGACTAAGTCGTGGACTGCCTGGAAACCGAAGGCGACCACGACCGAGGTGAGGAAGTACAGGGCAGTCGCGGCGACCATCGCCGTGACTTGACTGCGGATGAGAACACCGAGGCCGAAGCCGAAGAAGCCCCAAACGGCGTACGCCGCCAGGTTCAGCAGAACTGCGCGGGACACGTCAGCGGTGCCCAGCTGCAGGCCAACCCCTTGTGACGAGAGGAACCCGAAGCCGACGCCGCCTGCGACCAAGGTGGACACCAACCACAGGCCGGCCGAGGCGATGACCACGGCGACAAGTTTGGCCACGACCACCCGGGCCCGGCGTGGAGTGGCCAGGAAGGTAGCTGTCAGGGTCCGGTACTGATACTCGTTGGTGACCAGCAGGATGGCCAGCAGGCAAGCGAGCAACAGACCTAGCGGCTGCCCCGAGGTGTACAACGACGTGGCGATCCGGCTCGGGTCGCTGTGCGTCTCCCACAGCTTGTGCATGACCTCCACCTGCTCCGTCGAGAGGTCCTCGCGAGGACGCCGGATGGCTCCGGCCAGGTACTCGTCGAAAGAACGGAGAAAGGTGCTTGCCTGCCAGCTGTTCCACAACGCCATCAGCAACGTCACGGCGGCCATTCCCGCCCCGGCGATCCACCAGGTGCGAACGGTCCGCAACTTCAGCAGTTCGCTGATGATCGCGCCGATCATCGGATCGCCGCCTTTCCACGGGTCAGCTGCAGGAAGGTCTGTTCCAGATCGGGCCGGTCCTCCCCCAGTTCGTACAGCTCACCGCCGTACGACGCCGCGAGCGCGGACACCCCGGCGGCGGGGATTCCAGCGACCAGCAAGGCACCATCGCAGCCGGGCGGACCTGGAGTGACAGTCGCTCCTGCCGCGACCAGCGCGGCAGTCAGCTCGGCGGGGTGTGCGACGCGGACCCTGACCCGGGGTTCTTGGCGCAACCCCGCGATGACCTCACGAGTGGATCCCTCGGCCACCAGGCGGCCATGGCTGATGATCACCAGGTTGTCGACGGTCTGCTCGACCTCGGCGATCAGATGGCTGGAGACGAGCACCGTGCGACCTTGGGCGGCGAATCCCCGGAGCAGCTCTCGCATCCACGCGATCCCTTCCGGATCGAGCCCGTTCGCCGGCTCGTCGAGGATCAGCACGTCAGGGTCGCCGAGCATCGCCTGAGCGACGCTGAGCCGTTGCCGCATACCGAAGGAATACTCGCCGTACCGCCGGCGGCCGGCCGGCGTAAGGCCCACGTAGTCCAGCATCTCGTCCGCGCGCCGCTGCGGCAGCCCACCCGCCGCGCACTGGATGCGCAGATGGTCACGGCCGGTTCGGCCGCGATGCGCGCCGGCCTCGTCCAGCATCGCGCCGACCACCTTCGTCGGCTCGGCCAGCTCCCGGTACGACCGGCCGTTGATGGTGGCCGTGCCCGCCGTCGGCGCCGCCAGGCCGAGCAGCAGACGGAGGGTGGTCGTCTTCCCCGCGCCGTTCGGCCCGAGAAATCCGGTCACGCGCCGCGGCTCGACCGTGAAGGACAAGTCGTCGACGGCCGCCACGTCGCGGTAGCGCTTCGTCAGCCCTCGCACCTGCACGGATCCGGTCCGGGCGTCGGGATCCTTGGTCGCTCTCGGCATGACTCACACCTCTCCTCGCCTCACTGAGACGTTGCGCGTTCCTGACCGCCACACGCGGCTATCGGGTGGCTCGTCTCGCCTTACTGACCCGCAGGTCCTCGGACAGATGGGACCGCCGCAGGCGCCGGGTCCGCGCCAGTCGCAGCACGTCCGACCGGGTGTCGTGCATCAGCTGCCAATGGAAGTAGTTCACGTACTCCGCTAGCGCCAATCCGTACAGGACAACGCCGGGCAGCCAGGTGGCCACCGGCTGGTCCACAGCCAGCGCGAGCACCACGAGCCCGATGGCGAGACCCGCCTGGCAGATCGGCCGCAGCCACCCGAAAAGGCCGATCAACGGCGGCTGGGGAATGGCGTCGCGTAACTGGCGCGTTTTCATCACCCAATACGCGGAACCGATAACTAGGTGCAGCGCGACCAGTGCGAAGCCGACAACGTTCGCCGTGCTCCGGGGACTGTCGTAGGCGCCGAACACGGCCCAACCGATGGCGACAACGCCCACCAGCTCCAATGTGGCCATGGTGCGCAGCCGGCCCGCAAGTGCTGCCCGGTGCCGCGTCATGGACTCCACCTCCCGACGATGGCGCAAAGACAAGCTACCGCACAATGACCGTCCGTGATCGCCGCGTCAGTCATTGACCAGCTGGTGCTCGACCAGGGTGGCGTATGCGCCGTTCTCCGCGATGAGTTCGTCGTGGTCGCCACTCTCGACGATCCGGCCCCCCTCGAGGACCAGGATCCGGTCCGCGTCGCGGACCGTACTCAACCGGTGCGCGATGACGATCCGGGTGCAGTTGAGCGCGGACAGGTTGTCGTGCACGGTGGCCTCGGTGGTGGCGTCGAGGTGACTGGTGGCTTCGTCCAGGAGCAGCAGCCGAGGGCTGTGCACCACCGCCCGCGCGAGCGCCACCCGTTGGCGTTGCCCACCCGACAGGCCGCTGCCGCCTTCACCGAGGATCGTCTCGTAGCCCATCGGCATCCGGGTGATGTCGTCGTGGACGGCCGCGAGCCGGGCCGCAGCGACCACGTCGTCCAGAGTTGCCCCAGGCATCACCAGCGCGATGTTGGTCAGCACCGACCCGCTGAAGATGTTCGCGTCCTGGGTCACCACGCCACACCGGCGCCGCAGCTTGTTCAGGTCGAGGTCGATCAACGGCGTGGAGCCGTAGCTGATCGCACCGTCGGTGGGGTCGTAGAGACCGAGGATCAGCCGGGCCAAGGTGCTCTTGCCGGAGCCGCTGCTGCCCACGATGGCGATCTTCTCCCCCGGCCGTACCGTGAGGCTGATTCCCGACAGGGCCTCCGGACCGTCGCCCGAGTAGCGGAAGCTGACGTCGGTCAAGGTGATCGGCTGGTCCAGGTCGACCTCCACCTCGCCCTGCCCGACGTCCTCGGCGGACTCGTTGAGGACGTCGCGCAGCCGGTCCAGGTGGACCCGGATCGTCTGGAACGTCTTGATGCTGCGGCCGAGCTGGGCCACCGGTGACAGTGCGGCGCCGGCCAGCGCGATCAGGGCGAGCATGGTGCCGAGCGACAGGCTGTTACTGAACACCAGGTAGGCCCCCAGCAGGATCATCACCAGCGGTGCCGCGGTGCCCAGCATGCCGATCAGTCCGTCCACGGCGTTGTCCAGCCTGCTCCGGCGGACCGAAGAGTCGAGCTGGTCGGTGAACTTCTGCGACCAGCGGTCCACCACGACGTCCTCGGCACCGGACGACTTCACCGTCTCCGCCCCGGTGACCGCTTCGAGCAGGGTGCTCTGTGCCTCGCCGAGGGACTGGAGCTCGCGTTCGGTCAGGCGCTGCGCGGCCGGGGCCGAGACGATCATGACAACCAGCTGGGCGATCGCGATGGCGATGATGACGGCAACGAACAGCATGGACTTCAGCCCGATCACCACCAGGTACGTGCCCAGTAGCGCGACGTCCAGCAGGATCGCCAGCAGCTGACTGCTGACCGCGTCGCGGACGTAGGCCATGCTCGACACCCGGACCAGCAGGTCACCGCCGGTGCGCAGCTGGAAGAACTTGTACGGCAGCGACATCAGATGTCGCAGGAACGAGCTCATCATCGACCAGTCGACGCGGGTCTGGATCCACAGCAGCAGCTCGGCCCGG
>Ga0190275_10002979_pt1 | contig 12029 bp, 10 predicted proteins | sample Popmic550T_FD_133745 | JGI IMG/M metagenome (GOLD analysis project Ga0190275, IMG submission 133745) | Populus adjacent soil microbial communities from riparian zone of Yellowstone River, Montana, USA - 550 T | ecosystem: Environmental > Terrestrial > Soil > Riparian zone > Trees stand | place... | reverse complement strand
GGCGCATAGTCCGCCGGCGCATCGAACATCGTCACGCCCTTCGCCTTGATCTCCTTCAGCGCCTTCGCGTTCTCGTGCGCGAAGTAGAGCATCGCGTCGAACAACGAGGTGGTGAGCGCGGTCTCGACGATCGCTTGCAGGTCGGGCGGGAGCGAGCGCCACTTCGCGCCGTTGAACATCACGTCGGCGATGTCGATCGCCTGATGCAGGCCCTGGATCGAGTAGAATTTGAACACGTCGTGCAGCCCGAGCGGCAGGTCGTTCGCCGGGTTGATCCACTCGACGCCGTCGATGATGCCGCGCTCGGCCGCCGGGATCAGCTCCTGCCCCGGCAGGTTCATCGGGACGCCGCCCATGTCCTTGAGCACATCGCTCGGCAGGCCGGAGGAAATGCGGAAACGAAGCTTGGTGAACTCGGCGACCGACGTGATCGGCTTCTTGAACCAGCCGAAGCATTCCGGCCCGTCCGGCGCGTACATGAAAGGCATCACGTCGGCGCGCAGCAGCTTCTGGTAATATTCGAGATAGAGCTCGCGCCCGCCGCCGCGCATGTACCAGGCAAGCTGGCCCATCTGGTCGAGGCCGCTGCCGGAGCCGCCGAGCGGCGCGCTGAACAGGCCGCCGGCCGGATGCTTGCCGGTCGCGTAATGCGTCCACCACTGGCCTGAATCGATCACGCCCTTGTTCACCGCATCGAGAATCTCGAACGGGTTGACGATCGCACCCGAGGTGAGCACCTCGATCTGCAGCCGCCCGCCCGACATCTTGTTGACGTTCGACGCGAACTTGTTGAGCAGCTCCATATGCGGCGTGCCGGCCGGGTTCGCGCTCTGCAGCTTCCAGCGGAACTGCGGGGCCTGTGCTTTCACCTCGACGGTGGCCATTGCGGTCCCGGCCGCGGCAACACCGGCTCCCTTGATGAATTCACGACGTTTCATGGCGTCCTCCTTGGGGTTTTGTTATCGCGTTCCGAACATCATGTTCGGCAGAACCAGAATGACTTTCGGGAAGAAATAGAGAATGAGCACTGCGATCCATTGCAGAGCCATGAAGGGAAGCATTCCCTTGTAGATCTCCGACAGCTCCCATTGCGGCATGACACCCTTGAGATAGTAGGCCGATAGCGCGACCGGCGGCGAGAGCCAGCAGGTTTGCAGCGTGACGGCCAGCAGAATGCTGAACCACACCATGTCGACCTTCAAGGCGATCAGGATCGGCAGGAAGATCGGCACGATGATGACGACGATCGGCACCCACTCCAGCGGCCAGCCGAGCACGAAGCAAAGCAGCAGAATCGCGATGATCAGCAGGCCCGGATGGATGTCCCATGCGAGCATCGCCTTGGCGATGAAGGTCGGCGTACCGAGCGCGGAGAAGACCGAGCCCATGAAGGTCGATGCGACCAGCAGCACCATCACCATGCTGGAGGTCTGGACGGTGCGGAACGTCGCATCCTTGAGCATCGGCCAGGTGAGTTGCCCATGCGCGGCGGTCACCAGCAGCGCGCCGACGCAGCCGATTGCCGCGCCTTCGGTCGGTGTCGCCCAGCCGGTGATGATGGAACCGAGCGTCGCGATGATCAGCGCCGCCGGCGGCAACAGCCCGAGGAAGAATTCGCGCGCCACATAGGCTTTGCTGACGTTGAGCTCTTCGTCGGACAATGGCGGTCCGAGCTTTGGATTCCGCCACACGCGCACCATCGTATAGATGGCGTAGAGGCTCGCGAGCAGGATGCCGGGCAGCAGCGCACCGGCATAAAGCCGCGCGACCGACACTTGCAGCACCGGCCCCATCACGACAAGCATCACGCTCGGCGGAATGAGGATGCCGAGCGTGCCGCCGGCGCAGATCGTGCCGGCGCAGAGCGCCGTGTCGTAGCGCGACTTGAGCATCACCGGCGCGGCCATCAAGGCGATGATGGTGACGGAGGCGCCGACGATTCCGGTCGCTGCCGCAAACAGCGTCGCGGTGAAGATGGTCGCGAGATAGAGCGAGCCGTGCATCCGCCCGCAGAGCAGCTGGACCGCATGGAACAGCCGCTTCATCAGCCCCGCGCTTTCCAGCACGTAGCCCATGAAGGTGAACATAGCGACGGCCGCCAGCACAGTGTCCATCATGGTGCCGAACGTCTGGTAGGTCATCAGATAGAAGACGCGGTCGCCGAGGCCGATGTAGCCGAACGCCATGCCGAGGAAGAACAGCGTGAAGGAAATCGGGAATCCGGACAGGATGACGATGAACAGCAGCGCAAGCAGGACGAGACCGAGGACTTCGTGACTCATGGCATGGCCCGGCCTGGATGCTTGCTCACGTCAGCTCTGCCGGTGCTGCCGTATGGCGGTAGTCGATGCCGGTGCGCAGCGTCTTGAAGCACTTGATGACTTCCGAGACGCCCTGCAGCACGAGGAGCGCTGAGCTGACCGGGATCACGGTCTTGTACCAGTAGGCGGGCGGCCGCCACGTGGTCATGAGCGCTTCGCCCAGCGCCCACGACTCCTCGGCGAAGTCCCAGCTCAGCCACGTGAACATGATCATGCCGGGAAGGAACAGCAGGAGATACTGCGCGATGTCCATGCGCACCTGTGTCTTGAGCGACCAGCGCTGCGAGATGAAGTCGGTGCGGATGTGCTTCTGCAGATAGAGGGTGTAGGCGGCCGCGATGAAAAAGTGCGTGCCATAGAACATCGTGGCGAGATCGTTCGCCCAGATCGTCGGCTGCCAGAACTTCCGCACCATCACTTCGTAGAAGAGCACGAGGAACATCGGGAAGATCAGCCACGCCACGATCTTGCCCGACCAGATGCTGATCTGGTCGATCGCGGCAGCAATCCTGTCGAGGCGGTCCATCGATTGGTCTCAGCGGCTCAGCTTGCTCTCGCGTTCTCACGCTCTTTCAGTCCGGCGGCCTGCAGCATCGCCTGCCGTGTCCCGATGAAGTTCTGTCCACGCTCGCCATCGAACGCGTCGAGGAGAAGAGCCTCCCACCTGTCCGGCCCGATGCCATAGGACTTGAAGTCTGTCGAAACGCCCAGATCGTTCAGGAAGCGCTCCAGTCGGTCGGCGCCCGCCTGAAGGTTCTCTCCGAAAATCTGCCTGAGGCTTTCACCGGTGAGCCCTCCCGCTCCCGCTACGCTGCGCAGCACCATCGGCAACGTGAAGGAGCATGCGATGCCGTGCACGACATCATGATGAAGGGTCACCGGATAGGAGATCGAGTGTGCGATCGCGGTCCGGGTGTTGGAGAAGGCAAGGCCGGCTGACAGCGCTGCCGCGGCCATCCGGCTGCGCAGCTCCAGGTTCGGCAGGTCGTTCACGAGTTGCGGCAGCACGGCGAGAATCTCGCGCGCCGCCACGACCGCATGGTGCGCCGAGACGGGGTTCGCGTTCACGTTCCACAGACTTTCGAGCGCATGCGACAGCGCGTCGAGCCCCGTGCTGATCGTGAGCTGGCGCGGCTTTCCGATCATCAGCTTCGGATCGACCAGCGCATGTCCTGGATAGAGGTTCGGGCGCGAGAGCGAATATTTCCTGCCTGACTGCGTATCCCACACGGTCGCCCATGAGGTGACTTCGCTTCCGGTGCCCGCGGTCGTCGGTACCGCGATGATCGGCGTTGCGGAAAGCGTCTCGGCGCCGGTGCCTGCCGTCAGATAGCGGAGCACGGCCGCAAAGCCGCGGCCCGCGGCGGCCAGAACCTTCGCGGTATCGATGACCGAGCCGCCGCCAAGGGCCACGATCACCTTGGGCTCATCGACCGCGCCGAACCGCGCACTCTGCTCGGCCAGGAGCCGGGTGTCGGGATTGGGCGCAACGTCGCTGATGGTCACGACCGGCTCGCCTGCGGCATGCCGGAGGCGCTCGGCGAGCGCCGCGAACGGGGCGTCCGGATAGGTGACGAGCGCATAGGGCTGGCCAGCAACCAGCTGGGGCAATTCGGCAAAAGCATCGGCGCCGAACGTGATCGCGACCGGATTGCTGTAGCGCCACATAGCCCCTCCCCGGACACAGAGTACCGGCAACCCTCCCATTGCCAAATTCAAAAATTCCATGCGAACTATTGGAAATGGCAATGAGCTTCACATGGCTGCGGACTTTCCATGCGGTGGCGGCGCATCGCGGCTTCACGGCAGCCGCCAAGGCGCTCGGGATCGGGCAGCCCACGGTGACCACGCAGATCAAGGAATTCGAAGCAGCGTACGGCGTTGAACTGTTCGAGCGCAGTGGACGGCGCGTCGAGCTGACCGACGCCGGGTCGGCGCTGTACGCCATCTCGAAGCGGATGATGAATCTCAGGGAGGAAGCCGACGAATTGCTGGGCACGCACGGATCGCTGCACACCGGCCATCTGCGCCTCGCGGCGGTCGGCCCTTTTCATGCGACCGAAATTCTCGCTGCCTTCAAGCGCGCCTATCCGAGCATCTCGGTATCGGTCTTGCTGGGAAATTCCGAGCGGACGCTCCGGTATCTGCTCGACCTCGAGGCCGACGTGGCGATCCTCGCGCACGCAGTCGAGGATGCGCGCGTATACACCGCGCGCTATCGCGAGCATCGCGTCGTGGCGTTCGTGAACCGGCAGCATCCGTGGTTTCGCCGCAAGAGCATCACGCTCGCGGAGCTTGCGTCGCAACCGATGGTGTTGCGCGAACAAGGCTCGACCACGCGCCGCGCATTCGAGCAAGCGCTCGCCCGGCGCAATCTCAAGGTCCAGCCCGTCTTCGAGATCGGCAGCCGCGAAGGCGTGTGGAAGGCGGTCGAACAGGGACTGGGCGTCAGCGTGGTGGCGGATTTCGAATTCGTCGCGCATCCGAATTTGCGCGCCCTCGAGATCGATGACGTGGAAATCCGGACCGAGTACAGAATCGTCTGCCTGCGTGAGCGCGTGGGCTCTGCCAAGATCTCGGCTTTCATGAAGGTGGCGGAAGCGCTTCGCGAACCTTATCGGGAGCGGCAGGCGCGTTGATCGCGCATTGGTCCGGCGCGGCAGGCTTTCCGATATGCGCGCCGACGGGCGCGCGGTTCCGCCGCGGGAACCTGCCCTCCCCGACGGCTTTGACCGGGCGGAGGTGTGCATGCAACTCGACTGGACCGACATCGTGCTGCGGCTCGGCGCCGCGACGCTCGCGGGCATCGCCATCGGGCTCAACCGCGACTTGAACAACAAGCCGATCGGCATGCGCACGCTGTCGCTGGTGTCGCTCGGCGCCGCGACCGTGACGGTCGCCTCGGTGCAGTACAGCACGATGGCCGAGCACCCGGATGCGCTGAGCCGCGTGGTGCAGGGCGTCATCCAGGGCATCATGGCCGGCATCAGCTTCATCGGCGCGGGCGTGATCCTGCGCGACCGCAACAAGGGCACGGTCGAAGGGCTCACCACGGCGGCGACGGTCTGGATGAGCGCTGCGCTCGGCATCGCCTGCGGGCTTGCCGCCTGGATCGTGATGGGCATCGCGATCGTGCTGGCGCTCGCGGCGCTCGTCGGCCTGTACTGGCTCGACCGCGTGATGGGGCTGAAGAACGAGTAACGCGGAGGCATCGCGCGCGATAAGACTCCCGGTGAAACGGAATCCGGAGCCCCAACACGCTTCAAAGTATTTGGGGAATGCTCGCGGTTCCGCCGCATTTAGCGCCAGTTGGCGGTGTTGTCTTATCACCAACGCTGCAGGCGCCGGGGCACGGGAAACCATCGATGACCCTGAACATCATCAGCGGCAACGACTCCGCCAATACGCTGGCGGGCGGCGCGGGCGACGATCTGATCTACGGTTTCGATCCGAATGCCGCCTATCCGTCGGCCAATATTTCAGCAACACGCGTCGCGTCCGGGCTGAACCAGCCGCTGTTCGCCGCGGCGCCCCCCGGCGATACCGGCCGGCTGTTCATCGTCGAAAAGACCGGGGCGATCAGGATTCTCGATCTCAATACGGGCTCGGTTCTTGGCACGCCGTTCCTGACCGTGCCGGTCGATTCTTCCGGCGAGCGCGGCCTGCTCGGCGTTACCTTCGATCCGGATTACGCGAGCAACGGATTTTTCTACATTTACCGCACGGTCGCGACACCAGCCACACACAACGTCGTCGAGCGCTATCAGGTCTCGAGCAATCCCAATCTTGCGAACGCAGGCAGCCGGCAAACGGTCATCGATCTGGACAACCTGTCGGGCGCGACCAACCACAACGCCGGATGGATCGGCTTCGGACCCGATAACGATCTCTATATCGCGACCGGCGACAACGCGAACAGCGCGAACGCGCAGACGCTGAGCAACCTGCTCGGCAAGATCCTGCGCATCGATGTCGACGGCGGCCTGCCCTACCAGCTTCCGTCCGACAATCCGTTTGTCAGCACACCCGGCGCGCGGCCCGAAATCTTTGCCCTGGGGCTGCGCAATCCGTGGCGCGCGAGCTTCGACTCGGCGAGCGGTGCTCTCTTCATTGGCGATGTCGGCGAGAACACCATCGAGGAAATCAACCTCGGCCAGAAGGGCGCGAACTACGGCTGGCCGAATTCCGAAGGACCGAGCTCGAATCCGGCCTTCGTCAACCCGATCGCCTTCTATGGTCGCAGCGTCGGCAACTCGGTCACCGGCGGCTACGTTTACAACGGCGAAAGCGACGGGCTGAACGGGCAGTACTTCTACACGGATTTCGGCAGTCACCGGCTCTTCACCTTGCGCTTTGACGGCGCGAACTGGATCAGCACGGATCGCACCAGCCAGGTCCAGACCAACGTCGGCACGATCAACAACCCTTCCTCGTTCGGGGAGGACGGGCGCGGCAATCTGTACGTCGTCGATATCGACGGAGAGGTCTATCGGCTCACGCCAACCGTCTCCTCATCCGACCTCGGCGACGCGCTGACCGGCGGTGCGGGCGACGACCGCCTGTTCGGCGGCGCGGGTCCCGACAGTCTCGACGGCGGGACTGGCACGGATTTCCTCAATGGCGGCGCCGGCGACGACCGGTTCAGCTACGCGCCGGGCTATGGCGCGGACACGATTTTCGGCTTCGCTGCGGGCGCGGGGAGCGAGGACAATATCAATCTCGGCCCATTCCAAAACGTCAGTACGTTCGCCGACATTCTTGCGCGCGCGACGCAAGCCGGCAGCGACACGGTCATCAATTTCGGCGGCGGCGACACGCTGACGCTCCGCAATGTCGCGCGCAGCAGTCTCGCCGCCGACGACTTCATTGTGGCGGATAACAGGACGGCGCACTGGACGCGGAGCGCCGATGCCGGACCACATCCCCCTGGCTGGGCGCCCGCCGGCATCGGCGACTTCAATGCGGACGGCACCGACGATGTTGCCTGGCTCAATCCGACCACCAGCGGCATCGACATCTGGAAGCTGTCGAACGGCCAGTGGGCCGGGAGCGCCGACACAGGCACGCATCCGGCGGGCTATCAGCCCGCCGGCTTCGCCGACTTCAACGCCGACGGCACTGACGATGTCCTCTGGTTCAACCCAACCACGGACCATGTCGATATCTGGAAACTCGCAAACGGGCTGTGGGCCGGCAGCGTCGACGTAGGCGCGCATCCGGCCGGCTGGCAGCCGGCTCTCACCGGCGACTTCAACGGCGACGGGACCAGCGACATTGCGTGGCACAATCCCTCGAGCAACGCGATCGACATCTGGAAACTCGCGGGCGGCCAATGGGCCGGCAGCGTCGACGTCGGCACCCATCCGGCGGGCTATACACCCGCGCTCGCCGGCGACTTCAACGGCGACGGAACGAGCGACATCGCCTGGTACAATGCGTCGAACGGCCGGGTCGATATCTGGAAGCTGTCGAACGGCCAGTGGGCCGGCAGCGTCGATGTCGGCCCGCATCCGCTTGGCTGGCAGCCGCTCGGCGCGGCGGACTTCAATCTCGACGGCACCAGCGACATCGCCTGGTACAACCCCTCGACCAACAATATCGACATCTGGCTGATCGAGAATGGCCAGTGGGCGGGAAGCGTCGATCTCGGCTCGCACCCCGCGGGCTCGGTTGCGGTCGGCGTCGGCGACTTCGACCACAACGGCGTCGGCGACATCATGTGGCGCAACACGGCGAGCAACAGCATCGACAACTGGATGCTGGCGTATAGCTGATCGTTATCGCGCGAGTTGAAACCGCTCGAACCGATCCAACTCGCCTTCGATCTTCCGCCGCAGCGCCGCGCGCCCGTGCTTGCGCAACCAGGTCCACTTCTGCATCAGGAGCCTGCCGCGCTCGCGGTCGGTTTTCAGGTCGAGCACGGCGACGATCTCGTCGCCGACCAGCACCGGCTGCGCGAAATAGCCGAACACGCGCTGCTGCTTCGGCACGTAGGCCTCGAAACGGTGCTCGTAATCGAAGATCGCCGCAAGCCGCTTGCGCTGGATCACGAGCGGATCGAACGGGTTGAGGATGTGCACGATGCCGGCGGCGGGCTCGAGCGGCGCCTCGAGCATCTCTGGCGTCACCCAGTGCTCATGCTTCGCGCCGTCGAGGGCGACCGGCACCAGTTCGCCGCGCCGCACGCGCTGGCCGATGACCTTGCGGATCGCAGCCTTGCGCGGTGCATCGAGATGACAGATCGAGTCGAGGCTCACCACGCCCTGCGCGCGCAAGGCGCGGTCGGTGAGATAGGCCATGCGCTCGCTTTCCGGCGCCGGCCTCGGCAAACGGTCCCAGCCGAAATGCCGCGTCGTCAGCTCGTAGGTCTTCAGCATGCCCTCGCGCTGGCTCACCGTGAGCACGCCGCGGAAGAAAGCGAGCTGCAGCGCACGCCTGGAAGGCTTGCGGCTCGCCCATTCGTGATCCTTCTCGCGCAGCTTGTCGTCGTCGATGTCGCGGATCGTGAGCGCTCCGTTGCGCTTGACGCGACCAAGCACTTTCTGGAGGTCGCCGCGCGTCACGGCTGTGAACCATCCACTGAGCCCCGCCTCGCGCTTCATCGCGCGCGTGAAGAAGCGGATGTCGGCAGTCGGAATGTAAGAGAGCGCGTGGGTCCAGTATTCGAACACGCTCCTGTCGACCGACTGCGCCTGACGCAGATGCTCGCGCCGGTAATCCGGAATGCGCGTGTAGAGAATCTGGTGATGGCAGCGCTCGACCACGTTGATGGTGTCGATCTGCACGTAGCCGAGATGCGCGACTGCGGCCGGCGTCGCCTGCGCGCCCGCGCCGAACGGCGCTTTCTCATCGAGCCGCTGCGCGCGGAGCCAGATGCGGCGCGCCTTCGCCTTGCTGAGCGGGACCGGTTTCGTCGCCATCGCCCGAGGTTCAGAAAAATCCGAGCGATTCGCAGCCCGTTCCGGCCTTGAAGCTGCTCTTCCAGGTCCGTGACGGAACGTCGATCACATGCACCGTGCCGTCGCCCTGGCAGCCGACGAACAGCTCGTCGCCCCGGAAGGCCATGTCCATCGGCTGGCTGCCGATCGGGATCGCGGTTTGCTCGCTGAAGGAGGGATCGATCAGGCTGACCATCCCGCAGCTCACGGCGCTTACGGCGAGCAGGCTGAAGTCATCCCGGTAGCGAGCGATCTGGGCGGCTTTTGTGAAACCCTGTAGCGGCACGGTGCGGATCTTCTTGCTGGCAGCATCGATGAGAAAGATATTCGGCTCGGCGTCATCGACCGCGATGATGGTGCGGCCGTCCGCCGAGATCGCGATCCCTGCAAGAGGGTGCGGCGTCTGGATTTTGCCGATGAGCTTGCGGGCTGGAAGGTCGATCACCGATATCGTGGCGTCCTCCTCGTTCTCGGTATAGAGGCGCTGCCCATCGGCCGAGATGATGAGGCGATGGCCGTTGGTCGAGCCGGAATCGATCGTGCCGGCGACCTTGTTCGTGGCCGGATCGATGATCGCCACCACAGCGCTGTTCTCGCAGGTCATGTAGATCAGCCCGTCCGGCCCGAGCTTGAGGGTGTGCGGCGCGATGAGCGGGCGCAGGTCGATGTCGGCAGCGCGCTCGCGCTTGTTCAGGTCGATGACGTGCAGCGTGTGGCCGGGATTGGGATTTCGCCCGTGGATGCCGTCGCCGAAGATCGGCACATAGGCGCGGCCGACCTCCGGCAGCACGAGCAGCTCGTGCACGGTGCGCTGGAAGCCGTCGAGCACCGTCTCGGTCTCGTATGTCGTGGGGTTCAGGAACAGGACCTTCCCGCCCATCTTGTCGACCGCGATCAAGCCGCGCATCACAAACTCCGCTCATGCCCGCGCAAGCGGGCATCCAAGAGCCAAGGACTGGGTCCCCGCTTTCGCGGGGACGAGCGGGCTCGGTGTCACGACAACAACGCCGCGATAGCCTTGCCGGCGGCTTCCGTGTTGGCTGAGCCGCCGAGGTCGCGCGTGCGCGTCTTCGCATCGGCAAGCGCAACCTCGATCGCCTTCACGATCGCGTCCGCGGCTTCGCTCTCGCCGAGGTGCTCCAGCATCATGGCGGCGGACCAGATCTGCCCGACCGGGTTGGCGATCCCCTGCCCTGCGATGTCCGGCGCGGAGCCGTGCACCGGCTCGAACACCGACGGGTACTTGCGCTCCGGATTGATGTTGCCCGACGGCGCGATGCCGATGGTGCCGGTGCAGGCCGGCCCGAGGTCCGAGAGGATGTCGCCGAACAGGTTCGACGCCACCACCACGTTGAACGTGTCGGGCTTGAGCACGAACAACGCGGAGAGAATGTCGATGTGGAACTTGTTCCACTTGATGTCGGGGAAATTCTTCGCCATCGCCTCCACGCGCTCGTCCCAATACGGCATCGTGATCGCGATACCGTTCGATTTCGTTGCGGAGGTGAGGTGCTTCTTCGGCGTCTTCTGCGCCAGCTCAAATGCGAACTTGAGCACGCGGTCGACGCCGACCCGGGTGAGGATCGTCTCCTGCATCACGATTTCGCGGTCGGTACCCGGAAACGCGCGCCCGCCGATCGCCGAATATTCGCCTTCGGTGTTCTCGCGCACGACCCAGAAATCGATGTCGCCTGGTTTGCGGCCCGCGAGCGGCGACGGCACACCGGGCATCAGCCGCACCGGGCGCAGATTGACGTACTGGTCGAACTCGCGCCGGAACAGGATGAGCGAACCCCACAGCGAGATGTGATCCGGCATCTTCGCCGGCCAGCCAACCGCGCCGAAGAAGATCGCGTCATGGCCGCCGATCTTCTCCTTCCAGTCCTCCGGCATCATGCGTTCGTGCTTGGCGTAGTAGTCCCAGGAGGCGAAATCGAACCAGTCCTGCCGCACCTCGAAGCCGAATTTCTTCGACACCGCCTCGATCGCGCGCACCCCCTCGGGCACGACCTCCTTGCCGATGCCGTCGCCCGGAATGACGGCGACACGGTAGACGCGGTTGGTGGGCATATGTCCTCCCCGAGCGTATGGTTCGCGGCACGCCAGACGCGCGCCGGCGCGAATTCGGCGGGACCGTAGCCAAATTGGCGCCCGCGCGAAACGCCCTTTGCGGAGGTCACATGAAGCCGATCGAGTATGCCGACGCCTCGCCACAGGTGCGCGCGGTGTTCGACGACATCAAGCGCACGCGCAATGTCCCCGACGTCAACAATTTCTGGAAATACCTGGCGCACGACCCGGCCGGGCTCAAGCGCACCTGGGAGAGCCTCAAGCAGGTGATGGCGCCGGGCGCACTCGATCCGCTCACCAAGGAGATGATCTACCTTGCGGTGAGCGTGTCGAACGGCTGCGGCTACTGCATCGCGAGCCACACCGCCGGCGCGCGCAAGGCCGGCATGGACGGCGCGATGTTTTCCGAGCTGATGGCGGTGGTCGGGATGGCAAACGAGACCAACCGGCTGGTGCAGGGCTATCGCGTGCCGATCGACAAGGCGTACGAGTAGCGAAAATCGGAAGCCGCGTTCGAAAAACAAAAACCCGCCGCGGTTTCCCGCGGCGGGTTTTCTGAAAATCGATCATCGTGATGAGAAGTTTTCGTCCTTGGCAGACCTGGCAGCGACCTACTCTTCCAAGCCTTGAGACTTAGTACCATCGGCGCTGAGGAGTTTAACGGCCGTGTTCGGTATGGGAACGGGTTCAGGCTCCTCGC